>Ga0207645_10002873_pt1 | contig 13336 bp, 11 predicted proteins | sample KBSM53metaG_FD_184331 | JGI IMG/M metagenome (GOLD analysis project Ga0207645, IMG submission 184331) | Miscanthus rhizosphere microbial communities from Kellogg Biological Station, Michigan, USA - KBS M5-3 metaG (SPAdes) (version 2) | ecosystem: Host-associated > Plants > Roots > Rhizosphere >...
GACCGCGCGCCGCAGCGCTGATTCGTGCCGCAGCGTCACCACGATCGTCGTGTGTTCGGTGGTCTGCACCGCGTCAGCGAATCGCAACGCGATGAACGGGTTCCGCGCCTCGCCGAAACGAATGCCCCACGCGGTCGCAAGATTCCCGTCGATGGCGGCGAGCGGCGGCATGCTCGGATCGTTGATCGTCGAGACGGCCGGCGGCGTATCGTTGACGGTCGCCATCGTGAACGGCACCCGCCGCGCCGGCTGATCGTTCTCCACGAGCTCGGCCTCGACCTCGCTCAACAGGAACCTGTCCGCTCCGCGCGCGTAGCGTGCGCCGGGCAGGCGTTCATCCTGCACGACGTCGAGACCGAGTTGATGCCACGTGCCAGCCCCGGGCTTCAGCGTGACGACGTAGGTCTCGCGATCCGGATTGGCGCCGCCGGCGACGACGAGGCCGTCGCCGGGCCTGGTGGCGGTATTCAGACTGCCATCGAGATAGAAATGGCTCACCACCGGCTCCTGGTCGTAGATGGTGAGCGTCGCGCCGCCGAGCGCACGCGCGGCAATCGGGTGCTGCCACGTCCAGGCCAGCTCGCCCGCTTGCCAGCGCCGGTGCAAATCGGCTTCTCTCGCCTGTTCCTCGACCACCGGCATCGCGGCCGCTTCGTCGAGGTGCGACCGGGCGGTGGCGATCTTCGTATCGAGCCGCGCGATGTCGAGGCGTTGGGCCTCGGTCGGCAGCGCCAGCGTCGCGCCCCACGCTCGGGCGCCGCGATCCGGCACGAGCCCGGTCTCCTGGATGTCGGCAAAAAACGCCTTCATCGCGTAGAAATCCTTCGAGAGAAACGGATCGAACTTGTGGTCGTGGCACTCGGCGCACCCGAGCGTGCTGCCCATCCACACCGCGCTGAGCGTCCGCACGCGGTCCGCGCCGTACTTGGCGAGGTATTCCCTGGGTTGCAGCCCGCCTTCGGCTGACGTCCGATTGAGACGGTTGTAGGCCGACGCGACGCGCTGCTGGACGGTCGCGTCTGGCAGCAGGTCGCCGGCGATTTGTTCTCGCGTGAACTCGTCGAATGGCCGATTCTTCAGAAAGGCCTGCAGCACGTAGTCGCGGTACGGCCAGGCGGGAATCGGATTGTCGCCGTGGAATCCCGCGGTGTCCGCGTAGCGGACCGCGTCGAGCCAGCGGATGGTGCGCTGCTCGGCATACTGCGGCGAGGACAGCAGCCGATCGACCACCTTTTCGTACGCATCCGGCGTCCCGTCCGCCAGGAACGCACGCATCTCGTCCGGCGTCGGCGGCAGCCCGGTCAAATCGAGTGTGACGCGGCGAAGCCGCGTGCGTTTGTCAGCTCGGTGTGCCGGCATCAGCCCTTCGCGGCGCAGCCGATCCTGAATGAAGCGATCGATCGGGTTCTCGATGCGCGATGCGTCCGCGACGGCGGGAACCGCCGGACGTGTCACCGGCTGATAGGCCCAGTGGCCTTCGTAGACCGCGCCGTCCGCGACCCAGCGGCGAAGGGTGTCCTTCTGTGCCTGCGTCAGTTCCTTGTGCGCGGCCCTCGGCGGCATGACGGTCGCGCCGTCCGCGAACACACGCTTGATGATCTCACTCTTGTCCGGATCGCCAGGAACGATCGGAATACGTCCCGAACGCGTTGGCCTGGTCGCTTCCTCGCGAATGTCGAGGCGCATGCCCGCCTGGCGTGCGTTCCTGTCGGGACCGTGGCAGCGGAAGCACGTATCCGACATGATTGGCCGGATGTCGCGGTTGAACGAGGCGCGATCGGGCTCGGCGGCCGCCAGCGCCCCAACCGCCGCGGTGCAACCAGCGACGAGGCACAGAATCTGACGCATCATGGAGACACTCACACGATGCGCCATGCTACCCGATCCGCACGAGATTGGATGCGAAAAGTCGGCTTGTCCATCGCCAGAACCTCGCGCCGCCGGTCCTCGACCAAGACCACGAGGACGAAAAGGATCCAGTAGATGAGCGTCGATGAATCTCCACCGACACGCGTTGGGAGTATGCTGCCGCGTCGGAGGAGAGATGGGATTGGCCTCGATCACTGATCGGTCGATGAAGAGGGTTCTCCTGTGTGGCGTCGTGATCTCGTGTGTGTCGGTATTCAGCGCCACCGAGCGGGCAACGACGCAAGAACCAGACGCCGCGAAGCAGACCGTCCCCACGCCGCGAATTCCGTCGACCGGCTTTGCAGGATTGGACACCTATCGCGCGTCGCGGATTGCGATGTTCACGGACGACTTTGGGCAGCTTGCGCGCTATCGTTCGGCCAACGATACGTTGGCCAAAGGCGCGCCGGCGAAGGGCCGCGTCGTGTTTTTCGGCGACTCGATTACCGACAGCTGGAAGTTGGAGAACTATTTCGCCGGCAGCGCCTACGTGAATCGCGGCATCGGCGGCCAGACAACGCCACAGATGCTGGTGCGCTTCCGTCAGGACGTGATCGCTCTGGCCCCGAAGTCGGTTGTGATCCTCGCCGGAACGAACGACATCGCCGGTAACACCGGTCCGATGCGCAATGAGGACATCGTCGCCAATGTGGCCACGATGGCCGAGCTCGCAACGTCCCACCGCATTGCGCCCATCGTTGCGTCGATCTTGCCGGTTCACAACTACACGCCGCGCTCGCAGGACTTTTTCGCGCAACGGCCGGTACAGCGGATTCTCGACGTGAATCGAGCGTTGAAGGATTACTGCGCGAAGAACAGAATCGTGTACCTGGATTACTTCTCGGCGATGGTGGATGAAAAAGGGTTGTTGAGAGAAGGTCTGGCGGAGGACGGACTCCATCCGAACGACTCGGGCTACAAGATCATGGCGCCATTGGCGGAAGCCGCGATTGCGAAGGCCTCGGCCGCCCGGTGATTCAGAAACAACCGAACGAAAGGCCCTGGAAACAGGGCCTTTCGCGTGTACGCCCGTGACCTTGACAACGGGACCGCGCTCACGCGTTGGCGCGCGAACGCGGCCCCGGCAACAGCACAAAGAGCCTAGTGGACGAAGCGGCGCGTGATCGTCAGAGCGAGCCCCATCACGAGCGACATGATGCTCGCGAGCGCGAGCAACGGCCACGAACTGGCGGTCTTCGGCAGTGTCCTGGCCGCAGGAGCCGCTGATCCTGATGATGCCGTCGCCTGCGGGGCCTGTGCCTGCTGGCTCGCGGATGGCAACGGCGCGCGTGCCGGGGCCGCCGGAGGCGCGCCTCCGGATGGCGCGCTGGCAGCCGCGAGCGTCGCGTTCACTTGCTGCTCGGTCATGACCCGCGGCGGCTTCGATGTGATGATCGTCGCGCTCAGCCGATCGCCTTCGCGAAAATCCGTCAGCTGCGCCGGCTGACCGTTCTTCACCATCTTCACGCCGCGCTTGTCCACGTCCCCTTGAGAGAACATCTTGATCCCTTCGTCCGTTCGCACGATGATGCTCGAACCGGAGCGCTGCAGGACGGTGCCGTTCTTCACCTCGGTGACGGTGACGGGCGTGACGGTCGTTCGCGTCGTGATGGTGGCGGTGCCCTTCATGCCCGCCTTCAACTCGCGCACGGAGAGCTGCTGTCCGTTCACGGTGAAGCGAAAGTCATCGGCGACCGTCAGTTCCCTCGTCCCTTCCGGCAGCGTCACGACCAGCGTGTTGCCGTCCACCGAGAGTACTTCGAACGTCTTGGTTGCCGTCGAGGTCGTCGTCTGCTGCGCCAGCGACACGCCGGCGGTGAGATAGAGGACCGCCGCGGCCAGAACCACTCGACTCATTGCACGTGCCATAACACTCTCCATTCAAAAACTCGATACGCGATCGATGACGAGCCGTTCAAGCGGACGGCTGCTAGGGCGGCGGTTTGTCGACACGCAGGGCACGAACGATGAACCGGCGGGGAGCGGAGCCCACGAAGTAGAAGGGGTAGCAGGTGACCAGCGTCAGCGCCCGTGTCGACGTCGGGTCGAGCACCGAGACGTCCTCCGGGTCGACCACCCACGTCCGCTCGACGCGATAGGACTCCTTTCCATCGAGCGTGTCGAGTTCGATGGCGTCGCCCGGGACAATGTCTTTCAGTCCCCGGAAGAAGCCATCCCTGTGCCCGGCGATGCCCGAGTTCCCGTCGGTGCCCGGTGGTGCCGTGTCCTGGATGTGACCGACGGCACGATCGAGGGTGCGGTCGTCGGTGTCGGGGAGGACGGGCACCTCGAGTCGAATCTTCGGGATCCGGAGCACCGCGAGCGGCGGGGGAGCCGGCTCGTTCGACACCTTGAGCCAGGCGTTGATCCGAACTGGCGACCACAGCGACTGGTCCGGCGTGGCACGAGGTGCCGCCTCAACCTGGAGCGCGGCAAAGCGATCCAGATCGTGGCGCGTCCGGGTGGGGATCCCGATATGGAACGCGACCCAGACTGCCAAGCCGACAAGGCCGATCGCCCAGCTCACTCTCTCGGCGAGCGTCAGAAACTGGCGACGTACTATTGCCACCGCTGGTCGGCCAGAGGAGCCGCTTTCGTGCCGTTCGTGGACAGGGCTGAACGGCCGGATTCATTGACGTTTTTTGCGAAAGCCACCGGGGCTGTGCCGATCCGCCGGCGCAGTTGGTCCAACCTGTTGGAGGTGTTCCCAAATGTCGGGGCCGTGGAAGAGACGTTTCTATAGACGAGTTGCGCGCTCTTTCACGCGGCAGATGGGAAAGACGGGGCCCCAGGACGGTAGTTTCCGACGGATTGGCAGAACGATCAGGGTCAAGCAGCCGTGCTCCACCGTTGCAAGTACTGCCGGTAGGGCCGCCGGCTCCGGGCCGTGAAGCCTACACACCGCAGTCCTTGTACCGATCGAACATCTTGTAGCCCGTCTTCCGCGAGATCCCGAACTCGGCGCAGAGGGGCGCCATCTTCTCGCCCTCGAGCAGAAGGGCGACAAACCGGAGCCGCTCGTCCAGGCTCATGCTGACCGGTCATTGGTGACGCCGATGCTGTTCTATCCTCAACAGCGCAACGGGCGACGGTTAGCGAGCCATCGCCCGTTGCGCCGGTAACGCGAATCAGCGAAGGAACGACTTCACAAAGTCCAGCACGTCGCCTTTGTCGAGGCGGAACACACCGCCGGTTCCACCGCAGCTGCCATTGAGGCCGAAGGACGTGACGCCTGCGACGACGTTGCTCGTGCCGAGATAATTCGGCCCGCCCGAATCGCCGAAGCAGGTACCGCCGGTGGAGGCATTGTTCGACAGGAGCAGTGAGAAATCGCCGGTAAAGCCCGTGTCGATCTGGATGAGATGCGGCTGCGCAAACATGCGTACCTTTTCAGCCGTCAAGAAGACCGGATTGATCCGCTGAACACCGTATCCGACCGATGTGAACACCGTGCTGGACCGGGGTTGCAACGAGTCGAGCTCCCCTTCGGTCGGGAGAACGCCGTAGCTGCCGGCCTTGAGCTTCACCGGCTTCTGCAGGACGACGACACCGACATCATGGAGGAAGAACTGTGCTTCCGTGAAGAGGGGATGGGCGCTCCAGGTAAGCGCCTCGATGCTGTTCCGACCGGCCAACGGGTAGTTGTTGTTGCCGTTCTGAACGTCCGACTCGGTGAACACCCTCATGCCGCTGAATTCGCCTGGTTCTCCGGCGCAGTGTCCAGCGGTCAGGAACACGGTCGGCGAAATAAGCGTGCCGCTGCAGCGGAATGCCGGTGCGCCGTCCACGTCCATCACGAGCAGGAGCACCGCAGGATGTCGGCTGCCGTCGATCTCGCCATGGGTGACGGCGCTGATCGGAACGAACATCGCGAGCGCGATTGCGCAGATCGACGCCAACGCTGCAAAAGGTTTCTTCGCCGGAAATGTCGACCGTGCAAGTGTTCGAAACATTGGTTCCCCCCGTGCGTCGGACAAGCCGGCGCTGATTGAGTAGACGTCGACGTGCTCTCGGCGCGTTGTCGGCGGAGTCTATCACGCGGACGCGCGTGCTCGTTGTCGACGCTAACGCTGGTGCGGAGCGCCGATGGTCCGCAAAACAACCAACGACGATCGCCGGTTGCCGCACGACCTCCAAGTCGGTCGTTCCTCCGGTAGAATCCGGGCCTATGCCGGTTCGAAGCGTTCACTGCGCCGCATTGACGTCGATCCTCGCCGCAGTCATCACCCTGGGGCCCGCGCTCGAGGCGGGCCAGGCAGGCGTGCAATCGGTGCAATACCGGTCACCCGAGGGCGTGGAATATCGCTCGCTTCCCGATACGGACGCCGTCAAGAACGCGCGAGCCGCTCTCGAAGCCGACCCGAGGAACATCACGCGCATCATCGAGCTCGGCGTGGCCCAGTCCGGTGCGCGCCAGTTTCGCGAGGCCATCGCGACGTTCACGCGCGGGCTCGAGATCGAGCCGGACAACGCGCTGCTGCTCCGATGGCGCGGACATCGATTTCTTTCCGTGCGTGAATTCGATCGCGCCTTCGCCGACCTCACGCGCGGCGGGGCGATCGACAGCACGATCTACGGCATCTGGTACCACCTCGGCGTCGTCCAGTTCCTGCGAGGAGAATTTGCCGAGGCAGCCGCCTCGTTCGCCAGGGCGCAGCCGATCGCACCGGACGCCGGCGAGCTCGCGGGTTCGACGGACTGGTTGTGGATGTCGCTCAGCCGGGCCGGGCGCGGCGCGGAGGCGAAGGCGATGCTCGATCGGCGGCCGGATTCGAAGCCAGTCACCAACGCGTACACGCGGCGGCTGCAGCTCTATCGAGGCGAGATCGGTCCGGAAGCCGTACTCACCGACGCGGATACAGACGACGTGCAGGTGGCCACGCTTGCCTACGGCCTCGGCAACTGGTACCTCGTGCAAGGCGATGCGGCGCAGGCGCGCAAGTGGTTCGAGCGATCGGTCGCGTCGGGCGGTTGGCCGGGGTTCGGATTCATCGTCTCGGAGGTGGAGCTCCGGCGGCTTCGGTGAGGTCGTAGCGCTCGGACTCTTCAGACGTCTGGCGGAGGTTCGAGCGGCACCGCTTCATTCGCCAGGCGGGTTGCGGCGTCGAGAGAAGCCGGATCGCACCACTCGATGCGCTGACGGCTGCGAATCGTCCCTCCGAGAACGATCCGGCAATTCAAGCCCGAGCGGTTGATCAGCGGTTTGAAGACCTTCTTGCCAAGCAGCGTCTCCAGGTAGAGGCACGGGACGTTCAGCCGCCCACCGTAGAGCACACAGTCGCCAACGCGAAAATAGTGCCCCACCAGATGCCCGAGCGGCACGCCCCGCGTCGTCAGGTTGCGCCGGTGCTCGTGTGGCGCCAGTGGAATCCCGCGGTCGCGAGCGAGTGCTTCCAGCACCTCGACTTCGATCAGCGTCACCTGACGATCGATGTGGGGTTTCTTCGAGTAGGTCCCCAGCCCGGTCGCATAGCGATCACCCTCGATGCCGACGCCACCGACCAGTCTCGCCTCGGGGAGCTCCGCCATGGCGGCCGACGCGGCCGATGCCACGTGAATGTGGAGCAGCTCGCCCTGCCACATCACCCGGACATCATCAGATGAAACACTTCCGACTTCCTGAAATCCGCCGTATCAGAAGGTCTTCCGGCTCTCCAGATTCGCCTCGATATCCTTCTTCAGCCGCCACATCGGCCGCATCTCTTTCCGCGACGCCAGCGGCAGCTGATCCTCGACGTGCTTCGAGCCTTTCTTCGACCAGTTGCCGTAGTTGAGCAGCACTTCGGCACGCTGCGGCGTCGAGAACTCGATCACCGCGTAGAACGTGTCGCCCGACACCGCTTCGACCTTGCCGTTCTTGAACGGCGACGTGCCGATGGTCCGGATCGCGCCGAGCTGTGACGGCGCGCCGTTGCCCGGGAGGTCGGCGTTGCCGCGGCGGAAGCGCAGCACATCGCCCCACTTGACGCGGAGCGAGCCGTACTCCTGCTCGACCTCGCCGGCGACCTTGTCGAGGATCGCCATCGCGCGTGCCGGGTCCTTGAACCCGCGCGGCGTCTCGAGCGGACGGCGATCGTCGGTCGGCACCTTGAAGCCGCCGATGGCGGCGAAGTTCTGCCCGGCCGCCGACATGAACTTGAAGAAGAGCAGGGTGCCGTCGCTCGTCACCTCCGCCTCGCGATCCCATTTCGCCAGGACGTCGGCCGCGCGCCTCGCGCGTTCGGTGCCCAGCGCCTTCGCAGTGGAGACGATCTCGTCGACGAACTGATCGGCCGTTTCGACCCTGGTGGAGAGCTTCCACCGCTTGATGTCGTCGAAGGTCATCTTCGCCGGCGCGGTGCTGAGGATGCGGGTGCCGCGCTGCGCGCGCTGGGTGATGCCCTGCGGCGCGGCGAAGCCGGCGGCGAACTTCGTCGAGTCGAGCAGCATGGGATACACCGACGTCCACGGCATGTCGTTGGAGTTCTGCACCCATCCCGTCGGCGGATCGATGACCTTCGGAATCGCGTCATAGGGCACGATGGCCGTGGCGATGAGATCGGACCGATCGCCCGGCACGACGCCCTGCCAGAAGCGATAGTCGCCGGTCGGATGCACCGGCAGCGTCGCGTTGTAGACGTAGGCGATGTGGCCGTCGCGGTCGGCGTAGGCGGTGTTGAAGAGCGGCAGCTGCTGCATCCGCATGCCGTCCTGCCATTCGGCCAGGTTCTTCGCCAGCCCCATCCGCCAGAACTGCTCGAACAGCCGCGGGCGATCGATGGCGGCGACGCGCATGGCAATCGGTTCGCCGTTGCGCTCGGCGACGATCGGCCCGTGCACGCTGCGGCGGACCTGGAGCGAGACATCGCGCAGCGAGCCGTCCGCTTCCCGCACCTTGATGATCTCGGTGTGCGTGTCGAATGGCTGGACCTTGCCGTCGAGGACGTAGCCACCGTCTTTCAGCACGAGCCGATAGAGATCCGACTCGGCGGGATTGTTGGTGGTCTGCGTCCAGCCGACGTACTCGGTGAAGCACTGGCGCAGCACGGGGAAGCCGACCCACACCGCGCCGTACGACGTGACGCCCGGCGCCGACAGCTGCACCTCGAAGTAGGTGTGGATGTCGCCCCACTGCAGGTGCGAGTTGCTCATCAGGATCGCCTTCCCGGTCGCCGAGCGCGACGCGGCGACGGCCCATTCGTTGGAGCCGTGCGTCTCGACCTCGGCGCGCGCCAGCCGCCCCGACAACTTCGCGGGATTGATGATCCAGTCGTAGTGAATCACGCGCAGGCAATGCGCGTAGACGTCCTCGACGCTCACCGGCAGGACGCGCTGCGCTTCGGGGCTGAGCTCCGCCTTGTGCTCGGCCGCCCACGCGTTCAAGCCACGCACGAACGCGGCGACCAGCGGGCCGAACTCCGCGCTCTGGCCGGCGGCCCATTTCTTCGCGGTTTCGGGAATGCCATTGGTGCGAACCCAGCGGTCGGCGTCGAGGTAGGTGGCGCCGTAGTACTCCGCGCCGCGGCCGCGCGCCTGCGCGTAGAGTCGCAACAGCAGCTCGCTGTGCGCCTCCATCTGCGCGTAGCCGTAGGCATGAAAGAGGCTCGGGTGATCGGGCGCGAAGATGTGCGGCACGCCGTATCGATCCCACAGGATCTCGGTGCCCTTCGCGGGCGCCTGTGCGGCAGCCGGCGACGGCGAGGCGACGATGGCGAGGCCGAGAAGAAGGGCGGCGGTCACACGCAGGGACAACGACGCTCGACGTGACACGGGGCTCGTCCGGCTGCTCATCGGATCCTCCCTCAGGGAGCAAGACTGTATCAGCTATTTGGCTGCCGCGCGGCGACGGCTCACGTCGCTACCAGAAGTAGATGTAGATCCCCGCGATGATCGCCAGGATCGCGACCGTGTGAAAAATCGTCCAGAAGTCGTAGCTGTCCCGGTCCTCTTCCAGCTGCTCGCGGGTGACCGTGCGATAGGTGAGCCCGGCGAGTTTGTCGGGTGGCGCTCGCAGCGTCACCGCGCTGACGGCGAAGATCAGCACGCAGGTGAACACGAAGAGCAGGAAGCTGAAGTACAGCCAGTTGAGATCGACGAAGGCCTGGATCAAGCCAGGCCACTGGACGCGATACATCTCGTGCGCCGCCTGCAGGACGAGCCGGGCCATCCCCAGCGCGAAGCCGGTGACGATGCCGATCAAGCCCGACTTCGGCGTCACCGTGTCGAAGAAGATGCCCGCCATGAACACCGCCGCGATCGACGGCGCGAGCAGCGACTGCACCAGCTGCAGGTAGGTGTACAGCTGGCCCCTGCCCAGGTCCTGCAGGAACGGAATCCACGCCATGCCGAGGACGATGACGCCGGCCGTCGCGATCCGGCCGACAGTCACCAGGTGTTTCTCGCTCGACTCTGGCCGCAGGCGCTTGTAGAAATCGACCGTGAACAGGGTGGCCGTCGAGTTGAAGAGCGACGCGAGCGCGCTCATCAGCGCGGAGAGCATGCCGGCCAGCACGAGCCCCTTGAGGCCCACCGGCAGGAGGTTCGACACCAGAATCGGAAACGCGCCCTGCGGATTCGTTTCAATCGCCGCGAAGCCCGGCGCACCCTGCCGCCACAGCGCCACGGCAATCATGCCCGGCAGCAGGAAGATGAACACCGGCGCCAGCTTCAGGTAACCGGCGAACAGCGTGCCGCGCCGCGCTTCCTTCAGGTTCCGAGCCGTGAGGACACGCTGCACGATGTACTGATCCGTGCACCAGTACCACAGCCCGATGATCGGCGAGGTGATGAGCACGCCGAGCCACGGGGTCGCGCTGGGATCGAACAGAAAACGCGGCCAGCCCTGCGTCCCGGGGGTCGTCGCCAGCGGCCGCCAGAGGTGAATGGTCTCGGGATTCGCCGCGCGCAGCGCGTCGAGTCCACCGATTCGATACAGGCCGACGACCAGCAGCACCGCCGAGCCAATCAGCAGCACCGGCACGTGCATCGCCTCGGTCCAGAGCACGGACTTCATCCCGCCGACGACAACGAACACGCCGGTGATCGACACCAGCGACAGCGCCGCGAACCAGAAGAAATCCACGTCGCCGACGATCGGCACCGAGACGACGTTGTAGCCGAGAATCGTCTGGATCGCGAACGCTCCCGCGAAGATGGTCACCGACGCCTTGGTCAGGATGTAGCTGACGAGAAAGATCACGGAGAGGAACGTGCGCGTCGCGGGGGTGTAGCGCCGCTCGAGGAACTCCGGCGTCGTGAAGATCTTTGCGCGCAGGTAGAACGGCGCGAACACCCATCCCAGCACCAGGATGAGGTAGGAGTGCAGCTCCCAGTGCGCGAAGGCCATTCCTGAGCCCGCGCCGGAGCCGGCGAGGCCGATGAGATGCTCGGCGCCGATGTTGGAGGCGAAGATCGAGGAGCCGATCAGGAACCAGCCGGCGCTGCGGCTCGCGAGAAAGTAGTCGGTGGTGTCCTTTTCCTTGAGCAGGGCACACCAGACGCAGATGGCCGTGTTCGCCACGAAGTAGAGCGCCACGACCATCCAGTCGAGCGCCGAAAACGAAACCGCCGTCCCGGTCATGGCTTTTCCCCTCGGGTTTGATCCGCTGGCGCGGCACAGTACGATGGGAGGGCTAACAACGACAACTGGCGGCAGTTTGGCACATCTTCACACACACTGAATATGAATGGCACCGAAGCATTCGATCGGCTGAACCTGCGACTGCAGACGATTCTTCCGCAGGAGTACCAGGACTCGTACGAAAGCCTGCAGCCGGTGTCGATGGGATCTGCCGGACTCAAGTACGACATCGACGGTCGCGTGGCATGGGATCAGATCTGGGGAACCTTCTGCGACCTCGCCATGGCCGGCGGACCACCGCACAAAGGGACACTCCTCGAGCCGGCATCGAGGACGGACGTGGACGCCGCGCCTGACCGATATGCGGCAGTGACCGGGGAGATTTGCCGCGGCATCGTTCTCGCCACCGGACTCGACGCCCGAAGCTCGGTGCTACCCGGATGGATCCGTATCGTCTGTTACAGCGAGGCGATGGCCGCATGGCTGCTTCGCGCCGTCGTCATGGAGAACGTCGCCGCACGATGCGAGGGCAGGCGCCTCGATGTTCCGGCCGGGCCGCACTTTCGACTCGAGAAGGAAATCAAGAACGTCGTCACCGTCGTCGCCAAGACGAGCCACTACTGGCTCGGGCACATGCCTCCAAGCCAGCGTCAGGCGATCAGCGAACTCTTCCTAGCGATGGAAGGGGAGTCGCCGCTTCTGGAGCCGGCGCGCGCCATCGATGGCGGGGCGCACGACGCGCAGGCCGCGCTGCGCGCGACAATTGGAGAAGCCGTCGCGCGCACGACCGGCTTGCCCGCGTCCCGGCATCGCTACGACGGATGGCTAGGTTTCGAGTGCCCGAGCGTTCGCGCTGCGGTCTGGATGATGCGGGCGATCGTCGCCAGCAACGTGCTCTCCCGCCGTGAAGGGACCGTGCTATTCGTGCCGATCGATCCCGCGCGCGACCCCGACGGCGAGCGGGTCGCGACCTGCGTCGCGTCGATTCACGGTCTCGCTGACGACAGACGTCTTCTCTGAGGTGAACAACAAGAAGGGCGGATATCGACGCGATCGCGTACGCGCCCCGGTCTCAATCGAGGAAATCGCAGTATCGGTCGACGTGCGCCGCGAGGTCGAGCGAATGCTGCCGCACCAACCGCTCGGCCAGCTCGGTGTCGCGGCGCTCCAACGCCTCGATGATGCGCATGTGATCGGCGATCGATCGCGATGCCCGGTCCTTCTGTGAGATGGTCATGCGGCGAATCGCCCGGACGTGGACGAAGAGGTTCTCGATTGTCTTGCCCATCAGGTGTGAACCGGACAGCTGGATGATGGCCTGATGAAAGGCGATGTTCGCATCCGAGTACTCGTGCAGGTGCTCGGATGGCGCGGAGCTGTGAAACTCGTCGAACATGTGACGCAGCGCGCCGACGTCGGCGTCCGGCGCGTTCAGGGTGGCCAGCCTCGCCGCCATGCTTTCGAGCGCGGCCCAGACCTCGATCATTTCGATGATCTGCTTCTTGGTTTTCCGGACGATGAAGACGCCGCGGCGCGGCACCGTGCGCAGGAAGCCCTCCTGCTCGAGAAGCGTGATCGCCTCGCGGATCGGGGTGCGGGACACCCCGAGCTGCTGCGAGAGCTGCTTCTCGTCGAGGCGGATCTCTTCCGCGTGAGCGTAGATGTCCGCTTCGGTGATCATGTGGCGGATAGCTGCGTACGCCTGGTCGCGCAGGCTGACGCTTACGTTGATCGGGGAAAGGGGCGGCAGCACCGCTGGGGCTTGGGTGTCCATGACAAAGGGGGTGCAGCTCCTCCGGCGGATGTCTCTTGGGTCTAAGTGCCTGTTGACATCTGCTGATATATTACATACGTTACGCCGAATATCAA
>Ga0207645_10002874_pt1 | contig 13325 bp, 8 predicted proteins | sample KBSM53metaG_FD_184331 | JGI IMG/M metagenome (GOLD analysis project Ga0207645, IMG submission 184331) | Miscanthus rhizosphere microbial communities from Kellogg Biological Station, Michigan, USA - KBS M5-3 metaG (SPAdes) (version 2) | ecosystem: Host-associated > Plants > Roots > Rhizosphere >...
TTGGCTCTTTCCTCTCCTACCAAAGGGACGGTGAGGGTTCGCCGGGCTTCTGACCACCAAGCCCGTATTCTGACTGCCCACAGACCGAAACCGTCGAGCGGTGCGATATGCCGAGGACCCGGGCGGAAGGTTACTTGGCGATGAAGTGCTCCCGGCGGCTGACCGCCGTGTCGGTGACGAACATGGTCCCCGAGTGCTTGTTGAAGAGGGGCCCCAAGCCGGCCAGAATCGGCTCGACCTTTTCCTCGGGCACGACCGTGAAGATCATCACCTGGCTACTGGTATCGTTGAACAACAGATGGCCTTCGTGAAAGCCATGATGGCCCTTGCCGGATACGTTGTTGATGATGGTGTACCCGGTGGCCCCGACCCGGTCCAACAGGTCAGTGGCAAACTTCAGGTGCTCGCCCTGAACTATGATCTTGATTTCCTTCATCCGATGCAACGTTAAGCCGATCATCGTCTTGTCCTCCTCGTCTCCATCCGGCGATGCGGTCGTAGTGATAAAACATGCGGTCTCGAGGGTCGAGCGCCACGAGCCCAACCCACCCGTGATGAAACAACTGTTGAAGCAACGAGTGCCGGTCGATGATCGCGCCGATGCGGTCGCGCGGGGCCTCGATCACGGTCAGCAACCGCATGGGCTCATGATACGGCGTGCGCCCGTTTAAGACCGTCTGGGCGGGCAATCCGATGCGCAGGTCGCTGTACGCGCCGGTCATCACGCCGATCCGGCCGACCACATTGTGATAGATCTTGCTGCCGCTTCCATAGACCTCGTTATCGACGGTTGAGAAATAGTGCTCCATGTTGATCCACTGTGCGACCACGAGCGGCGCCGTCATGATCGTTTCGAGCAATTTTCCGGACGCGTCCTGCCGGGAGTCGTATGAATGGAGAAAAGCACGGCCGCGCATATTCACCGTTTGAGTCAAGGCGCGTGGCCCGATCACCATAAGGCTGTTCCCTGAAAGCCCCCATTCCGGCCGGGTCTCGGCCCAGTCGTCGCTTCGCCGGCTGGCGAGTTGCCGGGCGGTCTTCTCGATCGGCCCGGTCGGCATGCCGAGAGCGAGGCCGCGCTCGAGGGCAGTCGGGATGCCCGCTTCCTCCAAATCCGTCATGAGGCGAGTGAGGTCTTTCCGATGTGTGGCCGGAACATCTTCCATGTCGATGATGCGGACGCGGTCGGTGGTGGTATCGTGCTGCGCCGCCAAGAAATGCGCATCGCTCGGGATCTTGATGCCGCGCGCCAGCAACAGTTCCCGGACGGCGGACTTATTGGCCATCGCGGCGATGATCCGGGCATTGGGCAGGCCCTGATTGCCGCCGCAGGCGCCGCAGTCCAGTGCCGACTCGTACGGATTGTTCTGGGACGTGCTGCCGTGCGCGCAGAACAGAATCACGCGGGCGAAATTGGAGGTCAACCCCATCAATCGCAGCGCGGCCTCCACGAAATAAGCTTGTTCGGTCACGGAGAATCCCGTTTGCGTGAGACGTTCGAGCCGATCCGAAATCCCCCGCGGGCTGATCCGATGGCGCTCGCGCAGTTCTTGATAAAATGCTTCTTCAGCCTCCGGAGTGCAGGGCAACGTGTTCGTCGCCTCGCCGCTGATCCCGTCCGCATGGCCGATCGCCTTCCTTCGGATCTTCTCCAAGAGCGCCGGAGAGAGAGCCGCGCCGGCGAGACCAAACCGTTCTCGTCCGAGCTCCCGAATGAGCGCATGCTGCTTGGCCGCAATCATTTCTTCGGCTTCTTCCGGTGTGATCTTGTCGACCGTCAAGGTCGTCGCCACGGACGGCATCAAAAGCTGCTTCAGCCATCGGCTAGTCGTGTGGTACCAACGGGGCAGCAGCGTCTTGCCCAACAAGGGCAGACCGAAGAACCAACCGAGGGCCTCCACCATGACATAGGGCGTGATCACGTTTTCCTTCAGGTCGTGCAGGAGCGTGTGCGCGGCCTTACTGAGTTGGGCCGCTGTCTTGTGTCGTTGGGCGAGGACACCGTGATAGCTACGGGGTACCTCGCGAACCTGGTTCTTTGGTTTCAAGAGGACCGGGCAATGGGAGACCGCATGGTGCGCACTGAAGGGTTGATAGTCCAACGGCACGCCGAAAAACCCGGCGAGTCCCAACGTTTCATACCCGCCGCGATGCTCGAGATGCCGGCGAAAGACTTCCGAGCGGACGTCGATGCAAAATACGATCTGAGCGAGCGCCCTCGACTGCGCTTCATCGCCTGACGAAGTGCGGGCTGCGACCGCGCGGGCCCCTGCCGCGAGATCGTTCAGCGCCTGTCGCCGATGGTTTGACTCGAAGGCTTCGAGCCAGCGGGGTCCGTGCTGCGAGACCGGAAATCCGGCGAGCCAATTGAGCAACGTTCGGACGTCAGACGGAGAAGTCGATTCAATGGCGGCGGGATCGACCGACAGGGCCCGCGCCAGGTGAAGCAGATATTGAGCCGCCCGTTCTAACCAGTCCCGGACATCCTGATCAACGCGGACGCCGTATTGCTGCCGGCCCAACTCCTCCCATGCTAAATGATCCGGCTTTTGATCGGAGCGGGAAAGTCGCTGGGCTTGCTTGGCGGCCGGCTTCGGGAGACGTCCGGCAATCCACTCGCGTCGCAGCCAATACCCGTGCGGGTAGTTGTCCATGTATGCTCGAATGTCGTCATAATTTCCGGCGATGCCGAGACGATCGCGGCACGTTGCTTCCACGAGTTCTCGCTCATAGAAGAGACGGACCGCGAGGTATTTTACCAGGTCGATCGGGAACTGCTGTTGCCAGGGATATCCGCTCTGATGAGCGCGCCATTTGATATAGCCGGTCCATCCGGGCATGGCGGCCAGGTGCAGGGATAGGTACTCTTCCCAGGCACGCTTGGGAATCCGTAGTCTTGTCAAACTGTCCAGGACCGCATCTTCCGGGCGCTCCGGGAGCGCGCGAATCTTCTTCGGGGCGTCCCGAATGCCGACCAAACGAAGCGTGACGTCATGTTGAGCGAGAAAGGTCCATGCTCCGTAGAACGTCTGATCTCGGTGAGGCATGGACCAGCTTGTTTCACCTTCATCTAAGAACACACTGCACCACTTCACCATCTCCCGATTGATGGTCTCGATTATCGATGTCCCGACGGTTTGGTCGCACCAGGTACCGAGGGTGTCGCGGGACGGCAACTCGAGAGAAGGCCCCGACGTTAAGGGGGTGTATGAGACCATGTCCGGGATGCCCACGGTGGTCTGGAGCCAGGCCGCGATGCGGGAGAATGTACGTGCGTCGTCATCCTGAACTGCATCGCCTCGGTGTGGGTACGGTTCCGTGATGCCATGGATCATGGAGCTGCAGAGGACGTCGAGGTGAGACATGACCCGTCCGGCGAAGTCGACCGCTTTATCGACTGCGAGCGGCTCGAGAGCGGCTTTCAGATCTTCCGTACGGATGCGCCCGCTCGTGACGTAGCGGCGGAAGGTCTCGTTGTCGAGATACTCCCTTCCGCCGAACAAGAGCGCGCCACGCTGCACGGCTTGATCGAACGGAAGTGATTCCAATCCGTGAAGCGGGTTGTGATGGATGAAGGTCCGCATCGGCCAATATTGCGAGATGACTTCGCCGGCCAGCTCGACATAAGACCGCAGCTCCATCCGCTGCGCGTCGGTGAACCTTTGAGGCTCCTGCATCGTCATCATCTAGTCAACCTTTGCGGAGTCGGGAAAGAAGGCGCCGGAACGCCTTCATTCCCGTGTCCGATGCCGCCGGATGCGCACGCGCTTCGGGGCACGAGCGAGGGCATGAAGGACCTCTTCCACATAGAGGCCGCTCAGAAACGCGACATAGACACGGGTGTAAATCGTACCGAGCCAGGCGGGGAGTAACAGTCGTATGCCGTGGGCTTTGCCATACAAGATCACCCACACTGCGATGATGAGGAGCGCTGAGAGCGCCACGAACGCATCGAACAGGCCCTGGTGCCAGGCCGCCGCCTGAAAGTACGCGGCGGCCTGACCGGGCGCAGGATAGAGGAAATGAGTGAAGGACTCACCGGCCCACAAGTACGTCAGCCCGATGAAGCTCAACGTCGCCACCATGGTGGCGGACACTTTCCACGACGCGACGGCCTCAAGGCGATAGAGACTAAAGATCGCTTGGGCCGAGGTGACCCATGCAAAGAACAGAAAAATGACCGTGCCTTGTGCCTCGAAGAGCGGGATCTTCACCACGCCGTGAGCCATGAGCACAATGACAAGGGGCAGCAAGAGCGTGATGATCAGCCCGGTGGCCCATGTCATGAAAGAAAAGCCGGCCGGTTCTCTAAAGGCGTGATGGCTCGGAAGCTTGAACTCGGTTCTAGCCCGATGGATATTCGTCCCCGAGTTAAGGAATAAGGTGGCCTTAAACAGTCCGTGAGCGCAGAGATGGAATATGGCGAGGGCGAACGCGCCAAGGCCGCACTCCATGACCATATAGCCCATCTGTCCCATGGTGGAATAGACGAGCGTGCGCTTGATACTGGGCTGAGCCAACATCGCGGCGGCCCCGATCAAGGCGGTGAGCGCCCCGACGACAAAGAGGAGGTAGAGCGTCGTGGGTGCCATGCCGTACAGAGGCGCCAATCGGTTGACGAGAAATCCCCCGGCGTTCACAATTCCCGCATGGAGCATGGCAGACACGGGCGTCGGCGCCTCGATCGTACCGGGGAGCCACACGTGGAAAGGAAACTGGGCGGACTTGGTCATGATCGTGACGACCAGCACCATCGTAATGGCGGAGACCGAAGACATCTCCCACGATGTTCCCTTCCATAGTACGGGGACGGTAGCCGGGTCCTTCACGGCTTGGAACAATTCCGTGACATCGAGCGTTCCGAATGTCGCGTAAGTCATGATGATTGCGATCAACAGGGCGGCATCGCCAAGGCACAGCACCCGCATGGCCGTGCGCCCAGCTTGCCGGGCGGCGGGCCTCGCCTCATGGAACGACAGCAAAATTTTCAATAGCCAGGTGACGGCATGCCAACAAACGAGCAACCAGAACAAATTCCCGCTGGTGACTAGGCCTAGAAGGACGAATGTCAGCAGGCTTAAGAGACCGAAAAATTTGATATAGCCCAGTTCGCCTTGCATATAGCGCCGGGAATAGACGTGAATCACAACACTCACCCCGGTGATGAGGACCATCATCACCCCCGCAAGCCGATCCACCAAGATGAGAGGCATGAAGGGGGCAGGCAGGCCGGAGAACTTCAGGGCAGTGGCATCATGCTGAACGACATCGTACAGCGTCAGGATGGCTGCGCCGGCGGAAATGGCCAGGGCCCAGATGCTAATCCTAGCTGTCCGCTCGCTCAGTGTCCGGCCGAGCAACCCGATTAGCCCGCTGGCAAGCAGCGGTGAAAGGATTGTGATAAGCGGGGGGAGTGAACGCATGGCGGCTCGATGATAAGAATTCGAACTCCGAAAGGTATCATCAAGAACAGTACCGATAGAGACCGGTGAGGTCATGTCTCTAACACATTGGGCATTTAACAAGCAATATTTTTGACCTGAGGAGGCAGGCCAATCCGGAAATGGATCAAGTGAAGACCGCAATCGTCCCGCCACACGGGTCTATCCCTTAGTCAGGAAAACTGATATCGTTGCCCAGTGTGAAGCGACTCGACACATGCCACAAGAAATCGGTCGAATGAGGTCGCAAGCCCGCCTGTTGAGCGCTAGGATTCCAGTGAAACGTGAGAAATAAGCAGTTCCCTTGCTCTTTTGACAAGGATGGAATAAGAGGATCGCTCAGACGCGGAATAGTCACTGTACAGGCTAACAGACTTCTCTTCTTTTTTAAGAGACGCTTGGCTCTTCGCTAGTTGATCGGACTAGGGTATGGAAGTCAGCATGTCGCTTGTCGTGATCGTTCCGCTGTTGCCGCTTGTCACGGCGGTGATCATCCTGGTGGGAGAGCCGCAGACGCTGTACCGACGAGCGCACCTCGCCGTGCTGCCGCTGGTGGCCGCATTCGTCGGCGCTCTCATCACCTTGTTCGTCGTTGTCTCGGAAGGCGCGATCGCCGTCCGGTTTTACGATCCATCATCCATTGCCAACCTGGCCCTTCCCCTCGGCTTCTATGTCGATCGATTGAGTGCGGTCATGATGGCTCTCATCTTGGCGGTGGGCACGATCGTCTATCGCTATTCAGTCAATTACATGTACGAGGACCGCTTTTACCGCCGTTTTATGGCGCTCATCGGATTGACCACGTTTGTCCTCCTGTGCATGGTGTCGAGCGCTAATTTGATTATGTTGTTTATCTTTTGGCAGCTCCTAAGTTACCTGCTGTACTTGCTTGCCCATAACCTGACGCATCCGGCCACGCTCGAAGGAGCGTTTAAAACCTTTACATTCTTACGGATCGGCGATGCGGCCTTTCTCGCCGGCATCGTGCTGGCGCATTCTTTGTACGGCACGATCGAGTTTCATGAGCTCTTTGCCAGAGCAGCCGAAACGTCGTTGACCGTCTCGCCGTTCCCGGGAGTGGAGATAGGTGGGCCCACGGCCGTCACCCTCCTTCTTTTCATCGGCGTGATGAGCAAGTCGGCCCAGTTCCCGCTTCACGTCTGGCTGCCAAGCTCCTTGTATGCTCCAACCTCGGTCCATGCGTTGCTCCATGCGGGCATCATCAATGCGGGCGGTTTCCTGATGAACCGTCTCGCGCCCTTGTATGGACTGAGCCCCGTCACACTTCACGTCGCTTTGGTGGTGGGCACGCTCACGGCCATTCTCGGCGCCTCTATGATGCTGACCCAAAATGACATCAAGAAGACGCTGGGCTTTTCCACGATTGGCCAGATGGGTTACATGATCATGGAATGCGGCTTAGGGGCTTTCGGTTTGGGCGTATTCCATCTGATTGCGCATGGCATCTTCAAAGCCACGGTCTTCCTCAATTGCGGAAACGTGATTCATAAAGCCAGACAGGAACCTGCGTTTCCTCCGGCGGTGCAGGCCTCTGAGGAAGCGGAAATCTCACGGTTACCCTGGTCGATAGGATTTGTGACGACGCTGCTGATGCCCCTCATGATCTTGCTTGTCGCGCACGGAGTGTTGCAAATTCCGATTCGAAATTCGCAGGGCTCGGTCATCTTTCTTTTCTTCATTTGGGTGACCTCTACGCAGGCGATATTGACCCTCACGCGTTTGCGTGCCGTGGCGTCCTGGAAGGTGTCGGCGGCCATGCTGATGTCATTGCTCGTCATCGTCTTTACCTATCTGTTTGTTGCCGAACGGTTCACCGCCTTTCTGTATCCCGACCGCGACGTGGTGGACTCCTATTACCGGGCTGCTGCACTGCCGGGCTTCCTCTTCGATGGATTAGTAGTCATGACGACGTTGCTGATCTTTTTGGGCTGGGTCTTTCTCAATGCTCAAACGAGGGGACATAGTCTGCGGACGCCCCTGTGGATGGAACGCCTACGGATCCGTCTGTACGTCTTATTCATGAACCGGCTCTATCTCGATGCCGCATATGCGAAAGCCGGGCAAGTCGTGATCCGGATTGCCACACGCGTTGATAAAGGATTGTTTGAGAGGGCACGGTGACGGAACCCTTGATTCACACGGTCCTGCTCATGACGATCCCATTGTTGGGCGCGACGGTGGGACTATTCTTGTGGCGAAAACCGAAAGATTTAAAGTCCTGGCTCCTTCTCGTCGCGGCAAGCAGTCTGATCACAATTGGTTGGACCTCAGGAACCCTGCCTGCGCAGTCCGGAGATCTCTTTCTCCTCTTGCTTCTCCCTCTGATGGCCTTTGTGACGTTGCTGGGGCAACCCATACATGGGAGCAACGCCGCACCTTGGTTGCTGACAATCCTTTTTCTTGGAGTTGGATTAGGGGCATTGGCCACCGACTCGTCGTCGTCGATGGTGTGCTTCCTTCTTTGTCTTGGTCTCGTCGGCCTGATATTGTTTCACTATCGGCATCAGGGTGGTTCTGATGTCCGGTGGGGAATCGGGATGGCCGTCCTCGGCATGCTATCCATTCTCATCGCCTTAATCTCGGCTCCGCCGGTTTCAACCCTCGCCGTCGTCATCGCATGCGCGGTCGCACTTCCTCTCGTGCCGTTTCATAAGACCTATATCACCTCACTCACGGGATTGCCGGGGAACTTACCCGCTTTTCTTGCCCTGTTGCTTCCTATTGTCGGGTTTCACGCCCTCCTGACGCGACTACCTCAATTTCCAATCGCGTTGTCGCAGACGATAACAATTCTCGCTCTGTTGGGAATGCTCTATGGTTCGTTAAAGGCCTTGGCACAATTCCGTGCGGCATCCGTGGCGGCGTACGGCGGCCTCGTGTTCCAGTCGATCCTCTGGTGGTATCTGGCCGCGATTCATGCCTCGACGCCGTCCATTGTGGTCTACCTAAGCGCCGTCGGCGTGGCTACCAGCGGACTGCTCCTGGCCTGGTATATGCTGCGCGCACGGTATGGCGAAATCGGGCTTCAAGCTTTGAGCGGGCTGGCTCAACCGATGCCGAAATTCGCCGTCGCTTTCTCACTGCTCGCCCTCGCTGCATTAGGAATGCCGCCCTTTGGCGTCTTTTCCGGTTTCATCGGCTTGTTGCTCGTGCCGTCATTCATGTGGTCCGGCGGGTTGATTGTGGTGATCATCGTATGGCTCACCGCCTCTTGGTACGTGTTCGCCCTCATGCAGGAACTCCTGTTCGGCGGTGTGCGCATGGTGCGCCGGCATGAGGATCTTCGACAGTACGAGCTTGCGTCCTTGGTCATCGTACTCGTGTTGCTGGTTATCTTGGGTGTCATGCCGTCACGCTTTTTTGATATCGGGGCGATCAGCGCGCTGCAAGCATCCCTGACGGAGTCGCTCACATGGAACGAATAGAGACTACGATCGCCTCTGAAACACGTCGCATGGAGCTTCGCGGTATCGTGCGGCTCGCCGGCGAAGTGATCGCTCGATATTGGCCCATGCGCAACTTCGTCCATCACAATCCCTTCCATAGTCTTGAGTATTTGCCGTTTGACGAAACGGTCCGGCGTGGACGGAAATTTCTAGGAGGCCAAGGATACCTGTCCGATGAGACCTACCGGGGGTACCTTCGCTCAGGCCGCATACGGCTCCAACATCTCGACGAAGCCATCCAATCGTTGGGTCATGACGAGTACATCGTCGTCGGTCCGTGCCGCATCGCACACCGCGAAGTGTTGCGGGCCTGTTTGACCCATGGACTGTGCTCCGTTCCGGAAGAGCCGTTGGATGCGTTGTTGGATCATGCATCGAATGAAGATGAGATTATCGTCACTCTCGCCGATCATCTTACTCCCGCTCTCAGGGATGCCACGGTCGATGAGAAGATTGCAACGGCTGTATCTCAAGATCGAGCGGCGTTGGGCCGTTATTTGACGCTCTCGGATTGGTGCGATCGTACGTGCGGCACCCGCATCGTTGCCCTGGTCAACGATGAGCTCATCAAATGGTGTGAAATGTTTCTCGACGAAGGGCACGCGACGTGGTCGATGCCGCATCGAGAACAGGGATTCTATGGGGCCTGGAAATCTCTTGCAGGACTTGAATGGTCTCCGTGCGGTATCAAGGATAGCCGTCGAAAAATCGCTGATCTGCCGGAGTATCCGGAAGACGCGGTGCTGGAGAGTCTGGAGATCCTTGGGATTCCAGACGAGCTTCGGCAAGACTATCTTTCGCTTCAGCTCACAGCCCTTCCCGGCTGGGCGGGACTGATCAAGTGGCGGGCCGAGGAACGGGATTATGCGTGGCAGCACGCCTATCCGGTCAGTCTGGTGAAGTTCCTTGCGATCCGTCTCTGGTATGTCCGCGAGCTGGTTCAAACGACCTGCCGAGAACAATTAGGTATCGAAGGAAACTTCCAAGCGATTGCCGCTTATATGCAAGAGTTTCCGCATGCCTATTTTTTTAAGAAAGAACTAATCGCAGGACGCCTGCCGGCATCCTATGTCGATGACGTCGCGCGATTGTCCGGAAACAGTGCCCATGAGTGGAAGGCGCTCGCGGATCGCCTGCAAATAGAAACCGGGCCATCCCGCGATGAATCGAGACGGATGAGCGCGGCGCGCCGCCTGGTTGCGCTGGCACGAGCGCTGGAGATTGTTCCGACCGTCCTTCTCGAAGGCGCGCCTAAAGATCTTGCAGAGCTGGTGAAGTGGATGGAGAACTTTCCCGAGTCGGACCATGGGCCGGTTTGGCTCAATGCCTTTGAAGCCGGATACCACAAGCAGTTATTCGGCATGCTGATGCGAACGGCTTCAACGGCGAAGACGCCAGCTTCTCACAGTTCCCAACCTGTGCGCCCCCAATCGCAATCGGTCTTTTGTATCGATGTTCGCTCGGAGCCTTTTCGTCGGCATTTGGAATCGACCGGCGCGAATGAGACCTATGGCTTCGGCGGATTTTTCGCGGTCTTTATCCGCTATCGTGGATGGGGGAAGGAACATTACACGGAACAGTTTCCGGTCATCATGCGAGCGCGGAATGCCGTACGGGAAATTCCCCGCAGTTACCTCGAGCATGTAGTCTCGAAGCATGAGGCGAGAGCGAAGCTGATTCATGCGGGACACACGCTCCTGCACGATTTAAAGGAGAACGTGGTCACGCCCTATGTGATGGTCGAGTCGGTGGGATGGTTCTACGCGCTGCCTATCATCGGCAAAACAGCCGTGCCTGCGTTGTATCGGCGTTTTACCGCCTGGGTTCAACGTCTCTTGGTTCCTTCGGTTCCCACCAGCCTGACAGTCGATAAATTGACTCCCGCCGATATCGAAGAAATGTTGGTGTCAGAACAGCGGGCTATCATCTGGAAAGCTTTGCGGGATCAGCATGGCATTCGAGGCTCCCATATCTCCCAAGAATTCGTCGAGACGTTACGCCTCCAGGCTTTAAACGGAGAAGTCGGCATGCCGCCGACCCTGGGAAGCATTGCTCAGGATCTTCTTTCGAAAGACGAAGTCGTCGCGTTTGTAGAGACTCTGCGGAAACAATATCGGATCAACCAGCGATCGGCTTCGTCCCAAAAGGAACGAATCACGCGAACCGGCTTCACGCTCGATGAGCAGGTCCTCACCGTGGAGACGGCGCTCCGCATGATGGGATTGACATGCAACTTCGCGCGAGTCGTCTTATTCTGCGCTCATGGCAGCACCTCCGAGAATAATCCGTTCGAGTCGGCACTAGATTGTGGTGCCTGCGGAGGCAACGAGGGGCACCCCAATGCGCGCGTGCTCGCGACGATGGCCAATAATCCGAAGGTGCGGGAACGGTTAGCTAAGGATGGCATTGCGATTCCCGCGGACACCCATTTTCTCGCCGGTCAGGTCGATACGACGACTGACGACGTACGTCTCTTCGATCTCGAAGACGTGCCGCCGACTCATCGAAAGGATGTCGCGCGACAGCTGGAGGACCTCCGGGAGGCTGCTCAACTCACGAGTCAGGAACGATCTGTACGGTTTCCGGAAGTGACGGCTGCGTTGCCCCTTGCGCACGCACGCACGTTTGTGCAGGAACGTAGCGTGGACTGGAGCCAAGTACGTCCTGAATGGGGCCTAGCCGGAAACACCACCTTCATTATTGGCCGACGGGACCTCACGAAGGGACTCAATCTGGCGGGCCGCGTCTTCCTGCATTCCTATGATTATCGGGAAGACCCGACCAACCGTCTGCTTGAAGTCATCATGACCGGTCCGCAAGTCGTCGGGCAGTGGATTAATATGGAACATTATTTTTCTGCGGTCGATAACGAGGTGTATGGAAGCGGCAGTAAAATCTATCACAATGTCGTCGGGCGGGTTGGCATCATGTCGGGACCCTGGAGCGATTTGCGGCTTGGATTGGCGCGGCAAACCGTAATGAGCGGCGAGACGCCGTATCACGAGCCGATGCGGTTGTTGGCCGTGATCGAAGCGCCACGCGCACACATCGGAAAAGTGATCGAGCGACATGAAGTGCTGCAACATTTTTATCATAACGAATGGATGCACCTCGTCGCTTTTGAACCGGAAGATGGAACCCTATACCGGTATCGGCCAAGCGGCACATGGTATCCAATTGATGGGAGTTCAGAACTTACATTAAACGAACATGAGAAAGGAGTCAGTTGATGAATGGCCTGACGTTGCATCAGATGAAGGAAATTCGTGTGATTGTCTCGGGGGAGCACCGGGCCTTTGTGACCGAAATGCTGGACAAGCAAGCGACGGGGTACACGGTGATCGGCAACGTGTCGGGAAAGGGCCATCACGGAGTTCGTGAAGCCCACTTTATGTTCAGCGAGCAGGAAAGTCTCGTGATGATAATGGCCGTGGTGCCGGAAGAGAAAGTCGAGCCGATCCTGGCCGGGTTGCGGCCCCTGTTCGACAGACATTCCGGAGTCATGTTTGTGAATGATGTGGCAGTCAGCCGGCGGGAATACTTCGGGAAACCGCTTGCGGGCGGAATCAATCCCTAATATGAAGTGAGCTTCGAGGAGAATCCGTAGCGCCGCTCATCTTTGAGAGAAATAAGCTGGCATTATTGTTTTGATTCTAGCATCCTGACTTTCTCTGTCAGCCGCTCCATTTCGCGCTTCAGTTCAATCATCCGTAATTCTCTTCCCACGGTCGCGTCTTCGAATCTTTCGAGTTCTCGTATCTTTTCATGGAGCGAATTGTTGAGCGTCTCGATACGCTCCTCCTTTTTTCGGGCTTCTGTTTGATCGCGAATAATCTTTCCATAACACGCGGGTTCGGTATTGTGCAGCCAGACGGTCACGCCGCTCACCCACACACGCCGGCCGTCTTTATGGATTAGCCAGCGATCGTCGGAGGCGCACCCTGTTTCCTTCGCCGTTTTCAGCTCCTTCTCCACAACCGATTCGGCGTTGTCTTCGGGGGTATAGAAAATAGACAGATGTCGGTCTTTTATTTCGGCCTCTGTATATCCCAAGACCCGATGGCCTCCTTCGTTCCATGTCAGGATGCGACCTCCGTCGTCGAGCAGAAAAATGGCAAAATCTTTAACGCTGTGCACGAATAAATCGTATAGTTGGTCTCGGTGGTCGGGATGTTCGATCGCGACGGCCGCCATTCATATGATAGTAAAGGATGACCTACGCGTGCGGATAGAGTCATACGTGAAGTGAACGCGACAGGATTGCTTACACGGGCTCGCTGTCAGGTAGGGGGGGATTCGTCGATGCTCGAGATTAATCTCGCTTGGTTTGAGGTTTCTTCTCCGAATGGCCGGCTGCAGGGCTCGTATTCTCGCTTCGAAGTTGAGTGGTAGAGGGCGTGGGACCGGCCAATCCTTC
>Ga0207645_10002888_pt1 | contig 13289 bp, 10 predicted proteins | sample KBSM53metaG_FD_184331 | JGI IMG/M metagenome (GOLD analysis project Ga0207645, IMG submission 184331) | Miscanthus rhizosphere microbial communities from Kellogg Biological Station, Michigan, USA - KBS M5-3 metaG (SPAdes) (version 2) | ecosystem: Host-associated > Plants > Roots > Rhizosphere >...
TTATAGCAAACTCGTTGACACTTTTCCGCGTCATAAAGTTTTTTATTGTTTAACTGGCCTCTATGGTTTGATTGCATTGGTAATGTTTTTCTGTTTTTCTGATCCGTCAATTGGATTGGCAAATACGGTAAAAAGCCCAACGCGTATTTTGGGATGGGTTTGGTATATTTGGGTTGAAAGTTTTGGATCATTAATGGTAGCTCTTTTCTGGGCTATTGTAACAGACATTACTTCTCCTGAGTCAGCAAAAAGAGGTTTCCCTCTTGTAGCTCTTTTTGGTCAGTTTGGAAACATGGTTGGACCATTCTTCTTGAATGCAAAAGCTCTTGGTTTTGCAAACAGTGCTCCGGTTGTGGGCATTTTGGCAGGTATGCTTTTTGCTATCGGGCTTCTTTTCTGGGTATTTATGCATGTTACCCCAGCTCATCAATTGAAGGGATATCGTGCTGAAGGAGAAGAAGATAGAGAAGAGCAAGTTGAAAGTGAACCAGGATTCTTTGAAGGCTTAAAACTATTGGCAACACAAGGTTATCTGCTTGGTCTATTTTTAATTATCACGGTGTATGAAGTTGTAGTAACGGTACTTGATTACCATTTCAAATGTAGCGTTATGGCTTCATTTACCAATGAAGTTGAACAAGGTTCTTACTTGGCATCTTATGCAACATGGACAGGATTAGTTTCAACGCTATGTGTACTTTTTGGTATCAATAGCATTCAACGTATCTTGGGAATGAGAGTTTCATTGTTGATGCTTCCTATTTTAACTGCAGCAGCTGTTCTTTTAATCAAATTTAATCCACAATCATTAGTTATTGGTTTCTGGATTATGGTGTTTTCAAAAGCAGTTAACTATGCACTTAATCAGCCAACATTAAAACAACTATATATTCCAACATCAAAAGATACTAAATACAAAGCACAAGCATGGATTGAAATGTTTGGTGGTCGTTTTTCAAAAGCAAGTGGATCATTCATTAATGGCTTCCGTAAGCCTCTCGTTGCAAGTCTTGGCAATCTTGATGGTGTTACGCGATTCTTAATGTTTAGTTCAATAATTTCTTTTGGATTGATTGGTGTATGGCTTTTAGTGGCGATTTATGTTGCTAAAACATATGATAAAGCAATTAAAGAAAAACGTATTGTTTGTTAATACGAGTATATAATAAATGATAAAAGAGCCTTCTAATGTATATCTTAGAAGGCTCTTTTTGAGAAGAGCGGTATGTTGTTGAAGGCTTCATTTTATCCCCCATCTTCGATGGAGCTTTCAAGCGAAAAATAAAAAACGTAAGTAGGGGTTAAAAGGTTTTGGGTTAATTAGGATGGCATCTAAAGTTAGGCAGATGATCCGCGGGCTATTTGAGATTGAACCACAAGAGCGAATGAAGCTCTTTTTCTTATCGCTTCTTTATTTTCTTGTTGTTGGTGCTTATACCATAACGCGAGATCTTAAGAGTTCTATTTTCTTAGGAACGGTTGGAAAAGAATATATACCATGGGTAAAAGTCATTTCTATGCTCATGCTTGTTCCTGCGATTTTTTTCTATTCACGCCTTGTAGATAAAGTGCGTCGCTACCAGTTACTTATTATTTATAGCGTCATTTTTGGTGTCGCGAATTTAGTCTTTGCGTATTTTATTGGTCACCCGCAGATTGGTATTCTTAATACTGATGCGCATCCGAGTCGTTTATTTGGATGGTTTTTTTATTTCTTTGTCGAAGGATACTCGCCATTCGTGGTTGGCGTATTTTGGGCTTTAGCAAACTCTGTTAATAGTCCGAGCGAAGCGAAAAGAAATTATGGCTACATGGTAGCTGGATCGAAATTTGGGGGAATGGTTGCTGCTGCTTTGGCGTGGTATATCTTTAATGTGAGTTCTCAGCTTGCACATCCTTATTTAACGCATGTTGCGGCACATCAAATTATCTTGGTTGTTTCTACGCTATTTTTAGCTTTGGTTCCCATGGTTGCCGTACTTTTTATAAAAAAGGTTCCTGGGCATTTATTGCATGGGTATGAGGCAGCTTATCAACAGGAAAAAAATAAAGACGAATCAGCTCCTGCCAAACCAAGCATGTTTGCAGGGTTAGAGATGTTTGTGAAATATCCGTATGTACTTGGCATTTTTGGTATGGTCTTTTTTTATGAAACAGTGTCTACGGTACTTGGGTATTTGCGTCTTGGTGCGGCTGAAACTGGAGCAGAATCGATATCTGATGTTTCTAAGGTGCTTTTTGAAATAGCGTTTAAAGCTCATTTTGTTGGATTTATTATTTCTTTAGTTGGTACTCAGGCATTGCTTTCTCGCCTTGGAACGCGTGTTTGTTTGATGCTCATTCCATTGTCTATGGGTGGTATACTCTTCTATCTTATATTTGAAACATCGCCCCAGGGCTTACGTAATGCGTTTGTGATATTCACCGCATTGAACTATGCATTCCTTGCTCCTGTTCGCGAAAGTTTATATTTACCAACGGTTAAAGAAATTAAATTCAAGTCAAAATCGTGGATCGATGCGTTTGGTAGTAAATTTGCCAAAACGGCTGGTTCTATGTTTAATGTGTTTGCCTCAAAGATGGGCGCATCTCTGCTACTGCCCGTCTATTCCTTCTTTTTTGCCGGAATAGTAGGTATGTGGTTTGGGGTGGCTTTTTTGCTTGGTCGTCGTTTTGAAAAGGCCGTGGTAAATAATGAAGTAATAGGGTCCGAGCAAGAGTAATTTGAAAAATAATCGGATATAAATTGCAATTTTTTCTTGTTTTGTTACAATTTCAATGAGTGAAATAAAATCATAAAGGATGTTTGGATGAGAGATCTTAAAGAATTATTTGGGGAATTGGTAAAAGCAGGGGTACATTTTGGTCACCAGAAATCTCGTTGGTGCCCTAAGATGAAGCAATATATCTGGGGTTATAAAAATGGCGTTCATCTTATTAACGTTGCCCTTACTGCTGACCATTTACGCAAAGCAGAAAAATTCTTAGAGACTGTTGCAGCTGAAGGTAAGACGGTTTTGTGGGTTGGTACTAAAAAGGCTGCATCAAAAAGTATCATGGAAATTGGTACGCGTTTAAATCAGCCATTTGTAAACCACAGATGGTTAGGTGGAACGTTACTTAACTGGAGCCAGGTTAAAAAGTCGCTCACAAGATTGCTTCATTATGAAGATGTTTTGGCAAAATCTGAAGCAAATCCTTTTTATACTAAAAAAGAACTTAACTTATATAGAAAAACAGCTGATAAGCTTGAAAAAACAGTTGGTGGGATCAGAAAGTTGATGTTGCCAGTTGGTGCAATCGTTATTGTTGACGTAAGCAAAGAGCAATCAGCGGTTAAAGAAGCTGCTTTAATGGGTGTGCCGGTAGTTGCTATTGTTGATACTAATTCCGACCCATCAGATGTTGACTTTGTTATTCCGGGAAATGATGATTCCCCTCAGTCTATTGGCTTGCTTTTGAATGAGCTTGCAAGTGCGGTTCAGCGAGGAAATGAGATCTTTACAAAACGCACAAAAGAAGAAACTCAACAAGTTAAAAAAACTGGAACAGTTTCGTCAACAGCAGCATCAGTTTCAGAAGAAACTCCAACCGATGTTGAAATAGCATTGCAACAGCTTGACGCTCAAGAATAAGATTGCGCAGCGACTTTGAAATTTTTCTCCTCTTAAGTGGGGTCAGAGATTCTTCCTCTTTAACGGGGTCCCCATGCGAAATATAATGGAGCATGGGGTATAAGGAGAGGTGTCTGAGTGGTTGAAGGAGCATGATTGGAAATCATGTATGTTTCGAAAGGGGCATCGAGGGTTCGAATCCCTCTCTCTCCACCAGCCTACGCGTAAAGCTACGGCTGGCGCGGCCAGCTTTTTTAATGGTTCGATTTTGAAATTAACAAAAAAATAAAAAATCGATCTTGATTTTGCGATTTTTAAAATTACGCTGCTGTCTCAGCAGCATATAAATAATGGGAAAGTAGATAAAGAAATGAGTTCATAATCTGTCAGGTCTGAAAAGAAGCAGCAGGACGTGCGAGTTTTTTGTAGCTACTTTCCCATTATATCTTGAGTGATGAATTTATTTCTTTGTTGAGAGTCCCACAATATGAGTTCTGTTACGTTAAATTTAAGTAGAAAATGGCGGTCTCAAGATTTTGGCCAAATAGTTGGGCAAGATCTTACTGTTCGTATTCTTAAAAACAGTCTCTATTTGGGGCACTATTTTCCTGTTTACTTATTTGCTGGTCAACGTGGTTGTGGCAAAACTTCAACAGCGCGTATTTTTGCAGCTGCGGTAAATTGTCATGCCTTATCTTCATTTCAAAAAGATCCAAAAAAATCATCTATTCCTTGCTTGATATGTGAATCATGCGTTGCTATGCGTGATGGCAGTCATCCTGATTTTATTGAAATTGATGCGGCATCTCATACTGGTGTTGATAATATTCGCAGTATTATCGAATCGTCTTCTTTGCTGCCTCTTATGGGGCGTAAGCGGGTTTATCTTATTGATGAAGTTCATATGTTGAGTAAAGCTGCTTTTAATGCAGCGTTAAAAATTTTAGAAGAGCCTCCTGCTACAGCGCTCTTTATTTTAGCAACAACAAATCCTCATAAAATTATTGATACCGTGAGGTCTCGTTGTTTTCAATTGTTTTTTACCTCAATACCCTATGCTCCATTAAAAAATCATTTGGAATCTATTTGTAAAACCGAAAAAATTGCCTGCACGCAAGAAGGTCTTGATCTTATTGTGCGTCATACAGGTGGTTCAGCGCGAGATGCGCTTAATTTGCTTGAACAGGTGAGATTTTCTAGCTCAGTGGTCAATAAAGAATCAGTACTTTCCTTGCTTGGTCACATTGATGATCAACAGATTATGAAGCTTATACAATATAGTGTTCAGGGTTCTTCGGCAGAATTAGTTCAGTTGCTACAGCTGCTGCATGTTGACCAACAAAAAGCAGAATTTATTTGGCAACGAATGATTGTTTTGTTGCGAGCATTATTATGGATTAAGTATGGTGTGCAACCTCATGAGCTTGTCTCATCCATTAAATTATTGCAAGACAATGCAAAATTATACTCTCTCTCTGATCTGCACTATGTTATTGAAGCGTTATATAATCATGAAGAATTGTTTCTTAAGACGGCGATGCAACACATTTTCTTAGAAATGATTTTATTAAGTCTATGCAAAAAAAAGACGGATAGTGGTAATGGTTCGGCTCCTTGTGCATTGGGTCTTGTTGCTCATGAAAATGAAGTAATCGATGATCAAGATGAGACAGAAGATGATGATAGTGATGAAGATCAAGAATCATTGACTGATGAACAAAGGTGGCAGCGTTTTGTTGTGCATATTGAATCGCTTAATGATCCATTGATCAGTTCTGTGTTTAAACAAGGCCGCTTTATTTCGTATGCATCAAATACGCACAGTGTTTCTATTGAATTATCAAAAGATTTTATTCTTTTTAAAGATTGGCTTGATAATAGTCAGCAGGTATGGCAACCAGTGCTGCGAGAGATTTTTTCTCCACAAGCAGTACTCAATGCTCAATTTACTGGCACACATAGAGCTGAAATAGTAAAAAAACAAAAAAATGATGATGTTAAACAACCCATTCAACAACAAAAACCACCTGTATCATCACCGCGTCCTCAGGAACAATTTCGTGGCAGTAATCGTTACACTGCTACCAAGCAAACTCATACAATAACATTACACAAAAATGATGTGCGTATTGACGTTTCTGATGAAAATATATGGAAGAAAGCTTCAATGCTTATGCGTCATTTTCCAGGGGTAGTTACCGAAATACGTGAAAATCAATGAAAAAAGTAAAAGTTCCTCAAGTTGTTATAGTTGGTCGTACCAACGTAGGCAAATCTACCTTATTCAATCGTTTATCTGATAATGTAAAAGCAATTGCCCTTGATCAAGAAGGTGTAACGCGCGATTTTTTGAGTGATACTATTTCTTGGCAGGGAAAAAGTTTTGAATTAGTTGATACCGGTGGTATTAGTTTACGCAGAACACAAGATCCTATTCTTGCGCAAGCGCGTGCCATAGCACTATCGTTGATTGAATCAGCCGATATTATATTATTTGTTGTGGACGGTAAAGCAGGATTGGTTACTGAAGACCGTGAGATTGCAAAACTATTGCATAAGCACGGAAAAACAGTGTTTTTAGTTATCAATAAAGTTGATATTAAAGATGCGGTTGAAAATGAATATGAATTTAAAGGTCTTGGCTTTCCTTATAGTTGTTTCATTTCTGCTGCTCATGGTAAAAACATTGCAGATTTATTAGAGCTTATTGTTACGCATTTACCACAACCTATGTTAGTTGAAGTTGAAGAACCTGCATACAAAGTTATGCTTTTAGGTAAACCTAATGTGGGTAAATCATCTTTGATGAACTTGCTATTACAAAAAGAACGCTCGATTGTTTCTCCTGAAGCGGGTACAACGCGAGAAGCGTTGGTAGAGCGAGTGAAATTTTATCAAGAAGATATTCAGTTGGCCGATACTCCTGGTGTGCGCAGAATGCGCTCGGTAACTGAGCCGCTTGAAGGAATGATGGTACAATCAACCATGCAAGCGCTTAAAAATTCTGATATTGTACTATTGCTCATTGATGGTAGTGCGCATGCCGTTGTGGATCAAGAATTAAAATTAGCTTTTTATGCATTTGATAAACAATATAAAGCTTTAATGATCTTATTTAATAAAGCGGATCTTATAGATGAATCAACGAAAGTGCGATTTGATCATGCTCTTTCAGAATATGATTTTTTCCTCAAAAAAATCGTAACGATCTCTATTTCTTGTAAAACAGGAAAAAATGTCGGTAAAATTTTGCCTGCAGTCAGAGAAATGTGGGATCGTCACTCTCGTCAATTTAATCAAAACGAACTTACGCAGCTTTTTAAAGAGGCTTCAGTCAGAAGGCCGTTATATCATAACAAGCAATTATTGGCATTTTATTCCGCGCATCAAATTAGTACAGCTCCCATCACCATCGTGTTGCATGTAAATATGCCACTGTGGTTTGGCGAATCGCAACTTGCGTATTATGAAAAAGTTTTAAGAAAAGAATACGATTTACGTGGTGTGCCGGTTAAATTTATTGTACGAACACGATAAAAAAGCTTCTCTTGATTGTTTCCGTTTGTTTTCCGTATTTTTATCTTTAAAATGTATCTAAAAGATAATGAAAAGAAAAAGGAAATACTATGAACAAACGGATTGTTTTTCGTAATATGGATCACTCTGATGTAATGGAAAAATACGCAAATGAACAACTCGAGAAAATAATTGATTTTTTAGAGAATGATCGTGGTCCTGTTCATATAGATCTTTATCTTGAGCCCAGTAAAGTGCATAAGCATCATCGTGTTGAATTACACGTGAAAAGTGCTGAGTATAATCTTAATTCGTCGTATGAACATGAAGGTATGGATTTTTATCAGACAATGGACCGTGTTATGGATACAATGTATCGAGAGTTACATGAAGCAAAAAGAAAAAATCATGATATGGAAAAAACGCGCGGCCGTCATGATGAACTCAAAAAACAGCGCTGAAAAATAGTCAAAGATAGTAGAACTAATGGTCAAAAATATAATTGCATTGTGGATAGTAGTATGGGCAAGTGTTTGTTTTGGTGGTGAGTATACAGTACTGAGTAGCTGGCCAGATTCGTATGAATCAAAACCCTCCGAAAGATTAGAAATATTTTTTAAAAAAGCAGGTGGAAATTATGTTCCTGCAGCACGTATTACTAATGGATTGAGAAGCGTAGCGTTAACAAATATTAGTCAACTTTTACGATCGAAAAGCAAAAAAAAATTCACAGATAATCCCCATCTCTATTCACGTAACAAAAAAGGTAGTTTTGAAATATATGGTGCTTGTGTAAAGGATGGAAAGCCTGATCCTGACTACAAAGATCGATTATTGTGTGAAGATAATCAAGGTAACAAAGAATTTTTTTATGTTAAGTTTATACACCATACAGGAGTTACTGAAGGATTACTTGATATGCCAGAATGTTCTGTTGAATTGGGTTCTGATTCTGTTGAGCTGAGCTTTGATAACAGTAAGGGTCACAATAATCGTAACGAAATATACCCTTATCAGACCATTATAGATCCAGAGCATGTAAAAACGATACGTAATTGCATAGAACAGGGAAAAATTTTTGTAATTGACGTGCAAGGCATTGGGAATAACAAGCCAGCAGCTTATAAAGTTCTGGGATATAAAAATAATGCATATATCCATTGGGATGGTTGGCGGCCAATGCATTTTTTTTGGAATATTGGAAAAGATTTGGAATTAAGTGGATTTGAGAGAGCAGAAGATGTAAGGCCTGAGGAAAAGATAGAGCTTGATTTGAAGAAAGACCACGCCCAGCTTTGGGGATATAAGACACGTAAAAATCTGAGAGAAATGTTTTATCTGCTTATTGCGTTGTGCGCATCTTTCAAATTATATGATTCATGGAAATAAATTCATTAGCAAGGAAATACAAAAAGTTATGGTGAAATATTATGTTGTGCGTCGTATCGTAGTGAGTTTAGTGTTCATGTTACCCGCTATTTGTTTGGGAGCTCAAGATACATGGTCTGTAGTAGGTATGTTCAAATCACCTGACATCAGAGAGCATAAATATACCTTAGAGATTTTTCGTGAAAAACAAGATGGTAAAGATGTTTGTTATGCCGTATTGAAATTAAATGAAAGTCAATGGCAAGCAAGAATCGATGATTTTAGTGAGGATCATGTTTGTAAGATTGAAAAAAAATTTCAATCATTGTGGCAGAGGCGACAACTAAAGCAAAAACCAATGGAAGTATATTTATCATTGTCACATCAAAATGAAGATTGGAATTTTTGTGTTACATCCATGAAAGAGAATTATGGACCTAAAGAATATCATAATCTTCCGGAATGTTGGTTGTCGACAAATGGATTGAATATGGAAATTCATTATCGTGATCGTGATAAAGGTAGACAAGAAGTACAACTATATAAACGAGAAAATATCAAAAAAATAGTTGATGCCTTGAATCAGGGCAAGGGATGTATTATTGCTTTGAAAACCGGCACAACAGAACCAAAACTGATAAAAGTAGCAGATTATGGCAGCAGTAGTTTGATTTGGTGGGATGGTTGGAAACCAGAAAGTTCTAAATTTGATGCGTGGTATTTTGGTATTGAAAAAAAAACTGAATATAATGTTGTAAATATTAATGTAGATGAGGATGCAGAACATAAAGCTATTTACACAAAAAATCAGCGAGTAGTTTCATTGATAAAAATTTTATCATTCGCATCAGGTTGTTTGATATTATATTGTTTCCTAGATAAAATAAATGAAATTTTAGAGAAATAAATTCATATGCTGATCAGCATATTGTAATATTTTAAAAAGCAATAACATCATACCTATAATACACATCATTCCAATACAAGTATAAAAAGTACGAATGAATCCAAGGGAAACATTCGTACTTTTTTTTATATAAAAAACACCAGAAGTCATTAAAAATAAAGCAGCAATGCTGCTGGCAAACAATTTACTCAATGGTTTATCCATATCATATAGATACCATATTCCATATGACGTTACTATGAATACCACTAAAAATATGATGAGTTCTAGTAGTTCATAGAGCTTTTTATATTTTCTGAGATTTTCTTGATGTACATAAAAAAATAAGAACAATAAGCTCATCATCATTAAAAACAATGATAAACATGTTGTGCGATAATGTGACAAGATAGCAACTATTTCGTGCGATAAGCTATTCATTTTTACATAATAGTGTTCAACAATAGAAGGCCGATAATGAGTGTATTGTGATGATTTACCATTGTTTGTTGATACCGATTCTATAGTACCATCAATTTGAATATTTGTTTGTAATGATTGAGGAAAAGAAAAAGTAAAAAGTGCATCACTTATTTTTTTGTCTGTTTTGCGGTAATAGCTGCAATAAAGATATATTGCATCAGGTTTCCATTGTTCTAGAGTTGCAGTTAAAGTAATAGAAAAAGTTTCATTAAAGACCTGTTTTGTTTCTTTAAACGATGGATCGTAATGATTTACGCTTTCTTTATCAGCTTTCCATGGTGATAATTTTATCGTTGGTTCATGCGTTGAGCAGGTGATAAAATCTTTATAAATAAAATCTTTTTCGGGAACAATAAATGTAATCGTTATTTCTTTGGTGGTGGGATCGATATTAGTAGTATTAAATAACATCAGCTTTGGATCCGATTTCCCAAAGCTGATGTTAAAAAACATAAGCAATAATAAAAGACATGTGATTTTATTTTGCTGCAGCAAACGCATCAAGTATTTGTTGTGCATGATTTTTTGTATCAACATTTTCGATAATACCAACAATGATACCATTTTTATTAATCAAGAAAGTATGGCGTTTAGGTAAATAAAGGCGCCAAAAACCAGTACTGACTCCATACGCATCTAACACATCTTCTGTTGCAATTAAAAGAGGAAAACTCAAACCATATTTTTTAATGAATTTTTGTTTGCTTTTTAAAGATCCTTTACTCAGACCATAAAGGTAAATATCAGCATCCTTTAAATCTTCAAATCCTGCATTGAGGCTACAAGCTTGCTGTGTGCATCCTGGTGTACTATCTTTTGGATAAAAATAAAGTGCAACATCGTGGCCTTTTAAATCTGATAATTTTACCATTTCACCATCTTGATTCATGAGTTCAAAATCAGGAGCAGGATCTCCTACTTTAAGATTTTTTGGTGAACAGACGCAATGCAATGACGTAAAGCTGATGAGGGCCATCAGTAATAAGAGGGATTTCATGATTTTATCTCCTTGAAAGTATAAGATAATTAGATTCTATGTTCTTATACTATATAAAAGTTTTTTGCTATATGCATCTCTTGTGAAAAAAATATCTTTGTACTAGTTTACTCTCATATATGTATTATTTAATCAAGGGAGAGTCGATGAAATCTATGATGAAAACTGCACCGCTGCTATTGAGTTTGTGTTTGTCCGTGATGTCTAACTATTCCTATTCACAAAAGTCTGATCAAGAATGGACACTGAATGTTCCTTTTTTATCAGAAAAATTAGAATCATATATTGATGTGCTTAGTGTAATGGATGAAGGTCAAGATTACGCAGATATTTTAAAGAAATTGTACAAAGTAATTGCAAAAGAAGAAGTATTAATTGCTCGTTCAGTTGCTCATAATAAAACACATGATTCTCAAGAGCTTTTAAAAGCTTATCAAAATTTTCTTGAGTTTTTAAAAAATTGCAAAGGAAAAGTGACATCGGATGACCAATCTAAAATTGATGTGCTGCGTTCTCAGTGTGGACTAAATCCATGTAACGTGAAACCGTGCGCTACATCATGTAAACCAACTTCTTGTGAACGTGGTAAAAGAGGAAAAAGAGGTCATAGAGGTAGAAGAGGAGTTGCCGGTGCAACCGGTAGTACTGGCGCAACTGGACCTGCAGGAGGCTTAACTGGAAATACCGGTGCAACCGGCGTTACAGGAGCCACTGGTCCAACAGGGGGTGCTACTGGTAATACTGGAGCAACTGGTGCTACAGGTCCTTGTTGTACTGGCGTTACAGGAACAACCGGGGCAACTGGTCCAACAGGAACAACGGGTGCTATAGGAACAACGGGCGCTACAGGCGCAACGGGATTATCTGGAGGTATCTTAGATTTTGCATTTGTCTATAATGTAACGGCTCAAGCGACAGTTGCTATAGAAGCAGATGTTCTTTTTGATACTAATGGTCCTCTTTCATCCGGATTTACACATACGCCAGGAACCTCACAGATTAATGTTCTCAATTCAGGAACGTACTATATTATTTTTTCTGTATCTGGTGTAGAGCCAAATCAGTTTGCAATTTTTGTAAATGGGGCTGCAAGTAGTCCTGTTACGATTTATGGTTCAGGTGCTGGTACCCAGCAAAATGTGGGCTTTGGTACATTAGTATTAAGTGCAAATGATGTGCTAACATTGCGCAATCATAGTTCAGCTGCGGCCGTAACGCTCCAAACACTTGCGGGTGGAACACAGTTTAATGCGAATGCTTCGGTGCAGATACTACGTTTATTATAATCATTATTAAAAAACAGAATTAAAAAACAGATAAACAAAAAGGATGGTTGATATCTCATATAATGATATATAGCCATCCTTTTTGTTTGCTTAAGAAAGTGACTATGTTATTCATAAAAATGAGATTGCGATTGTTATTAAGCGTGTGTTTATTGGTAATACATACTTGTTCTTATTCGCAAGAGCTTGCTTCTGAATGGACATCGAATGTTCCATTTTTATCAGAAAAATTAGAGTCATGTGTTGAGATGCTTCAATCTAAGGATGGAGATCAAGATTATGTTGAAGCATTAAGGCAATTATACGAAGTGATTAAAAAGGTGAAAACCTATCAACATTTTCTTGAACTTGTAAAAAGTTGTTCAGAAAAAATAGTGCGTGAAGATCAATTTAAATGTGACGTAATACGACCTATGACATCATGTAGCTCACCATGCAAACCAATGTGCAAGCCAATTTGTTGTAAGCTGGCAAGACGAGGTAAAAGAGGCAAAAGAGGATCTGCGGGTTCGACTGGTGCTACCGGATTAACTGGAGCTACTGGTCCAACGGGTGCAATTGGACTAATGGGAGTTGCAGGTGCAACGGGTAGCACTGGCGCAACTGGACCTGCAGGTGGTGCAACTGGTAATACTGGTGCTACGGGAGCCACTGGTGTAACTGGCGCTACAGGAAGTACCGGTGCGATAGGAACGGCAGGAGCCATAGGTAACACGGGTGCTACTGGAAATACAGGAGCAACGGGAGCTACTGGCATAACTGGTGCTACGGGAGATACGGGCGTAATAGGAACAGCAGGAGCTATAGGTAACACGGGTGCAACTGGTAACACAGGAGCAACGGGAGCTACTGGTGTAACTGGCGCTACGGGAGATACGGGCGCAATAGGAACAGCGGGAGCCATAGGTAACACGGGTGCAACTGGTAACACAGGAGCAACGGGAGCTACTGGTGTAACTGGCGCTACGGGAGATACAGGTGATGCTGGTGCGGCGGGAGCAATAGGAGCTACTGGAAGTACAGGAGCAACGGGTGCAACAGGGGCCACGGGTGCTACCGGAGAAACAGGTGATGTTGGTGCAGCGGGAGCAATAGGAGCTACTGGAAGTACAGGAGCAACTGGTGCAACTGGGGCCACG
>Ga0207645_10002889_pt1 | contig 13288 bp, 11 predicted proteins | sample KBSM53metaG_FD_184331 | JGI IMG/M metagenome (GOLD analysis project Ga0207645, IMG submission 184331) | Miscanthus rhizosphere microbial communities from Kellogg Biological Station, Michigan, USA - KBS M5-3 metaG (SPAdes) (version 2) | ecosystem: Host-associated > Plants > Roots > Rhizosphere >...
CTGCGTCGTGTTCTTCGTGTTCTTCGTGGTCCAATCTTTTCATTCTTCTTGAAGCGAACATGGGCAATATCGTCTGGCTTGCCTCCTATCCGAAATCCGGCAACACCTGGCTGCGTGCGTTCCTCGCGAACCTGATCGCGAACCGGCCCGGGCCGGTGCCGCTGGCCGAATTGCCGCGCTACGCCGATAACGATGCACGTCCGGAGCTGTTCGCGCAGGCGGCCGGCGGGCCGGTGACGGCCATGGATTTTGCGCAACTGTGCGCGCTGCGCCCGCTCGTTCACGAGCAGATCGCTGCGGCGGCAATCAAGACCGTGTTCGTCAAGACCCACAGCGCGTCGGGCACGATGGACGGGATCCCGCTGCACAACCCGCAGGTCAGCGCCGGGTCGATCTATGTCGTACGCAATCCGCTCGACGTCGCGATCAGCATGTCGCATCATTTCGCGATCGACATCGATGCGGCGATCGACTACCTCGGCAACGATGATGCAGCGACCGAGAACAACGAGCTGTTCGTCAGCGAATTCCTCGGCTCGTGGTCGCGCCACGTCAAGGGCTGGGCCGACATGGAGGGCCCGCGCATCCTGATCGTGCGCTACGAAGACCTCATCGACAAACCGGCGAAGGCGTTCGGCAAGATCGCGCGCATGGTCGGCCTGGACGGCGACCGCGCGCGCGTCGAGCGCGCGATTATGCACGCGAACTTCCAGAACCTGAGCGCAATGGAGCGGCGCGACGGATTCATCGAGGTACCGATCAAGGGCAAGCGCTTCTTCCGCGCCGGCCGTGCCAACCAGTGGCGCGACGTGCTCACGCGCGAGCAGGCAAACCGCATCATCGTCCGGCATCGCGAACAGATGACGCGATTCCGCTACGTCCCAGCCGGCTACTGAGAGTCCGCTACATTGAATACGACATCGACTGCCGCTTCCATCGAAGCACTCGTTGCGGAATTCGCCGCGCAGGCGACCCAGGGCAGCCAGTTTCAGGCGTTGACCGCACTGATCGCGCGTCTCAGCGAGCCGCTGCACGACGCGGCCTCGTGGGCCGGAGTCGGCGACGCGCTGATCCGCGGGCGCTTTGCCGAACCGGCGGCGGCGCTGCTCGGCGCGGCGCTGCATCGCTATCCGCAGGATGTCGAACTGCACTATCTGCGCGGCAATGCGTTTCGTGTCAGCCAGAACCATGTCGAGGCGGAGCAGGATTTTCATTCCGCGCTGGCCCGCAATCCCGGCCACCGCCAGGCGGCGCTGTCGCTCGCCTTCATGCTGCGCGAACAGGGCCGCACGAACGCGGCCGCCGCCGTCGTACTGGCGCTATGGCGCCAGCACGAGGCCGACCTCGAATTGACTTCGACGCTGCTCGAGTTTGTGCGCGAACTGGGCGCCCACGCGCAGGCACGCATCATCGCCGACGCAGCGCGCGCGCGCTGGCCGCAGCATGCGCGCATTGCGGCGGTCGCCGGCGAACTGGCGCTCGCACTCGGCGACTTCGCCCCGGCGCACTCCGATCTGCGTCGCGCCATCGAACTCGACCCGGGCCAGAGCGCCGCGTTCCTGCGGCTGAGCTATTGCCAGCGTTATCGCGATCCCGCCGATCCGGATCGTCTCCTGCTCGAGGACGCGTGGCGCAACACGCAGCTTCCCGCGCCGTCGCGCATCTGTGCCGGCTTCGCGCTCGCCAAGCTGCATGACGACCTGGATGATTGCGCGAGCGCCGCGTCGATCCTGCGCGAAGCAAACCCGATGGCGCGCGCCGAGTATCCGTGGAGTGGCGAACGCTGGAACGCGCTGATCGACGGCCAGATCCGCCAACCGGCGCTGCCGGCATTGGACGCAGACCCGGAATTCGTCCCGGTCTTCATCGTCGGCCTGCCGCGAACCGGCACGACGCTCGTGGCGACGCGCCTTGCGCAAGGCGGCGGCGTGCATGACCGCGGCGAGTTGAACTGGATTCCGGCGATGTACGAACATCTGGCCGCGCCGCGCGCGCTCGCCAATCGTGACGCACTGGAGTCGGTCGCGCGCCTGATCCGGACGCAGATGCGCCGCGACGACAAGCCGACGCGCTTTTATGTCGACAAGAATCCGCTGAACTTCCGCTACCTCAATCTGATCGGCGCGTTGTTTCCGAACGCGCGCATCCTGCATTGCCGCCGAGCGCCTGCCGACATGGCGCTTTCACTGTGGTCGCAGCACTTCGCCCATGCCGACCTGCGCTTCGCGTACGATTTGTCCACTATTGCACTCGTGGCGGATGGTCACGCGCGCCTGATGGCGCACTGGCGCGCGACCCTGCCGCTGCCGGTTCTCGACATCGATTACGAGGCGCTGGTCGCCGATCCCGCCGCGCAGCTGCGGCGCGTCGCCGATTTCCTGCAGCTGCCGGACGGCGCGATCGCCGCAGACGCGGCGGCGCAATCCGGCAGTGTCATCACGACCGCGAGCGTGTGGCAGGCGCGTCAGCCGATTCACACGCGCGCGATCGGCCGCTGGCGCCGCTATGCCGCGCATATACCGGAACTGGGGCGGATGTTCGGCGAGGCGGCGACGGGCTGACGGCCGAAAAGGGTTTTCCTTCCCCCGTTTACGGGGGAAGGTGCCGACTGCAGGCGCCAGGAGCGCCTGCGAACAGCGGAGCTGGCCCGACGGGCGAGCGCCAGGATGGCGCGAGTCAGGCGGAAGGGGGCGGCTTTGATCGACTCGCCATAAGACGGGGACTTCGCATGACTCGCCCCCTTCCGCCCTGCGGGCACCTTGTACGAGCCACATCCATGTGGCTCGCCCTCCGGGCAGCATCCGCTGCAAACATCGGCAATCCTGCCGATGTTTCCCCGCTGCGCAGGGGAAGGGAAGAAATTCGTCTGCTACGGAGGAAGCGTCGGTTTCTCCGCCTGCGCTGCCCTACGGCTTGCGCACGATATCGACGTTGCCGCTGAACGACTTCGTGCTGACCTGCGCGTCGCCGTCGCCGACCGTCGCTTCGAGGCTGCTGCCGGGGCCGAACTCGGGCCGCTCGACCTTGCCGAAATCGCTGCGGATCGTCCCGCTGAATGTTTCGGCCTCGATGCGCGCCGACACCGACGCCGGGAGTTCGGCGCGGATGTTGCCGCTCATCGTTTCCATCTGGACGCGACCGTGCTTGCCAAGCTTCGCGACGAGTTCGACGTTGCCCGACACGGTGCCGGCCTCGAACTCCTGGATTTCGACGCCGCTGGCGCGCGCGCGGCCGGAGACGGTCTCCATCTTGACGCGGCCGCTCGCGCCGGTCAGTTCGATGTCACCGCTGACCGTCTCCAGGTGCGCGCGATGGCCGGCATCGGCACGGGTCGCCGTGTAGATGATGTCGCCGCTGACGCATTCGACATCCGCCTGCGCCGCACCGCTATCCAGCGTGACCTTGCCGCTGACGCATTCGACATTCAACTTGCCGTCGATGCCCTTGACCGTCCCATCGGCGCTGACGAGCTCGAGGCGCAGCGCGACGCCGGACGGCACCGTCAGGGTCAGGTTCGAGTCGCCCTGCGGGCCATGATTGCCGAACCATCCGCGCTCCTGATCCTGCGACTCGACCCGCAGCTCGAGGTGCTGTGCGCTGCCGGCGATCACGAGCCTGGATCCGGCAGCGAGTTCGCCTGTCAGTGCGGCCTGCTCGGAGTCGCCCGCGCTGACGCGGACGCTGCCGCGCACGTTGTGCACTTCGACCGTCGCATCGTTGGCGATGCGCCAGCTCTGATTGAGTGCCTGCGCCGACTTGTCGGCCGCGATCGTCGTGGCCTGGGGCGGATTGGATGCGGCGGCGTAGGTCGGCGCGGCGGCGGTCAGGCTCAAAGCCATGGCCAGTGCCATTGCCAGGCGCTCGCGCCGGACGGGCAGGTCGTGGGTTTTCATGTTCGAACTCTCCAGAAAAGTGGGGTCAGCCGGTCGGCGCCTTGCGCATCAGGCGCAGGCGCATCGAATTCGTGCGATTGAGCAGGCCGACGAGGAAAACGGCATCGGGGCGTTGTTCGAGCGCGTCCTGCAACTGCGCGCTCGCGTAGTCGAGATTCTGGGCGGTCGCGGCCAATGCCGGATCTTCCGGCGTGGCCCACTCGAGCGCCGTCCGCGGCAGCTCGGTCGCGGACGTCGCCGCGGGCTGCTGCGATTCCGGCGCGACGGCTACGCGCTCGACGACAGGCTCGGGTGCGACCGGCGCGCGCTGCCAGCGCCAGGCGGTCAGTCCCGCGCCGCCGGCGACGACGAGTGTCGCGGCGATCGCGATCCAGGCGCCATGGCGGCGACGGGAATTGCGCACGGCATGCCGCGGCGCCGCGTCGAGTTTGCCGGCGATCGCGGGCCACAAGTCGCGTGCCGGTTCGACCGGTCCGCCGAGCTTGCGCATTTCGCTGCGCCATTCGAATTCGTTATTCATGCGTCACCTCATCAATTCTTGTCGCATCGATCATCGCGGGTCTCTCAACTATCCGCGAGGGCGCGGCGCAGCAAGCCGCGCGCGCGGTGCAACTGGGCCTTCGAAGAACCGACCGCCATGCCGAGTTCGCCGGCGATCTCCTCGTGCTTCCAACCTTCGACATCGTGCAATACCAGCACGGCGCGCGCGCGCGGCGGCAGATTGGACACGGCGCGCTCCAGATCGCCACGCTCGCCGGCACAGAACGGCACGTCGCCGCCAGCCGCATGTTCGAGCATTTCGTCATCCGCGCCGACTTCCTCGCGCTTGACGCGCAGGTCCATCAGCGCCGTGTTCACGCCGAGCCGGTACAACCAGGTCGAGAACGCGCTCTCGTGGCGAAAGCTCGACAGCTTTTGCCACGCGCGCACGAACGCATCCTGGGTCAACTCCTCGGCGCGGCCGCGGTCCATTCCGACCAGCCGCAGGATCGCGCCGTGCACGCGACCGACATGGCCGCGATACAGCTGCTCGAACGCGACCGCGTCGCCCTCGATCGAGCGCCGAACCAGCGTCGCGTCATCCGGCTCGACCGGAAGTTCGTACAGCGGAGCATTCATGCTGAGAGCGGCACTTTGCATATGCCGCCTAAGATGCGGCAAATTGCCTAAAGGTTTAACAAATCCCTGGTGGACGAGCGCTTGTTTGCGCACGTGAGCGGGCGGAAGGCGCGTCCGCGCCTTCGCGGCGTGACTTCCGCCCAGCCCCTACCGCGGGTTGGCCGGAACGGCTTTGACTACGGCGAGCCGGCCGTGACCGGTTCGGGATTGTCCGCCGCGAGCAGGCTGCTGACCCGGCGGTGTTCCTCGCGCAGGCGGGCCGGCAGTCGCGCGCCGAACGAGGCCAGGTATTCGCCGATGCTTTCATACTCTGCGATCCAGCCTTCCGTATCGATGTGCAACAGCGCATCGAGCCGGCTCGCCGGCACGCTCAGGCCCGTCAGGTTCAGGTCCTCGACGTGCGGCAGCAATCCGATCGGCGTCTCGACGGCGTCCTCGCTGCCGCAGCAGCGGCCGACGATCCATTCCAGCACGCGCATGTTGTCACCGAAGCCCGGCCACAGGAACTTGCCGTCGTCGCCCTTGCGGAACCAGTTCACGTGGAAAATCTTCGGCAGCTTCGCCCCGGGGCGCTCGATGCCGAGCCAGTGCGCGAAATAGTCGGCGAAGTTGTAGCCGCAGAACGGCTTCATCGCCATCGAGTCGCGGCGCAGCACGCCGACCGCGCCGGTCGCGGCCGCGGTCGTCTCCGAACCCATCGACGCGCCGACGAGCACGCCGTGCGTCCAGTCGCGCGCCTCGAACACGAGGGGCACGAGATGTTCGCGGCGGCCGCCGAAGATGATCGCCGAGATCGGCACGCCTTGCGCATCTTCGGCGCGCGGCGACCAGCTCGGGCATTGGCGCGCGGACACGGTGAAGCGCGAATTCGGATGCGCCGCGGGGCCGCTCGCTGCGGAATAGTCGCGCCCCTGCCAGTCGCGCGCGGGTTTCGCGTCGGACAGGCCTTCCCACCATGGCGCATCATCGGCCGTGACGGCGACGTTCGTGAAGATCGCGTCGTGGTTGAGCATCGCGAGCGCGTTCGCGTTCGTCTTCGCGCTGGTGCCCGGCGCGACGCCGAAGTAGCCGGCCTCGGGATTGATCGCCCACAGGCGGCCGTCCGCGCCCGGCGTCATCCAGCAGATGTCGTCGCCGATCGTCCAGATCTTCCAGCCTGCGTCGCGATAGCTCTCCGGCGGAATCAGCATCGCGAGATTGGTCTTGCCGCACGCCGACGGAAACGCCGCGGCTACGTAGAAAATCTCGCCTTTCGGATTCTGCACGCCGAGAATCAGCATGTGCTCGGCGAGCCAGCCTTCCGAACGCGCCTGCCACGACGCGATGCGCAGCGCGTGGCACTTCTTGCCGAGCAGTGCGTTGCCGCCGTAGCCCGACCCGATCGACTTGATCGACAGTTCCTCGGGGAAATGCATGATGTAGCGCTTGTGCGGATCGAGCTCGCCGGTCGAATGCAGGCCGCGCACGAACGTGCCCTCGCGCTCGATGCGGGCCAGCGCCGCAGCGCCCATGCGCGTCATCAGGCGCATGTTCGCGACGACGTAGGCGCTGTCGGTCAGCTCGACGCCGCAGCGCGCGAGTGGCGAATCGATCGGGCCCATGCAGTACGGGATCACGTACAGCGTCCGCCCGCGCATGCAGCCGGCGAACAGCGCATCGATCTTCGCGTGCGCCTGCGCCGGATCCATCCAGTTGTTGTTCGGCCCGGCGTCGTCCGGTTCGGACGTGCAGACGAACGTCAGGTGTTCGACGCGCGCGACGTCGGACGGATGCGAGCGATGCAGATAGCAATTCGGATGCGTCTTCGAATTGAGCTCGATCAGGTCGCCGGCTGCGACCATCCGTTCGATCAACGCATCGTTCTCGCTTTCGGATCCGTCGCACCAATGCACGCGATCGGGTTCGGTGAGCGCCGCGACTTCGGCGACCCACCGGTTCAGTGCCTCGAGTTTGCTGGACATCAATACTCCATGCGGACCGCGAGGCCCGACTCCAACCGAATACAAAAAATTATTCACGGCAAATCTTTGTCTGCCGCTCTTTGTGTCGCTTCGGAACTTCTTATCTGCCGCTATTCAAAGGCGCTTCATGCTTTCATGCTGGTGTTTTCATGCCGGGATCAATGTATCGATCACGTGCTGAACGTAGTTTTCGAACTCGGCATGATCGAGCCGCGGCATCCCCAGCTGCAGCGCGAGCTGCAGGAACCCGACATAGGCGGCATAGGCCAGGCGCGCGCGATGACCGGCCTGCGCGCGGCTCATTCCGATCTGGCGATAGGCCAGCGTCAGGAAATCCAGGCGTCGGCGCGACACGCGTTCCATGACCGGATGGACGAGCGGATGGTCGAGCGCGCGCAACAGCGCCGAATAGATGACGTGCGACTTCGCCTCGCGCCCGGTCCGCCGGAACAACTCGCACAGGCGCGCCCGCGCGTCGGCGATCGGCTCGACCTGCGCGAGGACGTTGGTCATGTCCTGATCTTCCCAATGCTCGAGCGCGGCCTTGAGCAATGCCTCGCGGGTCGGAAAGTGCCAGTAGAAACTGCCCTTCGTCACGCCGAGCTGGCGCGCCAGGGATTCGACCGTCACCGCGCCGAGGCCCTGCTCGGCGATGACGTCCAGCGCGGCCTGTTCCCAGTCCGCGGCACTCAGGCGCGTTCGCTCGAATTTTTCAACGGCGTGCAACATCGTCGAATGGTACCGACTGCGGGCCTCAAAGGTGAAGCACTGATGACGCTGCAATGCAGCAAAACCACGCCACTTCAACGATCTAGCGGACTCTTCCTAAACCATGCGCCGGCGTATTGACAGCTCGAAAATCGCCAACCATACTCATGCGTATGGTCGCGACCCAGCCAATCCAGCGCATTCCGGAGTCGACTCTCGACGAGGGCTCGACAGGCACGCTGCGTGGCGGCGATGGGGTCGCGCTGGCGGTCGCCCGGTTCGGAGATCCGGCCGCGCCGCCGCTCGTGTTCGCGCATGGCTTCGGCCAGACGCGCCACGCCTGGAACCCGACGGCGCGCTCTCTCGCCGGCGCCGGCTGGCACTGCGTCACGGCCGATGCACGCGGCCATGGGCAGAGCGGCTGGCGCGACGATGGCGACTATGAATTCGCGCAATTCATCGACGACCTGGCCCTGCTGGCGCGCGATGCGGCACGCCCTTCCGACGCGCTCAAGCCGATCCTGGTCGGCGCCTCGATGGGCGGCCTGCTCGGCATCATGGCCCAGGCGCAGCAACACGCATTTCGTGCGCTCGTGCTCGTCGACATCACGCCGCGCTGGGAAAGCGCCGGAGTCGAACGCATCATTGCGTTCATGCGCGCGCACCCGGACGGCTTCGCCTCGTACGCCGAAGCAGCCGCGGCGATCGCCGCCTATCTGCCGCACCGGCGCGAACGCTTCGGCAGCGAAGACCGGCGCCCGGAGCGGCTGCGCCGGATGCTCGTCGAACTCGACAACGGCCGACTGCGCTGGCATTGGGACCCGCGCCTGCTCGAGCGCATCGCCGATGGCAGCGAACGCATGCAGGCCGCGCTGCTCGAAGCGGCGCGCCTGATCCGCGTGCCGACGCTGCTGATCAGCGGCGCGCACAGCGACGTCGTCTCTGCGGCAACGATCGAAGAATTCCTCGCCTGCGTGCCGCACGCGCGACACGTGCGCGTCGCACACGCGACGCACATGGTCGTCGGCGATCGCAATGACGTATTTGCGGCTGCGGTGCGCGAATTCATCGAACCACTGAGAGACGTGAGAGGTGAGACGTGAGACGGGAGACGGGAGAAAGTGCGCCCAAGCTCTTGCGTCTCACGTCTCATCTCTCACGTCTCACGATTTTTTTCAGGAGTCCCTCATGATCAACTGGTATCCCCTGCTCGCGGTCCTGGCCGTCTCGCTGACCTGCGCGTACCTGCGTACGAGCCTGCGTGCATGGACGATCGCCGGCTTCGTCGCGATCGCCGCAGTCGCCTGGCTGGCCGGCACGGGCTGGCTCGCGCTCATCCTCACCGCCGCGTTGTTCGCCGCGATCACGCTGCCGCTGAATCTGCCGGACTTCCGCCGCCAGAAGATCACCGCGCCGCTGCTGAAGATCTACCAGAAGATCACGCCGCAGCTGAGCGACACCGAACGCGTCGCGCTCGAGGCCGGCACGGTCGGTTTCGAGGGCGAGCTGTTCTCCGGCAAGCCGGACTGGAAGCAGCTGCTGCGGCAGCCGGCGGCGCAGCTCACGATCGAAGAACAGGCGTTCCTCGATGGCCCGTGCGAGGAGTTGTGCCACATGATCAACGACTGGGAGATCACGCACGAGCGCGCGGATCTGCCGCCGGAGCTGTGGGAGTTCCTCAAGAAGAACAGATTCTTCGGCATGATCATCCCGAAGGAGTACGGCGGCCTGCAGTTTTCGGCGCTCGCCAACTCGGCGGTGCTGCAGAAAATTTCGACGCTGTCGGCAACGGTGTGCTCGACCGTCGGCGTGCCGAACTCGCTCGGCCCGGCCGAACTGCTGCTGCATTACGGCACGAAGGAGCAGAAGGAATATTACCTGCCGCGCCTCGCCGACGGCCGCGAGATCCCGTGCTTCGCGCTGACCGGGCCGTACGCCGGTTCCGACGCGACGTCGATCCCGGACTACGGCATCGTGGCCAAGGGCGAATACGGCGGCGGCAACGTGCTCGGCGTCCGGCTGACGTTCGACAAGCGCTACATCACGCTCGCGCCGGTCGCGACGGTCATCGGCCTCGCGTTCCGCCTGTTCGATCCGGACAAACTGTTGAGTGATGTCGAGGATCGCGGCATCACGCTGGCGCTGCTGCCGCGCGACACGCGCGGGCTCGAGATCGGCCGCCGCCACATGCCGCTGAACATCCCGTTCCAGAACGGGCCGCTGCACGGCAAGGACGTGTTCGTGCCGCTGTCGCAACTGATCGGCGGTCCGGACATGGCCGGCCACGGCTGGCGCATGCTGGTCGAATGCCTGTCGGTAGGGCGCGCGATCACGCTGCCTTCGAACACGACCGGCGGCGCGAAAGCGGGCGCGCTCGCAACCGGCGCGTATTCGCGCCTGCGCAAGCAGTTCGGCATGGCGATCGGCCGCTTCGAGGGAGTCGAGGAAGCGCTGGCGCGCATCGGCGGCTACACCTACGCGATGAGCGCGCTGTCGCTCGCGACCGCCTCGGCGGTCGATCGCGGCGAGAAACCGTCGGTGCCGTCCGCGATCGCGAAGTATCACTGCACGGAGATGGCCTGCCAGGTCGCCAAGGACGTCATCGACATCCACGGGGGCAAGGGCGTGCAGCTCGGCCCGAAGAACTACGCCGGCCGCGGCTGGCAGAGCGCGCCGATCGCGGTCACCGTCGAAGGCGCGAACATCATGACGCGCAGCCTGATGATCTTCGGCCAGGGCGCGATCCGCTGTCATCCGTACGTGCTCAAGGAAATGCAGGCGACCCAGATCAGCGACTACGCGTCGCGCCTGCGCGCGTTCGATCGCGTGTTGTTCCAGCACGTCGGGTTTGCGATCTCCAACGCCGCGCGCAGCTTCGTGCTCGGCTTGAGCCTGGCGCGGCTCGGCCGCGTTCCCGGCGACAAATACACGAAGCGCTTCTATCGCAAGTTGAACCGCTACGCCGCGGCGCTCGCGCTCGTCGCCGACACGTCGATGCTGACGCTCGGCGGCAAGCTCAAGTTCAAGGAGCGCCTGTCGGCGCGCCTCGGCGACGTGCTGTCGCACCTGTACATAGGCAGCGCGATGCTCAAGCGCTACGAGGACCAGGGCCGCCCTCTCGCCGACCAGCCGCTGCTGGCGTGGGCGTTCCACGACTGCGCCTACAAGATGCAGACCGCGCTCGACGGCGTGCTGCGCAACTTCCCCGTGCGGCCGATTGCGTGGCTGCTGCGCGTGCTGGTGTTCCCGCTCGGCCTGCGCGAAGTGCCGCCGTCCGATCGCCTCGGCCATCGCGTGTCCGCGATCCTGTGCGCGCCGAACGAGGCGCGCGACCGACTCGGGCTGTGGACCTACCTCACGCCGAGCGCGAACAACCCGATCGGCCGCATGAACGCGATCCTCGCCGACGTCATCGCCGCCGAACCGGTCGAACGCAAGCTGCAGAAGGCGCTGAAAGCCGAGGCCGCGAAGCCGCTCGACTTCACCGAACAGCTCGCCGCCGCGGAAGCACAAGGTGCGATCAGCACCGAGGAGCGCAAGCTGCTCGAGCGCGTGCGCGCGGCGACGTTCGAGTTCATCAGCGTCGACGATTTCGACCCGCGCGAACTCGAGGCCGCCGTGATCAAGACGAAGCCGTCCCTGCGTTCGGTCGCCTGATGGACCGTTGCCCGGGGAATTGTTGTTCGCCCCGGGTTCGAGGCTCAATACCTTTCGTGCTGAGCGTAGTGCTGAGCGTAGCGCAGCGAAGTCGAAGCACCCTTCGACTTCGCGCCTGCGGCGCTACGCTCAGGGCGAACGGTTTTCCATGATTCGCCGGCTGGCGCCACCCATGCCGACCGCACTCACACTGTTCGAACGTCTCGGCGGGAGCGCGCCCGGACGCTGGCTGTTCTCGCGCATCGTCTGCTGGCGCGCACCATACTTCGCGACGATCGCGCCGCGCGTCGAAGCGCTGGCGCCGGGACGTTGCGTCGTGCGCATACGTGATCGCCGGCGTGTGCACAACCACATCGGCACGGTGCATGCGATCGCGCTGTGCAATGCCGCCGAGTTGGCCGCCGGCCTCGCCACCGATGCGACGATCGACAAGTCGCTGCGCTGGATTCAGAAGGGTATGCAAGTGAACTACTTGAAGGCGGCGCGCGGCACGCTGACCGCGACAGCCACCGTGCCACAAATCGGCGACGTCGCCGCCGGCCTCGACTGCCCGGTCAGCGTCAACATGCACAACGCTGCCGGCGAAAGCGTGTTCAGCGCGAGCATCTCGATGTGGATTACGCGACGGAATGGCTGATGTGGCATCGTGGAACTGCCGCAAGCGGCATCTCGGCCCTCTTCGGCCAGCCTCAAGCCGGAAATCTTGCCAGCAGCGTTGGCTGGAATTACCGATTGCCGCTTCAAGATCCACCTGGGCTCAGATCAGTGCCGCTCCAGCGCGCGTACGCCCGCTTCGGTTATCACGAGCACGCCGCGATCCCAGCGGATGTAAGCTTTCTCGACGAGCAGATCATGCACGTCGTCGGGAACGATGTAGTGGCGTGAGCCTGCTTTCTCGGGTCCGTCCTCGAGGATCTTCCCCAACCATCGCAGGTGTTCTGCCGTCAGGCCGCTCACGTCGGCTTGTTCCCTTCTGGCCTGCTCGCCTGCACGTTGCGCGCTGCTATGCAGGATCGTCCCACCGCAGTTCTCGTACGTCAGAAGCGCGACGATTCGAACGTTTGCGTGGCAGCAGACGAAGTGGGCGAGTCGGGCTGGGGCGCAGCAACGCCTGACCTCCGCTGTTCCCGCCAGCGCTGATACTGCGCCTCCTTCGCCGGGTCTGGATCTTCGGCATCGTCGAGCCAGAATTCGAACCAGTCGAGATTGCGCGCAGCCGACTCGCGTTGCAGGTGCGGCGTCGCGAGATTGTGCTGTGTCTGCGGGTAGACGATGAATTCGGTCGGCGCGCCGGCGCGCCGCAGTGCCTTCGGATAGCCGAGCATGTGCAGCGCTGCGGTGTACGCTCCGCCTTCGAAAAGACTCGCGGTCGCGACGCCGGCCAGATGCAGATCCGGCGAATCGTCGATGTAGCGCTGCGGCGAGTCGTACAGACTTGCGCCCAGAATCGGATCGTGAATCTCGCGGTTCGCCTGCTCGCTCATCAGTTCGTACATGACGACGCTGTTCGCGCTGCCTTCGGCAAATGATGCTGCCCGGAACATCTTCGCCTGGCCCATGGCCTGGGGGCCTACGATGGCGCCGTGACTATGGCCGGTCAATGCGAGCCGTTGCGGATCTGCAGTGCCGTCGGCCACGAGCATGCGGACCCCGGCAACGACGTCATCGACGGCCTGATTGTTTTCTGCGGAAGCGATCTTTCGCCCGTAACTTTGCGTGCCGCGATAGTTCGGAAAGAATACGGCAATGCCGCGCTCAGCGAGCGCCTCGAACGGATACGGCCAATAGTCGAAATACGCGGCGAACGCATCGGGAAACGCGAACGCCGGGCCGCCGTGAACGTGCGTGACGAGCGGCCAGGGCCGCCGCCCTGACGGCGCAGGCGGCTCCAGCAGCCAGCCCTTGATCGACGTGCCGTCGATGCTGTGCCATTGCACCTCTCTGGCGCGA
>Ga0207645_10002893_pt1 | contig 13278 bp, 12 predicted proteins | sample KBSM53metaG_FD_184331 | JGI IMG/M metagenome (GOLD analysis project Ga0207645, IMG submission 184331) | Miscanthus rhizosphere microbial communities from Kellogg Biological Station, Michigan, USA - KBS M5-3 metaG (SPAdes) (version 2) | ecosystem: Host-associated > Plants > Roots > Rhizosphere >...
TCCGTCGGTCCCCGCCTGGTTCAACGAGGGCCTCGCGTCGCTGTACGAGGCCGTCCGCGAACAGCACGGGCAGCTGTGGGGCCTACCGAACTGGCGTCTTGCGGGGCTTCAGCGCGACATCCGCGCCGGCAAGCTGCGGTCGTTCGCAGCGATGACCAGCGACAGCGACGCGCGTTTCTACGCGTCCAGCAGCGGCTACGCGCAGGCGCGCTATCTCTGCCTCTACCTTCAGGAGAAGGGGTTGCTCCACCGCTTCTATGACCAGTTCCGCGCCGGCGTCACCGCCGACCCGACCGGCTACAAAACGCTGGTCCGCGTGCTCGGCAGCCCCGACATGCCGCGGTTCGAAAAGCAGTGGCAGGACTGGGTGCTGTCGCTGGAGGATTAGTCGCTCCGCGCCGCAGGCGCGGTTTGCGACTACTTTTTCGATGGTAGCGGCACACCCGCGCTGCGCGCGGGAGCCGCTAGTTTCCTTTCGGTCCGTTCGTGACGAACGAGAACCGGCGCTCGACCTCCATCGGCCCGCCGCGCGGACGCGAGAAGGTCCACTGGCTCATCACACGCTTCGCGCAGTCCATGATGCTCAGGTCCACCGGGGCGATCGCGACGACGTCGGTCGAAGCGGTCGAACCGTCGGGCAGGATGGTCCAGCGCAAGAGCAACTGCTCGGCGACGATCTGCGGCGGTTTGACCTGCTTGGCGCGCGCCACCTCGACGCGGCAGGTACCGATGTCGGCGAAGCGGTCGGCGATCTCGCGATCCAGGACGCGCTGATCGATGACGCCCTTGGGCCGGAACGGCGTCGGGTCGATCGTGGACGCGGCGCGCGTGATCGACTTCTCGGTCGGCGACTTCGTGCCTTCGCCACCTTCGATCGTGGTGGACATCGGCGTGGGCGCGACGGCGATGCGTCCCGTCTCGCGCAACGACGGCCCCGCCATCAGCCGCTCGGGCGACAGCGAATCCGACGGCGTCGACGGCGGCAACGGCGCCGGCGTCGCTGCAGCAGTCGACTCACTCGCCGGCGCGACCTGCTCTGTGTCGCCAGCTTTTTGTTGCGCCCAGACGGTTCCCGTCAACAAGAGCGCGAACCCCAATCCCGCTCCCCACCGCGCACTAAACGTCATTACCAAACCTCCCCGCCCCGACCCTGATGCCGAATTTGTACACCTCCGGCTATGCCGCAAGACCAGTGCCACCCCAACGACACGAATCGTGACCAGGCGCTGTCCAGCGCGGAGCGGCTAGTAGTTGTAGCGGAACCAGCGCATCTGCGGAGGCCCGTTGAGGTCGAACAGGAAGCCGAACCCGAAGTTGATCGTCCCGTTCTCGATGAGCTGGCGGGGCGGGTTGGGAAACGGCTCGGCTTCCTTGAACGCTTCGACGGCCTCGTCGTCCAGGAACTCCAGTCCCGAAGGCTGGGCGAGCGCGACGTTGCTCAGCCGTCCGTCCGGCTTCAGCTGGATGCGCAGCTCGGTGTAGCGATTGCGGCGCCCGTACACGGCCCCGGTCGGATCGCGCTGGCGATAGACCTCGTCCGGGTGCCAGTGCTCGGCGACCTGACGCTTCACGCGGTTGAAGAACGACGCGAACCGCCACCGCTTTGAGTTCAGCGCCGTCTCGTTGCCGTCCTCGATGTCCGCGAGATGATCCTGCGTCCCGCCGCCGATCGCGCGCGCCAGCTGCTCCTCGCTGGGCATCAGCGAGGGTCCGGTGCCGCCGCGCGCACCACCGCCGCCCGGGCGCAGCACGCCCTCCGCGCCCAGCTCGGGAATCGCGCCACCCTGCTCGAGATGGCCCGGGTTGGGAGCACCGTACGCGCTTCCCGGACGGCCGGCGCGCGCCGTCGGTCCGGGCGTCGACTGGCCGCGCAGGAATTTTCCGAGATCGGGCGTCCGCATCGCCAGCCGGCCGTCGCCCGACGGCTGGGCCGGGCGCGACACCGAGGCGGTGCCGTTCTGATTGCCCTGGCGCGCGTTGTCCTCGAAGCGGCCGTACTTCTTCGTCTCGTGTTCGACCGTGCTGTCGTGCTCGGAGACGAACTTCGCGTCGTCGGGCCGCTTCTCCTCGCGCGGCGTCGGCAGGTCCACCACCTGTCCGGGCGCCTTGACCGATTCCAGCTCTTTCTTCGCCTCTTCTGCCTTGCGCGCTTCGTCCTGGCGATCGAGCTCCGCCATGATCTCGCGCGCGGCGGCTTCGTCCAGCATGCCGACCTCGATCGACTCGCCGCCGCCGCGGGCGGCGAACGCGCGCGCCAGATCCACGTCGCGCGGCGCGAACATGTAAATGCCGACGCCGATCAGCAACAGCACCTCCGCGTGTATCAGCACCGCGACGCCGAACCAGAATCCGAATCGGCGGGCGGAGGAGCGGTGCCTATTTGGGCTGGATTCACGCATGGCGCGGCCCGGCCAGCGTCTACAAATGTAGCGCTGGCGTGAGCAGAATTCGAGAGGCTAGAACCGTCATCGGATCACTGGATTGTCGAAAGTGACCGACATCGAGATGGGCACATTGAACGGCATCTGCGGAAAGGGAGCAGTACGCCGCACCATTTCAATCGCCGCCTTGTCGAACTCGTCGAAACCCGACGACTTCACGACGCGCGGGCCGTCGGCCAGCCTCCCGTCGGCGCGGACGACGAAATACAGGACGGTCGTCCCTTGCTCAAGCTGCAGCGCCAATCGCTTCGGGAAAAAGAAGTTCTTTTTCACGCGATCCTGGATCTCAAGCTCGTAGCGGGCGTACTGGCGGGCGCGCGCCCGTTCGGCGGCCTCGGCGGCCGTCGCGTCGCGATCGGGCACGCCCAGCTCGCTGGGGGCGTTCCCCGACGCGGGGCGCGCGACGGCGCCGGAACGCGCGCCCGGGCCGCGGCCGTCGTGGGCAGCGGTGACGCTGGGCGCCGCGGGCCGTGTGAAATCCGTGAGTCCCGGGTGCCGCTCGTTCGAGGCCGCGCGCATCGTCTCGTTGTCTGTGGCCCTGCCTTCCCGTTCTGTATCGAAACTTCGTGCGCCCGGATCGGCGTCGAGCCGCCCGGTCGCGCGGTTGGGCAGCGCGAGCGCCGCGAGCTCGGCCGACGGCAGCGGCAGCGGCGCCTCGGCCGACGCGGCTTCGGCGTTCGGCCCGGCGGGACCGGCGCCGTAAGGCCCGCCCAGCGCGACCGAGGACATCGGCGACGGCGCGGGGGCGCGCCGCGGCGTCTCGGTGCGGACCGAATCGCCAATACCGACCACGGGTTCGCGGCGGATCGCCTGCGGCGACGCCGACCGGCCCGAGGTCCGCGTCCGCGCCGGCTGCGACTCGGCGGCGCCATCGGTCAGCCGCGACCGCAGCGTGGAATCGTCGCGCCGGTACGCGTGATCGGGTGGGTGACCGCCCACCTCGCCGTGGTCGGGCGCGGGCGCGACGCGCCGGCGGCCGTCCGAGGTGCTGGGCGCAGCCGACAGGGCCACCAGGCTGTCGCGATCGCTCTCGTGCGCGTCCCAGGCGCGATCGGGCGGCGCGACCTCGACGGGAATCGCCGCCGCCAGCGGGTCGGGACCGGCGTACGTCGGATCGACGGTCGTCAGGGCGATGACGCCGCCGCCTGATTCGGGCGCCAGGGCCGCCGCCACGGGCACCATCCGCCCCGCCGCGAACAGCGCGGCGAGCAGGCAGCCGTGAACGACCGCGGAGCCCGCGAACCCGAGCAACCAGTTCGTGGGACGACGCTTTCGCATCTAAAACGAGGTTAACATGGGCGCCGTCATGGTCATGGACGTCGAACGCCGCCTTCTTCGCGATGTGGGCCGCGCCGTGGGCGACCATCGACTCATCGAGTCGGGCGATCGAATCTTGGTCGCCATGTCTGGAGGGAAGGATAGCTACGCGATGTGCGTGCTGCTGCGCGACTTGCAGGCGCGCGCCCCGGTTCGCTTCGACCTGCTGGCCGTGCACCTCGACCAGGGACAACCCGGCTATGACGGCGCGCCGCTCGCCGACTGGCTGGCGGCTGAAGGTGTTCCGCACAAGCTCCTACATGAGAACACCTACGCCATCGTCACCGACAAGATCCCGGAGGGAAAGACCTACTGTTCGCTGTGCTCGCGCTTGCGGCGCGGGATCCTCTACAGCGCGGCGGCCGACCTGGGCTGCAACAAGATCGCGCTCGGGCATCACCGCGACGACGCGCTGGAGACACTGCTGCTGAATCTGTTCTTCGGCGGCAAGCTGGCGTCGATGCCGCCGCGGCTGGTGAGCGACGACGGGCGGTTCGTCGTCATTCGCCCGCTCGCGTACGCGGCCGAGAGCGATCTGGCGGCGTTCGCCGAGCAGCGGCGCTTCCCGATCTTGCCCTGCCGCCTGTGCGGGTCGCAGGAGAACGCGCAGCGGAAGCAGATGAAGGCGCTGCTCGCAGAGATGGAACGCAAGCACCCGACGCTGCGGCAGACGATGCTGGCGGCGCTGGGCAACGTGAACCCGTCGCACCTCTACGACCGGGCGCTGCAGGCCGCCGCCGCGGCGGCGGGCGACGCGGAGCCGGTGGACGCGCCCGTGGTTCCGCTGCGGGTGGTAAACTCGCGCGAGCGATGATGGCGGCGGCGCGGGTTTTGGGAATCGCGGGGCTGCTCGGCGCGCTGAGCGCGGGCTGCGGAGGCAAGCAGGTCGAACCGGGCGGCGGCTCGCCGACCCCGGTGCCTCCGCAGATCTCCTTCACCGCCGACCTTTCCACCGGTGCGCGCGCCGCGACGGTCCGCATCGACAACTACCGCCCCGTTTCGGATGACCTGGTGAACAGCGTATCGTCGCGCATCAGGATCGCCACCTGGCCCGGCGACGTGGCGGTGTCAGCGATCCAGGTCATCACCAACGTGATGGGCGGACAGCTGCCGAACGGCGCGCAGCAGGCGGCATACGCCGAGATCGAAGCGACGCTGGATTCGGCCCTCGACGGGAACGCCTGGTACGCGGTCTCGCTGCCGGCACGGCCCACCGAGTACCGGCTCCCGGGCGATGATCGGGCGTTCGCGTTCGCCGGTGGGGCGCGCGGCGTCCGCTTCTCGCCGGCGCATGCCCCAGTCGTCGCGTCGGTCATGTCGTGCACGAAAGATGGCGGCGTGGTGGCGGTGTACGCGCACTACAGCGAGCCGCTGGCTTGGGGCGCGGGCACGCCGGCGCTCGACTACGGCGCCACGCCGGTCTCGTGTACCGTCGGCGACAATCAAGCCGGCCAGACGCAGTTCATCTGCCCGGCCACGGCGTCGGGACAGCCGTTCTCGCTGCAGATCCCGGACGGCGTCACCGCGCAGGCGTCGGGCGCATCGATGGCGGCGGGCACGCTCGGCTCGGCCGGCATGCTGACGGCGACCACGAACGACGGCTGCACCGTCCACACGCCCGCGACCGTCGACTGACGCCCCGCTAGTTTCGCGTCCAGGTCACCGTGTCGGTCGCCGTGGTCGCGCCGCTGGTGCCGGTGACGGTGATGGTGTTGGCGCCGGCGCGCAGGGCGACGCTCGACCAGGTGAAGATGCGATCGGCGCCCGCCGACGAGCCGATGGTCGTCCCGTTCACCTGCAGGCTGACCGACGTCATGTTCGAGTAGACCTTCACCGTGGTCGCCGCCGCCGTGCGCGGCGTGAACCGCCGCGACGTGATGTAGACGAACGGCGTCGTCGACCAGTTGGCCTTGTACCAGAAGAAGGCGTCCTTCCGCGTCTTGCGGTCGTAGGTGACCAGGCCCTTGTCGTTGCGCCCGGGCGTGTCGCCTTCGTTGCGGCTGTCGACGGCGAAGTCGAACATGTTCCAGATCGCCTTCACCCACAGCCAGCGGCGCGTCTTCATCTGCTTCCAGTGGGATTCGTGCACCAGGTTCTGCCATTCCTCCGGGTGCGGCGTGCCGTACGGGTCGGGGCGCGTCGGCGTTTCGGTGTGCTGCGTGATGCCGGCGCCGGCGCCGTACTCGCTGATGCCGATCTTCCAGGTCGGCTTCGCGGCGTGCAGGTTGTCGGCCCAGGCGCCGAACTGCTCGGAGGTGCCGAACGCGTCGTACCAGCCGTAGTAGGTGTTGTAGCCGACGACGTCGCTGTGCGCGGGCAGGCCGCCGGTGTCGCTGGTGCAGCATTGCGCGTAGGTCGACAGGCGCCCGGGATCTTCCTGATGCACCAGCGTGTTCAGCGCCGACAGCAGGTTGTTGGTGACGGTGTCGTCCGCGCGCTGCTCGTTGCCGATGCCCCAGAAAATCACCGACGGGTGGTTGTAGTTCTGGCGGATCAGCTCGGTCATCTGCTGGACGGCGTTGTTGATGAAGCCGGTCGAGTTCGTGTTCGAATTGACCAGCGGGATCTCCGCCCACAGCACGATGCCGGCGCGATCGGCGAGATCGTGGAAGTGCTCGGCGTGCTCGTAATGCGAGAGGCGGATGAAGTTGGCACCCATCTCGCGAATCAGCGCCATGTCCTCGTCGTGCTGGGCGTCGCCGATCGCCCAGCCCATGTTCAGACGATCCTGGTGGCGGTTCACGCCGTGCAGATCCAGGTACTGTCCGTTCAGCGAGAAGCCCTGCGCGGCGTCGACGGAGAACGAACGAAAGCCGAAGGGCACCGACACGACGTCGGTAACCGCGCCGCCCACGCGCACCTCGGCGTAGATGGTGTAGACGTAGGGGTCCGCGACGCCGTTCCACAGGTGCGGGTTCGGGAACGCGGCGCTGGCGGACAGCAGCGACGCCGCGCCCGCCGCGACGCTGCCCGACGCCGACAGGCGCGCCGCGACGGAGCCGTCCGCGCGCACGACGACCGCGTCGACGGTGGCCGCGGCCGCGGCGGTCTGGTCGTTGCGAACGCGCACGTCGGCCTTCAACATGGCGTTCGTGGCGCTGACGTTCGTCGCGCTGACGTAGACGCCGGGTGCAGCGAAATCCAGCGCGTCGACATGAACGGTGTCGGTGATCAGCACGTGCACGTCGCGATAAAGGCCGCCGAAGAACGTGAAGTCGGCGTCCAGCGGCGCCACGTCGGTCACCGCGGCGTTCGACACCTGGACGGCGATGACGTTGTCGCTGCCCGGGGTCATCACGGCCGTTACGTCGAAGCGGAAGCGCGCGAAGCCACCGCGGTGCGTGCCGACCATCGTCCCGTTCACGTACACGGTCGCGACGATGTTCGCGCCGTCGAACTGCAGGTAGATGCGTTTCCCGGCGGCGGTGGCGGGCGGCGTGTAGTGGCGCCGGTACCAGCCGATGCCGCGGTAGTAGTTGTTGCCGCCGTCTTGACCGTCGGTCGCGTTCCACGTGTGGGGCAGCGTCACCGACGTCCAGGAGGCGTCGTTGAACGTCGTCGTGCTCGCGTTCGTCGCGTCGCTGCGCAGGTGCTTCCAGCCGCTGGAGATCAGCGTGTCGCTGCGCGGGCTGGCGGGCGGAACGTAGCCGCCGCCCGCGCCGGCCCCGCCCCCGGTTCCGCCGCTGCCACCGGGCATACCGCCGCTGCCGCTCGCGCCCGTCGACCCGCCGGCGCCGCCGATCGTTCCACCCGCGCCCGCCGCGCCGGCCGCACCACCGGCGCTGCCGCCAGACCCACCGCCGCCGCTCCCAACTGTCCCGCCGGTCCCGCCGGCACCGCCGATCGTGCCGGCGCCACCCGTGACGTCGCCGCCCGCGCCCGCCCCGCCGCCCGCGCCCGTCACGCCACCGGACCCCGCGACGCCACCACCACCCGCGACGCCGGACGTACCCGCGACGCCGCCGCCCGCGCCGCCACGTCCAGTCCCACCCGGCGACGCGCCGCCGCCGCACCCGCCGAGCGCCGCCGCCGCGAACGCGAGCGCCAACACGCGCGCCGTCCGCGTCGCCGCGCGCGTCACGACCCGCCTCCTGCCAGGATCAGCATCAGGATCTGCTGCTGGTAGTCGGTGTACGCGCGGTAGGTCCCGCGCAGCCACAGCAGCACCTTCCGGCTGCCGCCGTCGGAGACGACGATCGGCCGCAGGTTGTCGAGCGTCGAATTCATCGTCACCGGTGTCCATTGCCACGAGTCGCCCGCATTTGTCATGTTGCCGCGGAAGATCTCCCAGTGGCGGCGGCCGTCGCCGGCGCTCATCAGCGCCGCGCCAGTCGTCGGGTTGGCGTTGGTCGAGATGTAGATGATCGAAGGGTCGGTCGGATCGATCGCCGCCAGCCCCGTGTAGTCGTCCTCGCCCGAGTAAAGGCGCGTCCCCGCGTACGCGAGCGCGCTATCGCGCCACGCGGTCCCGTCCCAGCGCGCGTAGCGGTAGCGCATGTCGTCGCCGCCCTGCCCGGTCGGCAGCCCCGCCGATCCGACCTGGACCGAATACACGACGTGCGGCCGCGCGGTCGCGGGATCCAGCACGACGTCGACGGTCCACGCGACGTTGTTCGCATCGCCGCGGAAGATGCGCGTGCCCTCGTCGGGCGTCGTGAGCCCTTGGGTGAGCGGGTGAATCGCGGTGCCGTCGCTGCGGTAGAGCGTCCCGCCCTTGTAGTAGACGTGATAGATGCTGTTGTCGTAGTCGCGCGGGTGCGCCTCGGTGTACGTGATGTGGACGGTGTCGGTGCCGTTCGACACGTAACGCGCGTACGGGCGCTGCAACGTCCCCGTCGACGGAACGTTGATGACGATGTTGCCGCTGCGCCAGGTTTGCCCGAGATCGTCGGAGTACGCGTACGACGGTTTGTAGCTGGCGTCGAGCCCGCGATAGAAGTCGTAGACGCGGTTGTTCTCTGCGGTCAGCAGGAACAGGTTGCTGTAGGTCAGCTGCGTCGCCGTCGTCGGCGTGAACGTCTGCTCGGCCGCCCACGTCGTCGGGTTGTTCGCGCTCGACAGGCGGTAATAGAAGTGATTCTCGGTCCCGTGCTTCGCGTACATCGTCACGAAGCGGCCGTCGGGGCGGATCAGGAACGCGGGAGAATCGTGATCGTCCAGCTCCAGCTGGTTGTGCAGCTCGAAGGCGGTGTTCGTGCCGGTGGCGAGATCGTGGACGATGGTCTCGATGTCGCCCTTGCGGGCGGCGTTGTTCCAGCCCGACGCGACCGATCCGATGATCAGGCGCGTGCCCTGAAACAGCGCGCGGGGCGATTCGAACCAGCACCAGCCGCCGTCCTCGGACAGCACGATCGGCGCCGTCGCCGCGCCACCGCCCGTGCCGGCGCCGCCGCCCGTGCCCGACGCGCCGCCGGTTCCAGACGCGCCGCCTCGACCACCGCCGCCTCCCGTACCGGACATGCCACCCGCGCCGCCGTTACCGGCCGCGCCGCCGCGACCGCCGCCGCCCGCCGCGCCGCCTGCGCCACCCGAGCCAACCGTCCCCGCGCCGCCGCTGGTGCCCGCGATCGAACCGCCGGTCGCGCCGCCCGCCGCGCCCGTGCCACCGCTACCGCCCGAACCGCCGACGCCTGTGCCGGCGGCGCCCCCGCTTCCCCCGCCGCCCGCGCCCGCGTCTCCCGAGGCGCCGCCGGCGCCGGCCGCACCCGCCGCCCCACCCCGCCCGCCCACCGGCGATGTACCGGCGCCGCCGCCCGTTCCAGGCGTGCCCGTTCCCGGCGACGACGAGCAGCCGACTACCAGGAGCAGCGCCGCCAGCCATTTTCCCGAGTGGTACGCCATTAGTTAGGGAGCCTACCCAATTACGGGGCGAACGGGGAAGGTCGTTTCGGGCGCCCTAGATCGGCGGTGGTCCGCGGTCCGTCCCGCATCGCACGCGACCTTGGGCGGTCACCGAACAAATGCCGCGCGCTTGCAGCTGTTCCAGCAGGAATTCGTCGAACGGCAGCAGGCAGATCTCTTGCCGCGAGCGGTCGCCGACCTCCTTGAAGTGGACGACCGTGGTACGGCTGCCGACCAGATACCGCCGCGGCAACCACTTGGCTACGGGTCTATCGACGGCCTGGTCGCCGCCTTTCCAGTAAGCGTCGAGCGGCGTGGCGACCGTCGCGAGCCAGGCCTCGATCCGGTCGGTGTATGCCGGTCGCTTCACCATCGACAAGCAGTCGTCATCCGTGAGCGTGACGCCCGCGGGCAGTCGCGCGCGCAGGCGCTCGCGCGCCCCGCGCGAGCGCGCGGCCGCTTGCCACCGATCGATCAGGTCAGGCTTGCGCGGGAACAGCGGCTTCGGTTCCCCGACCGCGACGTAGAGAGTCGCGTCCTTCCGCAACTCGCTCCAGGCCTCTTCGAGCGGGAGATTCGCCTGCTCGAGGGACGCGAGAGTAGCGCGCGCCGCGGTCTCGACGCAGCGCCGGTCGTCATCGGTCAGGTCGAAATGCAGCTCGGTGTCGATCTTCGGCGTCCAGGGATGGAGCGAGCCCGGCTCCGGCACCCGCTTCGGGTCCACGTGCAGCACAATGCGCACCTCGCCCTGTCGGCCGCCGGCTGTGGCGTTCGGCGTGCAATCCCGACGCACGCGGTCCTCGATCGCTTCGACGACGTCCCGCGCCGCGGGCGGGCCTGGCTTCGTGCCGGCGCAAGTAGGCTCGTTCCTGCGGTCGTCCTCGTCGTCGTCCACCGCCGACGCGCGGGCGACCGGCTTCGACGCCGGCGCGGGCGCGCACGCGAGCAGACCGCCGCCCAGCATCGCGATAGCTGCCAGCCGGCCATGTGCGTGCCGCCACACGACGCCCCGATCCTACACCCGCGCGCCTACGGCTTGAGGAATGGCCATTCGCGGTCGCATTCCACCCGGCCGTCGACAGTGAGCGCGCAGAGGCGCGTGCCGCTGCCCACCAGACTTCGGTAGACGACGATCGCCAACCTGCCACGCGCGCGCGCCCACATGACGAGGGCGATCCTACACCGCGGCCGCGCGCGCCTGTCAGAACTCGGGGTTGGGCGCCGGTCGGGCGAAACCGACGAAGAAGATCACCTCGTAGCCAAGGTGGTTCCAGATGTCCTCGGAACCGGACTCCTTCCGCAGGGCTTCCAGCGCCTGCTCGGTTTCCGACCGAACGCAGAGTCGATCGTCGTCCGTCAGCTTCGCGCTGTGTACCGCGTCGACTTCCGTCTCGATCAGCGGCGCGCCGTCGGAACCCCTTCGCACGACGACGCGGACCTCGCCATATCCCCCGCGGGCTGCCGCGCCGGCGGCGCAGTTCTGATGCGCGTTCTCGATGACCTCGGCCTGCAGTCTCTCCCGCCTTTCCCACTCCGGTGGGGCGGGGTTGCAGCAACATAGCTCACGCTCTTTTCTGCCGGCGTGGTGAACCGGTTCCGGTGCCGTCGCGCAACCCGACAGAACGCCGGCCATCGCCACGATCGCCCGCCACATGACGGGCCGATCCTACACCGTCAGCGCTGGCCGGGGGCCGCTAGATGCCGTGGCGGCGGAGGATGTGGCGCGCCTGTTCCTGGTCGGCGCTGAACGCGAACGCGTCGTAGAGCGTGAACGCATTCTCGCCGTCGACGATGTGCGGCGCGCAAAGCTCCAGCACCCGCAGCTTGGTCGCCGAGAACGCCACCAGGTCGATCAGGCTCTTGACCTGATCGACGCGGAAGTGGTTGCGCGTGGCCGCCTGCTCGACGATCGCGACCTGCGAATCGGAGAAGCTCTCGCCGCGCACGTTGCCGACCAGCACGCGGAACGGCCCCTCCGCCATCGCCGGCGGCGCCGGCGGCGCGGGCGGAACCTCCAGCTCGGGCGGAGGAGGCGGCGTCGGGCGTGGCGCGTAGGCCTCGAAGCTCCAGATCTGATCGGCGCCGCCGTCGCACGCCCACAGCAGCACCTTGTCGCCGCGCGCACCTTCACGCCCGTTGACGTCCAGGCAGAGGCCCCGCTTGACGTTGCGCAGCTCGAATGTGCCCCGGCCGCGCGGGACCAATTTCCAGCGCTGGTCGTCCATCGACTCACACCGATACACATCGACGTTCGCCCCCTGCTGGCCGTCGTAGCCGGCGGCATCAAGGCACGTCCCGTTCTGCGCGTTGCGCAGCTCGCCGCTGCGCGTGAACGACCAGACGTGGTCCGGATCGTCGTTGCACTCCGAAAGGAGGACGTCGGCGTCGACCCGCGCCGCCCAGCCCGCGACGTCGAGGCACATCCCCTGCGCCGCGTTGCGCAGCCGCCCGGTCCCGGGGGGCGGCGGCAGCCCGCGCCCGCCGCCCCGTGGCCGTTGCGCTTCGGCCGGCGTCCCTGTCAGCGCGGCCGCGACCAGCGCGATCGAGAAGACTGAGAACTTGAAATGCTTCGTCATGGTCCGCTCCAAAAAAATCGACGCCTCGTCGACGGGCTTGAGCTGAGACACGCGCGATGCGAGAAATATTTTGGCGATAGCGATCGTCAGGGACCTGGCTTTGATGCACGCTTCCAAGATCTCGGTCGCAACCCTCGCCGCGCTGATCGCGTTCGCCGCGTTCGCCGAGACGGCGCACGCCGACCCGTGCCCGCCGGATTTCACGCCCTACATCGACGTCCAGTGGACCACGAGCAGGACAGGCATCGTTCCGGTGCGTCAGCCCGCAGTGATGGTCGCGATCGAAAGCGACTGCAATGACCGGTTCGCCGTGCCCGCCACCGAGCTGCGCGTTGCCGCTTCCCGAACGCTAGCGGGAAAGTTCCGCCCGGTCGCGATCGAACGGCGCGGCAAGCTGTTCGCCTGGCGCCCGCCCGGCCCCGGAGTCTGGTTCCTGCGCGTGGGACGAAGCTCGGAAAGCTCGGAAAGCTCGGACGACAGGTCGCCGATGGACGGAGGCGCGATCGTTGTCGCCTACGAACCGGCAGACCAGGTGCGCGCGCGGTTCGAGATCTCGCGGGGCGGTCCGCGGAGTGGCGACGGCGTCGTCTTGCAACCTGTCCTTGACCTGGAAGCCGATGACGGCCCGAGCGCTCGCGTCATCTGGCGGGAGCCATTTCTATTCCTGCCCTACCCGGCGGCTGGACTCACCGTGGCGAAACAGCTTCCGCGCGGGAGGTACCTCGCGCGCGAAGGCGTGCCGGAAAATGACTCCGCCGACGAAGCCCGTGGCGCGCCCCGTCGGGTGGACTTCTTCGCGAGGTCGGACGCAAAGCGCGGCACTGTCGAGATCACCTCGAGCGGGGACGTCCCACTGGAGTTGCACAGGGTCTGCAAGATTCCGAGGCGGCGGCCCTCACCCTAACCCTCTCCCGCAAGGCGGGAGAGGGGATCTGATCCGATCTTGCCTCTCCCGGTGGGAGAGGCCGGCGCCGCAGGCGCCGGGTGAGGGGCGTCAGGCGATGCCGGGGCGGCTCGTCTGCTTGCGGCGGGCGGCGGCGGGCTCGGCGGGCTTGGCGGCGCCGGCCGCTTTCTTGGCGGCGGCGAGCGAGCCGACCAGCGCG
>Ga0207645_10002896_pt1 | contig 13268 bp, 12 predicted proteins | sample KBSM53metaG_FD_184331 | JGI IMG/M metagenome (GOLD analysis project Ga0207645, IMG submission 184331) | Miscanthus rhizosphere microbial communities from Kellogg Biological Station, Michigan, USA - KBS M5-3 metaG (SPAdes) (version 2) | ecosystem: Host-associated > Plants > Roots > Rhizosphere >...
TCTCGGTTAGCTCGGGGTAGTAAACGGGCACAGGGATGACTTCCATACCAGCCATGGATGCATACTCCGGCACGTAGTAGGCGGGCTGGTTCGGGTCCGGCTTCATCCCCAGCACCGCGATACGGCGCGTGTTGTCGAGAAGCGTTTTTATTTTGTCCGGCGCGTCGATGAGATGTTTGCGCCAGTCTTCGCCGTCAGTATTCGTGGCCATTTCCTGTTCGAGCTGGTGACTCATTGGACTCAGCAATTGGACAGCCCGCGCGCACTGTCAAGCGCTCGCGCGGGGTAACGAGAATGACATCACGTCAATAAATTGCAAGAGCGAGTCCAGCCAAACTTCGGAGATCCACACGTAATGCGAATGCTAGTACTTGGCGCGGGGCTGCAAGGCTCCGCGTGCGCTTATGATTTGCTGCAAAACCCGGAAGTAAAGGAAGTCAGACTGGCCGATCTGCACACCGGTCATCTTCCGCAGTTCCTGGCGCCATACTCCGGCGAGCGCCTGATTTTCACGCCGCTGGATGTGCGTGACAAGGAAGCGGTGCTGGCGCTGATGCGCGAGTCCGACGCCGCGATGAGCGCCATTCCATATTACTTCAACTACGACCTCGCCGCGCTCGCGGTGGAAGCCGGGGTTCACTTCTCCGATCTTGGCGGCAACACCGAGATTGTCTTCAAGCAGAAGACGCTCGACGCCGCGGCGAAACAGAAGAACATCACCATCATTCCGGACTGCGGTCTGGCGCCGGGCATGGTGAACATCCTCGCCGAGCACGGGATCAAGCAGCTCGACACCGTCGATTCAGTGCGGATCTTCGTCGGCGGATTACCGCAGAATCCCGAGCCACCGCTCAACTATCAGATCGTGTACTCGCTCGAGGGCGTGCTCGATTACTACACGACCCTCTCGTGGGTGCTTCGCAACGGCAAACGCACCCAGGTTAAAGCGCTGTCCGAGATCGAGCCAGTCTACTTCGGCGGCTCACTCGGCGAGCTCGAAGGATTCCACACCGCGGGCGGACTCTCGACGATGGCGTTCCGCTACGAAGGCAAGATTCCGACGATGGAGTACAAGACGCTGCGCTACCCTGGACACGCGCGCATTATGGAGGCGATCCGCGAGCTCGGCTTGCTCGAGCTGAATCCGGTCGACGTCAAAGGAATGAAAGTCGTGCCGCGGGATCTCGTTGTCTCCGCCATGGGTCCTCGTCTCACCAAGCCAAACGCCCAGGACCTGGTCGCGCTGCGCGTCTATGCGGAGGGAAAGAAGGGCGGCAAGCCGAAGCGCGTGGGCTGGGAGATGGTGGACTATTACGACGATGACAACGGCATCAGTGCTATGGAGCGCTCGACCGGTTATTCACTTTCAATCACCGGGCAGATGCAGGCGCGCGGAGAGATCGGAAAGGCGGGTGTCTTCACGCCGGACGAAGCGATTCCCGCGGAGAAGTACATCCGCGAGCTGGCGCAACGGGGCGTCATGATCCACGAGATGCGGTAGCCACCGGCGCGGGCGCGTGGACAGCGTGAACCTGGTAGTGCTAGGTTAGCGGCATGATGAATCTGCGCTCGCCAGAGTGGACGCTGCTGATACTCAGGCTTCTAGTATCCGCGATTCTCGCTGTCCTCTTTCTGCAGTCGGGCCTGGACAAAGTGATCGACCGGCGCGGAAACCGCGCCTATCTCGACGGGGTCTTTGCGAAGAGCCCGCTCGCAGGGACGGTCGGCCCGATGTTTTTTGTCGTCACGGTGCTCGAGGTCGCGGCTGGAGCCCTCAGTGCGCTCGGGCTCCTGATGTTACTCGCAATCCAGGATGCCACGGTCGCGTTCTACGGCGCCGTGATCGCCGCTGCTAATCTGGTTGCGCTCTTCTTCGGTCAGCGCATGGCAAAAGATTATGCGGGCGCAGCTGCCCTGGTGCCGTATTTCCTTCTCGCGCTGACGGCGATCTTCATTCTCGCGGAACACTGAGCCGACTCCCGTCGGCGCCAGCTACATAACCGCGCGCAATCCGAAAGTGATCGTCCGGCCCGGCACCACAGTGATGTTATCGGGCTCTCCGAGCTGCCGGTTGAGCAGATTGTCGCCGCTGAGTGTCATCGACACGCCACGGAAAAGATTGCGCCCGATGCTGGCGCGGAGCCGGGTTACTCCGCTGTAATTCAGCCAGTAATTCCGGAGCTGTTGTCCGACCAGCTGCGCGTCCGTCTGCGTGGAATTGGAGAACGCACCGGCGAGCGCCACACGATCGTAATCGATCCAGTCCCACGAGCGTGACGCCACGACGGAGCCCGTCCAGGAGCGACTGGCCCATGACGCGGAGATGCTTCCGGTTTTCGCCGGCACCTCGAGCATGCGATCGCCGACCTGCAGATCGCCTATGTAATTCGCCGCCGTTTTCTTCACTCTGCTGTCCACCGTTGAGAACGTGCCGCTCAGCGCCAGGTGCCCAAGATTGTAATCGCCCTTGAGCTCCCAGCCGCGATTGGTGATCTGGCCAACGTTCTGAAGTGCGTAGGCGATGTGCCGATCGTCGGCAGCGATCGGCTGGTTCGGATATTCGTGGCTGGGTCCTGGACCGCCGGAGACGTGGCTACCCGATTCCACGTAGGCAACACGCTGGATGAGACCGGACGCGAGCTGGTCGAAGCGCGTCACCTGGAGGCCGAAGGTCTTTCCGAAGAACATGTCCACGCCCGCCTCGATTCCCGATTGTTCCTCGGGCGCGAGGTTGAACAGCTGCATCTCACGGTGCGGCTCGAACCACGCCGTTTGGCGAATAGGAGTCGTCGCGGGACGAATTCCGCGTCCGTAAGCCGAACGCAATTTGACTGTCACGGATCCGACATCGTGCAGGACAGCGGCGCCAAGCATCGGCAGAACTGAAACGGTCGACAACGATCCGAGTGCCTCGTTGCGCTCGACGCGCACGCCGGTTGTGAGATAGGCGTCGTCCCGCCATCCAATGTTCGCCTGCGCGATTCCCGCCGCGGTCCACCGCCGCATAACCGATTGAGTCAGCTGGCCCTGCATCGGCATCGAAGTCGCCGAATCCGCCGCCGCGCGGAAGTCGAGCACCGAATTCTCGGCGGCAAAGGTCAGCGTGGTCGCAACCCCGTCCGTATCGCCGAGCTTGGCAACGCTAGTCAGGCGTAGCGACCCGAGATTCGCGTTGCCACCGGCGGTGCCGAGATCGGGTCCCGATGCCGAGGGCAATGGAGTGTGGTAATCGGCGAGGTTCATCAACCTGCTGCCGTCAAAGCCTGCGACGAGGACGTGCGTCCAACGCTCATTCGGAATGAAGGTGGCGCTTGCACCAAGCGTGTACTCGCGCACCGACTGTGGAATCAGCAGTCCGGCGCGAGCAGCGCTGACCGAGTCGCGGAACAGCGGACTGATCGGATCCAGCGACGTGCTCGCGAAGAGTCTCCCAGTCGCAGTGGCAATCAGTTTCGGCCTAACGAAGCGTAATCCAAGACTTCCCGTCGTGTGCCGGACAAATGCCCCCGGCAGATACTCTCCGACGCCGCCCGAGGTGAAGCTTGCGGTAGACGACTGCGCGTCCGATCCCTGGCGAACGGTGACCGCGTGATCCTGCGTAATGGCGGCGCTCGAGACGTAGTCGCTCGCCGCTGCGCCAACCGCGGTGCGCACAGTCGTCGTCGGGCCGCCGTTCGATCCGTCGTGCCGCGTGGTGATGTTGATGACACCGCTGATTGCGTCGCTGCCGTATAGAGCCGCCCCCTGCGGTCCGCGAATCACCTCGATCTTGTCTACCGTCTCCGGCGTGAACTGTGTGACGAGGAGCGGATTGGCGATCTCGATTCCGTCGACGTAAACCTTGGGATAGCTCGCGCCGAACGAGCTGGTGCCGCGAATGCTCCCGTAGTGCGCGAGGAGGGAAGTGGGGGCGGTTTGCCAAACCCAGAGGCCTGGAACCATATCGCTCAGCGCGCGCCCGAGATTGCCCTCCGCGTAACGCGAGAGCTGGTTGCCGCTGACGACGTTCATTGCCACGGTGAGATGCCGCGCTGGCGCCTCGATGGTGTTTCCCGTGACTATCACGCGATCGAGAACCCGTGCAGTTTGCCCGGCACGGCCCGGCAGCTGCGGCCGCACCAACGCCACCCGGTCGGCGTCCGCCGCCACGGGCAATACCATCGTTCCGCGAAGCAGAACGCCGAGTGCCTCGCCAAGTGGCAGCGAATCAAACTCCGCGCAAACGGTCGAGTCGGCCGGGATCGACTCCGAAGTGTAGGAGAGTTTTACGCGCGCGTCCGATGAGATACGGTCCAGAGCATCGCGAAGGGAGATATTGCGGGCGTGGAGCGACACGCGTCTGTCGAGCGGAGCATTCCAACTGGATGCCGAGACCAGCTGGGTCGGCAGCGAGCAGTCCTGCGCGCCCGCCGGGGACGCGACGATGGGTTGAGCCAGCAGTGCGAACAACGCACCGCCGGAGAGCAGGCTCCGGTAATGTTTCGAGCTACTGGCGCAGTGTGTCTGGCCGCGCACGGGAGAGGATGGCGACGTTCCCCTGCCGTTCGACGCGTGCGCCGAGCGTGAGTGCAATGACATTTAGAACCCGGTCTACCGGCTCACCCGAAAAGGACGCGGTAAGGTGCAGGCTCGCCAGCGACGAATCTGCTATCCGTAACCTTACTCCATACCACCGATAAAGTTCGGCACCAACTAGTGTCAGCGGTGAATCGCGAAAAACAAGCCGTCCCTCGGTCCAGGCCAGATCGTCCGGAGAAACAGCTGACCTTTCGACAGCAACGATCCCCTGGGGGTCTACGATGGCCCTGTCTCGCGCCTTGAGAACAGCACCGCGGGTGTGCCTCTGGTCAGCAGCTCCGATCGCCACGGAGCCGGAATCAACCGCCACCCGGGTACCGGCACTGTCGTCGGTCTCAACAGCGAAGGCGGTCCCGATATCCTGAATGCTTATTGCGCCGGCTCGAACCGTGAATGGGTGTGCCGGATCATGAACCACTCTGAAGTACGCAATTCCGTCGAGAGTCACGAGGCGGACGTCGTCCGCAAAAGGGGCGACGATGAGCCTGCTGGTCGGCCCGAGGAGAACCCGGGTTCCATCCCGCAGCAGCACCTCGCGGCGCTCTCCAACACTGGTCGCGTAGATTTTCCCGCTCGCCTCGAGGTCGGCGCTGCTCTTCCGCTGCCAAAGGGTAATCCCACCGACGATGATTACAGCCGCTGCCGCAACGCGGAGAAATGCGGACAACGAGCGCTTCGAGTCGGCCTCCACGCGCGGGGCAATCGGAATCACCTTCGCCTCGCCGAACCTCCCCTTCACCTTTTTGAGGGCGTCCTCGACATCGATGTCGGCGCGGGCGCGATCGTCATGTGCTACGTTCCTGACGATCGATTCGAGCAGGCGCACGACCTCCTGGCGATGGGCGTCAGCTTCCACCCACCGCTTCGTGCTCTCGATCTCGCCAGGATTAACTTCCCCGGTGACGAAGCGGGCAATCCGCTCCCAATCGTCGGGACTGATCCTGGCGGAACCCCCGTCAGCGTTCGACATATTCATTAATTAGTCAGACACACGAACGGAACGCCACCCTACTTGGACACAAACGAAGCCGACGACCGAGCGCTCCAAGTTCGCCTACGGGCCGGAGACGAGCGCGCGTTCGACAGTATTTTCCGTTCCCACTACACGCACCTGGTTCGGATGGCCGAATCCGTGCTGCGCGAGCGCGCAGTGGCTGAGGAAGTCGCCCAGGAGGTGATGCTCGAATTATGGCGCCGCCGGGAAACGCTTGCAGTCGAACAGAGTTTCCGCGCCTATCTGCTCCGGTCCACCCGCAACCGCGCGCTCAATCACGTGCGACACCAGCGAGTCGTCATGCGCGAGGCTGCAATCGCATCGGTTGCCGCGGAATCCGCGAGCGCGCCTTCGGCGGAGGATGAAATGCTCGGCACCGAGCTCGAACGCCAGGTGAACGCGGCCATTGCATCCTTGCCAGAGAAGAGCAGGGAAGTCTTTCAGTTGAGCCGCGACCAGGGACTCAAGTACGCGGAAATTGCAGCGGTACTCGAGGTGTCGGTGAAGACCGTCGAGAAACGAATGGGACAGGCGCTCGCCGAGTTGCGTCAACGACTGGAGCAGTGGCTGCCTGGTCGGATCCGGGGATCGCAGGGTAAGCCGGGCCAAAGAGAGCCGGCGTAGGGTAGGCAGCGGGAGACGTGTCTCGTTGCGGGAGGCACAGACATTCCAGCGTAAAGGCCTCAGAGGAGAACACGTATGAAGATGGTATCGAGATTTCTGCTTGCAGTCGGCGTCGGCATTCTTGCCGTCGCATGCTCCGATAACACGACCACGCCGGTGAATAGTTCGCTCGCGGCGTCGGCTCTGGTGACTGCGCCCGTCAGTTTCGATCAGATCAACACCAGCTTCGTGGGAAGCACTGACCCCAGCTTTGGGTTCTCTCCCGACGACGCCGACGACGATAACGGCAATGGCGGGGAGTTCGAGGGCGAAGGCCGGCATCGCGGACCAGGCTGGACACATCTGATGGGTGGCGGCATCGCCGATGTCTTCAGAGGCCGCATCCTTTTCGGAGGCGGATTCGGAAGAGGCCCCTTCGGCGATCTGCGTGACGATATGAACTGCGCGTTCTCCTCGACTGATAATCGTCTCACCTGCCAGCCGGTGACGCGCCGTGGACTGACCGTTACCCGCTCCTTCTCCTATCTCGACGCATCGGGAGCCGTGCAGCAGGCGTTCAACGACCAGACGACGAATACAGTCAACGCGAAAACGAGCGTGGCTGGAACCCGGGTGCACCACAGTCAGCGCGATACGAGCACTGTCTCCAGCAGCAGTGATATCACTGTTGGCGGGCTTGCGTCCGGCGCTACCGCGCGCACGGTGAATGGAACGACCGCCGGAACCGAAAACACCGTCGGCATCAAGAGAGACGGGACAAAGTTCACGGCAGTACGCATGGCCGGGGACACCATCAGCGGAGTAATCATCCCGTTGCAGAATGGCCGGCCGACTTACCCGACGGCTGGAACGATCGTGCGCTCGATGCAGGCGACGGTGACTCTGGCTGGTCAGACTCCGACGATGTCCACCCGTCGTGAGGTCATCACGTTTGATGGAACGAGCACAGCCCAGATTTCCGTGACCCAGGATGGCGTTACGAAGACGGGCACGCTGTCACTCACGGGTGGCGGGCTCGACTGCCACTAGGCGCGGCGGGGAGAAGTAGAAGCAACAGAACAGGTGCGGGGTGTGAGCAAGTAAGGTTGCGGGGTTTGGGTTCGGGCGCGCTCCCGCACCTGGCAGCGTATCTGCTCACACCTCGCACCTGTTTTGTTGTCGTGGATCCAGAATCCACGCGATGCAAACTAGGTGGCGATCCCTTCGATTCGGGTGATCCGCTTCGCCTTATCGCAAAGATCCCGCAGCTCGCCTTGCGACATGGCATCCCAGTGGGACGGGATCGGAATAAGCCGGCGCTTTTCGCTCAACGATTCGAAGGTCAGCCAGCCGGAGCCGTAACCTTCAGACAGGGTGATGCGACGCTGTGTCGTGACTCGGCGGTCCTGGCCCGTCCGGCGCTCGGTCCCGCGCCAGGGATAATCGGTTGGGCGCCGGCGGTCTCCCCCGGATAGCCGACGCTCTACTCTGGTCGGCTGCGAATCCCAAACCTGCCAGTAGGACCCATCTTTGTCTACGAACGTTCGATAGGACATCTATCACCTCACGCGGAAGGCACACGCGGTTTCCAACGCTGATTCGGTGCAGGAAAGATGCCAGTTGGCGGTTTTCCTGGCGCTCTAAAGATATGTTTGCCAACGAGTTATCTACTAATTCCTACCGCCCGAAACTGGCCAAAGTTTCACTCATCACGTCGATCATGGACTTGGCGGTCCAGCGATCTCGCCCGTTGTAAAGGAAGGAAAAAGCCAGCACTTCGCCGTTCACCGCCGTTACATAGCCCGAGAGGCCAATAACGTCGTTGGTGGTGCCGGTTTTGGCGTGGAGGTTACCCTCCGCAGGCGTGTTCCGCATCCGCCGTTTGAGGAGCTCGGAATCGCCCGCGACTGGCAGAGAAGAATGCAGCCAGGGACCCCACGTTGAGCGATGCGCATACCCCAGCAGTTGGACTTGTGCGCGAGGTGTGACGCGGTCGAGGGTCGAGAGGCCGCTCCCATCAGAGAAGTGGAGCTGAGCAGTATCGACGCCTACTTTCGTCGCGAAGAACTTGTCGAGGAGGGCGCTCGCATTCGCGACCGTACCCTGGGTGTCACGGTCGGGTCCGCGTGCAGCGTTTCTGAACAGCAGCTCCGCGTAGTGGTTGATGCTTTCCCGATTCATCGCCGCTATCATGCTCGCAAGCGGTGGCGACAACAGAGCAGCGACCTTGACGGCGCTCGCCGGTGTTTTCCCGAGCTGGATTCCACCGTCGACCTTGATCCCACGAGCGATCAAAGCCGAGCGGAAGGCGCCGGTTGTGAAGCTCGCGGGGTCTTCGACGATGTAAACGTAGCGGCGCGTGCCTGCGCGCGAGCCGATCGATCCGTTGGCGACGATGGTGCCATCGCTTTGCTTCCGGAAACCGAGACGCGCTCCGCCACCGGCTACTGTCCGAACGTTGGCGACCACTCCAATCGCGCTGGTCGATGGCTCGAGCGTGACCACGGCGGGTTTGCCGGGCGTCGTCGGAGTGACGGCGACCGCAATCAGGTTCTCGTTCAATGACAGCGCCGAGACCCTCGCCGCGTAGCCAGCCTGGAGGTAGCGCGTCAGCCATCCTTCCGGAATTTTCTGATCGTCGAAGCCGCTGGCATCGCCGATGATGTTGCCGGTGATGCGCTTGATACCCTTCTGCGCCACGAGGTCAGCAAGCTTGTTCATCGGTGCCGACGGCCCGCCGGGCAGGAATTTGCCGGAGAGCGCCGGATCGCCGTCGCCCCGAATGTAGAGATTGCCGGTGAGAGTCCCATCCGGTCCGACTGCTCCATCGCGCAGCGCGTCAGTGCTGAACTGATAGGTGGGACCGAAGCGCTCGAAAGCGATCGCGCTCGTCAACAGCTTCATCGTCGATGCCGGCAGCATCGGCTCGCCGGCATTGTAGGCGTACAGGGTGTCGCCCCTGGTCAGAGAGACGACCATGCCACCCCACGTCCCACTCCTGATCCTGCCCGCCAGAGCGGCGAGGTTCGACGAGAGGTCGTCGGTCGTGCGCGGTGTCGAGTAGCGGACGACTGGAACCGCCGGCGTCCTCGACGGCCGGCGGGCACGGCGGCGAGTGGTAGTTCTTTTTGTTGTTTGTGCTTCGACGATTATCGGTGCGACTTCGCAGAGAGCGAACGCCAGCAGTATGGCGATCCGAATCTTACGAGCGAACATCTTCAAGCATTGGGAATTTGAGAGCAGGTTGGAACGACATCACATGGCGAGAAGGGTGCCAACAGTCGCGCCCGATCGCGCGACTGCTTCGCTTGGAATATACCCGGGTGTTGGGTATTTTTTCGGAAACGTGAAACATCCACCGAGAGGCGACTGATGGCTGAGCGGCCGCACAACTTCCTGCGCGAAGGCGTCATCACCGGCTTCATCGGCGCAACCGCCATAGCAATCTGGTTCCTCATCGTGGATACGATCGCGGGCCATCCCTTCTACACACCGATCTTCCTCGGGAAGGGCGTCGTCAGCGTGCTCGGCAAGAACATGATGGGTGATACCGCGTTCACGCACGTCCTCGGCTACACAGTGTTCCACTACGTCGCTTTCTTCATAGTGGGGATCCTGCTCACTGTCATAGTCCATCAGGCGGAGCGCACTCCGGGAATCCTTGCCGGACTGCTCGTTGCATTCGTGATGATGTCGCTCGGCTTCTATATGATCGCGGCAGCGTTCTCGCAATCGGCGCTGGGTTCCATCTCCTGGGCGCAGATTTTCATCGCCAATCTGCTGGCGTCAGGGCTGATGCTCTGGTATCTGTGGCGGAAGCACCCGCGGCTCGATCATCAGCTCAAGCGCGCGCTCGAGGGAACCGACGACTAGGCTGTCGACGGCTTCCAGTCGACCTGAGCGCCCGCGGTGGAATCTTCCCCGCGGGCGTTCCATTTGAAGAAAATCACCGTCATGATGATCATGAAGATGAGCCCGCCGGGAATCCACATGATCAGCGCGCCGAGCAGCTGGTCCTCGAGCGGAGACAGAGGCAATACCCGCGGCGCGGCGCTGTACGCGGGATAGAGCACCCGATCCGCCATCGCGATGTAAACGGCGACGATCGACATCGGGATGCTGATCAAAAAGCTGTACAGCATTTGTCCCGGATAGGCGAGTCTCGGCAATTCCGGCAGCTGGCTGAGCAGCGGCCACCACATCAACACTGCGGCCGCGATGAACATCAGGTGCTCGAGGATGTGGAGATTGTGGTGAGCCATCGCCGCGTTGTAGAACGGCGGCAGGTGCCAAACGGCAATCGTGAGATTGAACACGACGAACGTGATCGTCGCGCGCGTAAAAAACCTTGCAATCGGCGCGATTCCGCGGCGCGATAAAACCGGGCGCAGCATCCAGCCAGGCGTCCCGGCCAGCAGCAGCGGTGGCACTGCGAGGGTCAGCAGCAGGTGCTGCACCATGTGGGCGCTGAACAGGTAATCGTCGCTCAGGTCGTGAATCGGACCGTTGAGCGTTGCGAAGAGCACTACCAGTCCAGCGAAAAAGAAGCTGCGCTGGGCAGTCGTCCCTTTTCGCGCGAGTCTGGTTTCGGCCCACACGTAGAGAACGCCGAGCGCTGCGATTCCGATTGCGGTGCTCGGATGAACCGACCATCGCCACCAGCTCAGGTTGGCGATGGGATGCAACAGCGCCAGCAACAACAACATGCTACATGATCTTGATGTGGAGATGTCCGAAGAGGAACATCAGAGCGAGCAGCGTCATTCCGGCGATGAGCAGAGGGCCGCTGAACAGCACCCTGAACAGCCGGTGATCGTACTTCAGGTGCATGTAGAACATCACGACGATCGTGAACTTGAGCGCCGACAGAATCAGCAGCGTCGGCACGAAGCCGCGCGACGCGACGAATGACGGGATGTAATACGCCCAGACCTCGGCCACCGTGATGATGGTGAGGATCAGGGCGACCTTCCAGTAAGTCGACCAGGTCGGGTGGCTGTGCTCGACCTCGCTGGTGGGCGCGTGGAGCGCCGCTTCAGCCGAATCGGGAACGTTGGCGTGGGTATCCATCAGTCCGCCGTTACTTGAGTAGGTAGATCAGTGTGAAGATCACGATCCAGACGACGTCGACGAAGTGCCAGTACAAAGCGCAAATGTCGACGAGCAGGGAATCGCGCGATCCCAGATTGCGGCGATAGTCGATCGCGAGCAGCGTCACCAGCCATAGAACGCCCGCCGTCACGTGCGCGCCGTGGAAGCCGGTCAAAGTGAAGAAGGTCGACCCGAAAAGATTTCTGCGGATCGAGAGTCCTTCGTGCACGAACGACGTGAACTCGAACGCCTGGAACCCGAGGAAGATCGTGCCTGCCAGCGCGGTCATGAACAGCCACAGCTTCGAGTTGCCGAGTATCCGCTCGCCGCGCGTCCGCTTTGGAAGCTCCTTGTTCTGGACGGCGGCGAGCGCCAGCACCATGAACAGCGACGACATCAGCAGCACGAAGGTCGAGGCCGACGTCACGGGGATGTTCAGGATCGGCTTGAGCACCTGGCCGGTCGAAGGGTCTGTCCAGGCCTCGTGCGGGAACGGCCCGACGACGCTCCGACCCTTGTAGATCAGATATGTCGAGATGAGCGAGACGAAGAGCATGCACTCCGAGCCGATGAAGGCCCAGATCGCCACCTTGCGACTGTCGAGACCGAGAGTCGTGTAGTGGTGGTGAGTCGGTGCGCTTGTATGCACTGCGCTGGCTGACATTGTTTAGTGGTGCTCCGGCTCGAGCGGGCTCAGCAGCCAGCTGTAGAGAGAAAGAATCATGATTGCGGCGCCGATGCCGATCAGCGCACGGGTCCAGATCAGACCGCAGAACATCACTACCAGCCCCAGCGCGACGAACAGCGGCTTGATGGTGCTGAATGGCATGACGATGCCGAGGTCGTGCGGAGTCTTGCCTTCCTGCGCGTTGATCCGCGCGCTCTCGTGGTCCGCTTCCTTTCCTTCCCACAGCGGGTAGCGCGTCGTCACTGTCGGAATCTTGGCGAAGTTGTACTCGGGCGGTGGGCTCGGAATCGTCCACTCCAGGGTACCGGCGCCCCACGGATTCGGGCCCGCGATCTCGCCCCGCTTTCTGCTGGCGAAGAAGTTGTAGATGAAGATGAGCATCGCGATCGGGAAAATCATCGCACCGGCGGTGGACATCATGTTGTAGAGGTCCCAGCCCTGCCCCGAGTCAAAGGTATAGATCCGGCGCGGCATCCCCAGCATTCCCGAGAAATGCATCGGGAAGAAGGTGAGGTTCATCGCGATGAAGGTGAGCCAGAAATGGATCTTGCCCAGCTTCTCGTCCATCAGGCGTCCGGTGATCTTCGGGAAGTAGTGGTAAATACCGGCGAAGATTCCCATGATCGAGCCGCCGAACAGCACGTAATGGAAGTGCGCGACGATGAAATAGGTGTCAGTCTGCTGCAAGTCGGCAGGTGGGGACGCGTGCATGATCCCCGAGATACCGCCAATGGTGAAGAGGGCGACGAGAGCGATCCCGAACAACATCGCTGACGTGTAGCGGTTGGCCCCCTGCGCCATCGTCGCGATCCAGTTGAAGATCTTCACACCGGTCGGGATCGCGATCAGCATCGTAGTCAAGCCGAAGAACGTGTCGGCGATGGGACCCATGCCGACGGCGAACATGTGGTGCGCCCAGACTCCGAAACCGAGCACGGCGATGAGAATTCCGGAGTACACCATCACCGGATAGCCGAACAGGGGCTTCTTCGCGTGCGCCGGCAGCACCTCCGACACCAGCCCGAACGCCGGCAGGATCAGGATGTAGACCTCGGGGTGTCCGAAGATCCAGAACAGGTGCTGCCAGAGGAGCGGGTCGGCGCCGGCGGCGGTCGTGTAGAAGTTCGTGCCGAAGAATCGGTCGAACTGGAGGAACACGAGCGCGATCGTGATGACCGGGAAGGCGAGGATCAGCAGGAACTGCACGACGAAGGCGTTCCACGTGAACATCGGCATGCGCATCAGGTTCATTCCTGGCGCGCGCATGTTGATGATCGTCGTGATGAAGTTGAACGCGGCGGCGAGCGAGCTGAC
>Ga0207645_10002897_pt1 | contig 13262 bp, 7 predicted proteins | sample KBSM53metaG_FD_184331 | JGI IMG/M metagenome (GOLD analysis project Ga0207645, IMG submission 184331) | Miscanthus rhizosphere microbial communities from Kellogg Biological Station, Michigan, USA - KBS M5-3 metaG (SPAdes) (version 2) | ecosystem: Host-associated > Plants > Roots > Rhizosphere >...
CACCATCGCAAGATGCAAGTTTCTCGACCCCCTGCATTCGACAAGGAGTGCTCGATGACGAACGTCCAGCGGAGGGACCCAGCACAACCCAAGTGCCGGCTGACCCCACTTGAGACGAGGGCGGGGCAGCCCTCCACCTCCTCGACACCATAGATCGCGCTGATGTGCGGGTGATTGAGTGCCGCCAGAATGCGTGCCTCGCTCTCGAGCCGCGCGCGACGATCCGGGTCGCTCGCGAAGTGCGAGGGCAGCAGCTTCATCGCGACCTGACGACCGAGCTTCTCGTCGCGAGCGCGGTAGACTTCCCCCATCCCACCCGAACCGATTGGCGCCAGGACGGTATAGGGTCCAAACCTCCGGCCGACCAGCGCCCGCTCACTGGCGAGGTGACCGGCCATATCCGCTCCCGCGAGCGCTGGCGTTTCCAAAAATGTACCGGCAGCTTGCTCGTGCGCCAGCAACGACTCGACCTCGTTCCGGAGCGAGTCATCGCCGGCGCACAGCTCCGCCAGCGCTGCGATCCACTCGGACTCGGGTCGCGCCACGACGGCGCTGTAGATGCGCTCGACCTCTGGCCAGCGTTCACGCATCGTCTTGATCGTTCATCTCGCGCAGGATCGCGGCGAACCGTGGATCCGAGTGCAGCGTGCGGTACTGCGGAAAGTGGCGCGCCCACAGGATGAAGGAAGGCTCGCGTTCATCCCATGCACGACGTGCGAACGCGATCGCGTCTTCATGCTCCCCTGCGGCTTCTGCCGTGAGCGCAAGGTGCGCAGGCGAGACATAGCCGCGCGAGACGCGGTCGGTCAGTTCGCGATGCAGTGAGCGCGCCTCCGCCGGCTTCTCCCACTGCCCATAGACTCCCGCCAGGGCGGTGAGAGCGAGTGAGTGCCGACGCGACATCGCCGCGGCGGCCTCCAGCGTAGGGACCGCTTCATCGAATCGCCTGGCCATTCCGAGCGAAATGCCAAGCGCCCAGCGCGACACAAACGAATCGGGGTCTTGCTGAACAGCCCGGCGGCACGTGTCAATCGCCTCGTCCAGCCGGCCGGCCGTAAACAGACAACATCCGAGGTTCATCATCATGTACGCGGATAGTGGATCGCTCTCGAGGGCGCGGCGGGCTTCCGCGATGCCCGATTCGAAATCCCCGCGGGCCCATTGGAGATAGAAGAGGGAGTACCAGCAGCGGCCCATTCCGTAATTCGGACTGAGCTCCAATGCCCGCTCGAACTCCTGCTTCGCCATCGCGCGGTTGTTCTCGTACAGCAGGGTCGCAGCCGCTAACGCGATGCGCCCCGCCGCGGACGTAGGATTGAGCTCGATCGCCCGTCTCGCCGCCGCGATTGCCTCGGATTTCGTCTCAGAACCTGGCCCCGCCCCGGAATACGCCATGACCGTGAACGCGTCGGCAAGGCCGGCCCACGCCAATGAATAGTTGGGGTCGACCTCGACTGCCTGCCGTAGCAGGTCGAGCCCGGCCGGGACGCTTGCTCCCCGTCGATCGAGCAGCGCGCGGCCCCTCAGATAGAGCTGATAGGCCTCGATGTTTGTCGTCCCCTGCTCCACCAGCCGTTCATCTTTGCCACCGGCCAGAGTCACCCGCAACCGCTCGGCGATCGCCTTCGCAATCTCATCCTGCACGTCGAAGATGTCTTTCAACTCACGGTCGTACCGCTCCGACCACAGTTGAAAACCGTCTGCCACGTCGCTCAGTTGCACGGTGATGCGCACTCGGTCTCCCGCTCGCCGCACGCTGCCGTCCAGCACCGTCGTCACATTCAGTTTCTGGCCGATAGTTCGAAGGTCGTCGCCCCTGCCCTTGAAGGAAAATGCCGACGTCCGCGCGGCCACCTTCAAGCCCTTGAGCGGCGTCAGCGCGTTGATGATTTCTTCGGCGATGCCGTCGCAGAACCAGTCCTGGTCCTTCGCGGCGCTCATGTCCGTGAAGGCCAGCACAGCGATCGACGCCTGGCGTTCGACTGGCACTTTAGTGCCGCTGGACGTCTCGTCGATCCCCCTCCGCACGCAGGCGACGTCATGCGGTCGGTGTGTCGGATCCTTTTCGAGGCAGCGGCGCAGTAGACGGATGATCCCCGGAGGTGTGGCCTGTGGCAGCGCCTTCCACTCGGGATCCCGTTCGATTATGGCTGCCAACGTGTCGGTGAAGGTTTCTCGCGCAAACGCCCCGTGGCCGGTGAGCATTTCATAGAGCACGCAGCCGAATGCCCAGACGTCAGTGCGTGTGTCGACCGGCTTCCCCCGCGCTTGTTCGGGGCTCATGTACGCGGCCGTGCCAAGAATCATCCCGTGGTGCGTCCCGCGGACCGTCATCGTTGGCGACTGGGTGAGGTCCGACGTCGAACCGTCGCCGGCGACCGCTTTCGCGAGGCCGAAGTCGAGCACTTTGACCACCCCGTCCGGGGTGACCTTGACATTCGCGGGTTTCAGATCGCGGTGAATGATCCCCTTCTTGTGCGCCGCGTCGAGCGCGTCGCCGATCTGTCGCGCGATCTCGAGCGCTCGAGCGAGCGGTAGAGGACCCTTCGCGACCTGCTCGGCCAGCGTCTCACCCTCGACGAGTTCGAGCACCAGTGCGGGGCAGCCGTCCACGTCCTCGAGGCCATAGATAGCGCCGATATGCGGATGATTGAGCGCCGCCAGCATCCGCGCTTCGCGTTCGACGCGCGCGCGACGATCGGGGTCGCTCGCGAAGTGCTGGGGCAGGACCTTGATGGCGATCTCGCGACCGAGCTGCTCGTCGCGGGCGCGATAGACTTCGGCCATTCCACCCGAGCCGATCGGCGCCACAACCGCATAGGGTCCAAATCGCCGGCCAACGATCGCTCTCTCGTTGGCGATGGCTCCGGCCGCGTCGGCGCCTGCGAACGCCGGCGTTTCCAGAAACGTTCTCGCCGCGTGCTCGTGCGCCAGCAACGACTCGACCTCACTCCGGAGCGAGTCATTGCCAGGGCACATCTCCGCCAGTGCGGTCGCCCACTCGGACTCGGGTCGCGCCACGATGGCGCTATAGATGCGCTCGACCTGCGGCCAGTGTTCAGGCATCGTCTTGCTCGGAACGATGCCTATCTTAATCGGGGCGCCTCACCGCCGGGTGGGTTCTCGGAGGAGCCACACTTTGGCCAGTCGCCAATCCCGCATGACCGTGCCAGGCGACACACGCAGCGCGTCGGCCGTCTCCTCGACACTCAATCCACCGAAATACCTCATCTCGATGACCTGGCTTTTTCGTAGGTCCACCGCTGCAAGCGCATTCAACGCGTCGTCGAGTTCCACGTGCTGACGCGCGATCCGCCGCAGTTCGTCGTGCACGAGTGGAACGAGCTGATCGAAAGCGGCCTGGTCGCCGTCGCGCCAGGCCAGCAGCAGAGCGGTGGGATTACCGTCCACCACGTTACTTGGCGGCCGTCTTGGCGAAGTCTCCGGCCTTCACGAAGCTGATCTTTGCCAGCGAGATGTGCTTCACGAGCGCGGCCTTGATTTCCGCGGGCGTCAGGCCTGAGACGATCGACTCCAGCTCTGAGTCCCAGGCGAGAGTGCGGTTGATGTAGGACAGTGTGTTGAGTCGTCCGGCTAACGAGGGGTCCTGCGCGCGCGTCACCTGATTCGATTGCAGCCAGCCCGCTTTGGCGGCCTTCACTTCATCGTCGGTGAAGCCGTCCGCCAGTGCGCGCGTCAGCTCCTCTTTGATCGCGGCCTCGAGGCGCTCCGCGTTCTGCGGTGCGTAGATCGCCGTGACGATGAATACGCCAGTCCGGTCGAGAGAGCTGGCCTGGAGCTGCGACGAGATGCCGTAGCTGAGGCCCTCCTTCTGTCGCACGCGGGTGGCGAGCCGCGAGTTGAGGAACCCGCCGCCGAGCATGTAGTTTCCGAGCACGAGCGCCGCATAGTCGGGGTCCGTGTCCTGCACGTTCAGGTTGATGCCGGCCACGAAGATGGCGTTGGCTTTGTCTGGAGTTTCGACCGACTTGTTGATTGGCGCGACATCGCGGTAGCTGTCCCCGACCCGGGTGAAGGCTCGAGGGGATTTCCACGACCCGAAGAGCTCCGTTGCCAGCTTTGAGATTTCCGCCGAGTCGAAGTCTCCGACGACAGACAACTCGCCGTTGGAAGCGCCATAGAAGTCCGTGTAGAACTTCTTTGCCTCGTCCAGGGTGACGGTCTTCACGTCGGCGATCGATTCCTCGATCGACGACACGTAGCGGACGTCGCCTTTCGGATAGGGCCGCAGATGCTTCTGGAGCTCAAGCTGGCCGATCGCCTGCGGTTCGCTCTTGGCTTGTTCCAGGCCGGCGAGTCGCTGCTGGCGGAGTTGCTCGAACTCGTCGGCAGGGAACGCTGGTGTCCGCAGGATCTCGGCGACGAGACGGAGCGCCGCAGGCAGGTTCTCTCGCGTGGTTTCGATTTGTGCGCCCGCGTTGGCGACGCCACCGAAGACGTTGAGACGCGCCTTGAGCCGATCGATCTCGTCCTGGATCTGTTGTCGCGTATGCGTGGTCGTTCCTCGCATCAGCATGGCGCCTGCGAATTGACCCGCCATGCTTCGATTCATGAGGCTTTTTTCGTCACCAAAGCGTAGTGTCAGGTTGGCAACGACCGTGTCGCCACGGGTCTGCTTGGGGAGAAGCGATACCTTCAATCCGCCGATTGGTGATCGCGCCGTTCGGGATTCGATGTTCTTTGGCGAGGGATCGAAGGCTTCGCCAGCGGCGACGGCGGCCCCACCCTTGTAGTCCTTCAACATTGAGACAAGATCCGGCTTCGCGGGAATCTCAACGCGATCGGGCTGCGGCGTCGGGATGAAGACTCCCACCGTGCGATTGCTTGGCTTGAAGTATTTGGCGGCCACTCTGCGAGCGTCTTCCGCCGTCGCAGCACGCAGTCGGTCGCGATGGAGGAAGAGCAGGCGCCAGTCGCCCATTCCGATCCACTCGCTCAACTGAAGGCCGACACGATCGGACGAGTTGAGCTCGAGTTCGATCTGGCTGAGGAGGTTCCGACGCGCCCTCTCGAGCTCCTCGGTCGTCGGCGGGCTCGTCGCGATCGCTTCGACGATTTTCAGCAGCCCTTCACGAGCCGTATCGAGCGACTGATCTTGCCGCACCTGCGCGGCGAAGTACGCCGTGCCGGGGTCGTACAGCTGGAAGTCACCGCCGAAGATCTGGCTGGCTTGTTTCGTCTCGACCAGGCCCTTGTGGAGGCGGCCGGCCGGTGTGTCACCGAGCGTCAGAACGACGAGATCGAGTGGCGCGAAATCGGGATCCGCACCTGATGGCACATGGTAAGCAGCCATCACCCACTGGACGTCTCCCACACGGCGAACCGTTACTGAGCGTTCGCCGTCCTGCGTCGGCTCTGCGGTGTAGGAGATGGGGATCGCGCGCGTGGGTTTCGCGATGGCCGCGAAGTACTGCGCGATTAGCTCGAGCGTCTTCGGCTCGTCGAACTTGCCCGCGACGAGCAAGACTGCATTGTCGGGTTGATAGTAGGTGCGATAGAACGCCTGGAGCCGATCGATCGGGACGTTTTCGACATCGGATCGTGAGCCGATCGTCGACTTGCCGTAGTTGTGCCAGAGATATGCGGTTGACATGACCCGCTGCAGCAGGACGTTGGTCGGACTGTTCTCACCCGATTCGAGCTCGTTGCGCACGACCGTCATCTCGCTGTCGAGATCCGCTTTCGCGATAAAGGAGTTCACCATGCGATCGGATTCGAGGTCGAGCGCCCAGCGCAGGTTCTCTTCGGTTGCCGCGAACGTCTCGAAGTAGTTGGTGCGGTCGTACCAGGTCGAGCCGTTCGGGCGCGAACCGTGCTCGGTCAATTCCTGCGGGATATTGCGATGCTTGGGCGACCCTTTGAACACGAGATGCTCGAGCAGATGGGCCATGCCGGTCTCGCCATATCCCTCGTGCCGCGAGCCGACCTTGTAGGTCACGTTCACCGTGATGGTCTGCTTCGACTGGTCGGGGAAGAGCAGGACTTGAAGACCGTTGGCGAGGTGATATTCCGTGATCCCTTCAACCGAGGTGACGCGCTCGACACCGCTCGGCAGGTTTTGCGCGGCCGGAGCGGCAGGGGCAGCAGCCTGCCCGGCGTGCACGACGCCGGGCGTCATGGCGGTCAGGGTCCACGCAACGAGTACTGAAAATGTCGTGGAAGCGAGTTTCATCGATACACTCCCGGTGAGGTCAACGAGTCTACAGCAACCTCTCGCGGCTCGGGCGACGGTGCCCGCGGGGGACTTTCACCTTCGCCGAAGGCTATGGCGGACAGGAAAGCCCGCGCTCTACGAGAGTTGTAATAGATTCGTCACTCCGATGCGCGTCTTCGTCCCGATAACCCTGGTCATCGTCACAGCAGTTGCCGGTTGCGGTCGCCAGGCGCAGCCGGTGGCTCCAAAGGAACAGGACTGGTTCGTCGATCGGGCGCGCGAGTCAGGTCTCGATTTCGTTCACGTGAACGGCATGTCCGGCAAGCTCTACGTGCCAGAGGTCCTGGCGCCAGGTGTGGCGCTTTTCGACTTCGACAACGACGGCGATCTGGATGTGTATCTGGTCCAGGGGCGGCCACTCAGCTCGTCGGCGGGTCTGGAAAGCAAGACCCGCCCTACGCCGTCGGGTGAGCTGAACGGCCGGCTCTTTCGCAACGATCTGCGCGTCAACAGCGACGGCACGCGCACGTTGCGTTTCACCGACGTCACGCGCGAGAGCGGCATCGTCACGCCGGGGTACGGCATGGGTGTCGCGGCGGGAGATTTCAACAACGACGGCTGGGTCGACCTTTATCTGACGAAGTTCGATGCTCCCAATCAACTCCTCCGCAACAACGGCAACGGCACGTTTACCGACGTATCGAAATCGAGTGGCACTGATCTCCGATCGTGGAGCGTCTCGGCGTCGTTCGTCGATGTCAATCGCGACGGCTGGCTCGACCTGTACGTCGGCAACTACATCCGTTACTCGCTGGAACACAGCACGCAGTGCTTCGGTGCGTCTGGCGCGCTCGATTACTGCATGCCCGACGCCTATCAACCATTGCAGGATCGTCTGTTTATCAATCGGCGTGACGGGACGTTTGCCGACGCGAGCGTCACGTCGGGCATCGCGCGTGAATATGGCCCCGCACTTGGCGTGTCGACCGCGGATTTCAATGGCGACGGCTGGATGGACATCTACGTGGCCAACGACGGGAAGGAAAACCAGCTATGGCTGAACAAGAAGGACGGCACATTCGAGAACGTCGCACTGCTCTCGGGCGTCGCGCTCCCGGTGACCGGCAAAGCCGAGGCCAGCATGGGTGTCGACGCCGGCGACTTCGATGACGATGGCGACGAGGATCTGTTCATGACGGAGCTGACGAGCCAGGGAAGCAATTTGTATGTCAACGATGGCTCGGCCGTTTTCGACGATCGCAGCACACCGTCTGGTGTTGGTCCGGCGAGCGTCCCCTTCACCGGTTTCGGAACAGGCTGGTTCGACTACGACAACGATGGCCGTCTCGACCTGCTTTCCGTGAACGGCACTGTGCAGATTATCGAATCGCTCAGGCAGGCAAAGGATCCGTTGCCCCTGCATCAGCGGAAACTCCTATTCCATAACCTCGGCGGCGGACGATTCCAGGAGGTCAGCGCTCAGGCGGGTGCAGTGTTCGCGCTATCCGAGGTCGGCCGCGGTGCGGCATTCGGCGACGTCGACAACGACGGCCTCGTCGACGTCCTCGTCGGCAACAACAACGGACCGACACGGCTGCTGATCAACCAGACCGCGAATGGGCATCACTGGATTGGCCTGCGGCTGGCCGGGGTCGGCGGACGCGACATGCTTGGTGCCCGTGTTGAGGTCGTTCAGGCCGGTGCACCCACGCGCTGGCGCCGGGCTCGCTCGGACGGCAGCTACGCCTCCGCCAACGATCCGCGTGTCATCGTCGGATTGGGAGAGTCCTCGAGTCCACCGGACGTGCGGGTCACCTGGCCCGACGGCAAGGTCGAAACCTGGACGCACGTCGACGTCGATCGGTACTCGACGTTGAAGGAGAACTAAGACGGTGCGAGGGGGCGAGGGGGCGACGGTGCGACGGGGCGAGGGGGCGACGGTGCGACGGGCCAGAGGTCCGGCGGTCCGAGGTGCCCGGCGGCTCGCAGTACTGAGTCTATTGCTGGTCATCGTGCTCATATCAGCCTGTAATCGAACCGAGAAGGCGCCGGCACTTCAGCCAGTCCCGCTGCCAGATATTTCGAGCGCGGCCGGGCAGGTGCAGAAGCAGATTCGGGAGCGCTATCAGTTGCTGCAGGCTGCGATCGAAAAGAAGTCTCCGCCCACGGAACTCGCCGCCGCATTCGGTGAAATGGGTAAGATGTTCATGGCGGCCGAGTACTACGATGCCGCTGAAACGTGCCTGAGAAATGCCCAGCAACTCGATTCCGGCAACGCGGCGTGGCCGTATTTCCTTGGCCATGTCTTCCGCTACAAAAGTGATCCCGCGAAAGCCGCCGCGTATTTCGAACAGGTGCTCGCGCAGGAACCTTCAGATGTGCCGACCCTGGTCTGGCTCGGCGAGATGAACCTTACGCAAAATCGCCCTGACGCGGCAGAAGAACCGCTGAAGAAAGCTCTCTCACTCGACCCGTCGAGCGGCGCCGCTCTCTACGGCCTTGGACGAGTCGCGCTGGCGAAGCAGGATTACGTCGCCGCAGTGAAGTACCTGGAGACGGCACTCGCGCGAGACCCGCAGGCGACGCAGGTGCATTATCCCCTGGCGCTCGCGTATCGGGGCCTCGGCAATCGAGGGAAGGCTGAAGAACACCTGAAGCTGCGTGGCGACGTTGGCCTCCCGCCCGTCGATCCGCGGCTGGCCGAGATTGCAGCGCTGCTCCAGAATGCCGCCGCGTACGAAGCGCGCGCCTCGCAGGCGCTCGGGAACCGGCAGTGGGCCGAGGCCGCCGAGAACCTGAAGAAGGCCATCGAGCTCGCGCCTGACAATGCATTCAATCGCCTGAACCTCGGCACCGCGCTCTACATGCAGGGTGACGCGGAGGGGGCGCTGAAACAGTATCGAGAGGCGGTGCGTCTATCGCCATCGCTCGCGCGCGCACACTTTGCGATAGGTGTGCTGATGGACGCCAGCGGACAGGATGGTGAGGCGATCAAGGCGTTCGAAGCGGCAGTCGCGAGCGATCCTGCCTACGCCGAGCCTCATTTCAGCCTCGCCAACGTGCTTCGTCGCAACGGACGCGTGCAGGAGTCACTGGCCCAATACTCGGAAGTGCTGCGGCTCGATCCGGCTGTGTCTCAAGCGGCCTTCGGGTATGCGATGGGGTTGGTGCGTCTCGGACGTTATCAGGAAGCGCGCGCTCGACTCGAAAGCGCGATCCAGAGCTTTCCGGATCAGCCGGGGTTTCCGCATGCGCTGGCTCGCTTGCTCGCGGCCGCGCCAGACGATCGCGTGCGCGATGGCGCGCGGGCCACATCCATCATGAGCGAGCTGATGAAGTCGCAGCAGACGACGGCCATGGCCGAGACGATGGCGATGGCGCTTGCCGAGACCGGCCGGTTCGACGAAGCGGTGAGGTGGCAACAGGAGGCGATTACGTCCGCTCGCGCGGGCAAGCGCGAGGATCTGGTGCGCACGCTATCGACCAATCTGCGCTTGTACGAGAACAGGCAGCCGTGCCGCACGCCGTGGACGCTCGACGACCCGGTGCATCATCCAACGAGCGGCGGCTAGCTTCGTCCAGGTGCGGGTGTTGCCGCGCTAAGATGGGCCGGTGACGAGAGTGCGGGGTCTGTCCGTCGCGTGCATGCTTGCACTCGGCGTCCATGCCGCAGTGACGAACAAGGTTGTGAATGGGCAACCGGCCGCGCCGTTCACCGATGTCACGGCGCAGACCGGCCCTGACTTCGTCCACGCCAACGGCGCGGCCGGCGATCTGCTTCTTCCCGAAGTCATCGGCCCCGGCGGCGCGCTCTTCGACTACGACAACGACGGAGACCTCGATCTGTTTGTGGTCCAAGGCGCGGGGAAAACCGGCGGGCGGCTATTTCGCAACGACGCTTCGCAAGCGGGCCCGCGATTCAGGTTCACGGACGTCACCGATCGCAGTGGGATCGTTGCGACCGGGTACGGCATGGGCGCCGCAACCGGCGATTACGACAACGATGGCTGGATCGATCTGTATGTGACCAACATGGGGTCGAACCAATTGTTTCGTAACAACGGCGATGGCACGTTCAGCGACGTCACTGCGAAAACACGAACCGACGATCCCCGCTGGAGTACGGGCGCGACGTTTTTCGACTACGACCGTGACGGCTGGCTCGACCTCTTCGTCGTCAACTACGTCAACTTCCGGCCCGACATGAAACGCGGCTGCTTCTCGGCGGGGTCCGCGCCCGATTACTGCAATCCCGCGGTCTACGATCCGGTACCTGCCAGATTGCTGCACAACAACCGGGATGGGACGTTTACGGATATTTCGGTCCCCGCCGGCATCACGCGCTTGCCGGCGCGAGGGCTCGGCGTGATGGCGCTGGACATCAACAGCGACGGGTGGACCGACCTCTATGTCGCCAATGACGGCGATCCGAATCAGCTGTGGATCAACCAGCGCGGCTCCGGCGTCTTCAAAGACGAGGCGCTGCTGGCCGGCGTAGCTGTCAACCGGACCGGTCAGCCACAGGGGAGTATGGGCATCGATGCAGGAGACATCGACCACGACGGCGACGAGGATCTGTTCGTCACCAATCTGGACAACGAGGGCAACACGTTATACCTGAATCTCGGCGCCGGCCTGTTCGAGGAACGCACGACGGAGTTCGGGCTGTTCAAGCTTGGCTTCACCGGATTTGGGACCAGGTTCCTCGACTACGACAACGATGGCTGGCTCGATCTCGTCGTCGTCAATGGCGCGGTAAGACACTTGAGCAGCCAGGTGCAGAAGGGCGATCGCTATCCGCTGAAGCAGCGCAGCCAGTTGTTTCACAACGAGCGCGGACGGAGGTTCGAGGATGTGTCCGACACCGCCGGTTCGCCGTTCGCGCAGTTACAGGTCGCGCGAGGTGCGGCGACCGGGGATCTCGACAACGACGGTGACACCGACATCGTCGTGTTCAACAACAGTGGTCCCGTGCGGGTACTCCTCAACGAGAGCGGTCATCGTCGGCATTGGATCGGCCTTCGCATCATCGATGGCCGCTACAAGCGCGATGCCGTCCAAACGCGTGTCGAGCTGGCAGGTCATCGCGGCGCGACCAGGCGCGTTCAGACCGACGGCAGCTATGCGGTGGCCAGCGATCCGCGCGTCCTGTTCGGGCTGGCAAATGAGGCGGGACCCCAGACGGTTCGCGTGCTCTGGCCAGGCGGGCAAGCGGAGGACTTTCGCAACCTGGCCGTCGATCGCTATTGGATCCTCGAGGCCGGCAAGCCGCCGCGTGCAGTCCAATGACTCCCCTGCCTGTTCGTCAATTCAGAACCCGCCTCTACGATGGGATTCTGATCTGCATGATTCTGACCTGTACCCTGGCGGCTCGGGGCGAAGCAGCGCAATCAGAATCGACCGAGCTGGCTCCAGCCAGGAGTGGACTTCGCCCCGTTCCGATTCCCCGCCTCGACGATCTCGAACCGGCCGTGTCTCGTCAGATCCGCGACGAGCGACGATCGTTCGAGACTCTGGTTGAGAGCAGGGACGTCTCTACCGGGAAGCTCGCCGACGCGTACGGATCCCTCGGACGGCTGTTTCACGTCTATGAGTTCTTCGAGTCTGCCGAGGCGTCTTATCTCAACGCCACGCGACTGGCGCCGGCGGATGCGACCTGGCTTCATTTGCTCGGATACCTGTATCAGCAAACGGGACGGCTGGAGGAGGCGGCAGAGCGCTTCGAGCAGGCAGTCCGCGCGCAGCCGAACGATCGCGCGGCAACTGTCCGTCTCGGTCAGGTGTACCTGGGAATGAATCGCTTGCGGGAGGCGAGGGAGCAGTTCGACAGCGTTGCCGCTGTTTTTCCTGCCTTGGCGCAGTACGGCCTGGGCGAAGTGGCGCTTCGCGAGCGTCGTTTCGATGAAGCGGTCGGACACTTTCGTGCCGCGCTCGAGCGGGTGCCTCAAGCGTCGTCGATTCACTACTCGCTCGCGATGGCCTACCGCGGGCTCGGCCGTCTGGATGAAGCGGAATCGCACCTCGAGCGTCGAAGCACCGGTGGAATCAACGTGGGTGATCCGATCGTGGATAGTCTTCAAACGCTCGTACGGGGCGAACGCGGACTGGTTGTGCAGGGCAGGCGGGCGTATGACGCCGGGCAGTACGAAGAGGCTGCGGCGGCTTTTGCGCGGGCCATCGAAGCGGCGCCCGATAGTGCCACGGCGCGCGTCAACCTCGGGCTCACGCAGTTGCAACTGGGCAAGACTGCCGACGCAGTCGCTACTCTGCGGGCCGCGTTCGAGCTTGCGCCGGACGATGCCGAGGTGGTCCGCGATTTTCTCCGGGTTCTGTTGCGGCTTCAGCAGGTCGATGAAGCCATCGCGGTGCTGACCAAGTCACAGTCCGTCAATCCTGACGATGAGGAGTCGCTTGTGGCTTTGGCGATTCTGCTGGCGCAACGGGCACGCTACGGCGAGGCGGTTTCGTTGCTGGCCGAGGCCAATCGACGATTTCCGGAGCGCACGGACACGGCGACGACCCTTGCGCGACTGCTGGCGTCCTCGCCGGACCGTTCTCTTCGTGACGGCCGACGCGCCCACGAACTCGCGCTGGCGGTGTATACGACAAGTCCCACGCCGGTCCACCGCGAAACCGTCGCGATGGCGCTTGCCGAACTGGGGCGCTGCGACGAAGCGTTGGAGTGGATGCAACGTGCTGTGGCCGAGGCCGAGCAAGCGAACGACGCGGACGCGACCCGCCTTAAAGGCGAGATATCGAAATACGAATCCGCATCTTGTCGGCCTCCGTGGCAGTAGTGCGGGAGTGCAGGGTCTTGAAGAACAAGACCCGGCCTACGCCACCGTGGGGCCCACGCTACGTAGGGCGGGTCCTGTTTTTCGGACCCGCCATTACGCTTCGTGATCTTCGTGATCTTCGTGGTCTTCGTGGTCAAAAGTCGAACTGCGCGCTGATCTTGAAGAACCGTGACGGAACGACGTACTGCGGCTGCCGCCACGAATTCGGAATGAACGGAGGCGTGTAGGTGAGGTTCTCCTGCGTAACGGCCGTGCTGTTGAAGACATTGTACAGATCGAAATTCACGTTC
>Ga0207645_10002899_pt1 | contig 13251 bp, 14 predicted proteins | sample KBSM53metaG_FD_184331 | JGI IMG/M metagenome (GOLD analysis project Ga0207645, IMG submission 184331) | Miscanthus rhizosphere microbial communities from Kellogg Biological Station, Michigan, USA - KBS M5-3 metaG (SPAdes) (version 2) | ecosystem: Host-associated > Plants > Roots > Rhizosphere >...
GAGCCTGCAGATCGGCCTGAAGACCGCGCTGCGCCAGGCCCCCGACCTGATCATGATCGGCGAGATCCGCGACCGCGAGACCATGACGGCCGCGATCTCGTACGCGCTCTCGGGGCACCTCGTGCTGTCGACGCTGCACGCCAACAACAGCTACCACGCGCTGGGTCGGATCCTGTCTTTCTACACGCCGGAATCGCGGCCGGCGCTGCTCGCCGACCTTGCCGCCGGCCTGCGCGCGGTCGTCTCGCAGCGGCTGGTGCGCAGCGTCGCCGGCGGTCGCATGCCGGCGGTCGAGGTGCTGCTCAACACCAAGCTGATCCAGGAGCTGATCGAGCGCGGTGACTTCGGCGGCATCAAGGAAGCGATGGAGAAGTCGCTCGCCGAGGGCTCGCAGACCTTCGAGCAGGACCTGGCGCGGATGATCGAGAACAACATCATCACCCGCGACGAAGGCCTCGCCTACGCGGACTCGCCGACCAACCTGATGTGGCGCCTGCAGAACGACATGACGCCGGTCTCGCGCATCGTGCCGAAGAAGGAAGAGGAAAGCGACCAGCCGAGCTTCACCGAGATCACGATCGACGTGCGCCCGGAAGAAGTCGTCGGCGTGTCGCCGAACCTGCGCCGCTTCTGAGCGGACGCGCCTGTCCGATCGGGCCGCGCCGATGTCGGCGACGCTTCCCCTCGCCGAGCAGCTGATCGCCTGCCGCTCGGTGACGCCTGAAGACGGCGGTTGCCAGCAGATCCTTGCCGCGCGGCTCGAAGCGATCGGCTTTCGTTGCACGTCGCTGCCATTCGGCCCCGACGCGGCCCGCGTCAGCAACTTGTGGGCGGTCCGGCGCGGCACGGCGCCCGACGGCAAGCTCCTCGTCTTCGCCGGCCACACCGACGTCGTTCCGACCGGGCCGCTCTCGGCATGGTCGAGCGACCCGTTCGTGCCGACGCGGCGCGACGGCACGCTCTACGGCCGCGGCGCCGCCGACATGAAGAGCTCGATCGCGGCGATGGTCGTCGCCGCCGAGGAGTTCGTCGCCGCCGCGCCGGCGCACGCCGGCAGCGTCGCGCTGCTGATCACGAGCGACGAGGAAGGGCCTTCGCTCGACGGCACGGCGCGCGTCTGCGACTGGCTGGCGGCCGAGGGGATCCGCCTCGACTACTGCGTCGTCGGCGAGCCGACGTCGGTGCGCCGGCTCGGCGACACGATCAAGAACGGCCGCCGCGGCACGTTGTCGGGAACGCTGCGCATCCGCGGCGTCCAGGGCCACATCGCGTATCCCCAGCTCGCGCGAAACCCGATCCACCTCGCCGCGCCGCTGCTCGCCGAGCTCGTCGGCGTCGAGTGGGACCGCGGCAACGCCCACTTCCCGCCGACCTCGTGGCAGATGTCGAACATCCATGCCGGCACCGGCGCCGGCAACGTCATCCCGGGCGAGCTCGTCGTCGACTTCAACTTCCGCTTCAGCACCGAATCGACGCCGGCGTCGCTGCGCTCGCGCCTCGAGGCGATCGTCGCCCGCCACGGCGTCGAGCACGAGATCGCCTGGACGCTCGGCGGCGAGCCGTTCCTGACGACGCCGGGCACGCTCAGCGCAACGCTCGCGCAGGCGATCCGCACCCACGCCGGTGTCGAGACCGAGCTGTCGACGACCGGCGGAACGTCGGACGGCCGCTTCATCTCGCGGGTCTGCGACCAGGTCGTCGAGTTCGGCCCGGTCAACGAGAGCATCCACAAGATCGACGAGCACATCGAGATCGCCAGCCTCGACGTGCTCAAGAACGTCTACCGATCGACGCTCGAGCAGCTGGTCGCGTCATGACCCTGGTCGAGCTCGTCGTCGCCGCCTCCGAGCGCCTCAAGCAGTCCGGGGTCTCGTTCGGCCACGGCACCGGCAACGCCTTCGACGAGGCGGCCTGGCTCGTCACCTGGTCGCTCGGCCTGCCGCTCGATGCGCTCGAGACGAAGGGCAAGCGCCCGGTCAGCGACGAGGAAAGCGCCCGGGTCGGCGCCTTGATCTCGCGCCGAATCGAAAGCCGCCGCCCGGCCGCGTACCTCACCGGCGAGGCCTGGCTGCAGGACATCCCGTTCACGATCGACGAGCGCGCGATCGTGCCGCGCTCGTACATCGCCGAGCTGCTCGTCGACATCGAGGAGACCGGAACGCTCGACGCCTGGCTTTCCGACACGACGAAGAATGTGCTCGATCTCTGCACCGGCAACGGCAGCCTCGCCGTCCTGGCGGCGATGGCGTATCCGGAGATCACGGTCGACGCGTCCGATGTCTCGACCGACGCGCTTGCCGTCGCTCGCCTCAACGTCGATCGGCATGGCCTTGGCGATCGCATCGCCATCGTCGAGTCGGACCTGTTCGCCACGCTGCCCGGCCGCTACGACCTCATCCTCTGCAACCCGCCGTACGTGAACGACGCGAGCTTGGCGGCGCTGCCCGAGGAATACCGCGCCGAGCCGGTGCTGGCGCTCGCCGGCGGCGCCGACGGCATGGACCTGATCCGGCGCATCGTCGCCGAGTCCGGGGCGCACATGAGCGACGACGCCGTGCTCGTCCTCGAGGTCGGCCACGAGCGCGCCCATTTCGAGCAGGCATTTCCGCGCCTCGAATGCGCCTGGCTGGAAACGAGCGGCGGCGACGATTGCGTCGTGCTGATCGACCGTCGTGCGCTGCTCGCTGTCGCGAAAGCCGCCTAGGCGGGCGAGGCAGGGTTACTCGCGCTTCGCGGCGTCTCCGGCGAACGCGCCGCTCTTTGGGTCGTCACCCTTTCGTCCGCCGAGATAGCCCTCGCGGACGACGCTCGATCGGGCGAGCAGCGAAGCCGGCCCGCTGGCGACGACACGACCGCGCTCGAGCACGTAGCCGCGGTCGGCGACGGCGAGCGCCTTGCGAACGTTCTGCTCGACCATCAGCACGGTGACGCCGTCGTCGGCGATGCGGCGCGCGAGCGACAGCATCTCGTCGACCATCCGTGGCGCCAGTCCGAGCGAAGGCTCGTCGAGCAGGAGCAGGCGCGGCGCGCTCATCAGGGCGCGCGCCACCGCGACCATCTGCTGCTCGCCGCCGCTCATCGTTCCGGCGAGCTGGCGCGAGCGCCCGGCGAGCTGGGGAAAGGCGGCGAAGGTCCGCTGCAGGCGGGCCGCGCGCTCGCCTGCGGCGACCCCCCAGGCGCCGAGCTCGAGGTTCTCGGCGACGCTCATCCGGGCGAACAGGTGTCGGCCCTCGGGCACCAGGACGAGGCCGCGCGCGACGATGCTCGCCGTCGTCGCATCGCGCGGGATCTCGGCGCCGTCGAGCACCACCCGGCCCTGGCGCGCGATTAGCCCGGTGATCGCGCGCATCAGGGTCGTCTTGCCGGCGCCGTTGGCGCCGACGATCACGGTCAGGCCGGGCTCGGCCTCGAGCGTGAGATCGCGCAGGACCAGGAAGCCGCCGTAGCCCGCGCCGAGGCCTTCGACGCGAAGATGGGCCGGCCGGCTGGCCGGCGCGCTGGCATTCGCCGTCGTCATGCCGCCTCGACCATCTCGTCGCCGAGGTACGCGGCGATGACCTGTGCGTCGCGGACGACGTCGGCGGGCGAACCGTCGGCGATCTTCCTGCCCTGGTGGAGCACGATCACGCGCTCGACCTGGGCGAGCAGCGTTCGCACCGCGTGCTCGATCCAGACGACGGTGAGCCCGAGTTCGCCGCGCACGCGGCGAACGAGCCGGGCCATCGCCTCGACCTCGTTCTCGGTCAGCCCCGCGGCGACCTCGTCGAGCAGCAGCAGCTTCGGGCGCGTCGCGAGCGCCATGCCGATCTCGAGCAACCGCTGCTGCGACGGCGTGATCGATCCCGCCGCCTGCTCGGGTCGCGCGCTCAGCCCGAGCAAATCGAGGATGCTCGCCACATCGCTCAGCAGCGCCGGCGCGGCGCGGCGGCGACCCGCGAACTGCAGGCCGAAGTCGATGTTGGCGGCGACCGACAGCGCGGCGAAGACGCGAGGCGTCTGGAACGTGCGGGCGATTCCGAGTTGCGCGAAGCGGTGCGGCGCAGCGCCGGTGAGGGGCCGGCCGAGCACGTGCAGCTCACCCGAGGTCGGTTCCCTGACGCCCGACAGCGTGTCGAAGAAGGTCGTCTTGCCGGCGCCGTTCGGGCCGATGATGCCGACCAGCTCGCCCGGCGCGAACGAGACGCTGACCGCATCGACGGCCGTCAATCCGCCGAAGCGCACCGTGACCTCGCGTGCCTCGAGCAGCGGGGGAGTGTTCACGGCGCGGCTCTCCCGGGCCAGCGCAGCGACGCCAGGCCGCCGGGAAGATAGAGAACGCAGACGATCAGGAGCATGCCGAGCGACATCATGTAGAGGTGCGGCAGCTGCAGGCGCAGCGTCTCGGCGAGCAGGCTGAAGACGACGGCGGCGATCAGCGGCCCCCACAGCGTCGCGGCGCCGCCGATCAGGGCGATGAGCACGGTCTGGAAGCCGATGAAGGGGCTGAACACGGTGGCCGGGTCGATGTAGGTCCAGCGCACGCTCATCGCCGCGCCGATCGCACCGGCAAAGCCGGCGCTGATCGCGAAGCCGCCGATCTTGACGAGGCGGGTGTCGACGCCGAGCGTCTGCGCGCGTTGCTCGTCGGCGCCGATTCCCGCCATCGCCAGGCCGAAGCGGCTGCGCCGGACGACGATCGCCACGACGATCGCGAGCAGCGTCAGCGCCAGCACGGTGAAGTAGACGGTCTCTCGTTCCGGCACGTCGACCAGGACGCGGCCGACGGTGCCGGTGACGCGCTTCTCCCAGTAGGTGACCGCATGGCGGATCAGTTCGGTCATGCCGAAGGTGAGCACCGCGAAGTAGGTACCGCGCAGATGCAGCACCGCCGCGCCCATGACGATTGCGGTGACCGCGGCGACCGCGGCGCCGATCACGATCACGAGCAGCCACGGCAGCTGGCCGAGGACGAGCGCGCCGCTGTACGCGCCGAGGCCGAAGAAGGCAGCGGTCGCGAGCGAGAGATAGCCGGTCGAGCCGCAGAAGAGCGCCCAGCTCGACGAAAGCGACGCGTACATCAGGCAGGTCAGCGCCAGCGAGACGGCGAACTCGCTGCCGACGAACGGCAGCGCGAGGGCGGCTGCGGCGAGAACGAGGACGAGAACGAGGTCGCGCTTCACTTGCGGACGAACAGGCCGTTCGGACGCCAGAGCAGCACGGCGATGAAGATCCCGTACGACAGCAGCGACTTCAGCGACGGGCTCGTCAGGTGCATGCCGATCGCCTCGATGACGCCGAGCGCGAGTCCGCCGACGAGCGCGCCGGCCATGCTGCCGAAGCCGCCGAGGGTGATCACGATCAGCGCCGTCACCGTGTAGGGCTCGCCCATCGACGGCGAGATCGCCTCGGTCATCGACAGCAGGCAGCCGGCGACTCCCGACAGACCGAGGCCGACGCCGAACATCAGCGGGTGGAGCCGGCGCGTGTCGATGCCGACCAGCTGCGCCCCGGTCGGCGATTGCAGCAGCGCGCGCACCCCCTTGCCGAGCAAGGTCGTGCGCAGCACCACGATCAAGGCGGCGCTGAAGAGCAGCGCCATCGCGATCAGGAGCAGCTTGTTGGCGGCGAACTGGGCGCCGCCGATCGCGACCGGCTCGGCGAGGAAGTCATAGCCGCGCAGGTCGCCGCCCCAGAGCAGCTGGGCGAAGTTCTGGACCAGGAACATCAGGCCGAAGCAGGCCATCAGGCCGCGCGCCTCGAACACGTCGAGGGTGGCCGACGTCCGCGTCAGGCGCCTGAAGATCAGCCGGTGCAGCGCGATGCCGACGATCATCAGGAGCAGGAACGACACCGGCACCATCGCGAGCGGCGAGATGCCGAACGACGAGTGCGCCGCCCACGTGACGAACGCGCCGAGCATCAGGAACTCGCCGTGGGCGATGTCGAGGATGCGCATCAGCCCGTACTGCAGGTTCAGGCCGAGCGCGACCAGCGCGTAGACGCCGCCGGCGATCAGGCCCGAAGCGATCAGCTCGAGCCAGGCACCGGCCGACATCCACCCGCCCTCACACCCAGCCGGGCTTGGCGGGAACGAGCGGCGCGGTCGCGATCGCCTTCGGCCAGACGACCTCGAACTCGCCCTTCTGCCACTGGCCGACGCTGCCCGGCGTGCCGACGTTCTCGCTGCCGACGAATTTGATCTTGCCGAGGATGGTGCTGTGCTCGGTGCCGGCGACGTAGTCGCGGATCGCCTTGCGGTCGAGGCCGACCTTGGCGACGGCGTTGGTCAGGATCTCGAGCGACGCCCAGCAGGCGCCGCTGGCCCAGCGGTCGGGTTCCTTCTGGGCGCCGAACTTCTTGACGTGGGCGTCGAAGTACGCCTTGGCGCCCGCGCTCGTCTTCGTGTTCCACGAGCCCATGCCGAGCACGCCCTCGGCGCCCGCCTGCATGACGTTGCGGTAGAGCTGGAACGCCGTGCCGACGCTGGCGTAGAAGAACTTCGGGTTGAAGCCGATCTCCTTGCTCTGCCGGCTGACCAGGATCGTGTCCGGCGGATAGGTCAGGCCGACGAAGGCGTCGGGCGCCTTGTCCTTGATCGAGCGCAGCACCGGCGCGAGGTCCTTGACGCCGAGCGGATAGCTCTTGTCCTCGACGATCGAGATGCCGCTGCCCTGCACCGCGACCTTCAGCGCCGCGTAATTCTCGAGGCCGAACAGGTCGTCGACGTAGACCACCGCCATCGTCTTCGCACCGTTCGCCGTGAGCAGGTCGACGAGCGCATCCATCATCGGCTTGGGCTGCTGCAGCATGAGAAAGAAGTACGGCAGCTTCATCTCGACGAGGCGCCGGCTGAGCGCGGTCGGCGCCAGGAAGGGGTAGCCGAAGCGATTGGCGAGCGGCGCGACGGCGAAGTTGGCATTGCTGCCCCAGGGCGCGAGCACCAGGTCGACCTTGTCGCTGCCCATCAGCTTCTCGTAGGTGCGAACGCAGGTCTCGACCTCGCTGCGGTCGTCGCTGCTGACGAGCTCGATCTGCCGCCGGCTGCCCTTGACGCTGAGTCCGCCGGCAGCGTTCTGCTGCTCGGCCCAGAGCAGGTAGTTCGGCTCCTGGCTGACCTGCGCGCCACCCGTCCACGGCCCGGTGCGGGCGATCGCGTAGCCGACACGGACCGGCGCGCCCTGGGCGCGAACGATGCCGGGCAGGCCGAGCGCCGCCGGCAGGGCAGCGACGGCACGAATGAGGGTGCGTCGTGAAGTCATGGCGGTCTCCTGGTGGTGCTCCGGCTCGATCGGCCGGCTGGCGCGGATTCTGGCCCCGGTTCCCGCGGCATCGGCGCCGACCGGTGAAAATCGGGCATGCTCGTTCTCACCCAGGTGTCGCTGCGCCGCGGCGTCAAGCTCGTCCTCGATCGCACCAGCCTCACTATCCAGCCGGGGGAGAAGGTCGGCCTCGTCGGCCGCAACGGCGCCGGCAAGTCGTCGCTCTTCTCGCTCCTCGCCGGCCGGCTGCACGCCGACGCCGGCGACGTGTCGGTGCCGCCGCGCTGGCGCATCGGCGAAGTGGCGCAGGAGATGCCGGAGACCGACCAGGGCGCGACCGACTTCGTCCTCACCGGCGACACCGCCCTCGCCGAGGCCGAGGCCGAGCTCGCGCGTGCCGAGGCGAGCGACGACGGCCATGCGATGGCGCACGCGCACGAGTCGATCAACCTCGCCGGCGGCTTCGATGCGCGGCCACGCGCGCAGGCGATGCTGCTCGGGCTCGGCTTCAAGGTCGGCGAGCTCGACGCGCCGGTGGCGAGCTTCTCGGGCGGCTGGCGGATGCGCCTGCAGCTCGCCCGCGCGCTGATGTGCCCGGCCGACCTGATGCTCCTCGACGAGCCGACCAACCACCTCGACCTCGACGCCCTCGTCTGGCTCGAGGCCTGGCTGCAGCGCTACGCCGGGACGATGATCGTGATCAGCCACGATCGCGAGTTCCTCGACGCCGTCACCCGGGTCACGGTCCACGTCGACGAGACCAAGCTGGTCCGCTACACCGGCAACTACACCGCGTTCGAGGAGATGCGGTCGATCCGCCTCGAGCAAGCGCAGGCGAGCTTCGAGAAGCAGAAGGAGCGCATGGCGCACCTGCAGAAGTTCATCGACCGCTTCAAGGCCAAGGCGAGCAAGGCCAAGCAGGCGCAAAGCCGCGTCAAGGCGCTGGCGCGGATGGAAAAGCTCGCGCCAGTGCTGACCAGCGCGGACTTCCAGTTCGAGTTCCGCGAGCCGCAAAGCCTGCCGAACCCGATGCTCGCGTTCGCCGACGTCGCCTGCGGCTACCCGGGCGAGGGCGGCGCAGGCGCGAAGCGGGTCGTCGACCACGTCGACCGCTCGGTGCTCGCCGGCCAGCGCATCGGCATCCTCGGCGCCAACGGCCAGGGCAAGTCGACCTTCGTCAAGACGATCGCCGGCGACCTCGCGCCGCTCGCCGGCGAGATCGTGGCGGGCAAGGGACTGACGATCGGCTACTTCGCGCAGCAGGAGCTCGACGTCCTCTCGCCCGCCGATGGCCCGCTGCTGCACCTGGTGCGCCTGGCGCGCGACGTCGGCCCGGCCGCGCGCGAGCAGGAGCTGCGCGACTTTCTCGGCTCGTTCCGCTTCACCGGCGAGATGGTGCAGCAGCCGGTCGGCACGCTCTCGGGCGGCGAGAAGGCGCGCCTGGTGCTGGCCATGCTCGTCTGGCAGCGCCCGAACCTGCTGCTCCTCGACGAGCCGACCAACCACCTCGACCTGACGACGCGCGAGGCGCTCAGCATGGCCCTCAACGAGTTCGAGGGCACGGTCATGCTGGTGAGCCACGACCGCGCCCTGCTGCGCGAGGTGTGCGACGAGTTCTGGCTGGTCGCTGGCGGCGCCCTCAAGCCGTTCGACGGCGATCTCGATGACTACCAGCGCTGGCTACTCGACCAGGCGAAGGCGGTTGCGCGCGCGGCGCGGCCGGAGCCGGTGCGGCCAGCCGCGGCGGCTGGCGGGGCGACAAGCGCCGCGCCCTCGGCCGCAGGCGCCGGCCCCGCCGCTTCCCGTTCCGCCGCGCGGGCGGCCGCCGCCGCGGCGCCGGCGGACGGCGGATCCCGCGCCGACCGCAAGGCGGCGGCCGCGGCACGCCAGCAGCGCGCCGACGCCGTCAAGCCGCTGAAGAAGGAGCTCAACCTCGTCGACAACAAGCTCGGCGTCCTCTTCGCCGAGCGCGATGCGCTGGAGGCGGCAAGCGCCGACGATGCGCTCGACGCCGAGAAGCGCGCCGACACCGGCCGCCGGCTGAAGACAATCGCCGTGCAGATCGAGGCGCTCGAGGCGCGCTGGCTGGCGCTCAGCACGCAACTCGACGACATCGCAGAATCGGTCGGCTGACTCCCCACTTTTCCGAAAGGACGGACCCATGATCAAGCCCGAAAAGATCCTCTACACCGCGCACGCCACCTCGACCGGCGGGCGCGAAGGAACGTCGAAGACCGACGACGGCATCCTCGACGTCAAGCTGACGACGCCCAAGGGCCTGGGCGGCAACGGCGCCGCCGGGACCAATCCCGAGCAGCTGTTCGCGGCGGGCTACTCGGCCTGCTTCATCGGCGCGATGAAGTTCGTCGCCATGCAGCAGAAGATCGCCCTCCCGGCCGACACCTCGATCAACGCCGACGTCGGCATCGGCCCGATCCCGCAGGGTTTCGGCATCCAGGTGGCGCTCCACGTCAAGATCCCGGGCATGGACAAGGCCGCGGCGCAAAAGCTCGTTGAGGCTGCGCACCAGGTGTGCCCGTACTCGAACGCGACCCGCGGCAACATCGAGGTCGCCCTCGACGTCGCCTGAGCGCCGGCGGCGCGCTCAGTCGCCGCCGCCGCCTTCGCGCCGCTCGAGCAGGCGAACGACCAGCTCGACGCGCGCCTGCTGCGGCGTGAGCGCGCCGGCCGAAGGGATGTCGATGCCTGAGGCCCCGGCGGCGTCGATCACGGTGCCGTCGAGGCAGCGCGTGCTGCGCAGGACGGCGCAGCCGCGCGCCATCGCCTCGCGCAGCGGCGCCTCGAGCACAGCGTGGACGCGGCCGTTGCCGGTCGCGGCGACGACGATGCCGGCGCAGCCGGCATCGACGAGCGCACGAACCGCGCGCGCGTCGGTGCCGGCCCCGCTCGTCACGATGGCGACCCAGGGCCAAGCCGATGGGTCGCTCGGCAGGCGATCGAGGCCGAGCTTCGCCGCTTCGCCTTCCGGCCAGTTCCTGAACAAGCGGACGCGGCCTTCCTCGACGCGGGCGATCGGTCCGGCATCGCCCGAACCGAAGGCGTCGAGGCGATACGGGTGAACCTTGCGGACCGCGAGCGCCGAGTGGACAGTGCCGGCGACGACGGCAACGACGCCGCGTGCACCGGGCGCCAGGGCCACCGCGACGGCATCGGCGAGGTTCTGCGGGCCGTCGGCAACGCGCGAGGTCGCCGGCCGCATCGCCGCCGTGAAGACGACCGGCTTGGCCGGCGCGAGCACGCGCTGCAGGAAGTACGCGGTCTCCTCGAGCGTGTCGGTGCCGTGGGTGACGACGATCGCCGCGACCTCCGGGCGCGCGAGATGAGCGGCGACGCGCGAGGCAAGCGCCCGCCAGGTGGCGAAATCCATGTCCTTGCTGTCGAGCTGCGCGACCTGCTCGCTCTCGAAGGCAACGCCGGCGGGGAGCGAGAGCGAGCCGACGAGGGTCGCGACCGGCAGCGTCGCCGCCCGGTAGGCGACGTTGTCGTCGGCCGAGGCGGCGCTTCCGGCGATCGTTCCGCCGGTGCCGAGGACGACGACGATTCGAGGAGCGCTTTGCATTCTGGCGAAAACTGGATGAAAATACAGGACTGGATGTTTATTCAGCTGTCACCGGGACGACCCGCCTGACCCAGGAGGTACGCCATGCAGGAATCGCCCAAGCTCACCGACCGTCAGCAACAGATCCTCGATCTCGTCCAGAGCGCGATCGAACGCACCGGCGCACCACCCACGCGCGCCGAGATCGCCAACGAGCTCGGCTTCAGGTCAGCGAACGCCGCCGAAGAGCACCTGCAGGCGCTCGCGCGCAAGGGCGTCATCGAGCTGGTCGGCGGCACGTCGCGGGGCATTCGTCTGCAGTCTGACACATTGCGCGCTCTCAACCAGGCGCGCGGCAAGCAGTACAGCCTGCCGCTGCCCAGCCTGGCGCAGCTCTCGCTGCCGCTGATCGGCCGCGTCGCGGCGGGCAGCCCGATCCTCGCCCAGGAGCACGTCGACCGCACCTTCCTCATGGAGGCGAGCATGTTCTCGCGCCGCCCCGACTACCTGCTCAAGGTGCGCGGCATGAGCATGAAGGACGCCGGCATCATGGACGGCGACCTGCTCGCGGTGCAGAAGGCGAAGGAAGCGAAGAACGGGCAGATCGTCGTCGCGCGCCTCGGCGACGACGTCACCGTCAAGCGCTTCAAGCGCACGCGCAGCGGCATCGAGCTGCACGCCGAGAATCCGGAATTCAAGACGATCGTCGTCGGCCCGGGCGACACCTTCGAGATCGAGGGCCTGGCGGTCGGGCTGATCCGCAACAACATGCTCATGTGAGGAGGGGTCGGCGCCATGGTGATCAAGGCCCCCAAGGCGAGAAGCGCCGAAGAGTGCGAGCGGCTCGAGCAGCTTCCCAATATCGGCCCGTCGCTCGCCGCCGACCTGCGCCGGATCGGCATCGAGCGTCCGGCCGACCTGCGCGGCCAGGACGCCTACTCGCTCTACCGGCGCCTGTGCGAGGCGACCGGCCAGCGCCAGGACCCGTGCGTTCTCGACACCTTCATGGCGGCGACCGACTTCATGCGCGGCGCCGCAGCGGCGCCGTGGTGGCGTTACACCGCGCAGCGCAAGGCGACCTTCGGAGCCCTTTGAGCCGAGCCCGGCCGATCGCCCCGAATTGCTGAACAGGCCGGCGGCGACCCGCTTGTTCGCGCCTTCGCCACGACGGCGGGCGCAGAACAATCGTTGCGCCGGCTCGCTGGCACAGCCGTCGCCGCTCCATGTTTCGCGCCCCGCCTTCCCGCTCCCGCACCCTCCGCTCGGCCGAGGCGCCGGGCCGCACCGCACCGGCCCGCCCGGTCGAGTCGAGCCCGCCGCAAGCGTCGGCGCCGCGCGCCTGGTCGACGCGCCTGAGCGACTGGCTCGGCGTCAGCGGCTGGCGCGTCTCGCGCACCGACTTCGCATCGTCCTTCGGCCAGCGCGGCCGACTCGACGCGCTCGCCGCCGCCCGCCTCGACTTCGCCGACGCGCTGTTCGACGTGCACACGGTCGCCGTCGGCGCCGCGCTCGACCGCATCGCCGCGACGCGATCGCTGCACGAGCTCTGGCACCTGCGCGGCGAGGTGTTCGACCTCGTGTCGCTGCGCCACGATCAGGCCGAGGCGCAGTGCCGCCTCGGCGAGCTCGATCGTCACTTCGCGAAGCGATCGACCCTCGAACGATGGCGCGATGCGACGCGCGCCGAGCCGATCGCGCGCGACCGCTGACCGCTCAGGCGGCAGCGCCGGCGTGCGGCAGCGCGCCGAGGAAATCCATCTTGCCGAGCTCGACGCCGTTGTGACGCAGCAGCGCATACGTCGTCGTCACGTGGAAGAAGAAGTTCGGCAGCGCGAAGTGCTTGAGGTATGCCTCGCCCGACATCGTGATCGGACCGGCGCGGCGCGGCACCGAGATGTCCCTGGCGTCGCTGCCCGCGATCTGCGCCGCCGGCACCGACTTCAGGTAATCGATCGTCTTGGCGACGCGCTGGCGCAGGTCGGCGAGGGTCTTCTCGTCGTCGGCGAATGCCGGCCCCTCGCTGCCGGCCAGCCGGGCGACGCAGAACTTGGCGGCGTCGCAGGCGATCTGGATCTGCGTCGGCAGCGGCAGCATGTCGGGCGCGAGACGCGCCGTCAGGTAGACCGACGGCTCGAACTTCTTGGCAATCGCGTGCGCCTCGGCCTTGTCGAGCCAGGTGACGAGGTTGGCGAGCATCCGAACGAAGATCGGCACGCTCGCCGAGTGCATGTCGAGGGCCATCGAGGTGTCCTTGCGCAGGTGAAAGAGCGATCGTAACGGCTGCTCCCTGCCCGTGCACAATGGACCGTTGAGGCCGCGACCCGTCGCGGCGCACGACCCGCGTGGCGCCCCTTGAACATCATCATCCTCGACGACTACCAGGATGCCGTGCGCAAGCTCAAGTGCGCATCGATCCTCGAGCACCTCCACACCAAGGTCTTCACCAACACCGTC
>Ga0207645_10002903_pt1 | contig 13245 bp, 16 predicted proteins | sample KBSM53metaG_FD_184331 | JGI IMG/M metagenome (GOLD analysis project Ga0207645, IMG submission 184331) | Miscanthus rhizosphere microbial communities from Kellogg Biological Station, Michigan, USA - KBS M5-3 metaG (SPAdes) (version 2) | ecosystem: Host-associated > Plants > Roots > Rhizosphere >...
GGGCAGGCCGTAGTTGCCCTCGTGGCACGCGTACTCGTAGATCGGGCCCTCGAACCGCCGGACAGGCACCTCGCCCGACCACGGGGACACCCACATGCCCGGGTCCTCCACGGTGAACTCGTACTTGATCGTGTTGACATCCACGCGCGTCAGGCGCTCGACGACGTGCAGCCGGGTGCTCGACCGGATGTCCTGGCGCGTGTTCGACGGCGAGCCGCGGAACGGCGTCTTGTCGGTGAAGTTCGTGGTGTCCACCACCAGAGTGTCGCCCTCCCAGTGGCCACGCGCGTCGCCGTAGAGCAGCTGCACGCCCGGGCTCGGGTGCGGTCGCCCGTCGAGCGGAATCATGCGCATCTCGTGCATCAACTCGTGATTGATCAGCACGTAGTCGGAGGTCTGGAGGATCTGGAAGTTGGCGTAGTAGGTGGGCGGCAGCATCGGCGGCCCGACGTTGCCCCAGGTGATGCAGCGCTCGCCGAGCGAGCGGTCCTGCACGCTGTCGGCGGGACCGCGCCCGCGCCGGCTGGCCGCCTCCGTCGCCTGGCGGCGCTTGGCCTCCTCGGTCAGGGGGGGCAGCAGTCCGTTCGCCGGGCTGGTGATCAACGACGTGCGCAGGTTGGCTTCCTTCGTGTAGTTTTCCTTCTGCCAGATCGCGTCGTCGTAGTGGACGTCGGTGCGGTTCTGGTTCTCGAGTCGATCGAGGCGTGCCTGCACGAACGCCGCTGCCTCCTGCGGCGTGAAGTGCGACTTTCCGGCGAGCTCCGCCGGGCGTTCGAGCGGCGTGTAGGAGTCGTTGGTCCAGTAGCCCGTGAGGTCCGGACGGCCGTCGGCTGTGCGCGGCAGCGGCTGCGCGGCCCGCGGCTTCGACGACGGGGCGCTCTGGCCAGCCGGGAGCGTGGCCATGAGCGGGACGGCGGCAAACGTGAGGGCGACGACCCAGCGGGAACGGCTCATCGGGGAACCTCCAGCACGACCACCCGGGGACAGGACGGCCTCAAACTACCGCCGCTCGGCGCTGGCGTCAATCCCGTCCCAGGCGGTCGCGGCGGACACGCCGGATTCAGCAAGCAGGGCGTCGAGCTGGGGCATTGCCGCGCGCGCGCCCTGCTCCATGCCCGGTGCCGTCTGCTCCATGGCTTCAAGACTTGAAAACCGCGTGACGATGGTCAGGCGCGACCCCGTCGGCGTGGTTTCGAAGGTGAACGTCATCGACGCCGGCATGTTCTCGTCCTCGGCGTTGTCTTCGCCGTCCTGCGCCGCGAACGAGCTGATGGGATTCACCGCGGTGAACTTCCAGGAGCCGCTCCAGGTTTTCCCCTCCGGCAAGGTCAGGAAGTACTCGGCGCGACCGCCGACGGTGAAGTCATGACGCGTGAAAGTAGCGGGCGCGAAGGGTGGTCCCCAAAAGCGCTCGAGTTGGCGCGGGTCGGCAAAGGCGTCCCACAGGCGTTGTTGCGGAACGGGATAGTCGCCCACGGCGGTGAAGGTCAGCGTCCTGGCGTCCTTGGTGACAGAGGTCAGCGGCATCGTCATCTTCCTTTCGAACCGAGAACGTCGTCGAGTTGCGCCATGCGCTGGCGCCAGACGGATTCGAAGTAATCGAGGAGCTCTCCGGCGCGCTGGAGCCGCGCGCGGTTGGTGGAGACCCGTTGCTCGCGGCCGCTTGCACGCTTCTGAATGAGTCCTGCGCGCTCGAGCACGGCGACGTGCTTTTGCACGGCGGCGAAGCTCATCTCGTACCGCGCCGCAAGAGCGGACACCGACGGCGTTTCCGTGAGCGACCGCGCCAGGATGTCGCGTCGTGTGCCGTCGGCCAAGGCGCGGAACAACTGGTTGAGCGCCTCGTCGGTCTCTCTGATACGTACAACCATATGGTTGTATGTTTTAGCACCGCCCAGGCGCTTTGGCAAGGCGAAGCCGCGTTGGCCTTGACGAAGGGTGCGCTTAGCGGAAGCGTGATCCGAGGAAGGCCGCGAAGACGAAGGGCGCGCTGAGAATCGCCGACAGCGCGACGGTCAGGGGCCAGACGTTGAATCCGAGGTCGCCGTTCCGCGCCATCATTGTGACGATCTGCGCTGGCACCACGGCCGCCGCCCACCGCCAGTCCCGGTCGCGTGAGCGCCAGCCGATTGCCAGGCACGCCGCGAGGGCACACGGCAGGCCGATGATCCAAAACTCCTGGCTGTCCCAGGCCTCGCGCCGATCGCTTCGCAGTTGGATGCCCAGTTCCAGCGCGACCCCCGTGAGGATCGACAGCGCGGCGGTGAGGCGTCTGTCCATGCCTGGTTTATCGGCACGCGGCACCGTCGGCCTGAGGCGGTCGCCGGGCTTCGACTAGTGTGTGCGGCCGCTGCGGAATTCCGCCTCGGCGTCGTCGAGAAACGCCCGGTAGCCTTGAGGGTCGATGAACGAATCCGCCGGGTTCTTCGCGGTCTGGCTCGCGACGAACTTACGGTACCGGCCCCACCAACGTGCGTGGGCGGTCACCCAGATGTCGGCGGGAAGACTTCGCAGCAGGCGGAAACTGCGCTCGCGGTCGGCCGCTTGTTCCGGATAGGTCGAAGTTGCCAGCACCCCCATGTCGCAGGCGCTGACGACGTTCAATACCCGGTCGCCATCCTGGACGGGGAACGACCACGAGGTGCAGCCACGCGTATGCCCGGCGGTGATGTGCGCGGTGACCGCGACCGGCCCGACCCGGATCGTGTCGCCGTCCTTGAACCGATGATCGACGCGCGGGGGCGGGTAGCCGATGACCCCGATCCACGTGAGCGCCCTCAACGGCAGGACGCCGTCGGGGTCGTCACCGCCGGCCGCGAGGGAGTCGGCGCTCGGATCGCTGGCCCACAACTGCGCACCCGACGCCTGCTGGAGCACCGCCAGCCCACCCCCGTGGTCTGGGTGCGGCTCCGAGTTCAGAAGGACCCTCACGTCCTTGATGTCGAAGCCGAGTTTCGCGATGCTCGCCATGATCATCCGCGCGGTGGTGGGATAGCCGGCGTCGAGCACGATATGGCCGTCAGGCCCGGTGATGAGGAAGGCGGAGACGTCGGTGGCGCCGACGTAATAGAAGTTGCCGGCGATGCGGAACGGTTCTGCCGGCCCCTGCCCGCCAACCTTGTTCGCGTTCAGCCATCTGCCGACGAACACCAGCGTGAGAACGGTCAGCAGTCCCAGCCCAACGAGCACGTCTCGCTTCGTGAAGTGCCGCAAATCGTCGCCCTCCACTCCGGATGATCACCGTTTGGGCCACCGGAGTCCTCAGCGTCTGGTGAGCGTTGCGTGAGATGTGGCGTTTAGAGGGCAACGCGCCCGGCAGTCCCCAGCCGGGTTTGCCTGGGGCCTGACGCCGAAGTACACTGCTGGTTTGCAGTGGGTGAGCCGCACCGCGGCCCGGACCCTGTGCAACTTCAGCCTGCGAACCGCGTCAGGGCCGGAAGGCAGCAGCGCTAAACAGACCCTGAGGTGTACGCAGGTGCGCCGGGCTGCGGTGGGGCACACCCACTGCCTCCACCCAGCAGCCAATGTCCTACCAGGTGCTTGCCCGGAAGTGGCGTCCGCAGCGCTTCGACGACGTCGTCGGGCAGGAGGCCGTCACGCGCACGCTCCGCAACGCGCTGACGAGCGGGCGCATTGCGCACGCCTTCGTGTTCGCGGGCTCGCGCGGCTGCGGCAAGACGACCACGGCGCGCATCCTGGCGCGCGCGCTCAACTGCGACAAAGGACCGAGCGGCGATCCGTGCGGTGAGTGCGACGCGTGCGTCGAGATTGCGCAGGGGCGCGACATCGACGTGCTCGAGATCGACGCCGCCAGCCACACCGGCATCGACAACATCCGCGAAGTGGTGATTGCCGGACTGTCGATTGCGCCGGTGCGCGACCGCTACAAGGTGTTCATCATCGACGAGGTGCACCAGCTCTCCACGCCCTCGTTCAACGCCCTGCTGAAATCGATCGAGGAGCCGCCGGCCCACGTGGTCTTCATGATGGCCACGACCGAGCTGCACAAGATCCCCGACACCATCCTGTCGCGCTCGCAGGTGTTCGAGTTCCGCACCATCGCCACCAAGGCCATCGTCGCGCAGCTCCGCATGATTGCCGGCGCCGAGAAGATCGAAGTGGGCGACGATGCCCTCGGCCTCATCGCGCGCGCCGCCGAAGGCAGCATGCGCGACGCGCAGAGCGCGCTCGACCAGGTGCTGGCGTTTTCCGGTCAGACGGTGACGCTCGACGACGTCACCACCGTGCTCGGGCTGGTGGGCCGCGATCTGCTCTTCGATCTCATCGACGCGGTGGCGGACGAAGACGGCCCCCGCGCGTTCGCCCTCGCGGACCGCGCGGTGGAGTCGGGCCACGACCTCAAGCTGGTGTGCCGCGAGCTGTCGCGTGTGGTGCGCGACATCATGATGGTGATGGTCGATCCGGCCCGGGCGGGCGAGGGCGATCTGGCCGAGGGTGAGCGCGCGCGGCTCTCGACGCTGGCCGGCCGCTTCTCGCGCGAAGACCTGATGCGGGCGTTCGATCTGCTGGCCAAGTGCGAGCAGGACATCCGGGTGGCGGCGCATCCGCGCTACCACTTCGAGATGGCGATGCTGAAGTGGATGCACCTGCGCCGCCTCGTGCCGCTGGCGGATCTGCTCGAGCAGCTGGGGTCTGGACGTCCCGCGCTGCCCGCACCGGCGGTGGCTAAAGCTTCGCCTCTACGTACGCCATCTCCACCCGAACGTAGAGGCGCACCTTCAGGTGCGCCTGCGTCTGCGGCTCCGCCTCCGTCAGGCGAACCTAAAGGTTCGCCTCTACGTACGGAAAGCGGCGGACTCAAGGACGCGCTGCTGGCGGAGATCCGTGGCGGCAAGGGGTTCTTCTACAACACCGTCATCGCGCAGGCGCAGTCGATCGAGGTGGCCGGCGACAAGGTGACGTTCGCGTTCCTGCCGACGCACCGCGCGCTGCGCGAGCAGCTCGAGCAGAACCGGGCGTGGATCGAGGCGGCCGCCGAGCGCGTGGCTGGCCGCAAGATCGCCGTCGCCTCGGTGCAGGTGGAAACCGGCGCGCCGGCCGCCAACGGCGCCAAGCCGGCGGAGACGCCCGAGCCGCCGCCGTCGAACGGCAAGCGCGATCTCAAGGCCGAGGCGATGTCGTCGGCTGCCGTGCAGGCCGTGCTCGACGTCTTCCCCGGCGAGATCAAGGACGTCGAGGAGCTCTGAGCCGCATGAACATTGTCGAGATGATGCGGCAGGCGAAGGAGATGCAGGATCGCCTGCAGAAGCAGATGGCCGAGGTGCGCGTCGAGGCCACCGCCGGCGGCGGCATGGTGACCGTGGTGATGAACGGCGCCAAGCAGGTGCAGTCGCTCGTCATCGATCCCACGGTCGTCTCGAAGGACGACGTGGAGATGCTGCAGGATATGATCGTCGCCGCGCTCAACGACGCCCAGCGCAAGGTCGACGAGCGACTCGGGCAGTCGATGTCGGGCCTGCTGGGCGGGCTGAAGATCCCCGGGTTGTCGTAACCGCGCCTGCGTCCGCCACGCCTGAATGCTTCCAGAACCGCTCACACGTCTCGTCGAACAGCTCCAGCGCCTGCCCGGCATCGGCGCCAAGGGCGCGCAGCGGCTGGCGTTTCACGTCCTCAAGAACCCGCGCGAAGACGCCGACCGGCTCTGCGAAGCCATTCGCAATGTGAAAGAGCGGGTGACCTACTGCTCGGTGTGCAACAACATCACCGACACCGACCCCTGCGTCTACTGCACCGGCCCCACTCGCGACGGGCGTGTCATCTGTGTGGTGGAGGAGCCGCAGAACGTCACCGTGGTGGAGAAGACCCAGGGCTTCAAGGGGCTGTATCACGTGCTGATGGGCGCGCTGTCGCCGCTGCAGGGCGTGGGGCCCGACGACATCAAGATCAAGGGGCTGCTGTCGCGCGTGGCCGGCGGCACCGTGGAAGAAGTGATTCTCGCCACCAACCCCACCGTCGAGGGCGAGGCCACAGCGCTCTATCTGGCGCGGCTGCTCAAGCCGCTGGGCGTGCGCGTCACGCGGATTGCGATGGGCATCCCGGTGGGGTCCGACCTCGAGTACGCCGACGAGGTGACCATGACGCGCGCAATGGAAGGGCGCCGCGAGTTCTGAAGAGGAGCGATCGGTAACGTGGTGCAAGCCGTCGATCAGATGCCCGCCGCCGCCTTGTTGCTGCTGGGCGGGATTGTGGTGTGCTTCTTCGGGCGCAAGTTGTTCCGCACGTCGCTGGCGATCGTCGGCTTCGTGCTCGGCGCCGCCGCCGCGAGCTCGGTGTTCGGCGTGAGCGACCGCATGCCGATGCTGGTGGCCGGGATCGCCGGCGGGCTCATCGGCGCGTTCATTCTCTACACCGCCTACTACATCGGCGTGGCGCTCGTGGGCGCCGGCTTCGGCGCCGTGGCCGCCAACGTCGCCTTCTCGCTCGCGCATCGCGAGCCGCCGGTGGTGGCGGTGGTGCTGTTCGCGGTGGCCGGCGCCGTGTTGTCCACCTACCTGCAGCGCTACTTCGTCATCGTCGGGTCGGGTGCCGTCGGCGCGCTCATGATCATCCATGGTGCGATCGGACTGGCGGGGAGGCAGCTTGGTGTCTCTGCGTCGAGCAGCGGCGTCTGGACCGTCGTCCCGTTCGACCCGGCGCCGGGGCAGCAGTGGGTGCCGGTGGCGTGGGGGCTGCTCGGCCTGATCGGCATCGGCGTGCAGCTCGGATGGACGGGCGGCGAAAAGGGGCGCGTCGGGCGCCGAAAACCCAAAGAGGCCTAACGCCCCTGCGGGCGTTCCGGACGCTGGGGACGCTCGGGCCGCGCCGGCACCTCCGGTCTCGCCGGCCGGGTGGGGCGCTCGGTGGCGGCATCAGGCCGCGTGGCGGCCGGCCGCTCGACATCGGCCGCGCGCGTCGCCGTGAAGATCTGCTCCGGCCGTTCGCCGCGTGCGATCGCGTCGCGCAGCGCACGCAGGCTGGCGTGGCCGTCGCGATAGTCGCGCTCGCGCCGCTTCACCTGCCGGCCCACTTCCAGCATCTCCTGCGAGCGGTAGCCGTGCCGCACCGCCTCCACCATCACCGCCGTGCCTTCACCCGGCGGCAGCGACGCGCTCTTGATCAGCGACAGACCCTTGGCCGCGCCGGCCAGGCTGTCGGAGGGCAGCGGCGGCGCGCCCGCCGGCTGCGCCTGCCGCCGCAGCTCGCGCACTTCGTCGGCGCTCAGGCCGCCCGCCAAGGCGTCGGCGAGCAGTACGACCGGTTCGTCGGGAGCCGGCGCCGCGGCGAGATTCAGCTCGCGAATGAGCGCATCCGCGGTACTCAGGTGTCCCGCCATCTGGCGCACCACCGTGTCGATGCGCTTCGGATCGACGCCCTTGGCCAGCCCCTCGCGCACTTTGTTGGCGAGCGGCGCCACCGGCAGCCCCTTGGCGCCGGCGTCGTCGAGCGGGCGCAGTAGCGCACCGGCGTCGTCCGCGGCGACACCGCGATCGGCCGCCAGGCGAAGGATGGTTTCGCGTTCGCTCGCGGGGACACCCTGCGCGAATGCGGACGCGGCGATCAGCAGGAGCGCGAGTGCGAGTGCCGCCAGGCCTGTCGTCATGGCACCACCACCACGCCGTTGCGCGCGCCGAAGCCGTCGTCCACGTAGTCGGCGGCTTGCGGCGGCGTCACCCACGACCCATCCACCACGTACATGAAGAGATGCTCGCCCGGCGGCAGTGACACGGTCGCGGTCCACCGCCGCCGCGACGCGTCCGGCCTCATCGGATGCGACGTGATCGACCAGCCGTTGAACGTCCCCGCCACCGCTACTGTGCGCGCGGCCGGCTGTTCCACCTGGAACCGCACGCCGTCCGCCGTGACGAGCGGCGCCAGGCTTGCGCGCGCGGCGCACGCCGACACGACCAGGCAGAGAAGGCAGAGAGGGCGGAGAAGGCTGAGAAGGGAAGACATGTTTTTTCATAGGGGTGCTCCCGGCGGCAGCACCTCGAGCACCGCGTTCCGTGATCCGAAGCCGTCGTCGGCTTGTTCCACCGCGGCTGGATCGCCCACCCAGCGCTGGCCGTCCACCACGAACATGTACTCGTAGCGGCCAGGCGTCAGCGGCAGCGTCACGCTCCACACGCCGCTCGACACCTGCTGCAGCGACGTGCGCATCGGATCCCACCCGTTGAAATCGCCCACCGCGTGGACGCTGCGTGCCTCGGGTTGCAGCACGACCAGCCGCACCATGACGGGCGTGGCGCCCGCCGCCGGTGACGGGACGGGCGCGCGCGAGTCGATCGTGCGAGCTACCCCGAATCCAGCGGCCACGGCGAGCACGACCACCGCCGCCGCCTGCGCCAGGTTCCACTGCAACGTATGCGGCGTCCAGAGCCAGGCGAGGCGCGATGCACGCGGGGCGGGGGCCGCGGTTGCCGAAGTCCGTTCGAGCACGCCCGCCACGAACGCCGCCGAGACAGTTGGCCGGGGCAGACGGCTGCCGGCCGCAGCCACCTGCTGCAGCGCGCTCACCTGCCGGCGCAGCCGGCCGTCGTGGCCGAGCCGCGCGGCAAAGAGGTCGCGCTCCTCGGCGGTCAGATCCTGATCGACGAAGCGATGCGCCAGCAGATCGTGGGTGTGGGGAGTAGTCATCGGCAAGCCCCGCTCAAATGGGCCAGCGCGCGGCAGAGCAGGCCGCGTGCCTTGTAGACGCGCATCTTCACCGTGTCGCGCGACGTGTCGAGGATGGCGCTCATCTCGTCGTAGTCCAGCCCCTCGACGTGGCGGAGCACGAACGACTCGCGGTAGAGCGGCGGCAGGTCGCGGATGCCGCGCTCGATGGCATCCGCCAGCTCGCTCTGCTCCAGCTCCCAGTGCGGCGTTTCGTCGTCGGGCGGCTCCCACCCGTCGTCGCGATCGTCGTCGAGCGACACGTCGAACGCGCGGCGGGCGCGCAGACGGTCGTGGCACTTGTTGACGGCGATGCGATACAGCCAGGTGGAGAACTTGGACTCGTGCTTGAAGCTGGCCAGCGCGGTGAAGGCGGCGACGAACGCGTCCTGCGCGGCGTCTTCGGCGTCGGCCGGGCCGAGCATGCGAGTGGTGACGCTGAGGACCGACGCGCCGTGACGCGCGACGAGCACACCGAAGGCGCCCTGGTCGCCGCCTTGGGCAGCCTGCACGAGCGCCGCGTCATCCCGCGCGCCGTTCATGATCAGAAGCGCCGGGTGATCCCCACGGTGAGCCCGCGCTCGGCGGCGCCTTCGCTGGCGCCGAACTGCGCCGCCACCTGTGCCTGCCACCCGCGCCCTTTCAGCGTGAGCGCTGCGAGCACGTCACGTGCGTCGGGCAGGCCGGGCACGATGGCCTGGTATTCCTCGAGGAAGACGCTCACGTTCACGGCGCCGCGCGCGAGGTCCTGGCCGAGCCCCACGTCGTACCACCATGGCCGGTTGAATTCCACGCCCTCGGGCCGGCCGATGACCGTGTAGCCGCCGTCTGCCATGGCGGAGAGCCCGCCGCCGATCGATCGCGTGACCTCGAGGCCGATGCCTTCATCCGGCCGGCCGGTGCCCAGCCCGCGATCGGCGTCGGCCGTGGGTGCCTTGATGTGCGCCCGCACCGCGATGGTGGGGAACCAGGTGCGTTCGTCGAGCAGGTAGTAGCGTCCGCGCAGCACGACGTCGCCGAGGCCGCACTGGCGTTGCACCGTGGGCGCCGCCGGCACTGCCGACGGTGTGGTCGTGCTCCCGCGCGCCGGTCTCGCGGCCGCCACGTCGCGCGTGCCGATGGCGCCGGTGCTGCCGGTCCGAATCGCCGAGTCGCCGACGATCGTCACGCCTGTCTCGCCGGTGACGCAGAGATACGGGACGACCACCGTGACGTCACCGTCCTTGAACAGCCGCTTGGCCGTGATCGGTGTGTAGAAGATGTCGGTGTGCGAGTCGGCACCGTAGCTGCCGGTCAGGAAGGTGGGCGCGGTGCCCACCTGCCACGACTGTGCCTGTGCGCTGCTCGCGATCGCGAGCAGCGCAACGAGCATCACACCTTTACCCACGTGACGGGCGCTCCGGACGTTCCGGCCGCTCGGGCCGCTCCGGCCGATCCGGACGCTCGGGGCGTTCCGGTCGCTCCGGACGATCAGGCCGCTCCGGACGATCGGGCCGCTCCCGGCGATGCGGGCGGTCCGGCCGTTCCCGGCGCTCGGGCCGGTCCGGTCGCACTTGAACGACGCCGTCCACGACGGCCTGCGCCATCGCCGGTGTCACCCCGAGGGCAATCCAACCGGCAGCGAGAAGCGCCGGTATCACGCGTGCTCTCCTCATCTCTTCCTCCTATCGACCTACGAGAGGTCAGCGCCCATGGCATCGAGAGGAGCGGTGTGCAGCCATGAGCAGGGGGTGCCGGCTCAGCGAAGTCCGTCGAGCTGGCGTCTGGTTGGTTGGACGGAGGCGGGCGCCTCCCGTAAACGGGTGGGGCACTGGGCACCCGGCTGAAAAACCGGGTACCATTGAGAACGGCTATGAACAAGACTTCGATTTCGATGGTGCTGGCGGGCGGCGTCTTCGCTGCCGCGCTGACGGTGACGGTTGGAGCCCAGGCGACGCGGTCGACCAACGAGGGCGTGTACTCGGCGGAGCAGGCGACCAAGGGCGAGGCCGTCTACAAAGAAAATTGCGCCGCCTGCCACGGCGACAACCTCGAAGGCAGCGGCCCGATGCCGCCGCTCGCAGGCAAGGATTTCCTGTCGAACTGGCAGGGCAAGACGGTGGGCGATCTGTTCGAGAAGACGCAGACGTCGATGCCCGCCACCGCGCCCGGCACGCTCACCCCGGAGCAGGCCTCGAACCTGATGGCGTACCTCCTGAGCCAGGGCAAGTATCCGGCTGGCGCCGCGGCGCTGTCGGACAAGATGGACGATCTGAAGAAGATCTCCATCGATACTCCCAAGTAAAGGTCGAAGGCGGCCTCCCGGCCGCCGGATCTGATAAAATCGTCAGGTTTTGCTACGGACCAGCGGCGCACGCTGCTGGTCGTGCGCCCACCTTATTCCTCGGTAGCTCAACGGCAGAGCATCCGGCTGTTAACCGGAGGGTTGCTGGTTCGAATCCAGCCCGAGGAGCCACTCCCTCGTTTCACTCGGTCGTGTCTCCCCGGGCTGTTTCTAGTTCAAGCCGCTGCGGACGCTTCGCGTCCGCGCGAGCATGTGCGAATCCAGCCCGAGGAGCCACTCCCTCACCTACATCTCCACCTGGACGCCCAATTCCATTACTCGTTCCGGCGGCAGGCGGAAGAAGGCCGTCGCGCGGACTGCATTGCGCGACATCAGCACGAACAGCTTTTCGCGCCAAATGGCCATGCCCTTCCGGCGAGTGACGATGATCGTTTCGCGGCCGAGAAAGTACGTGACGTCGTCTGCTACCAGTGGCAGACCCCGCTCACGCGCTTCCAGCAGCGCGGCCGGTACGTCCGGATCCTCCATGAAGCCGTACTGCAGCCGGACGTTGAATACGTTGTGCCTGAGCCTCTCCACGGACACACGATCCGCGGCGGCCACATGGGGGCGCTGGGCCGTGCTCACGGTCAGCACGACGACGTGAGCGTGCAGGACCTTGTTGTAACGGAGGTTGTGTGCGAGTGCAGGAGGTGTTCCGGTCTGCTGAGCCGTCATGAACACCGCGGTTCCGGGGACACGTGCTGGTTGGGCCGCTTCTACGGCGTCGAGGAATTCCGCCAGGGACACGGCGCGCTCCGTCAGTCGCTCAGACACGAGACGGCGACCGGTCTTCCACGTTGTCATGAGAGTGAACAGAAAGAGTGCGACGGCGAGCGTGACCCAGCCACCTTGTGCGAGTTTCAGCGCGTTGGCGCCAAAGAAGGCCAGGTCGATCGTCAGGAACACGACGACCAGCGCCAACGCCGCAGGCTTGGGCCACAGCCACCGTTCCGTCATGACCACGTAGAGGAGCATCACCGTGATGACCATGGTGAGTGTTACGGCGATCCCGTAGGCGGCGGCGAGAGCACTCGACGAACCGAATCCGACGACGATGAGCAGCGTGGCGCACATCAGGGCCCAGTTCACCTGCGGGACATAGATCTGGCCCATCTCGTGCGCCGACGTGTGTTCGACATCGAGACGAGGCGCGAGCCCAAGCTGCATCGCCTGGCGCGTGATAGAAAACGCCCCAGAAACGAGCGCCTGCGACGCGATGATGGCGGCCGCCGTCGCAAGCCCGACGAGTGGCACCAGGGCCCAGGCCGGTGCGAGTTGGAAGAAGGGATGCTCGACCCTGGAATCGATCAGGAGTAGTGCCCCTTGTCCAAGGTAGTTCAGGACCAGCGCTGGAAGCACAAAGGCAAACCACGCCAGTCGGATGGGCTGTTTTCCGAAGTGGCCCATGTCTGCGTAGAGCGCCTCGCCCCCGGTCACAACGAGAAACACCGCGCCGAGAACGGCGTAGCCGATGAAGCCGTTGGCGGCAAAGAAGGTCGCGGCGTGCTGGGGATTGAATGCGCCGAGCACAGCTGGTGCTTCCGTAATCGAGGCCACGCCCAAGGCGGCGATGGTCACGAACCACACGACCATTACCGGTCCAAACAACCCGCCGACCCGGTGAGTGCCATACCTCTGAATGGCGAAGAACGCCACCAGTATCACCAGCGTGGTGGTCACGACGTACGGCCGAAACAGCGGCGTGATGACCTCGAGCCCCTCGACGGCGCCCAGAACGGTAACAGCCGGTGTGATCATGCCGTCTCCGTAGAGCAAGGCGGTACCGAAGACCCCCAGCGCAATCAGCAACGGTCGTCCAACGGCAAGTCTCGCCGGCCCCCCGGCAGCGCCGGTGCGGCCCGGGATCAGGGCGGTGAGCGCAAGTACTCCGCCTTCCCCTCCGTTGTCGGCGCGCATCACGATCACCACGTATTTGATCGAGATCACAAGTACCAACGAATAGATGATTAAGGAGAGCACGCCGAGTACGTTGTCATGCGTGGGTGGTACGGAGTGCGAGCCAAAGAAACATTCTCGAAGGGCGTACAAGGGACTCGTCCCGATATCGCCATAGACCACCCCGAGCGCGGTCAAGGTCAGAGGCAGCAGGCGACGGCGGTCGGCATGTGTGGGCGGTAGCGTAGCGGGTACGGGCGTGGCAGCCGGATCGGACACGAACCCTCCAAGGGCCGCCGGGGTTAGCTGACGGGCTCGAGGTTGGAAGTCCTCTTCCGACGAAATGCCGGATACGCCCCGGGAGGTCTGCA
>Ga0207645_10002904_pt1 | contig 13243 bp, 11 predicted proteins | sample KBSM53metaG_FD_184331 | JGI IMG/M metagenome (GOLD analysis project Ga0207645, IMG submission 184331) | Miscanthus rhizosphere microbial communities from Kellogg Biological Station, Michigan, USA - KBS M5-3 metaG (SPAdes) (version 2) | ecosystem: Host-associated > Plants > Roots > Rhizosphere >...
CCGTAGAGCGTGCCCTGCGGGCCCCGCAGCACTTCGATGCGCTCGACGTCGAACGGGTCGAGGTCCGGCGCGAGCACGGCCCCGTTCGCAAGTCCCGAGCTGGAGCCGAAGGGTGTTTCGTCGACGTAAGTCCCGATCGTCGAGGCGACGCCTCCGGCGTTGAGGCCTCGCAGCGTGAGACGGGTGCTGCCCGGCTGACTCGTGTCGGCGGTCAGGCCCGGCACGCGGGTGACATAATCCGAAAAATCGTTTACCTGTAGACGTTCCAGTGACTGTTCGGCGAGGGCCGTTACCGACTGCGGTACGTCCCGGAGACGCTCCTCGCGCTTCTGTGCGGTAACAATGATCTCTTCCAGTTTCTGGACTTCTACCTGCTGGGCCGGTGCCAAACCAGCGACGGAAAGAAGTGAAGCGGAAACAGCCAGCCTCAGAGCATTTCGACCACGCATGCGCATCCCCTTTGCCGTGGGCAGGCAGTGGAGGCCTGTCCCGAATTCGGGCAATATCACACCAAATCTTCCAGTGATGCAATCAGTTTGCAAAAAAGGAATTTTTCAGCCCCCCGTTGACACGCCGCGAATCCTAGGCTTCCGCTAATGGACCCGAGCCGACCATGCATGCTGACAACAATAGAACGGTGATCGACCTCCCGCGCCCGTACCTCCTGTTCCTGGGGGACGTGACCGAGCCCGGTTATGCAAAGACGGCTTTTGGCCTTCGTGACTGGGCACCTGACCATTGCGTCGGGGAGTATGGGCTTGCCGGTGCGCTGACGATTGGCCTGGCGCAGTTGCGGCCACGCGAAGCGAAGATCGCGGGCGCACGGTCCCTCGTCATCGGTGTCGCGAATCCAGGCGGCGTCATTCCTGAGGCGTGGCTCCCGGCGCTCGTCGAAGCCCTCGATGCGGGTCTGGACATCGTCGGCGGGATGCATTCGAGGCTGAATGACATTCCGCGGCTCTCCGAGAGGGCGCGAGCCTCGGGCCGGCGTCTCATCGACGTCCGTTCGCCGCCTGCGGGCATCCCGATTGCCACGGGAAGGAAGCGCCCGGGACGGCGCCTGCTGACGGTCGGCACCGACTGCGCGCTGGGGAAGAAGTACACGGCGCTCGCGCTGACGCGCGCCCTCACTACGCGCGGCATCAAGGCCGATTTTCGCGCCACGGGGCAGACGGGAATCATGATCGCGGGCCGCGGGATGCCGATCGACGCGGTGGTCTCTGATTTTGTGGCCGGCGCTGCCGAAATGCTCAGTCCGGACAACGAGCCCGACCACTGGGATGTCATCGAAGGGCAGGGCTCGCTGTTCCACCCTGCGTATGCGGGGGTCTCGTTAGGACTGCTGCACGGCAGCCAGCCGGACGTCATCGTGCTCTGCCACGATCCGATGCGCGCGACGATGCTGGGATACCCCGGCTATCCATTGCCCGGCCTGCTAGAAGCGATCGATCTGACGCTCCGCCTTGGTGCACGGGTGAATCCGGCGATCCGATGCGCCGGCGTCAGCATGAACACGTCGCGCCTGGATGACGCAGAGGCGCTCCGGACGATCGAAGACGCAGCCGCATCGTTGCGGCTGCGGGTCGCCGACCCGATTCGCGGCGGTAAGGCTTTCGAAGCGCTCGTCGAGTCGTGTCTCGGTCACGGCCCATGACCGCGCAAAATGCGGGACCAGCCGCGATTCAGCCGAGCGCGGCGCGCGTCTTGCGCTGCTCGCCGGTGAGCGTGTCCGGCACGCGGTTGCCGAAGTCGTCGAGATAACCCGCGATATCGTCCATTTCGGCGCGCCACGCCGCGGGATCGACCTCGAGCAGTTTGCCGAGCGTGTCTTCGCCCAACGCGAGCCCGCGCACGTCCAGGTCGCGGGGCTCCGGGACGAATCCGATTGGTGTCTCGCGAGCGCCGCTCCGGCCCGCGCAGCGGTCGACAATCCAGCGCAGCACGCGCAGGTTTTCGCCGAAGCCCGGCCACAGGAACCGGCCGTCGTTGTCCTGTCGGAACCAGTTGACGTGAAAGACCCGCGGCGGCTTGCTCATCTTGCCTTCGAGATTGAGCCAGTGAGCCCAGTAGTCGCCGAAGTTGTAGCCGCAGAAGGGCTTCATGGCCATCGGGTCGCGACGCACGACCCCGACCTTGCCGACGGCTGCGGCGGTCGTCTCCGAGGCCATGCCGGCGCCGACCAGCACGCCGTGACGCCAGTCGCGCGCCTCGTACACGAGCGGTGCCACTTTGCGCCGCCGGCCTCCGAACAGGATGGCGGAGATGGGCACACCCTCGGGAGCTTCGGTGAGCGGCGAGTAGGAGGGGTTCTGACTGGCTGCGACTGTAAAACGGGAATTCGGGTGCGCGGCCGGTCCATTGGCGGGATCGTACGGGCGGCCCTGCCAGTCGCGAGCCGGCTTGCCGTCGGCGAGACCTTCCCACCACGGTTGACCATCCGCGGTGACGGCGACGTTGGTGTAGATCGTGTTGCGGCGGATCATCTCGTAGGCGTTGCGGTTCGTCTTCGGGTTGGTTCCCGGTACCACGCCGAAGAAACCCGACTCCGGATTGATCGCGCGCAGCCGTCCTTCGCCATCGATCGAGAGCCATGCGATGTCGTCGCCGATGGTCCACACCTTCCAGCCTGGCAAGGTCGCCGGCGGCACCAGCATCGCCAGGTTGGTTTTGCCGCACGCTGAAGGGAAAGCGCATGCGAGGTAGTGGGTCTCACCGTCGGGACTCTCCACGCCGACGATGAGCATGTGTTCCGCCAACCACCCCTCGTCGCGCGCCTGCCAGCTCGCGATGCGCAACGCGTGGCATTTCTTGCCGAGCAACGCGTTGCCGCCGTATCCCGAACCAACGCTCTTGATCGACAGATCCTCCGGGAAATGCATGATCAGCCGTCGTTCCGGATCGAGATCGCCGATCGAGTGCAACCCACGCACGAATGTCCCGTCGCGCTCGATGCGTTGCAGCGCCGGCACTCCCATGCGCGTCATGATCCGCATGTTGAGCACGACGTACGGGCTGTCGGTGATCTCCACGCCGCACCGCGCGTAGGGCGACCCGATCGGCCCCATGCAGTACGGCACGACGTACATGGTCCGCCCGTGCATGCACCCGTCGAACAGCGCATCGACCTTGCGATGCGCCTCGGCGGGATCCATCCAGTTGTTGTTCGGACCCGCGTCCTCGCGATTGCGGGTGCAGACATAGGTCAGATGCTCGACCCGGGCGACGTCGGAGGGGTCCGAGCGGTGCAGATAGCAGTGCGGGTGGGTCTCCTGGTTGAGCGTAATCAGCTCGCCACGCGCAAGCATGAGCTCGATCAGCGCATCGCGTTCGGATTGCGACCCGTCGCACCATTGGATCCGGTCAGGACGGGTCAGCTTTGCGGCATCGGCGACCCAGTCTCGAAGTGCGGCGTTGGTGGTCGTCATCGGCCTCGCATCCCTGGTGTGCCGGTTGGGCCGCGGTCGCGTCATGACGCAACCGACCGGGCCCAGGGCGGGTCGGAGATTATAGCGACACGCCTTGCGTGCCGCGGCGACCGGTCTGCAGGCAAAAAAAAGCGCCCTCGGAGGAGGGCGCAATCAGGGGGAGAACGGTTAAGCGCGCTTGGTCGGTCGGCCTCGGGCCGCGGCCTTCCGGGACCGCGTCGCGCTGCGGCGCGCAGCCTTCTTCGCCTTCCGACGGCGGCTACGTACCGGAGCCGGCTTCTCGGCCGCTTCCGTCACGCGCTCAAAGGTCTCCGTCGCCAGGTCACGGATCTCGTGGCCGGCGCTCGTGACGATCTGAAGGACGCGGCCGGCGTCGCCCGCCACGCGGGCACGCGTCGCGGGCAGCATCTCGACCTGGTCGCGGACCAGCTCGCCCACGCTCGCAGCTCGCGCCGCGCGCTCGAGGCGCAGTGCGAACTCCGTGATTGCCGCGGTCAGTGCCTCCGACTGCAGCTCGATCAGCTCCTGGACGGCAGTCTGCGACACGGTGGACAGCCTGACGCCCGAGCGGGCGACCAGCCGCACCGGGTTCTTGAGGCCCTTGAGCGATTCAGCGGACCCCTGTACCGCGACACGCGCCGACTTGACCGACCCCTGACGGATGCGGGTCACCTGATCGTTCAGGGCCTGCGCCTTGTCGACGACGAATTCCTGCAACTGGCTGATCATCTCGCTGACACTCCTCATTCACTGGCCGTGACTTGCTGCATCGCAGCAAATGTTGCATCGCAGCATAAGCGGGAGGCCAGAGGGTGTCAACTGATATGCGCAAAGCTACCGAATGCGCTGCTAAGGCGTCTTGCTCCGACCAGACGCTTACCGCAGAGTTCGCCGCGATGCGGCAAATGCCACACAACCAGGCCGCGACTCGCGCTGCCTTGCTCGCGGTCCTCTGCGTGCTCGTGCCCATTAGCCGGGGCGCTGACCCGCCGGAATCCGGTCCGGGCGAGGCGGTCGCGGTCGGCAGCGGACCGCTGTCGACACTGGTGACCGTCGAGACGCTTAGCGTTGGACCGGATTCTGAAGCGCCGGAACCGCGTTTCGTTCCCGCCGACCGGATACGGGCGGGTGACGAAGTGCACTACACGATTCGAGTGACCAACCCGGGGCGCGTGGCCGTGCGGGGAGTCATGGTCACCAAGCGTCTGCCCTTCGGTCTCACCTATATCGGCGGGTCGGCGGTGGGACCGGCGGCGACTGTGCATTTCTCGGTCGACAGCGGCGAGTCCTTTGCGGCGGCATCCAACCTGGAGGTGATGGTAGCCGGGCAGCCGGCGAGGCGAGCGGTGCCCGCCGACTACACGCATGTGCGCTGGCTGCTAAAGCGCCCGCTGGCCGCGGGCGCGACCGCGCTGCTGCGTTTTCGCGCCACGCTCGGCTGAACAGCAACATGGACCTCGACGATGTATTCGGACCGGACGGTCCGCTTGCCCGGACGCTTCCCGGCTACGCCCCGCGCACCGGGCAGGCTGCGATGGCGCGCGAGGTTGCGGCCGCGCTCGCGGATCGTGAGGCGCTGATCGTGGAAGCCGGCACCGGTACTGGCAAGACTTTTGCGTATCTGGTGCCGGCCCTGCTCTCGGGCCGGCGTGTCATCGTGTCGACCGGGACCCGTGCGCTCCAGGACCAGCTCTACCATCGCGACCTCCCGTCAATCTGCGCAGCCCTCGGACGCCCCGCAAGTGTCGCTCTGCTCAAAGGGCGCGCGAACTACCTCTGCCGGCACCGTCTCGAGCTTGCCACTCAGCAGGCCTGGTCACGCGGACTACGTAGCGAGGTCGCGAGCGTGCTGCCCCGCGTGCAGGCCTGGAGCACGACCACGCGGCGCGGCGACATCGCCGATCTCGCGGGCGTGGGGGAGGCCGACCCGGTCTGGCCCTGGGTGACCTCGACCCGCGAGAACTGCCTCGGCACCGAGTGCCCGCGCTTCGAGGACTGCTGCGTGGTTGGCGCACGCCGCGAAGCGCAGGCCGCCGACATCGTGGTCGTAAATCACCATCTGCTGATGGCGGATATGGTGCTGAAGGAAGAGGGCTTCGGCGACCTCCTGCCGGGCGCGGATGCAATCGTTGTCGACGAGGCACACCAGCTACCGGAGATCGCGGCGCAGTTCCTGGGGTTCAACGTCGGCACGCGACAGATGTCCGCGCTGACGCGCGATGTTGCCGGCGAGCTGTTGCTCGCGCAACAGATGGGTGGCGGGGTCGACTCGGCAATCGCCGCGATCGATGCACGCCTTGCGGCGCTCGCGAGCAGCATTCCCCCTGGAACGCGGCTCGACCATTCCGATTGGCCGGACCACCTGTTGGAGGACATCACGGGTGTCGCGGCTTGCACCGACGACCTGACCCGCGCCCTCGCGCCGCTCGCGAGTGAGGGTGGTTCGGGGATCACGCGACTCGTCGCGCGGCTCGAGGAATGCGCGGCAAGGCTGCGTCAGCTCGCGGCAGTCGACGCACCGGGCGCCGTTCGCTGGGTGGAAGCCGGCACGCGGCATCTCGCCTGCCATTACTCGCCGGTCGACGTCGCGCAGGAACTGGGTGCGTTGATGGCCGCACAATCCTGCGCCTGGGTGCTGACCTCGGCCACGCTCGCGGTTGGCGAGGACTTCTCGCATTACAAGCGGCGTGCGGGACTCGGGCGCGCTCGGACCCTGCGATTCGAGAGCCCGTTCGACTTCCGGCACCAGGCGCTGCTCTATCTGCCCGAAGGGCTCGGCGATCCGGGCAGCGAGCAATACACGCGCGAGGTGATCCACGCGGTGATGCCGGTGATCGAGGCCAGCGGCGGGCGCGCCTTTCTGCTCTTTACCAGTCACCGCGGATTGCGCGAAGGCGCACTCGAGCTGCGGCGACGACTGGGCAGCGATCCGCCGGTGCCCGTCCTCGTGCAGGGCGAGGCGGCGCGCGACCGGCTTCTGCGCAGCTTCCGGGACGCGGGTAACGCGATACTGCTCGGCACGAGCAGTTTCTGGAAAGGCGTCGACGTCAGGGGCGACGCGCTTTGCGTGGTGATCATCGACAAGCTGCCATTCGCGGTCCCTGACGATCCGCTGCTCAAGGCCAGGCTCGATGCGATACGTGCGCAGGGCGGCAACCCATTTTTCGACGAACAGGTGCCGCAGGCGGTGATGGCGCTCAAGCAGGGAGTCGGTCGGCTGATCCGCGACGAGCAGGATTTCGGCGTGGTAGTGCTCTGCGACCCCCGACTGCTTCGCAAGGGCTATGGCCGGGCGTTTCTCGACAGCCTGCCGCCGATGCCGCGAACGCGATCGCTGGAGCACGTGTGCGGATTTCTGCGCGAGCGGCTGGATGTGGAGCCGCGCGCGAGGACGCTGGTCGCGGTCGGTCTGCCGCCATGAAGCTCCTGGCCCTCGACACATCGACCGAATGCTGCTCGGTCGCGCTGCTCTCGGGCGACGCGCTGACGTTGCGCGAGACGCTGACCGAGCGCGGTCATGCCGATCTCGTGCTGCCCTTCGTCGACGAGCTGCTTGCCACCGCCGGGTTGGCACCCACCGATCTCGACGGCCTGGCCTTCGGGCGCGGTCCTGGCGGGTTCACGGGGCTGCGGATAGCGGCCGGCGTGGTGCAGGGACTCGCGTACGCGGCGGGTCTGCGGGTCGTCCCGGTGTCGAGCCTCGCGGCGGTCGCCGCCCGGGTCCCGGGGGCTGCGGGCGAAACCGTTCTGGTGTGCAACGATGCGCGGATGGGCGAGCTCTACTGGGCTCATTACAGGCTGGGCACGGATGGAGCGGTGACCGCGCTCGGCGTCGAGCGGGTAGGGCCGCCCGAATCCGTCGCCGCCCTGAGTGAGGCGCGCCATGCCGCCGGCAACGGCCTCGCGCGCCATGACGGGTTGCGAACGGCGCTCGCGGCGCGAGGGTTGCGCGTGCACGATGGGCTCTATCCGCGGGCGGACGCGATCGCGCGGCTTGGCGCGGCCGGGTTCGCCGCCGGCCTGTCGGTCGCGCCGGAGGACGCCTTGCCGGTCTATGTCCGTGACGATGTTGCTACGGCTCGCGTGGGGCCTGTCACGCCATTGCAATAATTCCGCCTTGTAATGCGCCCGCAACGACCGCAGAGGGATGAAATGACGGGCAAGCAGATCCTGATCGTCGAGGACGAGAAACCGATACGCGACATGATCGCCTTCGGTCTGCGTCGTGCCGGCTTCGATGTGCGCGAGGCCGAGGACTGCGCAACTGCACGTGCGAGCATCGCGGATGCGAGGCCGGACCTGCTGCTCATTGACTGGATGCTGCCGGACCAGAGTGGTCTCGAGCTCACTCGCGCAGTGAAGCGCGGCAAGGACACCCAGGATTTGCCGGTGATCATGCTGACCGCGCGGGCCGACGAGCATGACAAGGTGTCCGGTCTCGAGGGTGGTGCGGACGACTACGTCACCAAGCCGTTCAGCCCGCGCGAGCTGCTCGCGCGCATCAATGCCGTGCTGCGCCGCTCTGCCCCGGGTGTCGCCGGCGAATCACTCGAGGCGGGCGGCCTGGTCCTCGACGTTGCGAGCCACAGGGTTACGGTCGACGAGCAGAACGTCGCGCTCGGACCGACCGAGTACCGATTGTTGCAGTTCTTCATGGAGCACCCGGAGCGCGTCTACTCGCGCAGCCAGCTGCTCGACCGGGTATGGGGCGGTAACGTCTACGTCGAAGAGCGTACGGTGGACGTCCATATCCGCAGGCTGCGCAAGGCGCTCGAGCCGTCGGGTCGAGACAGCCTGGTGCAGACGGTACGCGGCTCGGGTTACCGTTTCTCGACACGACCGGAGTAGGCGCGGCCGCGCGCGGAAAACCCGTGTCAAAGCCCGCCTGGCAGTTCATCGTGGCGAGCCTCGCTCTGCTCGCGGCGGCGCTGCTTGTCGGCCTGATCGCCGGGCGACCGCTCGCCTTCGTCGCGGCGGCGCTCGCGCTGATGCTGGCGCGGCACTGCGTCAGCCTGCTGCGCTTCGATCGCTGGCTGCGCACCCGCGCCACCCGCCCTGCGCCGGACCTGAAGGGGCTGTGGGGCGAAGTCGTTGCCATCGTCGACCGGTTGTATCGCCGCAAGGTCTATCACAAGCGCCGCACGCTCGCGCTCCTGCGCGAATTCCGGCGGATGACCACCGCGATGCCGGACGGCGCGATCCTGCTCGGCCCCAGCCGCGAGATCCTCTGGTTCAACCGCGCGGCGAGCCGCTGGCTCGATCTCAAGCGCAAGGCGGACTACGGCCTGCGGATCGACAACCTGGTGCGTGTGCCAGATTTCGTTGAGTACCTCGACCGCGAAGGCGAAGGAGTTCCGCCGCGGATCTGGTTTACCAAAAACGGTGAGCTCTGGCTGACGTTCCGGCTGGTAACCACCAATCCGACCGGTCCCCAGCTGCTGCTGGTTCGTGACGTAACCACCGAGGCGCGACTCGACGCAATGCGCAAGGACTTCGTCGCGAACGCCTCGCACGAGCTGCGCTCGCCGCTGACCGTCGTGAGCGGCTATCTGGATTCGCTCGCCGAGGACTCGTCACTCGATCCTGCCTGGCACGGCCCGGTGCAGGAGATGCGCCGCCAGGCGGAGCGCATGAGGCGCATCGTCCACGACCTGCTCGAGCTGTCGCGGCTGGAGGCTTCCGGCAACGATGCCGACCGCGTGCCGGTAGACGTCGCCGGGATGCTGGCACTGCTACGCAAGGACATCATGGCGCGGCCCGAGCCCACGGCGCCGGTAATTGTCACCTTCGACACGGACGCGATGCTGCTGGGCTCGGAGGCGGAGCTGCACTCGATCTTCTCGAACCTGCTCACCAACGCAGCCAAGTACACGCCCCCCGACGGCCGCATCGACGTGCGCTGGTGGATCGACGAGCGCGGCGCGAACGTCGAGTTTCGCGACACCGGCATCGGGATCGCGGCGGAGCACCTGCCGCGGCTGACCGAGCGTTTCTATCGCGTCGATGCCGGCCGGTCGCGAAAGCTCGGCGGCTCGGGTCTCGGCCTCGCCATCGTCAAGCACGCGCTGCAGCGCCACGGCGGTCGGCTCGAAGTGACCAGCGTCGAGGGCAAGGGCAGCACGTTTACCTGCCGCTTTCCAGCCAGCCGCATCTCGCCACGTGAAGTGCTGGCTCGCGCCTGACGAATCGTCGCGGTCGATGGCGATGTCGCAATCCGGACATCGCGCTGACACGCAACTGTAACAACACACACATATAAAGCCTGCCGGGTGCGCCCGCGGCTCTAACGAGCGGTCAACGCGCTGTCTCTACCGCCCGGCTTCGAAATAGCGAGGAGAACATCGTGAGAACCATCGTGCTGGCGACGGCTGTTGCAACCGCATTATCCCTGGCAGGTCAGGAGGCCAGCGCTCAGTCGCGGGCCGCTGCAACCAAGGCCGACGTTCAAGCCATGCAGACGCAGCTGCAGGCGCTCACCGAGCGACTCAATCGACTCGAGGCAGCAAATACGCAGCTCCAGACCGAGAACACCGAACTGAAGGCGGTGGTCGAGCGCCGCGACGCGGAAACGGACTATCTCAAGTCGCAGACCAAGGAGCTGCGCGAGGAGGCCGCCGTGGCGTCCAACGAGATCGCGAAGGTCAAGGGCGCCGACTGGGCGACCAAGATCAAGGCTCGCGGCGACCTGCGTTATCGCCATGAGGAGATCCACCGCGAGCGTACAGCCACGAGCGACGAGGGGATCACGACCGTCGAGGATGCGGAGGATCGCTACCGGCATCGCATCCGCGCACGGTTCGGCATCGACGCCCAGGTAAGCGATCACCTGAAGACGACCCTCGGGTTATCAACTGGCGAGAATAACGATCCGCGATCTTCGAACCAGAGCCTCGACGATAACGGCACGCGCAAGGCGATCGCCGTCGAGATGGCGTATGCCGACTGGAATTTCGCCCAGGGCGCAAACCTCGTTCTCGGGAAACAGCCGTATCCGTTCTACCGGCCTGGCCAGTCGCTGTTCTTCGACAGTGATTTCAACCCCGAAGGGGGTGCGATCAAGTTCGAGCGCGGGAGCCTGTTCGGCAGCGGCTACGCGTGGTGGATGAACGAGCAGCACAATGACAACCCGAGCGCCGAAGACGCCGACACCTACGTGTTTGGCGCGCAGCTCGGGTTCAGGATGCCGATCGGCGATGCGAGCAATTTCGTCGGCTTTGGGCATTACTTCAACTGCAGTGGATGCCAGGGTCAGTCGCCGCTCTTCAACGGCGCCTCGAATGGCAACACGACATACCCCGCCGCCAGCAGCATTCTGGTCTTCGACTACGAGATCGGGGAGCTCGGGGCGGAGTTCAACACGCAGATCGGCGCCCTGCCGTTGCAGCTCTGGGCGAACTACGCGCAGAACATGGCCTCCGACGTCGAGGAGGACACGGCCTACAACGTCGGTGTCCGCCTCGGGCGCGCGAGCAATCCCCGTACCTGGGAAGCGGCCGCGATGTACCAGTCCATCGACAAGGACGCGTTGTTTGGCCAATTCATCGACTCGGACTTCGGCAACGGCAATACCGACACCGAGGGTTGGGCGCTGCGCGGCGCCTATGCGCCAGTGCGCAACATCGCCGTCAACCTCACGTATTTCATCAACACCCTCAACAAGGACGTGGGCACCGAGCTGGATTACGACCGGCTGCAGCTCGATTTCAACTGGAAATACTGAGCCCCGGCGCCGCCGGCGCGGCCGGTGGTGCCATGTCCAGGCGGCTGCGTGGCCCCCTGCGCAGCCGCCTTGGCTTTTGAGCGGCGCACTTGCCGCTGTAACGCGCCTCAGGTATACGAGCCACATCGCGGAGCGCTGCATGGAAACCGCCGATCTTTCCCACCACATCCACAGCCGGTTCAACGCCGACCTCGAGGGTGTGCGAGCCAGCGTGCTGCAGATGGGAGGCCTGGTAGAAAAACAGCTGCAGGATGGCACCCGTGCACTGGTGAACGGGGACGGCGCGCTGGGCGAGGAGGTTGCGCAGCTCGATCGCCGCGTCAACGCGATGGAAGTCGCGATCGACGACGACTGCAACCGCATCCTGGCGACGCGCAATCCGGCCGCATCGGACCTGCGCCTGCTGGTCGCCATCATCAAGACGATCACCGATCTGGAGCGCATCGGCGATGAGGCCGAAAAGCTCGGTCACATCGCCGCAAAGCTTGCGACTATCGACCGGCCGGCGGATCGCTACCGCGAGATCAAGCATATGGGCGACCTCGTCGCGGCGATGGTTCATGGTGCGCTCGACGCCTTTGCGCGTGTCGACATCGACCTGGCGCTCGAGATCGCGCGGCGGGACCGGCTGGTCGACGAGGAGTACGACGCCATCCAGCGGCAGTGCATCACCTTCATGATGGAAGACCCGCGGACCATCCGCCGCGCGCTCGACGTGCTGTGGGTGGCACGCGCACTCGAGCGCGTGGGCGATCACGCGAAGAACATCTGCGAGTACGTGATTTACATGGCGCTCGGCAAGGACGTGCGGCACCTGGCGATCGAGGACGTCGAACAGCAGCTCGCTACGGCGCTCGCGGCGCGGGCGGGCGGCGACCGTTGACGGCCAGCGTATCCGGGCTCGGTTCGCCCCGGCGCGGCAACTTCATCGGATTCGCCGTCTGCGCGGCACTGCTCGGCTACGCCTTCTACAGTCAGTACGCGCTCGGGCTGGCTCCCTGCCCGCTCTGCATCCTGCAGCGAATCGCGGTGTTCGCCGCGGGGCTCGCCTTCCTGGGCGCGGGCGTGCATCGCGCCGGTCGCGGCGGAGCGATCGTCTGGGGCTCGATCATCGGGTTGGTTGCGGCCGTCGGCGCGACGATCGCGGCGCGTCACGTCTGGATCGCCGCTCAGCCGCCCGGCACGGTGGCGGAGTGCGGTGCAAGCCTCGACTACATGCTCGAGGTGCTGCCGCTGCGGGAAGTGCTCGCCAAGGTCCTGACCGGCTCCGGCGAATGTGGCAAGGTCGATTGGCGCTTTCTCGGGCTCTCGATGCCCGCCTGGGTACTCGCCTGGCTGATCGCGCTCGGCGCCTGGGGTCTCTTCGTCAATCTGAGGCGCCGGTAAGCGCGAGCTCCATCACGCGCTCGTAGATTCGGACGAGAACGTCGATATCCGCGACGTTGACGTGCTCGTCGACCTTGTGGATCGTGGCATTCACGACGCCCACTTCGACCACCTGCGTGCCGGTCGGGGCGATGAAGCGACCATCGGAGGTGCCGCCCGTAGTCGAGGCCGCGGGCGTCCGCCCCGTTACCTCGCGCACGGCGAGCAGCACCAGGTCCGTGAGTGCGCCGGGCGCGGTAAGGAACGGCTGTCCCGAGATGAACCACTCGAGTGTGTAGTCAAGGCCATGCCGGTCGAGGATGGCGACTACGGCGCGCTGCAGCGTTTCTACGGTCTGCACGGTGGAGAAGCGCAGGTTGAACCGCAGCTTGAGCTCGCCCGGGATGACGTTCGGCGCCCCTGTACCGGCGGTGATGTTGGAAACCTGGAAGCCGGTGGGCTGAAAGAATTCGTTGCCGGCGTCCCAGCGGGTGGCGGCGAGCTCCGCGAGCGCCGGTGCGAAGCGATGCACCGGGTTGTCGGCAAGCTGTGGATACGCGACGTGTCCCTGCGTGCCATGGATGGTCAGCCGGCCGGACAGTGATCCGCGGCGCCCGACCTTGATTGTGTCGCCGAGGACCTCGTGGCTGCTGGGCTCGCCGATGACGCACCAGTCGATGTGCTCGTTGCGCGACTGGAGCGTTTCGATGACCCGCCTCGTGCCGTCGATCGA
>Ga0207645_10002908_pt1 | contig 13232 bp, 11 predicted proteins | sample KBSM53metaG_FD_184331 | JGI IMG/M metagenome (GOLD analysis project Ga0207645, IMG submission 184331) | Miscanthus rhizosphere microbial communities from Kellogg Biological Station, Michigan, USA - KBS M5-3 metaG (SPAdes) (version 2) | ecosystem: Host-associated > Plants > Roots > Rhizosphere >...
ACCAGGGCGTTGCCGGCTTCTGCGACGATGGCGTGGTGGAGATCGACCGCTTCCTGGAGCTCTGGATGCATGAACCGCCTTGGGGGAAGTGACAGACCGTGAATCATACAGGGTCCTTGGACCTTAGGCCTTTGTCAGGGCTAAGGCCCAGGGCCCAAGGCCCAAGGACCAGGGGTTCTAGATGACCTTTGTTGGCACCACTGACAATTCGTGGCGAGAGACCCCGTGCAGGACGGTGCAGAAACACCGCTGCGGGTGACAGCGGTGACTGTGGCTGCACAGTCGGGAGATGGCAACATTCTTGTTTTTACTTCTGCCGGAACAGGACCGGCAAATGACGACTGGCTCTCCCCGATTCGCTCGCACCGCCAGGCCAACCAGCCAGAGCGGCTTCACGTTGATCGAGCTGCTGATCGTGGTGGCGATGATCGCGGTGCTGGCGACCATCGCCTTCCCGATTCTGCTGCGAGCGCGCATCGCCGCGCACGAGGGCACCGCGGTGGCGTCGCTCAGAACCATTCACTCGGCGGAGGCGGCCTTTGCCACCACGTGCGGCTCGGGAGGCTACGCGCAGTCGCTCGACGACCTCGCGCTCAAGCCGGCGGGCAGCACGGTGGCGTTCATCACCGACCCGTACAACGCCAACGGCGTGATCACGAGCGGCTACGTGGTCAACGTGATGGCGGCCGCCGGCGCCACGACGATCCTGCCGGCCGCCAATACCTGTAACGGTTCCAGCGCTGACGCGGTGACCGGATTCGTCGTCGAGCGGCACCCGGTGTCCGTCGGCGAGACCGGCGTGCGGTCGTTTGCCATCGACACCCAGGGCACGATGCACATGCGGCAGGACGGCGTCACGATCGACGACACGCTGGCCGGCACGCTCATCTTCCAATAAGGTTGCCGTCGGGTTCTTCCCGCACGTCCCAAGCCCCCCAACCGGCGCCGGATCCCCAAAGCTCTTTCCGGCGCCGCCCCCTTCAAGGGCGCGAGCCGCGAGGCCCGCGCTGCGGGCCTCGGCTATAGTGTCCGGATGCCTCCCCAGACGATGACGGCAGCGGTGCTGAACGCAGCGCCGGGTGGCCTGCAAATCGAGCAGTTGCCGGTTCCCGAGCCGCGCGCCAACGAGGTGCTGATCAAGGTGCATTCGTGTGGCGTCTGCCACACCGACCTGCACGTCATGAAGGCGGAGGTCGCCTTCCCGACGCCCGCCGTGATGGGGCACGAGATCTCCGGCACCGTCGTGGCGCTCGGTCCCGGCGTCAAGGGACCCGCCGTCGGCACCCGGGTCGTGTCGGCGTTCGTGATGCCCTGTGGGTTCTGCCCCGCCTGCGCGGCCGGACGCGACGACCTCTGCGACAACTTCTTCGGCATGAACCGCCTGAAGGGCACGCTGTACGACGGCACGACGCGCCTGCGGCGCGCCGACGGCACGCCCGTGGCCATGTACTCGATGGCCGGCATGGCGGAGTATTCGGTGGTCCCGGCCACCGACGTCTTTCCGCTGCCGGACAGCCTGCCGCTCGAAGAGTCGGCCGTCCTCGGCTGCGCCGTCTTCACCGGCTATGGCGCCGTGAGAAACGCGGAGTTGCGGGGCGGCGAGCGCATCGCCGTCGTGGCGACCGGCGGTGTCGGCATGACCATCGTGCAGATCGCCAAGGCCTTCGGCGCCTCGCAGATCATCGCGGTGGACGTCCGCGACGACAAGCTCGAGGCGGCCCGGAAGCTGGGGGCCACCGACGTCGTGAATTCGACGAAGGTCGATGCCGTGAAGACCGTGCGCGAGATGACCGGAGGCGTAGGCGTGGACGTGGCCTTCGAGGTGCTCGGCCGCCCGGAAACGTTCATCCAGGCCTACGAAAGCCTCCGCGACGGCGGCCGCATGGTCGGGGTCGGCATCGCGGCCGGCAAGGCCACGGCGCCGATCGAAATCACGCGACTCGTGCGGCGCAGCCTGCACATCATCGGCTCCTACGGCGCCCGCACGCGCACGGACATGCCGAACATCATCCGGCTCGCCGCGCAGGGCGTCTTCCGCCCCGCGGAGATGGTGACGCGCCGCTTCAAGCTGACCGAGGCCGATGAAGCTTACAAGCTGCTCGCCCAGGGGGAGATCGTTGGGCGAGCTATTGTTGTCCCTTGAAGGCTCTGGGCTTTGGGCTCTGGGCTTTGGGCATGGGTGGCTAGAGCCCTCCAGGCCTAAAGCCCAAAGTCCAAAGTCCAAAGCCTTCTTTCTCCAGGTTCCACCATGATTGAACAAGGCACTCTTCTCAACTTCGTCGGCGGCACCTGGCAGCGCGCGGATGCGCGCGAGAACGTCGCCGTCCACAACCCCGCCACCGGCGAGGTGATCATCTCGGCGCCGCTCTCGGAAGGCGCCGCGGTGGCGCGCGCCGTCGAAGCCGCGCAGAAAGCGCTGCCAGCCTGGCGGCGCACGCCGGCGGGCGACCGCATCCAGCCGCTCTTCCGGTTGAAAGCGCTGCTCGACGCGCAGTTCACCGAGGTGGCGAAGCTGATCACGCAGGAGTGCGGGAAGACGCTCGGCGAGGCCGAGGGCGAGCTGCGGCGCGGCATCGAGAACGTCGAGGTGGCCTCGGGGATCCCGTCGCTGATGATGGGGAGCAACCTCGAGGACATCGCCTCCGGCATCGACGAGATCATGATTCGCCAGCCGGTCGGCGTGGTGGGCGTGATCGCGCCGTTCAACTTCCCCGGGATGATTCCACTCTGGTTCCTCCCCTACGCCGTGGCCTGCGGCAACACGCTGGTGCTGAAGCCGTCGGAGAAGACCCCGATGACGATGGCCAAGATCTTCCAGCTCGCCGAGCAGGCCGGCTTCCCGCCCGGCGTGCTGAACCTGGTGCACGGCGGCAAGGACGCCGTGGACGCGCTGCTCGATCATCCGGCCGTGCGCGCGATCTCGTTCGTCGGCTCGACCAGCGTGGCCCGCTACATCTACAGCCGCGCCGCGGCCAACGGCAAGCGCGTGCAGTGCCAGGGCGGCGCCAAGAACCCGGTGATCGTACTGCCCGACGCCGACCTCGAGATGACCACCAAGATCGTGGCCGACTCGGCCTTCGGGTGCGCCGGCCAGCGCTGCCTGGCGTCGTCGGTCGTCATCACCGTCGCCGACGCCGGCAAGCCGTTCACCGAACAGATCAGCGCCGCCGCCAGCGCGCGCAAGGTCGGCTACGGGCTCGAATCCGGCATCGAGATGGGCCCGGTGATCTCGCCTGAGAGCCGCGCGCGCATCGAAGGCCTCATCGCCGCCGGCGTCGCCGCCGGCGCCAAGCCGATCGTCGATGGACGGCACGCGAAGATCGCCGGCTACGAGAGCGGCAACTTCGTACGGCCCACGGTGCTCGGCGACGTGGATCCAGCCAGCGAGCTCGCGCGTACGGAGGTGTTCGGCCCCGTGCTCAGCCTGATGCAGGTCGAGACGGTGGACGATGCGATCGCCCTCGTCAACCAGGCGGCCTACGGGAACCAGGCCTGCCTGTTCACGAGCAGCGGCTCGGCCGCGCGGAAATTCCGCTACGAAGCCCAGGTCGGCAACATCGGCATCAACGTCGGCGTGGCCGCGCCGATGGCCTACTTCCCGTTCTCCGGCTGGAAGGAAAGCTTCTTCGGCGATCTGCACGCGCAGGGGCGCGACGCCATCGACTTCTACACGGAGAAGAAGATCGTGGTCGAACGATGGCCGGCCACATGGAGTCGAAAATTCTGATCTGGAAAGGCGCCACCGCCGCGCTCCTCGTGGCGGTGGTGCTGCTCGCCTGGCCGCTCGTGCAGCGGTATCGCGAAGCGCCCCCTCCTCCGCCTCCGCTCGTCCGCGTCCCGTTCACGGCCCCGCCGGGCTCGGAGCTCGGCGCCGGCGACGATGCGCTCGACGCGTCGATCTCCCCCGCCGGCGACGTGATCGCCTTCGTCGCCACGTCCAGCGGCATCTCGCAGCTCTGGCAGCGTCGCGTGGATGCCGAGACGGCGGCGCCGCTGGCCGGCACTGCACGCGCACGCGCGCCCGTGTGGAGCCCGGGCGGGGACCGGCTGGCGTTCATCGCCGAGGGGCGGCTGAAACAGCTGACGCTGGCGACCGGCGCGGTGCAGGAGCTGGCCGCGGTCGCGGCCGCCGGCGTCGCCTGGCTCGACGATGGATCGATCGTGTTCGGCACCGCGGATGCGCCGAGCCTGACGCTGCTGCGCGATGGGCGGCGGACGGCGGCCACGGAACTGCGCTCCGGGGACAAGAGTCACGTCTGGCCGGCGCGAGCACCCGGCGGGTTCGTCTACGTCGCCATCCAGACCGACGGCAGGCGCGTGATCCGCTTCGTGCACGCGGGCGCCGTGCACGACCTGGGCACGACGGACGGGCACGCCGTGATCGCCGGTTCGATCGTGCTGCACGTGCGCGGCGGTGCGCTGCTGGCGCAGCGGCTCGACGGCGCGAGCGGCGCGCTCACCGGCCGCGCGACCGCGCTCGTCACGGCGGCCGGCACCTTCGACGGGCGCGCACTCGTCGCCGCCTCGCCGCGGCTGCTGCTCGTGGCACCCCCGTCAGGGCGCGGACGAGAGCTCGTATGGCTGGAACCGGACGGCACGCGCGGTCCACCCGCCTCCGATCGCGGCGACTACTGGCAGGTGCGGCTGGCCCCCGACGATCGCGCGGCCGCGGTGACGATGCTCGAACCGCAACTGCGCACGCTGGACATCTACACGGTGCCGCTCCAACCGGGCGGCGTCACCATGGGCGTCTCGCTTGCGCTCGCCGCCGACACCGATCCCGTGTGGGCTCCCGATAGCCCGGCGTCGGCCGGCAACGGCCCGCGCATCCTCTTCCGCTCGCTGCAAGGCGGCACGCCGCGGCTCTACACCCGAGTCGTGGGCCGCCAGGGCGTGCCCATCGTCCCCGTGGACGAGGCCGAAACGGGCGCGGTGCCAAGCGACTGGCGCAACGGGCCCGGAATGTTGCTCACGGCAGCGACCGCACGTGGCGACACCGACCTCTTCATCCGCGACGACGCCGGGACTCGGCCTGTCGTCAGCTCGCGCTTCAACGAGTCCGATGGACGCTGGTCCCCCGACGGGCGGCTGCTTGCCTACGTGTCGGATGAATTCGGGCAACCCGACGTGTTCGTGCAGCCCTGGCCCACCGGCGGGCGGGTGCGCGTGTCGAGCGCCGGCGGTCATCATCCCCGGTGGGGGCGCGACGGCCGCCTCTACTGGCTCCGTGGATCGGAAATCGTGCGGAGCACCGTCAGCGCCGAACCGCTGTCGGTCTCGGCGCCGGCGGCGGTGGCCAGCGCGCCGGGTCTCCGCGACTTCGACGTGGAACACCGAGGCGATCGCCTGCTGGCGATCCTTCCCGCGCCGACGTTTTCACCCGGCGAGATCCGGGCCCTGGTCGACTGGCAATCCGCGGTGCCGTAGTTCTCGTCGTAGGGCCGTTTCCGTAGTAGGGCCGTTTCCGTCGTAGGGCCCGTTTCCGTCGGAGGGGCCGTCTTCAGGCGGCCCGTTCAATAGAACCAGTCGACGACCGCGTCGCGCACCGCTTGGCCGACGCGCGTGACCTCGTGCAGCGTCGTCGCCGGAAAGGCCACGAGCAGCCCTTCGACCGGCACGACATCGATCGGTTCGCGCGCCTCGGGATAGAGCCGCAGCACGCCGCCCGTGAACCCCTCCGGGTCGCCCGCCTCCCTCGCCGTGGTGAGGAAGACCACGACCGCCAGTTGCCGGCGCGCGGCGCCCGGCCAGGAGGGCACGTCGCCGCGGTCGCGATGGGGACGGTAGAAGCCACCCGGCAGATAGCGCAGGAATCCCGCGCCTTCACGAACGCCCAACGGCAGCCCTGTGAGCGCGGCCAGATTCGGCCGCGCGGCTTCGAGCGCGTGCTCGACCGCCGCGAGCGTCGTGGGATCGACCTCGATCGACAAGGTCCGGCGCACGTGATCCCGGTGCTCGACCTCGTCCTCCAGCACTTCGGCCGGGTCCGACGCGCCCCGGTCCATGACGCGGCGCACCCCGGCGCAGGCGGCGGGCGTGAAGAAATCTCTCCAGATCCAATGAGTTACAGCAGATGGAGCCACGAGCGCACCCAGGTTGAGCCGGATCCTGCCTGTTCGGAACCTCCAAGCCCGGCGTTTACGTATATGATTTCAAATTGATATCGTCGTGACATCGACGAGAGGAGCTGACTTATGGTCCGCGAACGTCTTCGAGATGGGTTCCCCGGGGTCCCTGTACTGCTCCTGGTTCTGGCCGGCGCCGTGGGCCTGTTCGCGAACGTCGTGCGCCTGATCGGCGAGCGCGCCTTTCCGGGGCTCATCGTCTTCAGCATCATCGGGAGCGTGCTCCTGGTGGTCTTCATGCTCTCCGGCTTTTTCATCGTGAACCCGAACGAAGGGCGCGTGCTGCAGTTCTTCGGCAGCTACGTCGGCACCTCACGCAAGACGGGGCTGCAATGGCTGGTGCCGTTCTACACGCGGAAGTCTATTTCTCTTCGCATCCGGAGCTTCGAAAGCGCACACCTGAAGGTGAACGACAAGGAAGGCAATCCGATCGAGATCGGCGCCATCGTGGTGTGGAAGGTGATCGACACCGCCGAAGCCGCGTTCGAGGTGGACAACTACGAAGCCTACGTGCGGGTCCAGAGCGAGTCGGCGCTGCGCAACGCCGCCACCAGCTACCCCTACGACTCGCACGACGAGCCCGGCGTGATGTCGCTGCGCGGCAGCACCGCCGACGTCGCCAATCACCTGAAGGATGAAATGCAGCAGCGGCTGCAGAAGGCGGGCGTCGAAGTGATCGAGACGCGGATCAGCCACCTGGCGTACGCCCCGGAAATCGCCGCCGCGATGCTGCAGCGGCAGCAGGCGGGCGCCATCATCGCGGCGCGCACGCGCATCGTCGAAGGCGCCGTGGGGATGGTGGAGATGGCGCTCGAGTCGCTCTCGAAGCGCGGCGTGGTGCAGCTCGACGAGGAGCGCAAGGCCGCGATGGTCAGCAACCTGCTCGTGGTGCTCTGCGGCGAGCGGGCGGCGCAGCCCATCGTCAACACCGGGACCATCTACCAGTAAGGGAGCCCCGGGGCCGTGCCCGACCGAAAATCGTTCCTTCTTCGCGCCGACGCCGGCATCCTCGAAGCGATGCAGCGGTGGGCCAACGACGACCTGCGCAGCCTCAACGCGCAGGTCGAATTCGTGCTGCGCAGTGCGCTTCGCGCCGCCGGCCGGCTGCCAGTCCCCGTCGAGAACCCGCCGACACCGCCGGTCGACGAGCCTTCCTGACGAAGAATCGGAACGGTCAAACAGATCATGAAAGGCATCGTCGATCCGACGGGGCGCAGCTCGAACACAGCGCGCTGATGCTGGCTGAGGCCACCAACCTTCTCAGGATGCCAGGCCACCAGATGGCGCTGCCGGATGAGCTCGACGCCAAGACTGCGCCGGATGCGCCGGAACTGACGCCGAGACAGATCGAGGAGAAGGTCAGCAAGGATCTCGAGAACTGGGGCAAGAAGGCCGACGCGCTCCGGGAGGCCGCGGTCAAGGCGATCGCGGCCGCCAAGGCCCACGACAAGGACGGCATCATGAACGTGGGTGAGGCGATCGACAACGCCTGCGAGCAGTGCCACGTCGTCTATTGGTATCCGGACGAGAAAAAAGCCACTCCAAAGAGCTGATTGCTACAATGCGTCGCGATGGTCCACCCCCTCGACCGGCGGGGACGGCGCGACGTTCTGCGGGTGCTGGCGGCGTGCGCCGCGGCGTGCACCGTCCCACGCGCGACGTGGGCGCAGGCCGGCCCCTCGGCCACCAAACTCGCTGAGCCGATCACGCTCATCACCGGCGCGGGGAACAACGTGGTGGCTCTCGCAGGCGACGGCGGGAGCCTGCTGGTCGACGCGGGGGATGCCGCGCACGCGGCCGATCTGCTGAAGCTCGCGGGCAGGGTCGGCACCGTCTTCAACACGCACTACCACCTGGAATCCACCGGCGGCAACGACGCGATGGCCAGGGCCGGCGCCAGGATCGTCTCGCACTTCAACACCAGGCTGTGGATGACGCAGGAGATCATCCGCGACTGGGAGGCCGGCAAGATCTATCCGCCCCGGCCGAAAGAAGCGCTGCCGACGGAGGCCTTCCGAGGCTCCTCCGGCGAGATGACGTTCGGAGGCGAGAAGATCGAATACGGCCTGCTCCCGCAGGCGCACACCGACGGCGACATCTTCGTGCACTTCAAGAACGCGAACGTGCTGGCGGTCGGCGACACGGTGCAGCCGGGCCGGCTTCCCACGCTCGACTGGTTCTGCGGCGGCTGGATCGGCGGCCTTCAGAACGCACAGAAGGCGCTCCTCGATCGCGCCGACGACCAGACGAAGATCGTCCCCGCCCTGGGGCCGGTGATGACCAAGGCCGAGCTCCAGGCCAGCTACGCAACGATCACGAAGATTCGCGAAAAGCTGGTGGTTTTGATGAAGAAGGGGCAGGGCGCCCAGAACATGATCGACGCCCAGGCGGTGGACGAATTCAAGGACGTGATGCCCGGGGACGCCGCGGCCTTCCTCTACGAGGCCTATCGGGGCCTCTGGGCGCACGCGCGCGAGCTCGGGGGTATCGTATAGGCCATGCGCGGCTTCCTGGTCACGGCGCTCGTGCTGGTCGCGGTGGGGGCGGAGGCGCAGCAGCCTGCCGCCGCCAAACCCGCGGCGGTCGCGAACCCGAATCAGGCGCTCATCGACCGCTACTGCGTCACCTGTCACAACCAGCGGCTGAAGACGGCGAAGGTCGAATTCGACGCGCTCGAACTGGCGCATCCCGAGAAGAACTCGGTCGTGTGGGAGCGCGCGATTCGTAAACTGCGTGCGGGAATGATGCCGCCGCCCGGCGCGCCGCGGCCCGCCGCCGCCGACGCGCAGACGCTGGCCGCCTACCTGGAGACGACACTCGACAAGGCCGGCGCCGCCAATCCCAATCCCGGCAGCGTACGAATCCACCGGCTGAATCGCGCCGAGTACTCGAACGCGATGCGCGACCTGTTCGGTCTGGACGTGGACGTGTCGGCGCTGCTGCCGAACGACGACATCAGCGAAGGCTTCGACAACATCGCCAGCGCGCTGAAGGTGTCGCCGTCGTTCCTCGACCAGTACATCATGGCCGCCCGCGCCATGGCCAAGCAGGCCGTCGGCGCGCCCGCGTCCGACCAACCGGCGAAGACGACGCTGCGGGGGCTGGACGCGGACGTATCCCTGCCGCCTGGAGCGCGCGTCGGCGTCACAGGCCGGTTCCTGGCGCCGTTCGAAGGCAACTACGAGATCCGCACCACCGGCAGTCCCGCGGTCTTCACGGTCGACGGACGCCTGGTCGATACGCGGGGCAAGATGCGGCTGACCGCGGGCACTCACGCCGTGGTGATGGCGGGCGTGGGCCGCAGCCTGGTGGAGAGCGAAGGCGCGCTCTACGGCTTCGTCCCCGGCGCGGCCGGCACCGGTTACGCGAGCACGGGGACGGTGACGCCCGGCACGAGCGGCGTCGGCGGACGCGGCGCCGTCACCGCTCCTATCGTGACGATCGAGGGTCCGTTCGATCGCACCGGCGCTCCCGTCGAGACGCCGAATCGCAAGCGGGTGTTCGCCTGCCGCCCCACCACGCCGGCGGACGAATCCGCGTGTGCGTCCCGCATCGTGTCCACCCTGGCGCGCAAGGCGTTCCGGCGTCCGGTCACCGACACCGATCTCGCGCCGCTGATGCACTTCTACTCGGAGGGGCGCAAGACGGGGACGTTCGAAAGCGCCGTGGAGAACGCGCTCACCGCGATGCTCTCGAGCGCCAAGTTCCTGTATCGCACGGAGCCTCCGCCCGCCAACGCCGCGCCGGGCACCGTCTACAGGCTCAGCGATCTCGAGCTCGCGTCGCGGCTGTCGTTCTTCCTCTGGTCGAGCATCCCCGACGACGAGCTGCTGACGCTGGCCGAGCAGAACAAGCTCAGTGAGCCGAAGACGCTCGAGGCGCAGGTGCGCCGCCTGCTGGCCGACCCGCGCTCGAAGACGCTGGTGACGAACTTCGCGTTCCAGTGGCTGCGCGTGCGCGACACCGCGGCGCTCGAACCGGATCCGTACACGTATCCCGCGTTCAACCCGCCGCTGCGCGACGCCATCCACCGCGAGATGGAACTGTTCGTCGACAGCGTCTTCCGCGAAGACCGCAGCGTCGTCGACCTGCTGTCGGCCAACTACACGTTCCTGAACGAGCGGCTCGCGCAGCACTACGGCGTGCCGAACATCCGGGGCGATCAGTTCCGCCGCGTGACGCTGAGCGATCCCAACCGGTTCGGGCTGCTGGGCAAGGCGTCGATCCTGATGGTGACGGCGTATCCGAACCGCACGTCGCCGGTCCTGCGCGGCTCCTACGTGCTCGAGAACCTGCTGGGCACGCCGCCGGCGCCGCCGCCGCCAAACGTGGAGGCGTTCAAGGAAAACAAGGAAGGCGAGAAGCCGAAGACGATTCGCCAGATCATGCAGGAGCACCGCGCGAATCCGACCTGCAACGCCTGCCACGGCGTGATGGACCCGCTCGGGTTCTCGCTCGAGAATTTCGACACCATCGGCTCGTATCGCGCCACGGATCGCTTCACGCGCACGGAGATCGACACGAGCGGCACGCTGGTGGACGGGACGGCCGTCAGCGGGCCGGCGGACCTGCGGAAGGCGCTGCTCGCGCACCCCGAACAGTTCGTGCAGACGATGACCGAGAAGCTCACCGTCTACGCGCTCGGCCGCAGCCTCGAGGCGTACGACATGCCCGGCGTCCGGAAGATCGTGCGCGACGCGAAGGCGTCGCAGTACAAGTTCTCGTCAATCGTGATGGGCGTCGTGAACGCGCCGGCGTTCCGCTCGAGCATCGTGGAAACGCCGGAGAGTCGGTCGGATAAGGGCGGCCTTCAGGCCGCCCGTTAAGGAGCACCGGACATGTACGTCACCAGGAAGCACCTGCCGCGCCGCACTGTCCTCCGGGGCCTCGGGGCCGCGCTGGGCCTGCCGCTGCTCGACGCGATGATCCCCGCGGGCACGCTGCTCGCCCAGACGGCCGCCAAGGCCACGCCGCACGTCGGTTTCATCTACTTCCCGCACGGCGCGGTCATGAATCGCTGGACCCCGACGACCGAAGGGCAGATCGGCGAGTTCGGCGACATCCTGAAACCGCTGGACAAATACAAGTCGATGACGACGGTGTTCTCGAACATCGACAGTCAGGCGCCCATCGGCCCCGTGCACGCCCTGTCGCCGGGCACGTGGCTGTCGTGTCAGCGTCCGGCCATCAGCCAGGAAGCGCACGGCGGCACCACCATCGACCAGATCGCGGCGCAGCAGATCGGCCAGGACACGCCGCTGCCCTCGCTCGAGGTCGCCACCGACGTCCGCGGCGGCGGCGGGTTCTGCGACCGCGACTACGGCTGCTCCTACGCCGGCACCATCTCCTTCCGGACACCGACGACGCCGCTGCCGATGGAGACCGACCCGCGCAAGCTGTTCATCCGCCTGTTCGGGCAGGGCGACAACGCCGCCGATCGCGCGCGGCTGACGAAGCAGTACGGGTCGCTGCTCGACATGCTGACCAGCGAAGTCAACACGCTGCAGCGCAGCCTGGGTCCGTCGGACAAGCGGGTGCTCTCCGACTATCTCGAGACGGTTCGGGAAATCGAGCGCCGCATTCAGAAGATGGAAGCCCGCGACCTGTCGAACGTCGACATCCCAGATGCACCGCTCGGCACGCCGCCGTTCGATCAGCACATCAACCTGATGTTCGACCTGGTCGCGCTGGCGTATCAGGCGAACATGACGCGCGTCTTCTCGTTCATGATGGCCGCCGAGGTCAGCGGTCAGACCTACAACCACATCGGCGTGTCCGACGCGTTCCACCCGCTGTCGCACCACAACAACGAGGCCGCAAAGATGGACCGTCTCGTGAAGGTGCAGACGTATCACACGCAGGTGTTCGCGAAGTTCCTCGACAAGCTCGCGGCGATGCCCGACGGCGACGGCAGCATGCTCGATCACTCGCTGTTCCTCTACGGCAGCAACATGAGCAACAGCAACGCCCACAACCACTACCCGCTCCCCACGTCGTGGGTCGGCGGCTGGAAGACGGTGAAGGGCAACCGTCACGTCGTGGCGCCGGAGAAGACGCCGCTGGCCAACGTGCTCCTGACCTTCCTCGACCGGATCGACATCGGCCAGGACAAGCTGGGCGACAGCACCGGAAAGCTGGTGGAGGTGTAGCCGTGACGACGAGGCAGGTGCCCGCGGCCCTCGCGTGCCTGTGGCTGGCGACGGCCTCGCCGGCCGTCGCGGCGGACACCGCCGACGGCAGCGACTCGGCGCCGCTGCTGATGGCCGTCAGCAAGGGTGACCTGGCGCTCGTCAACAAGCTGCTGAAGGCAGGCGCGAATCCCAACGTCAAGAACAAGCTGAATACGACGCCGCTGCTGGAAGCGGCCTTTCAGTCGAACGGCGAGGTCATCAAGGCGCTGATCGAGGCGGGCGCCGACCCGAACGCCGCCGGCCCCGACGGCCAGACGGCCCTGATGCTCGTCGCCCGCGGCGACAACGTGGCAGCCGCGAAGCTGCTGCTCGACAAGGGCGCAAACCCGAAGGCCAAAGAAGCGCAGCGCGAGCAGACGGCGCTGATGTGGGCGGCGGCGAACAACCAGGGACCGATGGCGCGCCTGCTGGTCGAACGCGGCGCCGATGTGGACGCCAAAACGGCCACCGACCTGATGACGCCGCTCGTGAGCGGCGAGCCGCGCGCGCAGCCGCGGTCGCCGGGCGGCATGACCGCCCTCATGTTCGCGTCCCGCGAAGGGTGCCTCGAGTGCGTCCAGGCGATGGTCGAGAAGGGCGCCAAGGTCGACCTTCCCGATCCAGAGGGGGTGACCCCGCTGATCTGGGCGATCTGGAACACCCGCTTCGACGTCGCGAAGTACCTGATCGAGCATGGCGCGAACGTCAACCGGTTCGACTGGTGGGGACGCACGCCGCTGTATCTGGCGGTCGACTACGTGATCCTCCCGCACGGCGGGCGCCCCGACCAGCCGTCGCTCGACGAGACGCTGCCGATCGACGTCGTCCGGCTGCTGCTCGACAAGGGCGCCGATCCGAATCCGCAGTTGAAGATGACCGCGCCGCTGCGGGCGACCGGCAACGACCGCGGCCTCGATCCCATGCTCGCGCCCGGCGT
>Ga0207645_10002909_pt1 | contig 13231 bp, 12 predicted proteins | sample KBSM53metaG_FD_184331 | JGI IMG/M metagenome (GOLD analysis project Ga0207645, IMG submission 184331) | Miscanthus rhizosphere microbial communities from Kellogg Biological Station, Michigan, USA - KBS M5-3 metaG (SPAdes) (version 2) | ecosystem: Host-associated > Plants > Roots > Rhizosphere >...
ATCGCCGACGGCCCGTAGCCCCTACTACTGCCAGTTGTTTCGCCCGGGTTCCGTTCGGCAGCCAACATTCACGACCGAAACGCATCTTCTCCACTGATGTACTCTCAACGGTGCAGTTCGGCGCATGGCGTGTGCATCGCAGATCGCGAAGGACCGCCAAGCACAGCCAAGAAGATCAGGCTCCTATCTGCTGCCTACAAGCCGAATACGATGACGCGTCGTGTGTTTTGCGACTGACACCGGCAGCGCGCTGCGATGCATGGATGCGTCTCCGCTGTAACATTGACTCGTCAACTGCTATTGATACTCCGGGCAATACGCCGCGCAGAACCGCGCTTCAGGAGAAGAGTACATGCATGCGTTCACGAGTTCTTGCCGGAGTTCCGTTGGATGGCTCCTTCCTGTCCCTCGCGCGATCAGATGCATGCGGGTGTGCACGATTGCAGACTGAGGCAGCGGACCATCTTGCCCGCCCGCGCATGCCTGCTTTCAGGATTGGTTAGTACTGCGCCGAAGTCGAAGGTCACAGGGCAATCCGGCTGGGTTCAAGTGATGCATTCGACGGGAAGCTTCGCGCACAGTTGCCTGTCGAAGCCCATCGACAATCACTTTGCTGGTACGTACAGGAGGACGGACTGGTGGTAGAGACGCATGCCGCAGGTCTGGCACCTGTTGTCCCGGCTCGAGCGCTGACAGCTCCCGCATCCCGTTGCGCGCCGGCGCGAGTTGCTCCTGCGAGAGACAGTCGTAGTCGTGACTGGCCAGGTCCCCAGCCGTAGCGTTGCACGCGTCGTTGAAGCTTCGCATCCATGCTGCGTAGTCTGCGGATTTCGCGTCGCGTGCGTCCTGTCCGCACGTCGCCAAGGTCTGACCGAGCGCCCGGCTCAGCGGAACTCGAGCCGCACCAGCGCCTGGTCCATGCGCTGGCGCATGGTGTGCGGCCGCATCGGAAAGGCCCGGAAAAAGGCCTCGCGGCCGAGCGAGGCATTGCGCTCGCGTACGTTTGCCGACCAGAAGGTTGCGCGCGATCTGTTGCCCGCGAGGTCGTGCGCGGCAGCTGCGATCATCGCAATCAGCACGTGTGCACCGGGCGAGCGGGCGCCGCGCTCGGCCCAGTGCGCGGCTTCCGCATCCTCGCTTGCAACCATATGAGTGAATGAGCGCGTGGCCAGCATGGCGTAGTGCAGCGGATCGAGCGGGCTCAGGCGCAGCGCCAGATCGACGTGCTCGCGGGCTTCGCCCGCCTGTCCCGCCAGCGCTTCAGTCCAGGCGCGCGCGTAGATTCCCTGGGCATAGTGCGGACTGATGTCGGTCGCACGCTCGAGCCAGCCGAGGCTGGCTTCCAGATTGCCCTCGAGCCAGTACGTGCGACCCATGGCGAAGTTGACGAACGGATCCAGCGGATCGAGCTCCAGCCCGCGCTCGGCGGAGCGCCGGGCCTGACCGAGGACGCCGGCGAGATCGGGCGTGTACTGCATGAATGCAGCCTGGAAATTCACGAATGACAACCCCGCATGCGCGCGGGCGAACGTCGGCTCCAGCACCACTGCACGCCGGAACAAGTCGGCGGCCACGTCGTTGTCGCAGCGATTGAAGCGATACAGATGCTGCAGCCCCAGGTGATAGGCCGACCAGGCGTCGAGATTCTCGACTGCCGACAGCCGCGCGATGCCTGCTTCGTGCATCGGAATGCGAATCTCGAGCGCCATCAGCACTTGCGAGCGGATCTGCTCGCGCATCGCGTGCACGTCGTCAACGCGTCCTGCAAAGCGCTCCGCCCAGACGACGGCGCCGCTCTTGGTGTCGACGAGATTGACCATGACTGCGAGCCGGTCAGCTGAGGTCTCCAGCGTGCCCCACAGGCAATAGCGCACGTTGAGCAGACGGCCGATGTCACCGAAGTCCGCTTCCGGCGCCCGCAGGCGGAACGAGGAGCCGCGTGCGGTGACGAGCAGCCAGCGCAATCGCGCCAGGTCCGCAATGAGCTCGTCGGGCAAGGCGCTTGCGAGTGGAGTGTAGCGTTCGTCGCTGCCCATGAAGCGGAACGGCAGGACCGCGAGCGACGGCCGCAGCATGCGTTCCGGGCGATTCGTCATCTCGCGCAGCCCTTCGGCTTTCGCCGCGGTCACGACCGCAACGCTCTGCACGGCGCGGGCTTGCCCTACGAAGCGATATCCCTGGCCATAAAGCGTCTTGATCAGTTGCTGCGCCCGGCCGTCATCGCCGAGTGCCTGGCGCGCCGATTTCACCCGGCTCGCAATCGCGGCATCGGAAACGATCCGGCCGTCCCACACCTTTTCGATGATTTCGTCCCGTGAGATCAGGCGCTCGCTGTTCTCGACCAGCAGCGCGAGCAGCGAGAACACCTGCGGCTCGACGTGCACCACAGCGCCGCCTGCGCGCAGCTCGGCCGCGGCGAGATCCAGCTCGAACTGCCCGAAGGTGTAGATCATCCCGCGCTGGGATTACCAGCTTTCTCCATGATTTCTCCAGACGGCCTGCAAGCATCGGCGCCGCGCCGGTGCGATCGTTCGCTATCGAACCGCGTGCATGAGCCCATGCCTGTACCCATAACCGAGAAGGAAGGGATGAAAGTGAGTCTCAAGAAACCCTTGTCGAGGCCGCTGGCCGGCGCGATTGCGTGCGCGTTGCCGCTGGTCGCCGGTGCGACCGACACACAGTACTCGAGCAACTTCCAGCCGATCGTCGAGCGCGTGCGCTGTTGGATTGTGTCCAAGCCGATCGAGGGGAACTGTCAACTGGTTGACAGACGGCGCTCGTCCTTTGTGGGCGAAGCCAATCTGACAGTGATGTCCTACCGACGAAATGAAGCGGGCGCAGCGGGTGCCGCCATGCTGCACCAGGACGATTTCCTGCTGTCGTGATCTCCCTCGAGCTCTTTGCGCCGCCACTCCCTGGGGATTTGCAGGTGGCATCACAGAGCTCATCTCCTCGATGCTTTTGCAAACATGTCGCCGTACAAACGGCAAGGTAGTAACGATGAATCCGTCTCTTTCGAATTCGATCCGAGGTTTCTTTCCCCGCGCGACACTTCTGGCGTGCACACTCGGAATTCCGGTTCTTGCCACGGCAACGGAACCGCCTTCGCTCACATCGCCGAACGCCGCACAGCATTCCTCATCCGGTGGCAGGGAGCGATCACCGTTGATCGACAAGGTGCGCAACGCCACGGCGCGATTCAGGGACATCAATGCGCTATCCAGTGACTGGGTGCGGGCGACGCCGTGCGTCAGCGGACCGGATTTCGGAGCCATGGGCGTACATTTCGTGCTCCCGGCTCGCTTGGGTGACGCGGCGCTGAACGCCGATGAGCCGGAAGCTCTCATCTACGAGCCACTCTCCGGTGGCGCGTTTCGACTCGTCGGCGTCGAGTTCATCGTCTTCGCCAGCGCTTGGGAAAGCCAGGATCCCAAGCCGGCGGGCCCGCCGTCCCTGGAAGGACATCTGCTCAACTTCGTGGACGCACCGAACCGCTTTGGTCTCGAGCCCTTCTACGAATTGCACGTATGGGCGTGGGAGAACAATCCGACTGGCAGCTTCGCCGATTGGAACGCGCGCGTTTCCTGCGAGAAGCAGCCGAGCGAGTGAACGATAACGATTAGGCCGACGCTTGCCTTGGCTCGATCTTGCGATCACGCAATTCAGCCGAGGCAGGTTCTGAACGTGGAGGTCGCGCGACCTCCACGGCTATTCCAGGAGATCCACGTCAATGTCGCAGACTCATTCACTCCGGCGCGCGGTGCGCTTCGCGCTGCTGGCCGGCGCGGCAGTCATCGCCGCCCCGAGCAGTTACGCGCAGGACCCCAGCATCCAGGAGATCGTGGTAACCGGGTCGCGCATCCGCATTCGCGACTTCGAGGCGATCAGCCCGGTTGCGACCGTGTCCGCGGATACCATCAAGTCCACCGGCGAGCTCAGCGTCGAGGAAGTTCTCAACCGGTTGCCGCAGGTCGTACCCGGCCTGACAGCAAACTCCAACAACCCGGCCAACGGCACGGCCACAGTCGATCTGCGCGGCGTCGGACCGCAGCGTACGCTCGTGCTGGTCAACGGCCGGCGCCTCACCCCGTCCACCAGCTCCGGCATCGTCGATCTGAATAACGTCCCGGCGCGGCTGATCGAGCGCGTCGAGGTCGTGACGGGCGGCGCATCGGCCGTGTACGGGTCGGATGCGCTCTCCGGCGTCGTCAACTTCATCCTCAAGGACAACTTCGAGGGCTTCGACGTGGGTTATCAGTTCGGCCAGTCGGCCGAGAGCGATGGCAAGGACAAGCAGCTCGACGTGCTGATGGGCGGCAATTTCGCCGACGGGCGGGGCAACATCACAGCCTTCGCGAGCTGGTACGAGCGCGATTCGGTTCTGCAGGCCGCGCGCGAGTTCACCCGAGTCGACCGCAGCGGCGGTTCGGCGACCGGCAATGCGCGCCTCGCCAATGTCCCTTTGAATCCCTATCCGACTGCCGGCACCTTCCTTGGAGGCGCCAGCAATTCGCGTGACTACGCATTCAATCTGAACGGCGACGGCGGTGTGCGCACTCGCAACGACACCTTGCCCGAGACGAGCGCTGACGGGCAGGGCGATCGCTACAACTTCGCACCAGTAAACTTTCTGCTCACTCCTGGCGAGCGCATCAACCTCGGCGCGATGGGTCACCTGAACATTGCCGACCACTTGACCGCTTACATGGACGTCATGTACGTGGACAGCCGCAGCGCCCAACAGCTGGCGCCCACACCGGCGGTCAGCATCGCGTTCGATCCGAACAGCCCGCTGCTTTCCAGCCAGGCGCGCGCGCTCTTGGCCGCACGTCCCGACCCGAATGCGCCCGCATTCCTCACGCGGCGCATGCTCGAGTCGGGTTCGCGCCTGCAGGAAACCAGGTCGAAGCTGCAGCAGGCAACCGTCGGTTTCCGCGGCGACCTGCCGTTCAAGGACTGGGAGTTCGACGCCTACTACCAGTTCGGCCGCACCGAATTTATCAACGCCACCCACAACGATGTGTCGAGGTCCAGATACGCCGCGGGCCTGTCCGGCTGTCCGGAAGCCTTCAAGCGGTTCGTGCCGAACTGCGTGCCGGTCAACGGCTTCGGGGTCGGCACGATCAGCCCGGAGGCGGCGAACTTCATCAGGCTGGACTTCACGGATACCACGATATTCGAGCGCAGTCTGGCGAGCGCGTCGATCAACGGCAGCATCGTCGATCTGCCCGCGGGACCGCTCGGCTTTGCTGTCGGCGCTGAGTATCACGAGGACCGGTCCGACTTCACGCCCGATCTGGCCAAAAAGAACGGCGACATCCTCGGCTTCAATGCGGCGCAACCGATCTCGGGCAAGTTCGATGTCACAGAGCTCTTCCTGGAAACGGTCGTGCCGATCCTGAAGGATGTGCCGGCGGTGCGCTCGCTCAACCTGGAGGCAGGAGTGCGCTATTCGGACTATTCCACAGTCGGCAACGTCAGCTCGTACAAGGCAGGGCTCGACTGGTCACCAATGTCGTCGCTGCACGTGCGCGGCATGTATCAGCGCGCATCGCGCGCGCCAAGCGTCTTCGAGCTGTTCCAGGCCGGCGATCAGGGCTTCCCGGCAGTGAACGATCCGTGCGCCGGTCGGCTCTCCAATGGAGCGAGGCAAGACGTATCAGCGGAAGTGGCGGCGTTCTGCCAGAGCAACTTCGGTATCGACTCTGCTACCTATACGCAGCCGAACAGTCAGATCGAAGCGTTCTTCTTCGGCAATCCGAATCTCAAGGAGGAGAAGTCCGACACTTATACCTTCGGTCTGGCAATGACGCCGGAGTCGATTCCGAGCCTGCAGTTCTCGGTCGACTACTACAGCATCAAGGTCGAGGACTACGTCAACATCCTGGAGGGCGGCACGACCGGTGTTGTGCGCGCGTGCTTCGCGTCTCTCGACATCGATAGCGACGCGTGCTTCAGCCGCGACCTGGGGCAGCCGCTGGTCTTCCGCGATGCCGTCGGCGACCTCAAAGCGCGAGTACCGATCGCGAACCTGTCCGAGCTGCAGACGAAGGGCATCGACGTCAATGTCGCGTACCGGCTACCGCTCGGATTTGCCTCCGGCGCATTCGGCGATACAGTCGACCTCAATCTGCTCGTCAACTGGCTCGACACCTGGAAGCTGGACGATATCGACTACGCGGGGACGATCGGTGCTTACAACTACTCCGGAGCGTTCCCGGAATACAAGGCGAATCTGCGACTCGGCTATCGCATCGGACCGGTGCATCTCAACTACAACCTGGAGTTCCTCGACAAGATGGACAACCAGGGCAACATCCCGGCATTCGAGGACCCGAGCGGCTACCAGGGCGTGTCGAGCACGATCTATCACGACCTGAGCGCTCAATGGTCGGTCAATGACTCGATAGAGGTCGGGCTCGGCGTGCGCAACCTGACGAATCGGGAGCCGAAGTTCTTTGACATCCCGATCGATCAGAACACCGACCCGGCGACTTTCGACACCCTTGGGCGCTTCTATTTCGCGTCGGTGCGCTCGAGATTCTGAAGTCTGATCACTGCCACGCGAAAACCGTTCTCGAGCGCCGCGTTCGTCAACTGCTGACGCGGACACTCGACCCACTCAACCTTGGAGAAATGTATTAACGCCATCATCGCAAAATCGATCGTCGCAATCAGCTTGGCTGCGGCGCTCACTGGGTTCTCCGTATCGGCACGCGCAGTTACATCTGCTGTGAAGGTACGGAGCGTCACTGTTCGCTACGCCGAACTGGACCTCGCCAAGCCACAGGGTGTCGAGGCCCTCTACATGCGCATTGGAGGCGCAGCAAGACGTGTCTGCCGCGCGGACTCCTCATTGCGCCTGCGCGATCGAGTGAACAGCAGTAGCTGCTATCAGGACGCCATCGGGCGCGCAATCGAGCAAGTCAATCTGCCGACACTCACGGACCTTCATCAAGCGAAGGTGAAAGCCACGGTGGGCTAAGTGCGCGGCCGCGAGCGGCGGATGCAATGGACTCGATGCGGATCTGGCCGCTGATCGAGGCATTCGCATCCGCCGTCGCGTGCTCGCGTCGAGCCCCGGAAATCCCATCGACGACAAAGTGAGCGTAGCAAGCGAAAGGCTCGCGCGAGGTTCACGAGATACTCAGCCGAGCCGGACGTCTATGGACCTGCGAGACCTCTACGGACGTCTCTGCACGCGCTAGCGCATGCGCGCGGGACGTCAATGTAGGTCAGCGGACGTCTACGGACTTTGTGCTCTTGGCCGCCGGGGCTACACCGAAGCACTGGCGGCGGGTTACGTGGCGACGGACCGATGCGTCGAGCATCCGACGCATGGTCTCATGGGATTGCACTACAAGAATCCAGAGCTGCGAGACGCCACGCCCAAGGTCGAGCAGCCGGAGATATTGCTCTACCAGCGGATGTCGGACGGTACCCTCAAACTAAACGGGGTCGAGTATGTCGTGCCGCTATCCGCTTGGACGCGCGATGACCACCCGATTCTCTTTGGGCAGAGACTCTGACGGGACGACGCCCTGGGGATCTGGTACCTGCATGCTTGGATCTGGGAGCCCAATCCCTCCGGCATTTTTGCGGACTGGAATCGGAACGCCAAATGCTGAGTCGAAGGTAGACCGTAGTTCGCTGGCGCGTAGCAGGTTAGTCCCGTGCATGCTCCTGCTCTTGCAGCCTCGATTTCGAAGCAGAACCGATCTCCGTAGAGGACGCGTGCGGGTTTCGGTGTTCCGATCGAGCGGCGAACGATGGATCGCGTCACGGTCAATGAGTTCATCGCGTCCGTTGGTAACGGCTTCTGCGTGCGGAGCAAAGGATTGCAGCCTACATTGCATCAGGCGTCGCCATTGACTTGCAAGCACATCGTCATCATCGAGGACAAAGCAGCGCAGCACACTCTTGGAAGATGGCACTTTTACACATAGTTGACTGCGCAACACTGGCAATATCGAGGACTACACGCGAACCCGACATACAGTCCGCCGTCGACAAGGTACGCTCCACCTTCGACGCGGAGCATTGTGGTACGAAGTCAGGGAGACGGAGGATCAAGACAATGAGCACGCTCGTGTCGCGCACGGCAGCGCTCTCGGTCGTGTTTGCGTCGTTCCGGCTCGGCGCAGCATTCGCACAGGAACTGCCAAATCATGTTCTTTTTCAGAGGAGCGCGCCGTTGCCCGCGGAGGCCAGCGATGGAGTGCCGAATTCCGAGCCGCTGGACAATTGGTTCGGGGCAGACGTCGCAATTCGCGACGGCTTTGCTTTCGCCGGCATGCCGAAGACGAACGCGACAGGTCAGGTTGCCGTGTTCACTCAACAAGGGACCCGCGGACACTGGACACGAACGGCCACAATTGTCGCCTCGGCTGGCTACTACGATCGCCCCTACACCGGCCAGATAATCTACAGGCGAATTTCTCAAGTTTCTATTCCCTGCGAGCAGGTCTTGTATTCACCAAGACACCCGACCAATGCGTTCCGAAAGTTCGGGCACAAGAAAGCAGCAATATGCGTCCTGCCCGCCTGATGGAATCTCTACGCTCCGCTGGCGACTCTACGTTGGCGCGTTGGCGTGTGAATCGCAAAAGACTCGTCGTTCGGCGATGTAGTTCATTGCATAACAAGCCGCTGGTACCGACTCGCAACGGCGAAGCGCCGTTGCTCGCGGCACAGCGGCGGCGTTATGTGCCACCGCAGCAGTCCCTGTAGGAAAGGAGGGTTGCACCATGAGGAACATCAAGGTCTTTGCCGAAGTGTGCCTCCTCACCGGGTTGCTTATCTGGGTTCTCACCGCCGTTCCCGCAGCGGCCGTCCCGGTCCAGCTCCAGAACGGGACTGCGACGTTCTCGCAGCCCTGTATCAACAGCCACTCGCCCGACGAAGCGGTCGACGGAAACTTTAGCGATGTTGATGCTGACGGCGTTAACGGCTGGGCAATCGCGGCGACCTGTGTGGAACAGACAGATGACGCGACGAATCAGACGGCTGTGTGGGAGACCACCACAAACGCGACAGGAAATGGTCTTACCTTCACCATGTACTTCAACCACCTCAACCCCGGGCATCTGCTTGGCCGCTTTCGTTTCTCCGTGACGACAGACGACCGCACAACATTCGCGGACGGCTTAGACACCGGCGGAGACGTGGAAGCGAACTGGACCGTGCTTACGCATCCCACTGTAAGCGGTCCGGAAGGGATGACCTTTACCACGCTCGCTGACCACAGCATCCTTGTGGGGGGAACCATCCCCGCTCAGGGCATCTACACTGTCATCTATGAGACGCCAGTTTCGGGCGTCACGGGCGTCCGGCTCGAAGTGCTTGAACACCCCTCTCTGCCTTTTAACGGGCCCGGCCTTTTCCCACGCAATGGCAATTTCATACTCACAGAGATGACGCTCGATGCCACGCCCATTCCCAACCACTTCTGGTGCTATAAGGCTAAGGGGGATTCTGTGGACGTGACCGTCAGCCTCCAGGATCAGTTCGGGGGAAAGCCGGGGGTTTTGGTAGAAGAGCCGGAGTTGTTCTGCAATCCGGTTGACAAGAATGACGAGGGGATTTCTGATCCCACGGCGCATTTGACATGCTACAAGATCAAGGAGGATGACAAGAAGCGGCAGGTGCTCATAGAGAACCAGTTTGGCGAGCAGACTTTGAAGGTCACAAAGCCCAAGCTCCTCTGCGTACCGTCCAAGAAAATTGAGGTCATACAGAATAAGGGAAAGGACAACGATAATGATGCTAACGAATGAAGACGAAGAGGAGGAATAACCCCTGCACTGCTTTGTGCGCTCGTTTCTCGCTGCGGCTTCCGGCAGCAGGTGAGCGCTGGCGTTAGGCGTCGCTGAAGCTGCGCGATGGTTGTCATCATCGAGTACGACGCGAGCTGGCCAGTTCTCTTCGAGGAAGAGGCGCATCGCCTGCGTGCCGTGCTCGGCTTGGCAGCGCTGCGGATCGAGCATGTAGGCTCAACATCCATACCGGGGCTTGCCGCCAAGCCGGTGATCGACATTCAGGTCTCAGTTGCTTCGTTGGCGCCGCACGGTCGCTACGTGGCTGCGATGGCTACACTTGGGTATCGTCACGTAGCGTTCGGCGATTTCGATCTCGTGTATCCCTTCTTTCACAAGCCAATCGAGTGGCCCAGCACGCATCACGTTCATCTGTGCGAAAGCGGAGGACAGCAAGAGTTGGAGCACCTGGTGTTTCGGAATCATCTGCGTGCTCACCCTCAAGTCGCCGCGCAGTACGAAGCGCTCAAACGCGACCTCGCGCGCACTCACGACGCAAGCACACCGCAATCCATGGAGGCCTACTCATTGGCGAAGTCCGAGTTTGTTGCCAATGTGCTGCGCGCCGCAGAGGCAGGCGGTGCCGCTGCTGCTGCAGCGTCCGCACCTAAGTGCTGACAACGCGCTGAACTCCCGCCATCAGTTCGTCGACGTGAACTCTTCTCGTGATGTGCTACAGCAGCAAATCAACGCTGACTTTGCGATTTCAGGAATTCGATGATCTGTTTGCGCACAGCCTCATCGCCAATTCCCTTGTAGGGCTTCATATTGTTGCTCGCGACGACCTGGTCCGGATTCTCGAGGAATCTGTTGAGATTCGCTTCATCCCAAGTGATCCCGGAGCTGGTTATACCCTGCGAATAGTTGCTGTAGCCTGCTGAAGCCCCTGCCTTTGAGCCGTAGATGTTATGAAGGGATGGGCCGAGGCGGTTGTCGCCTTCCTTAGTCGAATGACAAGTTCGGCAATGAGTGTTGAATGCCACCTGACCTTCGTCCGCGGCAAGAACGTGCGTTGTACCGATGAATGTGAGCAAGGCGGCGACCCCGGCAGTGCCCACAACGATACGGATCGAGCGAATCATAGATGGCTCCTAAGCTCTACGCTTCGCGGCCGCCGACACGATTCACCCACACGGCGAGCACGTGATCGGCCCCGAGCCGCCGCTTGGCAGCGAGCACAATTCCGCCCAGTCAGTCGAAAACGCGCGGATCTGCAAGATGGTTGCAGTCAGTGTCCGCGCACGCTCTGTGGTTGGGAAGACGATCATGTCCAGTTGCGCTTCCCGGCAGACCGAATCGAGTTCACTGGGTACGCCGACCTGAGGAGGTCGCAAGAGTAAGGCGATGTGAGCCCGCTGCGACGGACGCCGATGGACGTCTACGGACGTCTTTGGATGGCTCCCCCCGGGCCGGATCGAAGTCGATCGCAAGTTGTTGAGCTAACGAGTGGTCCAGACTTCGAACGAGCTGGATACCCCCCAGCGATACCCCACGCATACACGCGCTGCGTTCTGGCGTGTTTGCGCGCGCGTGCGACGCCGGTAAGAGAATCAAAACGAAGCAGGTGCACCGATATCGGCCCGACGTCTACGGATTCAGCGCAGGCAACATAGTCGACGTGCCAATGCGTTTGGTCAGACGGACGTCGACACGATCGGCTGCGACTGGATTTCAACATGAGGTTCTAACGCCCGGATAGACAGCACGCGCGAAAAGAGAGAGCCTCAGTCGAGATCCGTATGAACGGGAGATGCCACCATGTTGAAATCTACAACCGACGGCTCGACCATGACATCGACAGCAGCATTGAGCGCAAGGTCAGAGCGGGCGGCGGAGGCAAACCCGCCGAGGGCACGGGCGAACGTTGAGTTCGGCGTGGCGTAGCTCTTGGGAGGCACAGATCATGTCGAACGCACCAACAATCCTACTGGCTGCTCAATGCCGCGCTGCGCGCGCGCTCGTGGAGTGGTCACCCGAACGACTGGCCCAGGCGTGCTCTGTCGAGCTAGAAACGATCAAGGAGTTCGAAGCACGTTTTCGAAGACCGGATCCCGAAGTTCTAAGTCGCATCCGGGCTGTGCTGGTCGAAGCTGGCGTCGACTTCGTCGAGGAGAATGGCGGTGGTGCCGGAGCGCGGCTAAAGCTCAGTCGCAAGGAACTGCGTGCGATCAGTCGCTGGGAAGGAGAAGGAGGCTCCCTTGACGATATTTAATCCTGAAAGATGAACGCGGGAGAGCGCGCTGCTACCGCTCGCAGTTGTACTTGGCGCTGAGGACGCGTGTAGTGCGACGGTGGTGAAATGAACGCGTCTCTCAGCTCGCGGCTGCTCCTCCTGCTGACCTCGCTTGTTGTCAGTGCGGCACTCCCAGGTTGTGGCCGCTTGCCGGATCTCGGCAACCGAACGCCATCACGTGCCTTGCACAACACGGCAGGAACCCGTCTCGGGCAAGCACTTTCAAGACGCTTCGAGATTTCGGCCGGCCAGTCAGGAGTTCTTGCACTCGCGAATGGGCTCGATGCGTTTGCTGCGCGGGCCGCGTTGATCGAAGCTGCCGACCGCTCGATCGATGTGCAGTACTACATCTGGCAAGAGGATCTCTCAGGCATCCTGCTTTTCGAGGCTCTGCAACGCGCGGCGGACAGGGGCGTGCGCGTGCGAGTGTTGCTCGATGACAATCGCACATTCGGTATGGACGAGCGGCTCGCAGCTCTTGACGCGCATCCCAACATAGAAGTCAGGCTCTTCAACCCTTTCAAGTTTCGGTATTGGCGCGTGTTCGAATACGTCGCCGAGTTTCGTCGCATCAACCGACGAATGCACAACAAGTCCTTTACGGTGGATAACCAGGTCACGGTGATCGGTGGGCGCAATATCGGTGACGAATACTTCGCAGCAGCCGACGAAGGCGTCATGTACGACCTCGACGCGCTTGCGATCGGCGATGTCGTGCGACATGTATCCGATGACTTCGATCGCTATTGGGCGAGCGACTCGTCCTACCCGGCGAGTCTGCTGTTGTCGAGACCAGACGATAAGGTGATGGCGGCGCTTCGCTCCGCGGCGGTGCAGCTGGAGGCAGGACGCAATGCGATAGCATATAGGGAGGCCCTTGCCCAACGACCCCAGGTGCAGGCTCTCATGAGAGGAGAGCTTCAATTCAATTGGGCGACTACTCGTCTCGTTAGCGACGATCCCGCAAAGGCCCTCGGAACCAAGACCTCGAAATCGCCGTGGAGTGAGATCCAGGAAGCGCTGGATCCACAAAGCGAATTGGGCCTGGTTTCGCCCTATGTCGTGCCGCATGTCGAAGGCGCCAGTTTTCTGCTCGATGCTGCTAACCGACCTGCGAAGGTCTCGGTCCTGACAAACTCCCTTGAGGCTACGGATGTCGCAGCCGTCCATGCCGGTTATGCGA
>Ga0207645_10002915_pt1 | contig 13216 bp, 19 predicted proteins | sample KBSM53metaG_FD_184331 | JGI IMG/M metagenome (GOLD analysis project Ga0207645, IMG submission 184331) | Miscanthus rhizosphere microbial communities from Kellogg Biological Station, Michigan, USA - KBS M5-3 metaG (SPAdes) (version 2) | ecosystem: Host-associated > Plants > Roots > Rhizosphere >...
CGATCGACGCCAAAGCACAGGGTTGGACGGTTCTCGCCATGTTCCAGCCAGTGCTCGACCACGTCGCCGACGAGCTTGGCGTCGCCCATGATCCGGGACAGTTGCTCTTCAGCGTAATCGCCCGCAATCACCTTGACGCCAGCCAAGTCCGGGACGTGAGGGCCGAAGATCCGGAACGGCGACAAGTAGCCCTGATCGATCAGGCTTTTCATACTCGGCCCTGGCACGAGCGCGTCCCAGTGTTGTGCCATGCCCTTGGCCCAGGGCGTGGCCGACAGGCCTACAAACGGCACCTTGGCCCACGCCGGATCCGCCATCCACTTGCGCACGCTCTCAAAGCCCATATGCGCCTCATCCACGATGACGAGGTCGGCCTCAGGGATCTTGCGACGGCACAGCGTCTGGACGCTGGCAACCTGGCAGGGCCGCGAGGCGTCAGTTAGTTCGTGGATGCCCTGCATGACGCCAATCTCGGCGATGCCCTCATGCAGGAAAGCATTTACGGTCTGATCCACGAGGCTGATGCGCGGGACCGTGAAGATCGCTCGCCTGCGCTTGCCCAGCGCCAGGTTGATCGCCTCAGCGGCGATGCGCGTCTTGCCGGCGCCGACGGGCAGTTGCAGGACCGGGCGCCGAGCGCCGCTGCGCAGGGCCTCTCGCAAGTCAGCGATCGCAGCGGCCTGGTAGTCTCGTAGGGGCTTCATCGTTCCTCCCTGCTTTCCATTGGCACAGAACAGCGTATTGGCCATGGGTATTGCCCAAATCGGCAACGGGCTGCCAGCCATAGGCCATGGCCAGCAGCAGTTCGCCGTATGGGACGTAGCGGAACCAGGAGATCATCAAACGAGGCGGTTCTGTTCGGCCCAGGACACCCAAGCTCGGATGGCGCCCTTCACCTCATCCAAGCTCGATGGCTTCCAGCCGCCCCACTGGCCGCCGAAAAACCGCCCCCTCGCGTTGGCTTCCATAGTTTCGGCATCACCGACGATGACGAAGGCCGTCAGAACCTTGTCTCGGGTTAACCGATGCCACATGATTTCCTGCCCCCTACCGATCATTTCCGCCGGTTTCCATTCGAGGACAAGCGCCCGCCCCTTGATCTCGACGATCGCGTCGACGTCGCCAAACTCGATCTTGCCAGGCAGGCAATCGTCAAAGACTTCGATCTTGGGACGCTTCAGTTTGTTGAAGCACCCCCTCTGTGTGCAATCCCAGCGCAGTTTCATCGGACGAACCCCCACTGCTGGAAGGCCTGCCGGAATGCGCCGCCGCGTGGCCCGAAGTAGAAGAACGCCTGTCCTTGGGTTGGCGAAGCGAACGATCCGTCGGCGCCCTCGAAGCGAATGCGGCCACGGGTAAAGCAGATGTTTGAGGCGGCCCGCTCGGCCAGGTGAAACCAGCCCGTATCAGTGTAGTTGTGCGTCAGCATGACGGCTTCCGTGACGTTGCCGGCCTCAACCTCCTCGACAAGCTTGGCAACAAACTGATGGATTAAGGGCTGCGAATAGGGCGGGTTGAGCCAAACCTTGCCCTTCCACTCCTGGGCCAGGCCGTCATCGTCCTTGGTGAACCATTGCGCCGCCTTCACGCGGGCCTGCGCCGCATCGCTTGTCGCGGGATCGATATCAAAACCTCCGAGGAGCTCGCGGGCCGCGTCAAGATATTGGGCCGGCGTATACCACTCGTTCTCACCCGTCCCCTGGGCACGATGGTTGTGATCCGAGCCATTCCCGGAACCGCTAGGGATAGCCGGATGTGATCCGACTTCCTCTCGAAGGCGGCGCACGGACCATCGGTTTATCTCAGCGAGAGAGAGGAGTTCATCCGCCCTTTCCGGAGGGAGACCAGCTACCTCGGCGTGGTGGGAGAAGCTTAAATTTACCCGACGTCGGGTAAATTCGAATGCTTTGGTGACGGTCTTTGTGTTGTTGATTGTGTTGTAGGCCAAGCCTGTCGCCTCAATGACGACTTCATACTTATCGCCCCACCGCTCACCGGCCCGCGCCCAATCGCCAATCATCCATCGCGTAGCTGCGTTGAAGGCGCTGATCTTCTCACCGTCGGCCGCCCACTGATCAAACGTCAGAGTTTCCGGGGCGTCGTATCCAATCCGGCTTGGCGTGCCGTATAGGCCGGCAACGCTCATGGGCAGTTCCAGCTGCCCCCTGTCATTCAGCCGTCCGCCCGGAACGTAGCCATCCAAAACACTTCGCTTGTCCATGTCCGTCTCCTGATTTGCCCGCCCAACCTAGCTTCCCTGATGACTCTGTCAACCCCCCAGGGGATACAACTTCCGTGATCGATTGTTACAATCTGTAATATTTCGTGATCGATGAGGTATCCACGTACCGCACCCGGCCGGCCCGAGCATGCGATGTAGCCTGTTGCCGTTTCATTTGCGTGTCTGCTCGGAGGTTCCCGGCGCAGAAGAGGACGGCAATCAGGGGCCGGTTATGACCGTCACGTTGACGCCCCCTGGCGGTATCTAATTACCGCTTCTCAACGAGGCGCTTGAGTTCCCGATCCTCCTAAAATCGGCGGCCCTGGCCGGCACTTACCCTCTCTCATGGCAAACGAGAGAGGGGTTCCGACGGCCCGAATGCACGTGGCGATGCTGAGGGACAACCTGCCCAACAGAACCCCCTAAAGGCTGCCCGGTCGGTATAGGGCGGGGAGGACGACTGGCCCACGTCACGGGCAGGCAGGCTATACCAGGGACAGCCACCCCCAGGACCGCGTTCCCCAGCCCAAAGCGGGAGGGGAGGGGCAGCGGAAGGCGGACTATTGCCTGAGGGGGGGGTTGAGAAATACAACTGGACGCCGACAGTTTGCAACTCAAGAGAGACGGTATCCAGACACCACATGATGCGGTATCCAGATACCACAGCGCTTGTTAGCCCTTTGCGTGAAGGGTCGGGCCGAAGTCCTTGAAGTCTTTGATGGTTTTACCGAGCACGCGCACGTAGGCCACCATCCGGCGCATCGCGTATTCGACGCCGGCTATGTCGTCCGTTGAGGCGTGAAGCTGGATCAGCTGGGCTTGAATCCCGGCCATATGGGCAAGTTCTTCGATGAACTCGAAAACGGCCTGAGGACTACCGTGTGGCGCGCCCTTGTCTTGGGCGCCGTTCTTGTCTACTCCAGACATTGAAAGTCCTTTCGTCTTAAGCTCCTGGCGAAGGGTTTTTCCGAGCGAGACTTAGAGGGGGATGGTAGGCGCCATCCCCCTCTCTTTATGTCTTAGGCTTCCGCCGGCTCTTCGGGCAACCGATGCTGTCGGCAAGTATGGAAAAAAGCGGGCTTTCCGAGGCCAGAGAGGCCAGGCGGCCCGTATCCAAAACTTCCCCAGTCTTGGCATCCCGGATAGTCGCAGCGCGGCGGTTGCGGCGGCGGGTCCGGGATTTTGCGGTCTCGTTTGGCGAGTTGTCGTTGCCATCCTCGGGTGAAAGCAGATTTGGGCACGGTTCAACCTCTAAGAGAATTCCAGGTTCTGCGAACTCGCCCCAGCGAACGCGTAGGTCCTGACAGAGGCTATCGTCTTCGATCGCCCCACCCTTGACGAGCGCATCGCAGGGTCCTTTGAGGAAGTTGTCAGCGTCCCTGAGGCGCCTAACGACCTGAGGATGCAGCCAGACGTTCAGAGTGTATTCGCCCCGAACCTTTCCCTGCTCTCTAGCGGCTAGGTAGACGACCCAAACCGCATCGTTCATCCAGGAACGATACACTGGCGTTCGGACAAGTTTCCCGCGCGCAACGGGTTTCCAGAGCTTATTGAGAGAGGGCGGAAAGGGGAGAAAGACCCTCATGATTTCGCCTCCCTTTTGGCCCTTCTGGCCGCGCGCGCGGCCTTCTGGCGCTCATACTTGGTTGGCCGGTAGGCTATCTGACTCTCGCGATAGGCCGCCGCGGCCTCGGCCCGGATCTGCTTCAATTCGGCGAGCAGGATCGGCGCCCACGCCTCGGGCGTGTTCTCAACCGGGCCTGGCATCTTCCGCTCCCGGATGATGCGCTCGATCTTCCTCTCGCCGTGCATGGCCGTTGTGTGATCCCGGCCGCCGAGTTCCTTGCCGATGACGGGCAGCGAGCGATCCGTGAACCGATAGGCCAGGAACATGATAACCTGGCGAGCGTCCACGAGGGGCGCGACCTTGCTCTTGCCCTTCAGCTCGTGCACGGGCACGCCGCTGACCTTCGAGACCATCTCAACGATCTTGCGGACCGCTGGGGACCAGCTCTCCCCATAAGGGATGTCGGTAGGTGGCGCCGCCGGCGGTAGATTGATCTTGATGACCGCCCTCGGCTTGGGCTTTGATTTTGGTGCAATTGTTGGAAGAGACACGACAGGGGTCTGAGGCTTGGGCACAGGCTTGAATGAACGGGTCACCCAAGCCTCAGCATCGAAAAGGCTCCTGGGCTTCATGCTTCACGCTCCTTTCGAAATCAGGCTGGGATGGATGGTAACGGCCGTGAACAGTTCGTCAGCCACAGAGTAACCGCCGAGTCTCGCCTTCTCCTGGATGGGCCCATAGAGGTCGCCAGGGAACATGTCCCGCTGGGCGTATTTCCAGATGGCCGTGCGCGAGCGCCCGGTTTCCCTGGCCATATCGGCCGCTTGTCCGTAGAGAGTTCGGATGACGGCCTCAACCGTCTCAAGTCGCTGGTTCATGGTTGCCTCAAAAATGTTTACCGGGTGGGGTTGACAAGCGCAAGATAGCGGATAAATTGGCGATGTCAACAGAGGGAACGCAGATGGCCTACCAGAGAACTGTCACGCCGCTGACGATCGATCTTCTGAAGCGCGACAATCGCTTAAGCCAAAAGCCCCTCTCAATTGAAGAGCGAACCAAGCAGGCCCTCGCTCGCGGCGAGAAACTCCTCGCCGAGGCCCGCCTCGCTCATCGTCTCGCAACCAGGAGCTAACCCATGGACAATCTCAGATACGACGCCGCCCAACTCTCTGACGCCCTCACGGACATGGAAGGCAAGATCGCAACGCTGCGTGAGCTTATCGATCAGGCCAACTCGAGGGCCGAGAACCTGACGGTCGATATTTTCGGGATGAGCCGGCAGGAGCGCTTTGATGCCTCGATGGAAATCTGGCGCCTGCTCTCGCGGATCAACTCGGCCGCAACCTGGGTAGACGTCCACAAGGGCACGGCCCGCCGCTACACCAATTCCATCCTGAGCGAAATCAGCGAGGACGCATGACTCATGTCCAACGGAGATAAACTCAGGGACAAGGTAAAACCTAGTCCACAGCAGAAGCAGAAACTAAGGGCATATCTCTTCCATCGCGAAGGTGGGCGTTGCCACTGGTGCCGGCGACCCGTTCGTCTCGATTGGCCCGGACGAACAAATGGCAATGTCAGAACTCCAGATGATGGCGTCACTATTGATCACATCGTTCCTTTCAGCGATGGGGGCACCTACTCTGGAAACAATACAGTCTGCGCGTGCTATCTCTGTAACAACGCTCGACTCGCTTTAACTGTTGGCGAGTTTGAAGCCCTCTTGAAGGAGTTTCGCAATGGCAAATGACGATCGCGTTAAGGAGATCCTTGCTCGCTTCGGCGAGGATCTATCCGCCACGTGGATGGTTCAAGGGGTCCGCGTGATCAGGCACTCGGCCCTAGAGCGCATCGCCGCGAAGGCTCACGTCCACTTCGAGGATCCAACCATCATTCGGGCCTACGAGCGAGAGGCTGTTATCCTGGTCAAGGGCGGGATCACGTCGCCGAGCGCCAGATGGGAATGGTCCATCGGCGAAGCCAACATGGAACTGAACTACCGGACGTCTGGCAAGCAGCAGGCCTACCCCTACGCCATGGCCGAGAAACGCGCCAAGGATCGTGTGATCCTCAAGCTGATCGAGCTGCACGGCGATCTCTACAGCGAGGAAGAGGCTGACGAATTCAAGGAAAGCGCGCCGTTGAGGGCTTCAACCGAAGCCGGAGACGCCCTCAAAGCGAAGATCCGGGAGGGGTTTAAGGAATTTGGCATGGATCCGCCTCTAATGGGTCCCGCCAAGGAAGCCCGGCGCGAGGTCATGTTCGATGCGATTTCGTCCGGCAAGCCCGTCGTCCTGGACGATGGCGAGGTTCACCCAGGTGAGTCCCTGACCCGCCTTATCCGGGAGCAGGGAACGGCCATTGGCATCAGGAACCTCATGCTCCGGCACGAAGTCCAAGCCTACCTGTCCGGGATACCAGAGGATCAACGAAATGAACTCAGAAACATCGCCATCGCCAGAATGGCCGACCTCGGATGGAAGCGCTCCAATGGCTGATCCTGCCGTATTCCGAGGCTACATCGTGGACGGCCCCAAGAACGTGGGCACGCACAAAGAGGTCACGCTGACCGTTCGCTTCCCGGTCGAGATTGGGAAAGCGCTAGTCAGCGCCCTTCCCTGGCCAACGAGGGTGAACCCTGTCCACGTCGCCATCGCCTTGCTCGAAAACCAAGGCGATCCCGGTCCGACCGAGCCGCCCAAGTCTGAGGTAAAGCTGAAACCGAAGTGGGAGGAATTGCCCTGCTGGAAACAGGCCGCGATCCTGTGCAAGGAACCGTCCTTCACGGCCTACCTTGTCCATGAATACCCGGACACCATGCACCTTTCCAAGAACGACACGGCCATGGCTGTGCGCTTCATTTGCGGCGTCGTGTCCCGGCGCCAGATCGACGGCAACAAAGAAGCCTACCGGACGTGGAAGAAACTCATGGGCGACTTCTGCGCCTGGCATGATGCCAAGGGCTTCAGCGCCTGCGGTTAACCCCAACCATCAAAGGAGCAAACCCATGAAAAAGATCATTCTCTCTGCTCTCTTCGCCGCCCTCTCGATCGGCCCAGCCCTGGCCAAGGACGTCTACCGAAGCGAGGATGGCGATGTCGCGGTCCGCGGCGCGCCCTGTGTCTTCGCGGCCCACCTGGACGGCAGTTGGCAAACCGCGCCAGGCAGCTGCGCCATGTATAAGGATAGCGAGACCAACAATACGATCGTCTGGATCGGCAAGGGCCGCATGCTGATCCGCCGGGATCCGGAAGAGAAGGGCTTTGCCAAGCTCTATCGGGTTGATCCGGCTACTGACGAGCCCAGACTCATGGGCAACGTCGTTGCCTCACGCAATTGCTGGGTCGGTAAAACCGTCCGGTTCTGCGCCAAATGAGCGCCGATCAGATGGCAATCATCGCCTGCATCCCCTTCGTACTTCTATTCCTGAAAATCCTGACCTTTACACCTGGGATGCTGGGAATTAGTCGTCCGGAAGGCTGAGGCCCTTCGAGAGCAGGAACAGTTCAGCGCGGCGCTTCCAGGATTTGAGCGCCGCGTTTTCCTTTGTCAGAAGATCGATCGTCGAGCGCTGCGGCTCGCGGCTCTCGAGGCGCTTGGCGAGTTCAGCCGCCCGCTCCTGATCCAGCTGGTGAATCACATCCCAGAGTGAGGGAATACTCTCTCGATCAAACAATCGCCACACCTTATAGACTGGGCAGATATGAATGTAGGGGCAGTTCTTTTCAGTTCGCTCGGGCATCGGGCACTTCCAGTCCCGCTTTTGTTATCACGTTCTCCAGCTTGACGACCTGCCGGGTCAAGGCCCGGACTTCGGTTCGCAGGGCCGTGATCTCCTCAGATTGCTCGTCGATAACCCGAGTCAGCTGCGCGCGTTCCTCTTGCAGCTTGGTCACCAACATGTTGAAGCCTTCCGAGACTGTCTTTTCAGTCTCAGCCGCGGTCCTGCCCGCTTCTGCGACGGTCTTACCCGCCTCTGCAACTTTCTGTTGGCGCGCTCCGATCCAAGCCAGGAGGCCCGCAATGATCGTTCCGGCAGCCGTCAGGAGGGCAGTCAGAACTTGCTGGTCAAACACGATGCCCCCTAGCGACGCGCTCGGGAGAGCAACTCCCTGGTTGTATAAGCTGCCGTCACGCAACAAACCGCTGCTGCGGACGACCGCAGGACGAGATCGGCCAAATAGATGCCCGTGAACATCGTGGCCAGGTTGGTCAGATGGGTCAGGCCGACCAACCCAAATGAACCGCCGATCAGTTTGACGGCATCCGGGTTCAGTGAAAGGGAATGCCGCCGATGAACCAGGTATGAAACGGCGATCAGACAACATCCCAGCACAATCCCGGCGTCCGCTACCAGGGACAGCCCAACCATGACACGATCGCTGGCGAAGGACAGCTCTCGCGGATAGTAGACGTCCGCACCAAGCCACCCCAGCAGCGTGTTAGATCTCCATGGGTCGTTATGGACGACCCTTATGACCCCCACGATCGTGGCAGCAACGATGATCGGCAAGATCTGGAAGACCCGGCGCTGAACCATCATCACGCACGGGCGCGGACAGAGGTCGTGAGTTGATATTTTGCATAGATGCGGAAGAGCGTTGAGGCAATGAACGATCCCGCGGCGATAAGTTGCGAGGCCGCCTCGGCCAACCCGTTAACGTCGATTGTTCCGGTTTGGATGCCTGCGATACTTAGCCCAATCGAGGCAAGACCGATAATGTTGGCCCAGACCGTCCTCGAGGCAAGGATGTTCTTGCAGCCCCATAGGCCGCCAATGCCCGGGTTCTGCTCGGCCTCAAGCTGGGCCTGCGCCGCAGTGTCTCCAATCACCTGATTGCTCTCCCGTTCTGATGCTGAAACTTCGACCACGTCGGCGACGGGATCGTCGGGTGGAATGTCGCGGGACAGGCCCGCATAAGCAGTGCCCGTGGATGGGGGCGCCATGGCAAGGGACGCGGTCTGAACCGAGACCAGACGCCGGTTCCAACCCTTGCCGAAGGTCCTCCACATCTTGAGGCCCATCAGGAAGCCGCGGCGCTTGGCAACGAGGCGCTTGACCACTTCCTCGGCGGAATACTTGTTGACGGCCGCGACCGTGGCCGGCCCGATCCGGCCATCCTGGTGGACCCCAACGACACTCTGAAGGTAGCGCGCCGCGCGTCCCGTCCCGGAGTTGACGCCAAAGTCATAGACCGCGAGATCCACGCCGCCCGGAAGCTCGTCGCAGCGCAAGGCGTCCCAGAAATACCGTCGGTAGATCGGCTTAACCGACTCTTTCGTGAGAGCCTTGACCTCATCAATCGTCGCGGCGCGGCCGAGGTATCGGCCAAGGGTTGCCTGTGTGATCCCGCGGTTCGTCGGGCCGCCAGGGTCCTTCGGATGATTGACGTAGCCGCCCTCGTAAGCGATGACCTGCCCGAATGCCTTGTCCCAATTCTCCTTCATGAGACGATAAAGCCCTCTTGGTGGCCGCTGAACGTTCCCGTCCCGGCGCTCTTGAAACCCATCACACTCGCAACGTGCATGCCCTGCACCAGCCCCTTCTTAACAATCGCTTTGGCATACGCATAGTTGCTATTTGCCGTTTGCACGGTTGTGTTCGATCCGGGCGTCTCAAGCACGTTCCAGTTGTCGAACTGCCAGGAGACCTGATTAGTGGTGGCCGTGCTGCTGTTGAACAGCGTTCCTGTCACGCCAACCCGAAGGGTCTCGCCCGTCCACAGCAGCGGCTCAAAGCGGGTCCCAATCTCAGACCAGACGCTGTTGAGGCCAGCCCCTGTGATGGTCGCGCCTGAGAAGGCGGCGGCCATCGGCGAGACAGAGCGGTTGAAGTAGGACCGGACCCAGGGCCGGGCATCCGAGTTGACGAAGATCGGAACGCCGGCGGCTTGATCGATCGCCACCATGCCCACGAGCGCGCGCGTCGCGTCGCCGCTCTTGACCTGAACGCCAAAGGCATCCGTGGTGTAGCCCGTCGCCGAGAGATCGAGGGTGTCGAGCGTGCCGTCGCCGTCGTTGTCATAAGCGTAGACGAAGTAGATCCCGCGAACCGTCGCCGCCGTGTCTGCCGTCGAGGCGCTCGAGGCAATCCCCACGGCGTAGGAAACCGTCGTGGATGTCACGGCCGTGATGGTCTGCGGCCCTTGCAGCTCGGCCACGCCAATGTCCGGCGTGACGTTGATCAGCTGGCCGACGACGAAGCTGTGCGCGGCGGCCAAGGTGACTGTCGCGACGGATCCGGAGACAACGCGGTTCGTCGTTCCGAGCGGTATCTGCTTACCAGTGGCCGCTGCCGTGATCCCAGCGACCGGGACGCGCTTGGCGACGCCGCCAATGCGCAGGTAGCCGTCCTCAACCGGGCGCAGGGTAATGACTGAGGAGCTTGTGAACTCCAGAACGCAGCCGCCGTGCGGGTTGGAACGCGAGATGTTGACCCGGCTGCGCAGGGTGTCGCTGGCCGCGTGGTAGTAGACTTCCAGGAATTGCTCTGCCGTCAGGTCGCCGGACTGGAAATCCGCGCCGGACTCATTCTTCCAGCCCTTCGCGCCCTTGCCATCGATGTTGAGTGTGGCCGCGCCGGTATTGGTCGCGTGGATGCGGACCACAAACCCGATCCCGGCCCGATAGGCGCTGATCTGGCTGTTCGTCGTGAGGGTGTAGGTGTTGGGCGTGCCGGCCGTGACGAGGGCGCCCTGCGTATCGTCCAGCAACTGCCGAATCCGGCGCATCATGGCGCGCGCCGAGTTGTTGACCGTGTTCGCGGGCTGCCCTTCGGCCCAATTGATCTCAGTGTCAGAGGTCGCGTTGGAAGCCGCGGTCGCTGACCAATCGAAGATGCCCGTCATTAGCCAATCCGACCTGAGAGGAGACCGAAAAACCGGTTCAAGTCTATGCCCTGTCGGGCATTGCTGAGCAAGCCGCTGGTCAGGAGAGGTTCAGGCGGCGCAATCCCGAGCGGCCGAGATGCCGAGGCCCCAGAGGGCTTTCGCGCCGGCGCCATCGCACTCGACGCCTGGCCCAGCGCGCCGGACAGGATGCCCGCGTTCTTGGTCAGCTTGGCGAAGAGGTCATCGGTTGCGGGCGTGCCCAGCAGTCCGGCTTGCGGCTTGGGCGGGTCCTGCCAAGCGGGCCTCGCCGGGTCCTGCCAGGGCGGGTTCGGGCCGCCCATTCCCGGCCCAATAGGAGGGGCGCCGAGCGAGGGCGCCGCGTCCCGCGCCATGCGGTCCGGATCAACCGCAGGCAGCGAGGGCGGCGCGCCAAGCAATCCCGCTGGCCGGCGCGGCGGCAGGGGCACGTCCGGCGGCGCGAGCGGCTGCGCACCAAGGCCTAGATCAATGTTCGACGGCCGAGGGGGTGGCAGCGGGACGCTCGGCTGGGCGATTGCTTTGAGTTGCGGCGGCGTTATACTGGCCAGACCCGTCGAGGGTGCGCCAGCCAGGATGCCGACGGCGGTTGAGGGCGCTGCACCTCGCTCTCCCGCTGTCGGCAATCCAACCGGCGCCTTGAAGCCCGTTGCATCCGGCGGCTGGTCCCGTCCCAGCAATCCCGTTCCGCCCATGCCCTCAGGCGAGAACACGCGCGTCAGATCAACCCGGCCCTTGTCCTGATCGGCCAGAAGACTGCCGGCGTCACCTGACAGAATGCCTGACGGCTTTTTGTCCTCCTCTGGAATCAGCGGCTTTTCGGGTTCTTTCGCGTCTTCCTGGTTCCATTCCTGTAGCTGCGATGGGCCGCTGTCCGCACTCTCGCCGCCATCCAGGCCACTCAGCAAGCCGCCCAGACTACCCAGATCGTTGCCGAGATCAGGACCCAGGTCAGTGTCAGTCGTAGGAAGGTCAGGGGTTCCGACGTCAGCATCCGTGATCCCGCTGAAATCCTTGTTGTCGATCGTGTTTGGGTCCTGCGTGGTCGGTCCGGTCCGATCTGTGATTGCCGGCGCCGGTGTCTGCTCTGACGCGGGCTTGCCCATGTTGCGCAGGTCGCTCAGGACCGTGGCGCCCTCAGTCGCCTGCTTGTGCGGATTGATCTCGCCGTGGCCGAAGACCTTTAGGCCCGGAAACTGCTGTTGCAGGCTCGGGTAAAGCTGCTTCATCGCCGCCCGCTGCTCAGGCGTGATGTCACTATCGTCCTTGGCGCTGATCTCGATCCCGATGGTGTTGGCATTCGAGAGCCCGCGGCCCGGCCCCTGGCCGTTGCGGATATGCTGGCCGGCCTGATCGAACCCCAGCGTCTGGCTGATGTTGCCCTGACGATCCATGAACAGGTGCGCGCCCGTGAGCCCGCGTGACTGGTAGACTGCTTTGACGTCGTCGGCCGTCTGCTCCCGGCCGCCGGTATGGTGGACGATCAAGGCCGAGACCGGGCGCCGGCCAGCGCCGCTGAAGCTTGGAGTCGGCGCCGTGGGGGCTTGAAGGGGCTGGTCAGCCGCCTGCGCCGGCGCCCGCACGGGTCCGGGCTCGCCCGACGTCCCGCGGGCCTCGCCCAGCATCTGCCGAGCTTGAAAGACGCGGTCTGGCTTGTAAGCGTCCGGGTTGCCGAAGGTGTGGTTGCCCAGCACCTGGCGGTTTGACATGGACTGCGCCCAGCCCGGCACGCCGCCGCGGCCCTGCATCGTCCCGACGTTCAGAAAGTGCGTCGCGCCGTTGGTCGGGTCCGGGCTCTCGCCTGACGCAACCCGGTCAAACGCCTGCGCTGCCGCCTGGTAGCGCGGACTATCTGGCGACATCGCCAGCATCTCTTTGCGGCGCGTGTTCCAGGGCTCAAATTGGCTTGGCTTCGTGACGACGCCGGTCAGCGTATTGCCGCCATACTGCTGGGTATTGAGGGCGGCCCGGTTGAAGATCACATGGCCAACCGCCTCGAGGCCCTTTTGACCTTCGCCGCCTGCTTCCATGGCCATCATGCGAATGGCCATGTCCCGGTCGCGCTGGCCGATGTTCGACGCCGCCACAGCGCGGTTGACCGCAACGTTCGCCGCCGGCACGTCCGGCACGGGCGGCACAACCACGTCGCCCAGGATGCCCTTGGCCGCCGGCCGGTCTGGCGTCTTGTCGGCGAATTCCTTGACCTTTGCCGCCAGGTCTTCGGACTTTTTCTCCCCCTCTTTAGGTCCGGTCCCACCCAGGATACCGGACCCTGTCTCCTCTTGGGCGTAGGTTGGCTCGGCGCCCGACAGGCCACGGGCCGCGCGAACCGCCGGTCCCGCTGGGCTGCCAATAGAAGGGGTCCCGGCCGGCAGGAGCTTATTGCGCAGACCGGCCACGATCGACTGGGCCGCGGACGCGCCGCCAGGGGCCGCCAGGAGCCCTTGGAGGGCCGCGGCGGGATCGGCCATGCCCTGGCTGCCGCCCTGGATCAGGGCTTGCAGGAGAAGCTGGCGCTGCTCTGGTGTAAGGCCGACACCCGATGCCATTAGGGACCCCCAA
>Ga0207645_10002919_pt1 | contig 13212 bp, 7 predicted proteins | sample KBSM53metaG_FD_184331 | JGI IMG/M metagenome (GOLD analysis project Ga0207645, IMG submission 184331) | Miscanthus rhizosphere microbial communities from Kellogg Biological Station, Michigan, USA - KBS M5-3 metaG (SPAdes) (version 2) | ecosystem: Host-associated > Plants > Roots > Rhizosphere >...
GGCCTGTGGCTGCACGTCGCGCGACGAAACAGCCACCACCGCCGCCAACGCGATGGCCGCGAATAGACCGGTCGAGACCGTCCACCTTTGCTGCATCGAATCCTCCCACGGTCGTGTGCACGTGCGCGAAGCACCGGAAATATGCAGAGCGCGTCCTGCGAAGTCGTGGGAGAATTCCGGGAATTCTCCGGGTTATTTCCTGACGTTCATCACCGCCGCGACGCAGGCGAGCCTGTGCCGCGCGGCCGCCGCCGCGAGATGGGCACCGAATTCGACGACTTCACGCTCGAATGGGACAGCCGGCAACTCTTCCGCGCCGGTGCGCCGGTCCATGTGTCCCCCAAGGCGCTCGATCTCCTTCGTCTTCTCGTGGAACGGCGGCCGGGCGCGGTTTCGAAGGCCGAGTTGCACGAACGCCTGTGGCCGGCGACCTTCATCTCCGACGCTACCCTCACCAGCCTCGTCGCCGAGCTTCGCGCCGGCCTCGGCGACAGCGCGGTTCAGCCGCGGTTCGTGCGAACCGTGCACCGGTTCGGATACGCTTTCTGCGGGACAGTCCGGGACGAGTCGCGAAGCCGGCGGCGTCCACTGCTCGACGTCACCTGCTGGGTGATCTGGGAGGCCGGACAGGTCGCGCTGCGCGAGGGCGAGAACGTGCTCGGCCGCGATCGCGACGTCGCCGTCTGGTTCGATGCGACCGACGTGTCGCGACGTCATGCCCGAATTGTGATCGCGGGCGGCCGGGCGATCCTCGAGGATCTCGACAGCAAAAACGGTACGTATGTGCGCGGCGCGCGCATCACCGCGCCATGGCCGCTCGAGGACGGCGACCAGATCGGCGTCGGCTCGGCGGTCGTCACCTTCCGCGTCGCAGCCGGCGGCGCGTCGACGGAAAGCCGGCACGCGCTAGAATCGGATCGATGAGCGGCCCCACACGGTGGCCGGCGTTCCTGGCGGCCCCAGCCTCGCGCCCCGTCGTGGCGGCGCTGGCGATTCTCGCCACGCTGGTCGCCGCTTCCGCCGCGGCGCAATTCCGCGGCGGGCGGTTCGGCATGCGCCTGCAGAACAACCCCCCGTACGACGGCGCGTTCCAGTATTGCCGCGCGATGTACCGCCGCCACCCGCAGGGCGACGGCGGCGGCTGGACGACCGACTATCCGCAGGCCGACGAGAACCTGCCGTTCCGCTTCTCCGAGCTGACCAAGGCGCCGGTCAGCCGCGACGAACGCGGCCGCTTCAACCACCAGATCGTCGGGCTCACCGACGAAGCGCTCTACAAGTGCCCGATCATCATCATGCAGGAGGTCGGGTCGCTGTATCTCGACGAGAACGACGCCGCCGGGCTGCGCGACTACCTGGTGAAGGGCGGCTTCCTCTGGGTCGACGACTTCTGGGGCGAGTACGCGTGGCGGATCTTCGAGAGCGAGATCCGCAAGGCACTGCCGTCGGGCACCTTCCCGATGATCGATCTGCCGAACGACCACGCGCTCTTCCACATGCTCTACGACGTCAACGGCGTGTCGCAGATTCCGTCGATCAACGTCTGGATCGGCACCGGCCAGACCTCGGAGCGCTTCGACAGCCAGGTGCCGCACGCGCGCGCCATCCTCGACGCCAATCGCCACGTCGTGGTGCTGATCACGCACAACACCGACTACAGCGACGCCTTCGAGCGCGAAGGAGAGGATCGCTCCTACTTCGATCGCTTCGCCGGCCTCGGCTACTCGTTCGGGATCAACGCGCTGATCTATGCGATGACGCACTGAGCGGGGGCTGGTGACTTGGGGCTGGAGGCTGGCTGTCACATCTCGGCTTGCGGCGGCGTTGCTGGGTCGCGGCTCCCGTAGCGCAGGCCTTCAGGCCTGCCACCGCCGCGCGGGCAGCCCTGAAGGGCTGCGCTACGACCGTTCTAATCCCCCGGGTCTCTAGCCAGCACGAGCGGTAAGCAACGACACCGTTTGCTGCGCGGCGATTCTTGGATCGAGCGCAGTGTCGGCGATGTTGCTGATCACGCGGGTGTGGTTGTGATCGACGATGCCGGCGCGCGACCAGACGCGCGCGGGCAGGCGGGTGACGTAGGCGGAGAAGGTATGGTGCCCGTTGCCCGGCCGCTCGCCGATGACGTGCACTACCGCCGCCTGGCGTGACGCCTCGACGGCGCCGAAGAGCGTCTCGCCGATGCGATAGCCGGCGCGCACGCGGCCGTTGACGACGACGATGTGCTGCGGGGCCGGGCGGAAGCCGGCAGCCGCCAGGCGGCGCCGCAGTTCCTCGAGATACGGGGCAAGATGCCCCGGGTCGGTGAGCGCGAGCGCGTTCAGGCCGTCCGAGACCACGACCTGCACGTCATAGGCGCCGCGCTGCGCGTCGCGCACCCCGCGCACGCGCGTGACCGATTCCTCCGACAACGTCTCGCCGGTCGGCGGGTGCAGGATGTAGTCGTCGCGATCGCGGCTGCGAGTCGTCACCGCCACGGGGTCGGCCATCGTCGACGCAAAGCCGGCGGGCAGCGGGGCGTGAATGCAGACCTTGGCGTCCTCGTAGAGGACGCGCACCTGCCGGTCGAGCGCCGGATCCATGTCCGACGGCCGCGCGCCGTGGCCGGATGCGATGAACACGCCGCGGCCGCGCACGCGCGCGAGGATCGCGTCGGCTTCCGCCAGCACCTCCGCCTCCGGCCGATCGTCGCGCCGTGCCCGCCGGTACTGCAGGTAGACCCAGCGCGGGTCGCCGAAGCGCGGCGTCGGCCGGCCGTCCGCGTCGATGACGCCGAGCCGCGTGAAGAACGCCCACATCCGATCGTCGACCTTGTAGCCGAAGCGCTCGCGCACCCGCACGTGATCCTGGAACGCGGTGGTCAGGTACGACAGCATCGGATCGTTGCGCGTCGGCAGCGCCATCAGGTACGCCGGGTTGGCCGGCATCACCTGCTCGATGCACCAGTCGAGATCGTCGAGCGTCACGTCCATGTGCAGCGTCGAGCAGATGTCGAGGCCGATCGCCAGCCCGTGCAGCTTGCCCATCACGGTGTCCTCGAGGCACACGCGCACCAGTTGTTCCCTGGTGCGGAACACCTCCGGGCCGATGAAGCCGGCGACGTCGTTGACGTGCACCCATGGCCGCCCCGCCTGCCCGGCGGCGCGCCGCGCGTCGGCCACCGCCGCCTGCAGGGCCCGCGCGAAGCCGTAGTTGCGCGACTCGTGCACCACCATGTCGAAGCCCTTGCCGTGGCCGTTGGTGGCGTCGGCTCCCTGCCCGGTCTCGAAGTAGAGGCCGAAGCGCCCCGTGCGCGAGGCGGCGTGGCGGCGCATTTTCTCGACGTCGATGTCGAACACCGCGTTGGCGTCGGCGACGCCGGCGAGGCTCTGGAACCACAGCGCCGTCGATCCGGGATGCTTCCGCTCGACTTCGGCCTGCACGTCGACGTGCGCCAGCACGCAGTGCGGCAGCACCTCGTCGAGGCCGAACGCGGTCACCAGGTCGCGCAGCGCGAGCTCGATGCGAGCGACCTGATCGACGTCGCTCGACACCGGGTTGGTGCCGAGGACGACGTCGCCGCACGCGTACGACCAGCCGTCGAGGACCTGCATGACGATGTCCTCGGGGTCGTCGGTCGGTGAATTCGGCTGGATCCGCGCGCCCATGTAGCCGCGGCCGCCGATGTTCGAGCCGGGCAGCGGGTTGAAGACCTTGCGCCCGACGGCGACGAGCTCGTCGTTCGACATCAGCTTGACCAGGCAGGCGATGAGATCGCTGGCCAGGCCCGGCATGATCCCCTTGATCGACGCTTCCGGCTCGTCGAGGGTGAAGCGCGCCAGCTCGCCGACGGTCCACCGCTCGACGCGTCCCTGGACCTGTCGGTCGACCTGGGCGTCGGCGAAGGCGACGACTTCGTCCTGAAAGATCGGATGCGCGAGGAGCGCGCGGACCGACGTATTGGCGAGAAGGCGCCGGCAATTCGCGCGCGACTCCTCGTCCGCCGCGGCGAGCCCCTGCGCGTCGTCGCCTTCCTTGAACGGATTGGCCGCGCCGAGCAGCTGTCGATACGTGACCGCGTCGAACGATCCGTGGACGCGCGTCAGCCATGCAAACAGGTCCTCGCCCGCCCTCACGTCGCGCACGACGACGCGGCCGGGCGCGGTAGAGGGCTGCGCCGTCATCATCCCCGGCACGGCGCGAACGCCGGCACCGGAGGCGGCGCCGGCCGCTGCGGCGGCGCCGCCGACGAGGAAGGTCCGCCGCTTCATCGATCACCTCCGTCTTCTGCGCATGGTAGCGCGCGCGTTGCGATCGCGCCACCGATGGCACGAGTGGGGGATGGATCCACCACCGAAGTGGGGCCATCACGCGCGCATGCTTCACACCCTTGGATCGTGCGCGCAAGAATCCGTGAAGCACGAAGTTCCGGACTCGGCCGAGAAAAGACTGCCGATCGGATACCTCATCGATTCGATCTCGTTTTCATTTCCGCCGTCCGCCGCGCGGTGAGCCGCGCGCAGGCGGATGTCGATCTCGCCCCACGACAGCTAGATAGCCGCGTTGCACGCGATGTCGCGTCGCGGCGCAGCGGCCGCATGCTCTCCGCCGCCGGAAGAGGTGCGGATTATGCAGCAGGCGCTGCGCTCTGGATACCGTACCCGGGAACGCACATGACGATGCGGCGCTCGCTCTCCACCGCCGCAGGCAGGACGACTTGCATCGGATAGAACGGGCCGCGCCCGACGTCCATCGATTCGTGTCCCAGCGTGTCGCCAACCGCGCCGACGCCGCGGATATCTCGCAGGAAGCGCTGCTCATCGCCTGCGCCAAGCTCGCGACGTTTCGCGGCGACAATCTTCATGCCTGGCTCTACACCATCGCGCGCAACCTGATCATCGATTACTACCGGTCGCAGGGGCGGTTCACCTTCGTGACCGTCACCCCGTCCGAGGGCGAGACCGAGCCGGCGCTGCAGATTCCCCACGACGCGGTGATCGCCGAGTGCGAGTTCCGCCAGCGGCTCACGTCGTGGCTCGATTGCTGCGCGCAGAGCCTCGACCTCGACGAGCAGGTGGCGGTGCTGCAGTCCGACGTCTACGACTATCGAGACAAGGACTCGGCGGCGATGCTGCACATGAGCGTGCCGAGTTTCAAGCTGCTGCTGCACGGCGCGCGGGCGCGCCTGAAGTCGATCGCCGCTGCGGGTCTGGCGGCGCCGCGCAACACCAGCCGCGGCGGCATGGTGCCAGCGCCGCCGGCGCAGGTGCGCTACCGTCTCGGCGTCAACTGCCGTCTCGACACGAGCGAGCTGGCGGCGCTCCAGCGCAAGTTGATCGACGGGCTGAAGCTCGCCGCGTTCTCGGCCTGTTTCTTCGTCAACGATCTCGCCGCGATCGGCGACCTCGTCGACCTGGAGCTGCTGCAATCGCTGCTCAACGCGTAGCTTTCCGGCAGCGTGCCACCGGCGAGTGCGCTCACTCGCTCGTCATCGTGTTCGTCCGCTCGAACGACAATCTCCTCCCGCGCACAGTTTTGTCATCCGCCGCGCAGACTATCGGTCGCTGACCCTCGTTCGTCTTTACCCCTGAGCAATTTCCACATCTGGAAGTGCGGTGAAAAGGGCCATGCGTGGCTCAGGGGGATGCGAATGTTTAGCATCAGTTGTCGTGGCGTGCGTGCGAGGAAAGCGTGGTCGATCGCTACGACGATCGCCATGCTCGTGTCGACGGGAGGACCGATCGCTCCGTGGTTCTCTCAGACGGTGAAGGCGCAGACTGCGCCGGTGGGCGCCGGGTTCACGTTGAACGCCGGCGACCTGCGGTTTATCTTGACCCAGATTGAGATCGCCCAGCAGCACTCGGCGGGCGCCGATCTCCTCAGCCTCCTTCCGGAATCGCGGGTGCCGTTCGGCCTGCGAACGACCGACGGGACGTTCAACCATCTCGAGGCGGGCCGGACCAACTTCGGCGCCTCCGACCAGCTCTTCCCGCGCATGACCACCGCCCAGTTCCGTCCGGCGTCGAACGCCGCCGGGGCGACGGCGTACACGCCGACCGGTGGCAACGTCACCGATCCGCGTCTGCGCATCATCAGCAACCTGATCGCGGATCAGACCACCCGCAACCCGGCGGCGATGGCGGTCAGCGGCTGTCTCACGCCGGCCGCCTGCGCGCCGACGGCCGACGCGCTTGGCACGCTGCCGATCGGCAACGTCGCGCCCGACGCCGGCCTGTCCGCGCCCTTCAACTCGATGTTCACCTTCTTCGGCCAGTTCTTCGACCACGGCCTCGACCTGGTGAACAAGGGCGGCGCGGGCAGCGTCTTCGTCCCGCTCCAGGCTGACGACCCGCTGGTCACGCACGGACCGGACGGCATCGCCGGCAACGGCGACGAAACTCCCGCCGGCACGCCGATGATCCTGTCGCGCGCGCAGCGCCCGGCCGGCAGCAGCGAGGCGATCAACCAGACGACGCCGTTCGTCGATCAGAACCAGACCTACACCTCGCACCCGTCGCACCAGGCGTTCCTGCGCGAGTACGTGCTCGACGCGCAGGGCAACCCGCGCCCGACCGGCCGCATGCTCGACGGCGCCGGCGGCAACATCGGCAACTGGTCCGAGGTGAAGGCCAACGCGCTGAAGCTCGGCGTCGTCATGAACGACAACGACGTCTTCAACGTCCCGAGCCTTCAGACCGACAAGTACGGCCACATCCGCCGCCAGGCGGTCACCGGCCGGCCGCTCGGCTTCGCGCCCAACGGCGCCACGGTGGTGCTGAATCCCGCGGCCCCGGTGCCCAGCAGCGCGCTGGGACGGGTCAACCACGAGTTCCTGAACGACGTCGCGCACAGCGCCGTCCCGACCGCCGTCGGACCGGACACCGACACCGAGGTTGGCTGCAGCCTGTGCCCGACCACCCCCCCGGGCAGCTACGACAACGAACTGCTCGATCGGCACTTCATCACCGGTGACGGCCGCGGCAACGAGAACATCGCGCTGACCGCCGTCCACACCGTGTTCCACTCCGAGCACAACCGCCTGCAGGGCGTGATCAAGGCGATGATCGATGCGCCGGTCAACGCCGTCACCGGCGTCAACGCGTCCGGTGTGTCGCTCAACGAGCAGCAGCGCTGGCAGGGCGTCGACGCGGCGTCGGGCTGGACCTACGGCGAGCGCCTGTTCCAGGCGGCGAAGTTCGGCACCGAGATGCAGTACCAGCACCTCGTGTTCGAAGAGTTCGCCCGCAAGCTGGTGCCCTCGATCAACCCGTTCATCGGCGACGGCATCAACTTCGTGCCGACCATCAACCCGGCGATCACCGCCGAGTTCGCGCATCAGGCCTACCGCCTCGGCCACTCGATGCTGACCGAGACGATCGCGCGGACGATGCCGGACGGATCGTTCAACGACATCGCGCTGCTCGACGGCTTCCTCAACCCGCTCGAGTTCAACCGCAACCCGGCGAACCCGCTCGTGCCGTTGACCGCCAGCCAGGCGGCCGGCGCCATCTTCCAGGGCGGCACCCGGCAGATCGGCATGGAGATCGACGAGTTCGTCACCGAAGCGGTGCGCAATCGCCTCGTCGGCCTGCCGCTCGACCTCGCCGTGCTGAACCTGGCCCGCGGCCGCAGCGAGGGCGTTGGCTCGCTCAACGTGCTCCGGACGCAGTTCTTCGCCAACACCGGCGACAACGCGCTCGCGCCGTACGCCAACTGGTTCGACTTCGGGTTCGCGATCAAGCACCCCGAATCGCTGGTCAACTTCATCGCCGCCTACGGCCAGCACGCGACCATCACCGGCACGGTGGCGGAGCGCCGCGCCGCCGCGCAGGCGCTGATGGACACCGACGCGAACTTCATGTTCGGCAACGCCGCGCTGACCGGCCTCAACGACGTCGACCTGTGGATCGGCGGCCTCGCCGAGAAGCAGATCCCGTTCGGCGGCCTGCTCGGCACCACCCTCAGCCACATCTTCGAGATGCAGCTCGAGAACCTGCAGAACGCCGATCGCTTCTACTACCTGGAGCGGCTCGACGGCCTGAACTTCCTGACGCAGCTCGAAGGCAACTCGTTCGCGGAACTGATCGCCCGCAACACGACGCTGAACGGCAGCCAGTCGGCCGACGTCTTCGCGCGGCCCGACATGGTCTTCAACATGTCGGCGCAGGCGGCGTGCCCGCCGGGAACGCTGAACCCGCCCGCGAACTGCCCGATCGTGGACGATCCGTCCACCCCGGACGTCGACGAGCGGCTCGAACTGGTCCGCGACCTCGCCGGCAACGTCCGCTACGCCGGCCCGGCGCACGTCATCTGGAACGGCCGTGACGACGCCAACGGCGACCGGATCATCTCGAGCGAAGGCGACGACACGCTGCGCGGCAACGGCGGCAACGATCGGATCGAGGGCGGCGCCGGCAACGACAACCACATCGGCGGCGCCGGCAACGACATCCTCACCGACACCTTCGGCGATGACGTCATGAAGGGCGGTCCGGGCGACGACGTGATCAGCGGCGGCGCCGGCCTCGACCTGCTCCAGGGCAACGAGGGCAACGACTTCATCGTTGCCGGCGTTGACGAGACCGAGAACTTCGGCGGCCTGGGCAACGACATCATCTACATGGGCAAGGGGCTGAGCGAATCGGTCGGCGGCGCCGGCGACGACTGGATGGAGGGCACCGAATCGCCCGCCAGCATCGCCATCGGCGACGACAACAACCAGTTCCAGAACGATCCGTTCGGCGGCAACGACATCGGCGTCGCCGGCCCGGGCGACATGGACTTCGACATGGAGGGCGGCGACGACATCATGGTCGGCAGCGTCCTGCCGACACACCGGTTCGAAGGGATGCTCGGGTTCGACTGGGTCACCTACCGCGGTGAAACCATCCCGGTCGACGCCGACATGCTCATCAGAGGCGCAGTCGCCATCGTCGCGCCGCTCAACGAGAACCGCGACCGGTTCGACCTGACGGAAGGGCTGTCGGGCTCGAACTTCGCCGACCTGCTCCGCGGCGACGATCGCACCGCAGTCGAACTGGCCGACGACGGGCTCACCGGCGTGCCCAACGGTCACGTGCTGAATGCGGCGGGCATCGCGCGGATCACCGGCCTCGCGGCGATCCTGCCGCCGGGCGCCACCTCGTGGGGCGAGGGCAACATCATCCTCGGCGGCCCCGGCAGCGACCTGCTCGAAGGGCGCGGCGGCAATGACATCCTCGACGGCGACCGGTGGCTGAACGTGCAGCTGCAGGCGCCGAACCCGAACGGTACGGGGACGATTCGCGTCAACAGCATGCACCAGATCAAGGCCGACGTGATTGCCGGCCGGATCAGCCCGAGCGCGATCACCTTCATCCGCGAGATCATCACGACCGACGGGCAGGGTGACATCGACACCGCGGTCTTCACCGGCAACCTGGCGGACTACACGATCGACTCCGCCAACGGCCGCGTGACCGTCACCGACAACGTCGGCACGGACGGCACCGACACGCTGTTCAACATCGAACGGCTGCAGTTCGCCGACCAGACGATCAACTCGCCGGTGCCGAGCGCGACCCGCAACGTGCCGAACGTCGTCGGCCAGACGCAGGCGACGGCGACGCAGAACCTGACGAACGCCCAGTTCCTCGTGGTCGTGGCGTTCGCCAACGATCCGGCCGTCCTGGCGGGTCGCGTGATCAGCCAGAATCCGGCCGGCAACACCCAGGCCACCATCGGCAGCACGGTCGGGATCGTCGTCTCGCTCGGACCGGTGCTGGTGCAGGTGCCGAACGTCGTCGGCTCGACGCTCGCCGGCGCAACCGCGTCTCTGCAGAGCCTCGGCTTCGTGGTGACGAGCACCACGGTGGCCAACGCGGCGCCTGCGGGCACTGTGCTGACCCAGAACCCGGCCGCACTCGTCAACGCGGTCTTCGGTTCGACGGTCGCCCTCACCGTCTCGGGTGGTCCGGGGACCGGTCTCGTCGCGGCCTTCGGCTTCGAGGAGCTCGCGGGCACGACCGCGATCGACTCGTCGGCTGGCCCAATCAACGGCACGTTCGGCGCCGGCGCCGCAGCGCCGACGCGCGTGGCGATCGGCAGGTTCGGCCGTGCGGTGTCGTTCGACGGCGGGGACACGATCAACGTGCCGGATAATGCGGTGACCAAGCTCGATCTCACCACCGGCATGACGCTCGAAGCGTGGGTCAACCCGTCGTCGATGAGCGGCTGGGAGAGCGTGCTGTACAAGGATCGCGGCGCCGCGGGCACCGGCCTGCTGACGTATGCCTTGTATGCGCACGACGGCGGCACGTCGACGCCGCCCGCCGGGTACGTGCGGACGAGCGGGGCCGGCCCGGATCGCGGGATCGCGGGTGGCCCGGTGAATGCGCTGTTCCCGGGATCCGTCAACCGGTTGTCGCTGAACAACTGGGCGCACATCGCGGTCACCTACGCCGCCGGGACGCTGCGCTTCTACGTCAACGGTCTGCTGGCGAATCAGATCGTGGGCGCGAACCAGAACATCCTGACGAGCAACCTGCCGCTCCACATCGGCAGCAGCAACGCGCAGATCTCGGAGGGCTTCAACGGGATGATCGACGAAGTCCGGATCTACAACCGCGCGCTCACGCAGGCTGAGATCGCGACCGACATGAACACCCCGATCGTTCAGTAACCCCTGCACGTCGCCGGTCCCGGCCGTTCTGCCGGGACCGGCTCTTTCTTCTCAACAGGCAAGTGGACGGGGCCGGGCGCCATCGGGCGCCCGGTCCAGCCTTCGGCGACCGCGTCGCACGAAGGTTCAATCGAGGAGTGCCCCAGCATGCTCACACGACGCGAGATGATCAGACGCGGGTTCTTCGCTCCCGCGCTTCTGGCCGCCGCGAAGGGCGTCGCCGCGCAGGACGTCAGCGACATCGTGCTGACGCCGAGTCCCGCGGTCGTGCCATTCACGCGGCGGCTCCGGATTCCGCGGCCGCACCTGCCGCTGAACCGGCCAGGTGCGACGGCGCTCGAGCGCGCCAAGGCGCAATCCATCTACCAGCAGACCATCGCCGAGGGGCGCTTCGCGCATGCCCCGATCGGGCCCGACGGCAACTGCGACTACTACGACGTGGTGATGAAGCCGGGACTGCAGGAGATCGTCCCCGGCACCTTCACCCCGATCTGGGGCTACAACGGGGCCTACCCCGGGCCCACCTTCGTCGCGCCGCGCAATCGCACGAGCGTGGTGCGCTTCGTCAACCGGATTCCCGACATCACGTCGATTCACTATCACGGCGGCCACACGCCGCCCGACTCGGACGGCGTGCCGATGATGAGCTTCGGTCAGACCAGCGAGGTCTCTGCCGGGTCGCTCGTCGGCTCGCGCGTCAACGTGTATCCGAACGACAACCCGTTCGCGGCGACGCTCTGGTACCACGATCACGGCGAAGACTGCACCGCGCAGAACGTCTTCATGGGTCTTGCCGGCTTCTTTCTTCTTACTCCTAACCAGACCGACGAAGACGCCGACATCCGCGCGGTTGAAGCGAAGCTGCCATCGGGGTACGGGCGCTATGACATCCCGATGGTCTTCCAGGATCGTCAGTTCAACGCCGACGGATCCTTCCAGTACAACAACTTCGAGCACGACGGCTTCCTCGGCGATCGCTTCCTCGTCAACGGCGTGATCCAGCCCTACCTGCCGGTGGCGCGGCGCAAGTACCGCTTCCGCTGGCTGAACGGCTCGAACGCGCGGCAGTACCAGTTCTTCCTGAGCAGCGGCCACAAGTTCGTGGTCATCGGCAGCGACGGCGGCCTGCTGCCGCAGCCGGCCGACGTAGCCAGCCTGCGCATGGCGCCGTCGGAGCGCTACGAGGTGGTGATCGACTTCAGCCGCTATCCGGTCGGCTCGCGCGTCTACCTGCTCAACTGCCTGCAGCAGGTGTCGGGCCGCGGTCCGGAAAAAGTGACGATGGATTCGTGCACGCCGCTGGTCGAGTTCCGCATCACCCGCGACGAAGCCGACCCGAGCACGATTCCCGACGTGCTCGACGCCGGCGTCGCCCGCTACATCAGCGAGCACCTGACCGAGCGGCCGGGGCTGCAGGTCCAGAACTCGGACATCCGGCTGGAGCGCGGCAACGGCGCGTGGCAGATCAACGCGCGCTTCTACGACCCGAACCGCGTCGACGTCGTCGAGCGGCTCGGCACGCACACGACCTGGACGATCTTCAACACCAGCGGCGGCTGGTCGCACCCGCTGCACATCCACGACGAGGAGTTCTCGGTGATCAGCCGCAACGGGCAGCCGCCGGCGCCGCACGAGGCCGGGCTGAAGGATGTGTTCAACATCGGCCCGAACGACTCGGTGAAGATGGCCGCCTACTGGACCGGCGAGAAGAACATCGGCAAGTACGTGTTCCACTGCCACAACCTGGAGCACGAGGACATGCGGATGATGGGGATCTTCGAGGTGGTGCCATGAGCCGCCGGGAGCTCGCCACCAACGGCCGGCGCCGGGCGCTGGCATTCCTCGGGCTGAACGCCGCCGGCATCTGCGCGGCGGGCCTGGTCGACGCCGCGGCCGAACCGGACGAACGCGGCAGCACGCCGCCCGCGACGAGCGGCGGCGATTCCGACGAAGCGGCGCGGTCCGGGCGGATGCGCCGGCATTTCCCCAACGTGCCGCTGCAGACGCACGACGGGCGATCGGTGCGCTTCTACGACGACCTGGTGAAGGGACGCAAGGTGATCATCAACTTCACCTTCACCACCTGCACCGGCACCTGTCCGCGCACCTCGGCCAACCTGGCGCGCGTGCAGGAGATGCTCGGCGATCGCATCGGCCGCGACATCTTCATCGTCTCCCTGTCGATCGATCCGGAGCACGACACGCCGGCAGTACTCGCGGAGTACGCGCGCACCTTCGAGGCGCGTCCGGGCTGGACGTTTGCCACCGGCACGATCGCCGACATCAACAGCATCCGGCGCCGCCTCGGCCTCTACGACTCCGACGACATCACGCAGCACATGGGGCTGCTCACCTTCGGCAACGAGCCGGAGGGTCGTTGGGCGGCGACGCCGGCGCTGGATACGCCGAAGAACATCCTCTACTACGTGCTGCGGCGGGTCGACCCGTTCCAGTACACCGTGTGGCCCACGGTCAGCCCGCGAGCTTCGGCTGGCGGCAGCGGAACGGAGCGGTGACGCCATGAAGCGCACATCGAATCAGGAGGCGTTCACCATGCGCGTCAGACACGCGCTTAC
>Ga0207645_10002923_pt1 | contig 13202 bp, 12 predicted proteins | sample KBSM53metaG_FD_184331 | JGI IMG/M metagenome (GOLD analysis project Ga0207645, IMG submission 184331) | Miscanthus rhizosphere microbial communities from Kellogg Biological Station, Michigan, USA - KBS M5-3 metaG (SPAdes) (version 2) | ecosystem: Host-associated > Plants > Roots > Rhizosphere >...
GTTCGACGAGCGTGACGTCGGTAACGAGTCTCGCGCGGTCGATCGCCGCGAGCCCGCTCAGATATGACGCTCCGACGAGCAACGTCACGGTCCCACCAGCCGAAGGGCCTCGCGCCCGCAACGAGTAGAGCTGCAACGCGGGCACGACGAGCACACAGTTGGGGGCCGCGACGAGGCTTCGACTCGACTCGCAGCGGATGACCCCGGCCGAACGAACGAGGCTGATCGACAACCGGTCATGAACCCGGGGGGCGACGTCCTCGTGAGCCTGTTCGACGCAGAGAACGTCGGCCACTTCCATGGGGAACGGACGCCAGGCGCGCGTTTGTGCGCCCCTCTCGTGTGCATCCGATGCGAGCGCCACGCGCGCGCTTGTCACTGACATGTTCGAACCCTTCGCTCGGGACGGGACGAAGCTAGGAAGACGGGCAGGCGAAGTCGTTCTTGCGCGGTTGCCGTTCGGTTGCCGAATCGTTCGCGTCCGATGACGTGTAGCAACGCGACGTAACGGGCCCGTCAGAACACCCGGATGTTGACGTACCGCTTGGGGTGCGCCTTGACGTCGGCCACCAGCGCGCGCAGTTCCGTCACCAGCGAATCCGCGTTGGTGTAGAGCGACGGGTCATTCATCACGCGGCCCATCGTGCCTGTGCCTGCCGTCGTTCTCGCGACGAGTGTGTCCACGCGTGCGAGCACGCGACCGAGCACGATGCGCGTCTCACCCCCGCGCGCGGTGAGCAGCCGCAGCTCCCCCGCCGCCGCGCGGGCGTCCCCGGCGGCGGCGGCGACGTCCTGAAACGCACGCTGCAGGTCGCCGTGGGCGCTGGCCGAATCCACGCGCAGCGCGGTACGGTGCACCGCATCGCTGGCCGCGGCGAGTCTGGCGGAGAGCACCCGTGTACTCGCAATGGTCGCGCGGAGCTCCCGCGCAGCGGTATCGTCGAACGTTACACGTGCCTGCCCGGCCACCGCACCGATGTCGTCGAGGATGCGGCCGGCACCGGCGGTGAGCTGCCTGACACTACCCGACGTCGCGCCGGGAACCACGCCCCGCTCGCCGGCCGACTCGGCGAGCTGCTGGCGTACGTCGGGCGAGTCGGGCGCTGCATCCCGCGTCGTGATGGTCGCCTGCCAATCACCGACCAGGCTGGAGGAGCCTAACAAGACAACGGGATTCGCGGGGAGCCGCACGGCGGGCTCGAGCGCTATGCGCACGCGAACCCACCCGTCGTCGCCCAGCTCGATCCCCTCGACGCGTCCGGCACGCACGCCGCGGATGTAGGCATTCGTGCCGACGCCCGCGCCCCCCACATCGCGGAAGCGCGCGACAACCCCGGCCTTCCCGCGGCCGAGGTGTGCTTCGCGAGCCCACATCGTCCCGGCGACGATGGCCACGGCCCCCAGCACCACGAACAAGCCCACCGATACGTCGGTCGCCCGCTTGGAGAGTCGCATGGTCGTCGACTGGATCCGCCCCGTCAGCGAGCCCGGCCCAGAAGCCAGGTCAGCGCCCAGAACGCGTCGAGAACGAGGACCCAGACCGCCCCTTCCACGACGGCGCGCGTGGCCGCCTGCCCGACGCCCGCCGCGCCGCCCTGCGCGCTCAGCCCGCTCCGGCACGCGGCGAGCGTCACCGCGAGTCCGAAGCTCGCCCCCTTCACGATTCCGTACTCGACGTCGAACACCTGGAAGTACAGCCGCACGCCCTTCACGAAATCCGCGGTCGCGAGGTCGAGGAGCTGGACGGAAGCGATCCAGGCGGCAACGACGCCGATGACCATCGCCAGCCCGACGATGATCGGGAACGTGAGCGTACCGGCGAGCACGCGCGGCACCACGAGGTACGCTTTCGGGTCGTACGCGAGCGTCTCGAGGGCATCGACCTGCTCCGTGACCCGCATCGTCCCCAGCTCGGCGGCGATGTTCGCCCCGACCCGGCCGGCGAGCGCCAGGCCGGTGAGCACCGGCGCGAGCTCCATCGTGATCGCCTTCTCGGCGCTCGTACCGATGAGATACATCGGCACCGCCGCGCCAGTGAGGCTGTAGCTCGCGAGCAGCGCGATGACGATCCCCGTGAACAGCGCGATGAAGGCCGCGATGGGCATCGACTCGACGCCTAACAAGCGCATCTGCCCCGGCAGCTCGGCAAACCACGTTCGAACGTCAGCCGCGGCGCGTGCGACCTGAACCCCAAATTGGGCCGATACGCCAACGGTCTCCAGCGACGTCTGGACCGACGCGCCGATGAGCTCGAGCACGCCCGGCGTCTCGCTCATGACCGCCCCAATGCGGCCAGAGCGCGAGGGCGGGCCTCGGGCGGACTGGCAACCGCGGACGCGGTCGGCTCGTTGGTCGCCGGGGTATCGTCCGCCACTCGCACGCGCACGCGAAGGAAGTCGTACAGCACGCGCAACACGGCCATGCTCGGTACGGCCAGGACGACCCCGGGCACGCCGAACAGCTCGCCGCCGGCGACCACCGCGAAGAAGATGAGCATCGGGTGCACACGCACGGCCTGACCCTGAATACGCGGCGAGATGACGTTCCCCACGACCAGGTTGATGCTCATCGAGGCCACGACGGCGGCGACCGCGCGCGTGGGGGAGATGGCGAGCGCCAGCAATATTCCCGGCGTGTAGCCTAACCAGGCCCCGACGTACGGGATGACCGCGGTGACGCTCACCCAGGCGCCGAGCAGGAACGCATAGGGCACGCCGAGCACGTGGAACGCGATCGCCGCGAGGGCACCCTCGATCGCCATCGCGAGCGCCAGGCCGCCCAGGTAGCGCGACAGCGTGGTGCCTAACGCGTCCCAGAGCGCCCGCACGTCGCGGCGATAGCGGTGAGGGGCGGCGCGGAGCAGAGTCGCCTGGATTCGCCGCGCGTCGACCAGCAGGTACACGGCCACCAGCACGATCCCGAGCAGCGCCACGACGACGCCAGCGACGCCGGACATGACCTGGCCGAGCCCGCCGAGGAGCCGGCCCGCGAACTGCTGCACGGCGGCGAGCAGCCGCTGCTGCATGTCCGCGAGGACGCTCGTCGGGGATCCGGGGAGGAGCCGGCGCGCGGCGAGCCAGTCGAGCGTCGACGGCACCCGGTCGTCGAGCTGTCGTGCGATCCCCGGTACAGCGGTGACCAGCGCGCCTAACTGGTTGGCGATGACCGGCACGAGGACGGTGATCGCCACAACCAGCAGCGCGACAGCGAGGAGAATGGTGAACGCGATGGCGGCACGTCGCGGCATCACGCGCGAGAACGTGCGTACCGGAAAAGCGAGCGCGACCGCCAGCGCCACGCTGCCAACGGAGAGCGACACGAGCGCCGGTACCCGCCAGAGCAGCAGCGCCAGTGCGACCACGCCCGCGATCATCACCGCCTGGCGTGTGCGCCGGGAGATCCAGATGGGCGTCGCCGCTTCCGTTTCCAACGTGTCGCGCCGGGTACCGCGCGTCTGCATGATGCCGCCTCTCCGTCTCGGGGTGACGGGAGGAACCTAGGAGAACCGGCGGTCCGAGTCGTTTCTCAGCGGTTGCGCTTCGGTTGCCGATTCGTTCCGGGACAACCTTTAGATGCGCGAGTGATAGATCCGCGAGCGAGATCCGTGAGAGCCCCGCCTCGACCGCGGCCGCTGTGCCGCCACGGAGCGCAGTTTTATTCATCGCTTCCATTCACGACCTTGGCGGCGCGGCGTGTCATCGTACACCCGACAGCCAGCTACTCCGCGCCTAACGCGGCATCAGCGGCCGAGGAGGAGGAATGCCGGAGCTCGTGGTCCTGGGGTTCGAGGGTATCTATCGCGCGACCGAGGTCCTGCGGGACCTGCGCGACCTCCAGGCCGAACGGAAAATCGATCTCGCGGATGCGGTCGCCGTGTATCGCAGTCCGCGGTGTTTGTGCTTGCCGACACGGCCCATCCGGAGGCTGTTGCCGAGCGGCTGGGCGGCTACGGGGGGGGGCGATTCTTCGCACGACGCTGCCGCCTGAGGAGGTGGAACGGCTGCAGCGGCTCCGAATCGGTCAATGAGCTCGCAGCGAGCGCTCGGCTTCGGTCCTCCTCGTCGCTCAAATGTGCCCGGATTTTCTCGTACGTCACGCTGCCCGGACTGTGGTCGTTACGAGTCGATGCTCACGGTCGACCTCCACGCTGATTGGCATACGTCCTCACGCGAGTCTGGACATGTTCCTGGTCCTCGTCGGGTCGCCGATCGGTTCAGGGCGTCTCGGCGAAGACTCCGGCGACCGGCGGCGCGGTGAGGAACGTCCTGCGCAGGTCTCCGTACGAATCCAGCGAGCCTGCCAGCCGGATGACGGTCGCGCGGCTCGTCTCCTCATGGTGAGTCGCGGCGGCCGTGTCACCGCACGCACGCGCTAACTGTGCTGCCGTGGCGTGAACCTGCCAGCCGGCGACAGGTGCTTCGACGCCGTCGATCGCCGTGAGCGCGTTCGCGACGTGGTCGTGCGCGAGACGCAGGTCGCCGCTGACGACCGCGATCCTGGCGCTCGCCTCCCAGGCCAGCGCTTGCCAGGTGTGCTCCGCGGCGGCGCTGGCGTTCGCGACGAACAGCTCCACTTCCTCGCGCGCGTGCTCCAGGTCACCCGTCGACAGCCAGAGATTCGTGAGCGCCCACCGCTGCCAGAATCGCGAGTACCAGTCGAGCAGCGCCGGGCACCGATCCATCTCGGCACGCACCGCCAGCAAACGCTCACGGGCGATGTCGTAGTTACCGAGGCCCGCTTCCGCCGCACCGCTGAGCGTTAGGCAGAGGTGCTGCCCGAACAACCCTCCCGGCGGTTCATGCGCTGCCAGTATCGATGCGCAGACGGACCGAGCGCCGGCGAAATCCATCGCGAACAGCTGGAGCCAGCATCGCAAGAGGTGAAGCACTCCGCTCCCGAACGCATCGGCGTTCCGCTCTGCCAGGGCAATCGACGCATCGAACTCACGGAGCGCCGCGCCCCACTCGCCCAGAAACGTCAGGCTCCACGGCACTACGTACTCGCGGAGGCGGCGGGCCGCGACGTAGCCCAGAGGAATTTTTTCGTCGTGTACGTCCGTGAGGAGCGCGAGGGAGTCGACCGTGTCGCGCTGTGCCTGCCGGTAATGAGACGAGGTCACCGCCACGAAACCGCTGTCGATCAGGTGCCATGCCACGTCCTCCCTCGTTCCCAGGCGGCGAATGTCGGCCAGTGCACGCCGGCTCTCGTCCGCGTCCTCCGCGTTCCAGCCTCTCACCATGAGGCGCCGCACCATGCACCGCGCGCGAGTTCGGGCGCGCGCCAGCGGATCCCGCTGCGCGTCGCTCAGATGGAGCGCGCGGTCGATGAGCTCGATGCTTCGCTCGCTGCCGCCCCATGCGAGTGGGTACGCGAGATCCACGAGCGCCCGTACCTCGACGTCGACGAGCCCGCGCTCGGCTGCCTTCTCTCGCAGGAGCGTCAGCGTCTCGACCGCCTTCGCATCCAACGTGGCGAGGTAAATCCCCGCGAGCGTGTAGAGGACCTCGATCTCGACCACCCCGCGCTCGGACGCGGCGAGGCGCCCCGCGAGCGCGAGCGCGTGCTGCAGGTTGGCTCTCGCTCCGTCGAGCGCGCCCCGCCTGGCCGCCACCTCGGCAGCGCGGCGCACGTACTTCACGGCGCGCGCCCAGTCGCCTCCCTTCTCGAAGTGATGGGCGATCTCCGGCGTGACGTCGTCGAGCGCGGTGGCGAAGACCTGCTCCAATATCTCGGCGCGGCGGCGATGCAGCATCACGCGGCGCGCGGGCGCCTGGCGCTCGTAGAGCGTTTCGCGGTAGAGCGCGTGCGCGAACGTGTAGCGCTGGATGATGCGGCCATCGGGCAGTTGCTGCGTCTCCGCCAGGCGCAGGATGTGGCCGCGCCGCGCGAGCGCGTCGCAGCACTCCTCGAACGCCGCCGTGTCAACGTCGGCCGACAGCGCGCTCAAGGCCGGGGCGAACGACACGCCGGCGATCGACGCGACTTCCAGCACGCGCTGCTCCGGCTCGGTGAGGTGCTCGATCTGTGCGCCGATCATCTGGCGCAGACTCTCCGGGACCTCGAGGGAGATCTCCTCGGCCGGACGCCGCAGGCGCCACCCGTCGCGATTGCGCTCCACGAGCCCACGACGGATCAGGTGGTCGAGCACGGTGGTCATGAACAGTGGATTGCCCTCCGTGTGCCGGTGCAGCAGCGACGCGAGCTGCTCGGGGACCTCGGCCGACGGGCCGCCTAACGTCAGGTATTGGGCGATCTCGGACTCGGCGAGCGGCTCCAGCACGATCTCCCGGCACAGACGTCGCGCCACCAGGTCGCGCTTGAGGGCATGGAGCGGTTGCGCCGAGCGCGCGACATCCGTGGGCCGGTAGGTGGCGATGACCACGACTTTCTCCGGCAGCCGGCGGCGCGCGAGCGCGGAGATGAGGTCGAGGGTGAAGGAGTCCGCCCAGTGGAGATCCTCGAGCACGAGCAACAGCGGCGTCGTCGCGGCGATGGTCTCCAGCGCCTCGCCGATCTCGCGCAACATCCGCTCTTTCGTGGCGCCGAGGATCTCCTGCTTGAGCGTCTCGCGATGCTCGCGTGTCAGGAACGCGGGGAACTGCACGAGCCAGGTCGGCGCGTGCGACGCAAGGGTGTCCACCACCGAAGCTCCGAGCGGCCCGCGACAAAGCTGGCCGATCGCCTGCAGTACCGGATAAAACGCCTCCTTGCTTCCGAACCCCTCGACGCACTGGCCGTGCGCGATCTGCATCCCGGGGTGGGTGGCGCTCACCTGTCGCCCGAGCTCTTCCACCAGTGCCGTCTTGCCGATGCCCGGCTCACCAGTGATGAAAACGATCTCGAGGTGACCGTCGCGTGCGGCTTGCACGCATTGCCACAGCTCGGCGAGAGCAGCCCTGCGACCCACGAGCCGGGGTTCCACCGCGGGCACTCCCGGCGGTGCCTCCGCACGGGAGACCTCGACATCCGCGAGCCTGGCGACGAAGCGATATCCGCGGCGGGAGACCGTCTCGATGTAGCGGGGCTGCTTGGGATCGTCATCGAGCGCGCGCCGGAGATGGAAGACCTTGCTCTTGACGGCCTGTGGCTCGATCGCGGTCCGCGGCCACACGGCGTCGAGGAGCTCGCGGTGCGTCACGAGCTGCCCAGCGCGTTCGACGAGATGATCGAGGACGCTGAACTCGGTGGGCGTGAGGAGGATGCGCTCATCCTCGCCGGCAGCGCTCCGTCGCCACAGGCACTGGTTTACCGGGTCGAGCCGGAACGGAGGAAACTCCTTCATCGCCCTCTACCGTTCACCCGAAACCGTCGTTCGCGCAGCAGGGACACGAGGTGGATCAACGTAGTGGGCTGCTTGCTTCGAGCTGTCCGAGGAACCCCCGCACGCAGTCGGAGAAACCCTGACACGCGCGGCGGCCGCTGCGTCGCTGCAGCGAGCGCCGTAGAGGATCTTACGGCGCCATCGCCCGGGCGGCCACTGGGCCCAAGCGCAGTTTCGTTCAACGGTCGCGTTCACGACTCTCCGGTGCATAACGCCTAACTTCGCGATGCGAGGGACAACTGAACGCTTACTGAACACTTACCAGAGAGGCCTGTCATGGCAGAGCTCATAGTAGTGGGGTTCGAGGGAACCCATCGTGCAGCGGAGGTGCTCGACCAGCTGCAGCGGTTGAACGCGGACATTGCGTTCGACCTCCAGGACGCTGTCGCCGTCTACCGGTCGCGTGGCGGGAAGCTGCGCGTCGACCAGAGCATGTACCTGACGACGAAGGAAGAGATCGCATGGGGCGGCGTGGTGGGCGCCTTCGTCGGCGCCCTGCTCGCGCTGCCGGTTGCCGCGCTGGCGAGCGTGCCGGCCGCAGCCGCTGCACTCGGCATCGGGGGCGCGACGATCGGAGCGACCGGCGGCGCGGTGATGGCGTTCGATGATGTCACGACGTGGCGAGATCAGTTCGGCATCTCCGACGACTTCGTGACGCAAGTTGGCGGCATGGTGCAGCCGGGCTCCTCGGCGGTTTTTGCCCTGGCCCGCGCGACCGATCCGGCGGCCGTCGCCGAACGGTTCCGGGGCTATGGCGGCAAGGTCCTTCGTACGACGCTGCCGCCGGAGCAGACCCGGAAGCTCCAGGAAACGCTCGCGCGGCAGCACGAGCCGGTCGCTCGCTGACGAGCGCAGTTCCGTTCAACGGTTGCGTTCACGACGCGGGCCGCCGCGACGCGCATCATGCAGCCACGGCACCGCTGGCGGCGGCACCACGAAGGAGACGTTAGGCGCCGCAACTTTCTCGATACGCCGCGCATGCGCGGCAGGAGGCAACAATGGCTTCGGATCTCATCCAGTCCGCGTACCGGCGCACGTGGTGGGCCCTCGTGCTCCGCGGACTCTTCGGCATCGCGCTCGGCGCAATCATCCTCTGGCGACCGGTGGAATCCATCGCGTCGTTCGCGCTCGTGATCGCGCTCTGGGCGTCGTTCAGCGGCGTGGTACAGATCGTTCACGCCATCGATCTGCGCGAGGTCTTCTCGCAGTGGTGGGTGATGCTGCTCGGCGGTCTCGTGAGCGTCGCCTTCGGCGTCGCCGCGGTCTACTACTATCCGGTGCTCTCGCTCACGTTCGCCGTCGTGTGGGCCGCATGGTGGCTCCTCTTCACGGGGGCGCTCGGGATCTACATCGCGATGCAGGAGCGCAGTCTCGGCATGCCGTGGGGTTGGACGTTCGTCTTCGGTCTCTCGGGAATCGTGACCTCTGCGCTCGCGTTCATGAATCCGCCGGCCACGCTTGGCGCGATCATGGGCCTCATCGCGGCGTTCGCGATCGTGAGCGGCGTGGTGCTGCTCGTCGGCGCGTACAAGCTGTCCACGGCCAAGGACCGGATCAGCGCGGCTATTGGCGCGGCCCGACCGGTCTGACCGCGTTCCGGCAGGATGGCGGGAGAGACAATGTCGCTCACTGGCAGGTTTCACCGTCTGAAGCAGGACCGTGAGATCGAGCAGGACGTGCAGGCGGAGCTCGACGCGGAGCAGGGCAGCGCGGGTCACCATCTCGTCAGGGTCTTCGTGGACCGCGGGGTGGTGCACCTGACCGGCTCCGCGGACAGCTTCGCCCGGAAGTGGGCGATCGAGCGCGCGGTCGCTCGCGTCGCTGGCGTGAAAGACCTGCGAAACCATCTGGAGGTGAGCCCGTCCTCCGCCGATCAGCCCGAGGACGGGCACATCCAGGCCGCGGCGCGCCGCGCGCTGGAATGCGACGCGCGGGTGCCGGATGGCGTAGGCGTCGAGGTGACCGACGGAGTGGTGCGTCTCGGCGGCACGGTCGAGCGCTTCTCGCAGCGGGACGCCGCGGAGGACGCGGTCCGCAACATCATCGGCGTTCGCGATGTGGTGAACGAGGTCAAGGTGATGCCGGGCCGGTTACCCGTGCCGGCGGATGACCTCGCGATGGGGGTCGAGGCAGCGATCCGCCGGCGGCTCGGAACGGACACCGGATGCATCGCGATCGGAGTCGACAATGGCGTGGTCACGCTGAGTGGCGCCGTTCCGACGTTCGCGCTGCTCGACGACATCGAACGGGCCGTCCGGTCCGTACCGGGCGTCACGAGAATCAACAACGAGCTGTTGGTCGCCTGACCATTGGATGCCTAACGCGCCGCGGTCGGCGGGACGAGGCCGCTCTGGCGCTTCCATGACGGAGGAACCCATGCACGCACGCACCGGCACCATCACGCTCGCCGCGCTCTGTTCGCTCCTCGCGGCGAGCGCCTGCAAGGCAAAAGAGGAGGCTCGATCGACTATCGACACCGTCAAGCCGGCGGAGCCCGCGCCCGCTGCTCCTCCGACATCCACCGGTGAGGTCGGGCCGCTGGCGACTGCCGAGAAGCAGTGGCAAATCCTGCTCGACAGCGCTCGGACCGACGTCGGTCGCGACAGTGCCGCGGCCGCACGGAAGCTCCATTCCGCCGCCACCGCGGTGCGTCGCGAGGCCGACGAGGCGAGCGAAGCCGCCAGGACGGCGCTCACGCGCTCGGCGAATGAGCTGGACAGCCTCGGCGCGAGCATCGGAAGAGGGACCAAGCGTACGGCGCAAAGCGTGGACAGCGCGTTCGCGCGGCTGGAGCAGGCCGAGACGCTCAACCGGCTGGCGAAGGCGACGGACGCGTGGGCGAAGCAGCAGCGCGAGCGGGCGGGCGAGGAGCTGCAGGCGGCCGCCGACAGCTACCAACGTGCGGCGAACGACGCGCAGGCGAAGCTCGACGCCGACGCCACGAAAGTGCTCGCCGATGCGCGCAACATCAACGAACGCCTGAAGAAGGCTGCCAGTGTCACCGACGAAGAGTTTCGCAAGACGACCGCCGAGCTCGAGAAGCGCGCACGCAGCCTCGGCGAGCGGATCGCTGCGAAGTCCTCAGCAGCGCCGAAGTCCTGACACTGGGCGCAGGCGGCCGTTGCCATCCCTTCAACCGACGAAGCGAGGTCACATGCGGGATTTGGTGGTAGTAGGGTTCCAGGGAACCCATCGCGCAGCCCACGTCCTGAGCCAGGTCCTCGACCTGAACGCCGAGTGGGCCGCGGATCTTCATGTGAAGGACGCCGTCGCGGTCTATCGTACGGCGGACGGCCGGCTGCGGGTGGACCAGAGCGCCCAGCCGACGACGAAGGACGGCGTGGCGTTTGGCGGCGCGATGGGTGTATTGATCGGCAGTCTGCTCGCGCTGCCGTTCACCGCCGGGGCAAGTGTGGCGATCGCCGCGAACGCCATGGGTGCCGGCGCGCTCACGTTCGGCGCCGCCGGCGCGGTGGTCGGCGGCGAGCGGGCCGCCGACGAGAACGCGCGGTACGGGCTCTCCGACGACCTCGTTAGGCAGGTCAGCGGGATGGTCCAACCGGGCCAGTCGGCGCTGTTTCTCGTGGCCGACGCCGAGAAGCCGGCGGAGGTGCTGGAGCACTTCCGCGGGTTCGGGGGAACGGTGCTGCGGACGACATTGCCGCCGGAGCAGGCGGCACGGCTGCAGCAGGTGATCGACGCCGATGGTCCGGTGGCGCGTTGATGCGGCTGCCGAGGTATCACGAGCGACGGCAGCGAGCGCTCAGCAGGCGTTCGCTGCCCGCGTAAGACCGCGCGGCCGCTTGCCGCCATCGAGCGCAGGCATCCCCGCGCTTCTGAACCCGGATTCCGGCAGCGCCGCGCGCGCGCGGGCCGCGCTCTATGCGGACGGGCGGTTTCGCGTTCAGGAGCTGACGCCGACACAGGTTGGCGACGCCGTGCGCGCGGAGGTCAGCCGCGGCACGCGCCGGCTCCTCGTTTCAGGCGGCGACGGCACGCTGTCGGCGGCGTTAGGCGCGGCAGCCGGTACCGGCCTGGAGATCGCGGTCTTCCCGGGCGGCACGCTCAACCACTTCGCGCGCGACGCCGGGATCCCGCTCGACGACCCGGCGGCCGCACTCGACATCGCGGCTACCGGGACGCCGCGTCCGGTAGACCTCGGGTATGTCAACGGGCACGCCATTCTGAACACGAGCTCGCTGGGGCTCTATACGGAATTCGTACGCCGACGCGAGTACCTCGAGCGATGGCTGAACTATCGGCTGGCGAGCGTAGCGGCCGCTGCCGCGGTGTGGCGTGACCGGCAGGTCGTCGACGTCGACATCGACACGGGCGGCGGGGCTCGTCGCCGCTTTCGCACCCCGCTCGTCTTCGTCGGCATCCACGAACGCATCCTCGTCCCGGCCGGGCTCGGGATGCGCCGCCCCGGCGGTGCCCGCGCGCTGCACGTCCTCGTCGTGCAGGCGCCCGCGCCACTGCGCATTCGGCGCCTCGCCTTCCAGCCGCCCGGGCGCGGCCTCCAGGGTCTGGTTCCGGAGAAGGCGGTCGAAACCTACCTAACGAGTAAGGCGACGGTCGAGATGGCGGGGGCGCCGGCCCTGATCGCGATCGACGGAGAGCTCGTGCAGGCCACCTCGCCCCTGCATTACGAGCTCGTGCCGGGGGCCGTGACGGTGGTTCACCGGTAACCGACCGGACCGAGCGCAGTTTCGTTCCTCATTCGCGTTCACGACCGCTCGTGGCAAGACGCCTAGCTTGAACGCCAGCGCGAAGAAGTACTTGGCGCCTAACTAGACAACAAGCGAAGGAGGTCACGATGCGGGATCTGACCGTAGTGGGGTTCCAGGGAACCCATCGGGCAGCGGAAGTGCTGAACCAGGTGCTCGATCTGAATGCGGACTGGGCCGCCGATCTGCATCTCGAGGATGCCGTCGCGGTGTACCGCACTGGGGACGGCAAGCTGCGGGTCGACAATTCCCTGCAGCCGACGAGCAAGGACGGCGCCGCGTGGGGCGGCGCGGTGGGCGCGCTGATCGGGAGCCTGATCGCGCTGCCGTTCACCGGCGGGGCCAGCGCGGCCGTCGCGGCCGCGGCCGTCGGCGCGAGCGCGGTGACGTTCGGCACGACTGGGGCGATGATCGGCAGCGACGACGCGGCCGACGACAAGGCGAAGTACGGGATCTCGGAGGACTTCGTCAAGCAGGTCGGCGGGATGGTGCAGCCCGGGCAGTCCGCGCTGTTCATCCTCGGGGAGAGCGACAAGCCGACGAAGATCGCGAAGCAATTCCAGGGGTACGGCGGGAAGATCCTGCACACCACGTTGCGGCCGGAGCAGGCCAGACAGGTGCAGCAGGTGATCGGCGCCGACCGTCCAGTGGCACGCTGATGTACCGCGCCGCCATGGGTCTCGCGCTCGGCGCGCTGGCGCTGACGGCTGGGTGCTCGGTCTCGGAGAGCGACGAGCGAGCGATCGGTGCCGAGGAGGCGGCGTCCGTCGACTCCCAGCTCCCGATCCTCCGCGACAGCGTGGTCACGGCGTTCGTCGCGAAGCTCGGGCAATCGATCGCGTCGCGGACGAGTCGCGCAGACCTGGAGTGGCGGTTCGCGGTCGTCAATACCGCCGACGTGAATGCCTTCTCCCTCCCGGGCGGCTACATCTACGTGAACCGGGGGTTGATCGAGAGCTCCGACAGCCTCGACGAGCTGGCGGGCGTCATGGGGCACGAGATCGGCCACGTCGTACGCCGGCACTCGGTGCGGCAGCTGCAGAAGGCCGCGAAGCGCGACGTCGGCGTGGTCCTGCTCTGCACCCTAACGAGAGCCTGTCACACCCTCGGCGGGGCCGTCGCGGTCCAGGTCGGCGCCGACGCGATGACGGCCC
>Ga0207645_10002925_pt1 | contig 13198 bp, 10 predicted proteins | sample KBSM53metaG_FD_184331 | JGI IMG/M metagenome (GOLD analysis project Ga0207645, IMG submission 184331) | Miscanthus rhizosphere microbial communities from Kellogg Biological Station, Michigan, USA - KBS M5-3 metaG (SPAdes) (version 2) | ecosystem: Host-associated > Plants > Roots > Rhizosphere >...
GATGGAGGCGCTGCTTGCCGAGGTCCGCGCCGGGCGGCCAGCCGAGGGCATCGTCGCCGCGATCGCCCAGGTCGGCGAGGTGCTGCACGAGCATTTCCCGCGGTCGGCGACCGACATCAACGAAATCCCGGACAAATTGATCGAGCTATGAGCGACGACGATGCCGGCCCCGTCAAGGTCATGTGGCAAGGCAAATATGTCTGTGCCGTCAAACGCGGAAAATGGGAATATGTTGGCCGTGTCGGGGGCGTGCGCGCGGTCGTCATTGTCGCTGAATTCGAAGGCAAGGTGATCTTGGTCGACCAGCCGCGGATTGCGGTCGGGAGCCGCTGCCTAGAACTCCCCGCCGGGCTGGTTGGCGATGAAGACCGCAATGCGACCGTCGAGGACACCGCCGTGAAGGAGCTCGAAGAGGAGACCGGCCACACTGCTGGTCGGATCGAACGCCTCGGTGATTTCCACGCGTCGCCGGGGATGTTGTCCGAGAGTTTCACGTTGGTGCGCGCCCACGAAGTGCGGCCAACCGGCGGCAGCCATGAAGAAGGCATTGCCGTCCATTTGGTGCCACGCGAGGAGATTCCGGCGTTTGTCGAGCAAAAGCGCGCTGAGGGATATTCAATCGACGTCAAGCTACTGATTTTTCTTAACTTCTAGGCAGCGCCGCGGTATCTGGCCTTCGCTTGTGAGGCGTTGGCCGCCGTTGGTCGAACTTGGGCTTGCAGCGCGGGTTTTCGGCGCTACGCGGTTTGGCCAATTATCACGAAATTGCCGGGAGGGACTTGATGAAGCGGATGGTATTGGCGGGCAGTGCCCTGGTGGCGCTTGGTGGTTGTGCAGCGGGACAGCCTTATACGGGCGTCGAGGCAGGACCGACCGCAGTTGCAGAGAGCCCGGCGCCGGCGGTTGTCGCACCGGCCGCTATCCCGGTGCCCGACAATGTCCTGCTCGCCGACTGGACTGGTCCTTATGGTGGGGTGCCGCCGTGGGACCAGGTCAAGCTGGCGCTATTCCCCGAGGCGCTCCAGTTCGCGGTCGAGGAGCAGCGGCGCGAGGTCGCGGCGATTGCCGACAATCCCGACGCGCCGACCTTCGACAATACCATCGTCGCGCTTGAGAAGGCCGGTCAACGGCTCGGTCGGGTCGGAACGATCTACGGCCTCTACACCAACAATCTGTCGTCGCCGGAATTCCAGGCGATCCGCGAGGAGTGGGATCCCAAGCTGTCGGCGGCCAGCGATGAAGTCACGCTCAACCCCAGGCTCTTTCAGCGCATCAAGGCCGTGTACGACGCGCGCCAGGGGCTTGGGCTGGACGCCAAGCAGTTGCGCCTGGTCGAGAAGACGTATGAAAGCTACGTCCGCAACGGCGCCAACCTCGAGCCGGCCCAGAAGGAGCAACTGGCGACCATCAACCAGCAGCTCGCCAGTGCGTTCGGTAGCTTCAGCAACAAGGTCCTCGCCGACGAGGGCAAGTATACGGTCGCAGCGGCCGGTCAGCTGAAGGGCCTTCCGCAGGACGTCCAGAGCGCCGCCAAATCGGCCGCGGCGCAGCGCAATCTCCCGGCCGGGCAATACGCCATCGTCAATACCCGGTCCGCCGTCGATCCGGTGCTGACCTTTGCCGACAACCGGGCTTTGCGGGAGAAGGTGTGGCGGGAGTTCGTCAATCGCGGTGACAACGGCGACGCCAACGACACCAACGCGACGATTGCCCAGATCGTCAAACTGCGCGCCGACCGCGCCCGCCTGCTGGGCTATCCGAGCCATGCGCATTGGCGGATGCAGGACACGATGGCCAAGTCGCCGGACCGGGCGATGGACCTGATGATGCGGGTGTGGCCGGCGGCCGTCGCGCGCGAGAAAGAAGAAGTGGCCGACATGGCCGCGCTGGCCCGCAAATCCGGTTTCAAGGGCCGGATCGAACCGTGGGATTATCTCTATTACGCAGAGAAGGTCCGTAAAGCGCGCTACGACCTCAGCCAGGAGGAATTGAAGCCCTACTTCCAGCTCGACAACATGGTCCAGGCGATGTTCTGGTCGGCCGGCGAGCTTTATGGCTACGATTTCAAGGAAAATACCGGCACCGTTCCGGTGTTTAATCCGGACGTGCGGACCTTCGAGGTCACCAACCGCAAGGACGGGAGCCTCGTCGGCCTATGGTATTTGGATACCTATGCCCGGCCCGGCAAGCGTTCCGGGGCCTGGCACAGCGCCTATCAGCCGCGCATTCGCCTGCTGGGCGACGACCTGGTGCTCAATTCCAACAACAACAATTTCACCAAGCCCGCGCCCGGCGAACCGGTGCTGATCAGCCTCGATGACGCCAACACAATGTTTCACGAATTCGGGCACGCGCTGCATTACCTGACGATCGACGTGAACTATCCGACCTTCGCCGGTTCGCAGCGCGATTTCGTCGAATATCCGAGCCAGGTGAATGAAAATTGGCTGATGACGCCCGAAGTGCTCAACCGGTTCGCCAAGCACTACAAGACCGGCCAACCAATCCCGCCGGCGCTGGTGGCCAAGATCGAGAAGGCCAAGACCTTCAACCAGGGGTATGCGACGGTGTCGTATCTGTCGTCGGCGCTGGTCGACATGAAGCTTCACCTGAAGCCCGACGGCGTGGTCGATCCGGATGCGTTCGAGCGCACGACGCTGGCCGAGCTGGGCATGCCGCGCGAAATGGTGATGCGGCACCGGCTGCCGCAGTTCAATCACCTGTTCGCGTCGGACAGCTATTCGGCCGGCTATTATTCCTATCTGTGGTCGGAGGTGATGGACGCCGACACCTGGGCGGCGTTCGAAGGCGCGGGCAATGTCTGGGACAAGACGATCGCCGGCCGCTTCAAGTCGATGATCCTGCAGACTGGCAACGAGACCGACCGAACTGAGGCTTACCGCGCGTTCCGCGGCCGCGATCCCGACGCCACGGCCTTGCTCAAGCGGCGGGGTTTCCCGACCAACTGACCTTGTCGGCATGAGTGAGGCTCGCCTACAGGCGCCGAATGGACACCGCCAAGAGCCCGTTCGACGTCGAGGAATTCGTGCGGCGCGTGTTGGCCGAAGACCTGGGCGAGGGCGGGGACGTCACGTCCAACGCGACGATCGACGCGGATGCTCGCTTTCTCGCCAATATCAATTGCCGGGAAGCAATCGTTGTTGCCGGGCTGGAAATTGCCGCGGCATTCTTCCGCGCGCTGGATCCGGGGGTTCGAACGGAGATGCTGGTCAATGACGGCGACCGCGCGGCCGTGGGCGCGGTGCTGATGCGACTGGAAGGCAATGCCCGAGCGATGCTCGCGGCCGAGCGATCGGCGCTCAACATTCTGCAGCATTTGTCGGGCATCGCTACACTGACACGGCGATACGTCGATGCGATCGAAGGGACCGGCGCGACGCTGCTCGATACCCGCAAGACGATCCCGGGCCTGCGGGTGCTCGACAAACATGCGGCCCGGATGGGCGGGGCGCAAAACCACCGGATGCGGCTCGATGACGGCATGTTGATCAAGGACAATCATGTCGCGGTATGCGGCGGCGTAAGCCAGGCCGTGCACGCGGCCAAGGCGGCGAATGTCGGCATGCCGGTGCAGGTCGAGGTCGACCGCCTCGACCAGATCAAGCCTGCGCTCGACGCCGGTGCCGACCGGTTGCTGCTCGACAATATGGACGTCGGGACGCTGCGGCAGGCGGTTGCCCTGGTCGCCGGGCGCGTGCCATTGGAAGCATCGGGCGGCGTCAACCTCGACACCATCCGCGGGATCGCCGAAACCGGCGTCGACTATATTTCCGTCGGCCGTATCACCCAGTCGGCGCCAGCGGTCGATATCGGCCTGGATTACACGTTGCAGCGGAGTGCCGAATAGGGACCGCGGCATAACATGGATTTATTTCGCATCTGGCGAGTTCGACATTATATATCGCGGTGAGCGTTAGGAGAATCTAGTTGTTCAAGGGGCTCCAGCCCATCATTTATGGCGGCCGCGAGGTCTGGCCGCTGATCGAAGGCGGCAAAGGCGTTAGCGCGACCAACCATGCCAGTTCCGGCGCCTGGGCGGCGGCGGGCGGTGTCGGCACCGTATCCGCGGTCAACGCCGATAGCTACGACCCCGAAGGCCGGATCATTCCGCAGGTTTATAAGGCGCTGACTCGCCGCGAGCGCCACGAAGAGCTGGTCCAGTACGCCATCGATGGCGCGGTGGCGCAGGTCCAGCGGGCGCATGAAATTGCCAACGGCAACGGGGCCATCAACATCAACGTGCTGTGGGAAATGGGCGGCGCGCAGCGTGTGCTGCACGGCGTGCTCGAGCGCACCAAGGGGCTGGTCACCGGCGTTACCTGCGGCGCCGGCATGCCGTACAAGTTGAGCGAGATCGCCGCCTCCTACGGCGTCAATTATCTGCCGATCATCAGCTCGGCGCGGGCGTTCCGCGCATTGTGGAAGCGCGCGTATTCCAAGGCCGCCGAATGGCTTGCCGCGGTGGTCTATGAAGATCCGTGGCTGGCCGGCGGACACAATGGCCTGTCCAACGCCGAAGACCCGCGGAAGCCGCAGGACCCGTATCCCCGGGTCGCCGAGCTGCGCGCGACGATGCGCGAGGGCGGCATTCCCGATACTTTGCCGATCGTCATGGCCGGCGGCGTCTGGCGGCTGGACGAGTGGGACCATTGGATCGACAATCCCGAGCTCGGGCAGATCGCCTTCCAGTTCGGAACGCGACCGCTGCTGACCCAGGAAAGCCCGATCCCGCCCGAGTGGAAGGCGCGGCTGATGACGCTCGAAGAGGGCGACATATTGCTTCACCGCTTTTCGCCGACGGGTTTCTATTCGTCGGCGGTGCGCAACGCTTTCCTGCGCAACCTCGAGGAGCGCTCGCATCGCCAGATCGCGTTCACCAAGGAGCCCTTGGGCGACCACGCGTTCGAGCTTGACGTCGGGCTTGCCGGCAAGCGCCATTATTGGGTGACCAAGGGCGATCTTCAGCACGCGCGCGAATGGTTCGCCGCGGGCTACACCGAGGCGTTGAAAACGCCGGACGAGACCTTGGTGTTTGTCACGCCCGACGAGAAAAAGCACATCCGTACCGACCAGGCCGAGTGCATGGGCTGCCTGTCCCAATGCGGTTTTTCCTCTTGGGCCGACCATGAAAAGAACAGCACCGGCCGCCTCGCCGATCCGCGCAGCTTCTGCATCCAGAAGACCCTTCAGGAGATCGCCCATGGCGGGCCGACCGAGCACAATCTGATGTTCGCCGGCCACTCCGCCTTCCGCTTCCAGAGCGACCCGTTCTACTCGAACGGCTTCGTGCCGACCGTGAAGCAGCTCGTCGACCGCATCCTGACGGGAGCGTGATGCGAACCCTTGCCGCGGCCGCGCTGCTCACGCTCGCGGCATTCGCCCTGCAAACGTCACCCGCGAGCGCCCAGGACAAGACGCCGCCATATTGGGCATCGATCGCCAGCGGCGAGGCGATGATGCGCACCGGGCCGGGGCGCAATTACCCCGGCACCTGGCTTTACAAGCGCCGCGACCTGCCGGTGCGGGTGGTCAAGACTTATCCGAATTGGCGGATGATCGAGGACCCGGACGGCACCCGCGGCTGGATGCTGGTGACCCTCTTGAGCGACCAGCGCACCGCGATCGTCAAGCCGGGGAGCCCGCGCAACATCCATGCCGAAGCGTCGGTTGCAAGCCGCGTCGCCTACAAGGTCGAGCCCGGGGTAGTCGGCCGCATCGATAGGTGCGATAGCAGCTGGTGCCACATCGCCGTCGGCAAGCGCCAAGGCTTTATCGCACAAGGAGAAATCTGGGGAACGGACCAGGGCGAGCAGCTCGATTGACTGATGCTTTTGGGCAACAAAATTTCGGTTTGAGCAAGTTCACCAATTTTCTTTCGTTGCCAACGGGTAACGGCCCTGTCAGTAGGGAATTCATCGTGGAGCAGGCCTGCCGAGGCCAAGGTCCCGAGGCAATTTTAACTGGCGTCGCGCTCGGTGGCGCTCGAATAACGGGGAGTTTATCGATGGTTTCGCTCGCATCTCGCGCCCGCCTGCTGGGCAGCGCCGCATTGGGTCTGGGTCTGACGATGTTGGCGGCGTCGCCGGCACAAGCCGCGTGCACCATCACGACGACGACCAACCCATCGGATACGGTTAGTTGCGCGACCAATACGACGACCACGGATACGACGGGAACTGGTCCGACCGACCGGCACTACGTCGGCGTGGCGGCTTTTCCCCTGTTCACCAACGTTCCAGCGGGCGTCTTGATTGACGGATATGGCTTGGCAATCACGTCGAATGGCGCCAGCCCCCTTACGGTAACCAACAACGGCGCCATTCAGGTCAACCTGGGCAATACGGCGACTGCGGGCGGCAATGCCGCACTGCAACTCAACACGGACAATTCGGCGATCACCTACAGCGGCACGGGCTCGATGACTAACTTGTCGACCACGGGCGCTGGCCTTGAGGTCCTCATTAGTGGAACCGGAAGTTTTACAGGCACCATCGGCGGGAACGTCACGAATTCCGATGCTGGTAATTTTGCCATTGAACTCGAGCACTCGGGCACTGCCGGTAACCTCAATGTCACGACCGCGGCCGGAACCACGCTTAGGTCGCCGTGGGGTGGCATCTATGCCGCGCAATTCAACGCTGCGGCCACCGGCACTACCACGATTACGAACAATTCGACCATCGGCGCCCCGGTTGCAACTCCGAACACCATGAATTGGGGCCTTCTCATACAAAATTTCGGGCTCGGCGCTTCAACGATCACGAACAATGGAGCTATCGGGACCGCGGGTGACCGCACTCAAGGTGCAGGCATCGAGGTCCAGCAATTCAACGCCCTGGCGACTTCAGCGATCTCGGTGCTGGGAACGGGCGCCGTCTTCTCCGCTAGCGACGGCATTGTCGCCGCCAACGCCGGCACCGGCACGACGACCGTCAACTATACCGGCGCGATCAACACGACCGCCGGCGACGGCATCGAAGCGAGCAGCACGACGGGCGCATTGTCGGTCACCAGCGGCGCCATCACGGCAGTGGGCGGCAACGGCATTCTTACTTCGAGCACGACCGGCAATCAGACCATCTCGGTTGGCGGCAACGTCTCAAGCGATGCTAACGGCGTGGATGCCACGTCGACCTCCGGGACGATTGGCGTCACTACCACGGGCGGTGCGGACATCATCGCCACCACCAACGCGATCGATATCGCCTCTGCCGGCAATAGGACAGTGACCCTGGGCGCCGGGAGCATCGTCACGGGTGGCACTTACGGTATCCTTTCGTCCGGCACCGGCACCACGACCATCACCAACGCAGGCACACTGGGTGGCACCAGTGCTGCGATATTCGCCCTGGGCCTCGGCGATGGGGCGTACACCATCACCAACTCGGCCGGCGGCACTCTCAACGGCCGCGTGGACCTCACTAGCGCCAACGACACCGTGACCAACAGCGGCACCTGGAACGCGTCGGGCGCACAGGCCTTCTACGGCGGCACCGACTCGATCACCAACGCTGCCGCGGGCACGCTAAACATCGCCGCAGGCTCGAGCTTCAGCGGCCTTGAGTCGCTGACCAATGCGGGTACGGCGAACGCCACGGGCGCCATCACCTTTGGCGCGTCGACGCTGACCAACAGCGGCACGTTCAACATCGCCGCCGGTGCGGCACTGACGGGCCTCGGCGTGATAACCAACACGGGCACGGTCAATGCGGGCGCGGGGTCGTCTGTCAGCAACACGGGTAACGTCACCAACGCCGCGGCGGGGACGGTCAACACCCTCGGCGCGTTCACCCTGACGACGACGGGCATTTTCTCCAACGCCGGTACGCTGGTGCTCGCTCCGGCGCTGTTTACCCTGAACGGTGCGACCGCCTTCAACAACTCGGGCACCATTCGTGCGGAGGGGGGCGCCACGACTATTACCTCGGCGCAGGCGCTCAACAACACGGGCATTCTGGACCTGCAGGACGGCGCAACCAACGACGTTCTGACGATCACCGGCAACTATAATGCTGGCGCGAACGCCCGGTTGGCGCTGGATATCGGCAACACCACGGCCGATCGCCTGGTCGTTGGCGGCAACGTGACCGGCACCGGAACCAACATCCTGCTAACGCCGCTTGCGGGCACGGCTGGCATTGACACGGCTGGCATTCTGGTCGTGGACGTAACCGGAACGGTTGCTCCGGCCACCGGTGCCTTCACCACGACCAGCGTGATGAACACGATCATCGACTATCGGATCGAACAGCGCGGCGTCGACTTCTTCGTGATTGCTGTGCCCAATGCGGCGGCGTTCTCGCCGGTGCTCGTTGGCAACCTGGTCAACGACCTCTGGTACCAGGGCGCTGAGGCGTACAATGCGATGGCTGCGGCTCGCGGTGGCGAATCGGACGGTGGCATCGGGCTTTGGCTGCAGGCGTACTACGGGCGCGAACATTATGGTGATTCGACCCACACCTTCACGACCACCGGCGGGACGTTTACGATCCCGACGCGCATGCGCACGAAGCGTCACGGCCTTCAGGGTGGCGTCGACTTCAATGCCGGTATCGCGGCGGTCGGCATCACCGGCGGCTATCAGCATGCCGAAATCGGTAACGGTTCGCCCAGCACGGAAGGCTGGAACATCGGCGCCTATGCGATGGCTGGCGGTACCGAGGGATTGTACGGCAACTTCCTCGTCAAGTACGACAAGGACAAGACCGATCTCGACGCCGGAGCATTCTCGCAGACGGGCCTTACCACCGACTCCAAGAGCCTCGGTGCCGACGGTGAAATCGGCTATCGCACTCGGGGTTCGGGCAGCGTCGGCTTCGATGCCAGCGCCGGCCTGGCCTACGTGGACTCGGATATCGACACCTTCTCGTTCGGCGGCGTCAACTACAATTACGACAATCTGACGTCCCTGCGCGGCCGGATCGGGGCGCGTGCGGTGTTCTACAATCTCGCCAAGTTGTTCATTGGCGGCAAGCTGATGCACGAGTTCAACGGCGACACCGATCTCCTGCTCGACAGCACCACCGACGCTTCGGTCAGCAACAAGGGCCGCGGCACTTGGGGCCGGCTCGAAGGCGGCTTCGGCGGCGGTCTGGACACACCGTTCATGCTGGCTGCCTGGGGCGACTTCGGCGACGTCAAGGGCTGGGGAGTTCGCGGTGGCGTTCGCCTGAGCTTCGGCGGGGCACAACGGGTTGAGGAAGTGGCTCCGCCGCCGCCCCCGCCCCCGCCGCCGCCGGTTGTCGAACCGGCTCCGGTGGTTGAAGAGCCTGCTCCTCCGCCGCCGCCACCCCCGCCGCCTCCGGCCGGCGAGCGCGGCTAAGAGTAGTCGTTAAGCGAATAAGATTGGGGCCCCGGGCGATGTCGTCCGGGGCCCTTTTCTTTGAGACAATGGAGGGGAAAGTGATGCTCATCGCAACCGCCGCGGCATTGGCCATGGCTGCTGCTGCTTCGCCGCCAGTCGAGCGGTTCGGTACGCCGATGCTGGGCGGCCGGCGACTGCCGTTCTCGGACGCAGTGCGGGTCGGCGACACGCTCTATCTGTCGGGGCAGATCGGCATCGCCGCGGACGGCAAGCTGCCGGCCGGGATCGACGCCCAGGCGCGTCAGGCGATGGACAATATCGGCAACTTACTGAAGGCGCGGGGCCTCGGCTTTGGCGACGTCGTCAAATGCACAGTGATGCTCGACAACATGGCCGACTGGCCGGCGTTCAATAAGGTCTATGTGACCTATTTCCCCGACGGCAAATTCCCCGCCCGCAGCGCCTTCGGTGCCGACGGGCTTGCGCTAGGCGCGCTGCTGGAAGTCGAGTGTTTGGCCTATGCGGGGAAGCGTTAGGCCGGTGGCCGAACCGGCGGGTTTGTCGCCCGCCGGATAAGCCAAATTCTGTTACATGGTCAGCGGAACGTAAGCGGTGCGCTTGACGGTGAGCTTCTCGCCCTTGTCGCTGGTGGTTTCACCCGATCCGCCGATGGCCACCATCGGATCGGTCCAGCAGGTCTCGCCCGACTTGTCCATCGCGCTTGTGAAGCAGGCCTTGCCGTCCTTCATCACCGCTGTGCCGTGATCGATGTGCTCCTTGCCGGAAACGGAAATGTATTTGCCGGTGGCATCGATCGACTCCTGAATCGGCTTGCCAGTCTTGTTGTCGGTGTACTCCCACGTTGTTTCGTTGAGCGAGGCAAGGGCGGTACCGGCCGCATTGGTATCGACCGTGTTGGCGGCGGTCGAGGCGTTGGCGTCCATCGCGACATTGGCGTCGTTGGCGGGCTCCGCTGCCTTTTGCTGACAGCCGGCGAGCGCCACGACGGTTGCGAACAGAATGATCTTGTTCATGCGCATCTCTCCCTGATGGTGAGGGCGCCGTAACAGGGTTCGATTATCGTGGCGAATCCGCTGCTTGGTCGAATCAAACCAGCTCCACCGCGACCGCTGTTGCCTCCCCGCCGCCGATGCACAGGCTGGCCACGCCGCGTTTCAGGCCCTTTTGCTTCAGCGCATTGACCAGGGTCACCAGGATTCGGGTGCCGCTGGCGCCGATCGGGTGGCCGAGCGCGGTCGCGCCGCCGTGGACGTTGATCTTGTCGTGGGGGATGCCGAGGTCCTTCATGGCGAACATGGCGACGCAGGCGAACGCCTCATTGACCTCGAACAGGTCGACGTCGCCGACTTTCCAGCCGGCCTTGGCCAGCACCTTGTTCATCGCGCCGATCGGGGCGATCGTGAACTCCGAGGGCTCCTGCGCATGGGCGGCGGTGGCGACGATCCGCGCGACCGGCGTCAGGCCGGCGGTTTTGGCGGTGGATTCGCGGGTGAGCACAAGCGCGGCGGCGCCGTCGGAGATCGACGAGCTGGTTGCGGCGGTGATCGTCCCTTCCTTGGCGAAGGCGGGCTTCAATTGCGGGATCTTGTCGGGTCGGCCGCGGCCCGGCGCTTCGTCAGTGTCGACGACAGTCTCGCCGGCGCGGCTCTTGATTGTCACCGCGGCGATCTCATCCTTGAAGCCGCCATTGTCGATCGCCGCCTTGGCCCGGCTCAGGCTCTCGATCGCGTAATCGTCCATCTGGCTGCGGGTCAGCTGATACTCGTCGGCGGTGCATTGGGCGAAGCTGCCCATCGCGCGGCCTTCCTCATAGGCGTCCTCGAGCCCGTCGAGGAACATATGGTCATAGGCGGTGTCGTGACCGATGCGGGCGCCCGAGCGGTGCTTCTTGAGCAAATACGGGGCGTTGGTCATCGATTCCATGCCGCCCGCGATGATGTAGTCCGCATTGCCGGCCGCGAGCGCTTCGTCGCCCATGATCACCGTCTGCATGCCCGACCCGCAGACCTTGTTGACGGTGGTCGCCTGGACCGACTTGGGCAGGCCGGCCTTGATCGCCGCCTGGCGCGCCGGCGCCTGGCCGAGCCCAGCGGGCAGCACGCAGCCCATGTAGATGCGGTCGATGTCGCCGCCGGCGACGCCCGAGCGCTCAACCGCTGCCTTGACCGCGGTGGCGCCGAGATCGGTCGCCGAGGCATCGGCGAGCGCGCCCTGCATCGCGCCCATTGGCGTGCGGGCATAGGAAAGAATGACGGTGGGGTCGGACGATGGGGTGGTGGCCATTTACGAGAGCTCCAGGGGGCGAGGAATTGTGCAGCGCACATAATGTGTCATCGCGCTATGTTCAAACCGCACGGTTGCAATGCCCGCTGCTGCTGATAGCTTCGGGGCCGGAATGAAGCGACGAGCGCCTTCCCTGATCCTGGCCGGTGCGGCGGGCCTGTTCGCAGTATCGGTCGCAGCAGCACAATCTTTTCCGCCGCCCAGCCCGGCGTTGACCGCGCAACCGCCGCCTTTCGCCGTGCCGCCCTTCAAGAATCTGAAGATTTTCTCGCCGGATACCAGCCGCGCCGACCTCCTCGCGAACATGAAGTTCTTTTCTCAGTCGCTGGGCGTGCGGTGCACGCACTGTCACGTCGGCGAAGAAGGCAAGCCGCTCTCGACGTTCGATTTCGCTTCGGACGCCAAGCCGAACAAAGCGATCGCGCGCGACATGCTGAGGCTGGCCGACCGCCTCAACAGCAAGGATCTTCCGGCCATCGGTGGCCTGATCGACCCGAAGGTCACCTGTTATACCTGTCACCGCGGCTCCAAAAAGCCGGCGACGAAACCGCCCGAGGCCCCGGCCGCAGCTCCGGCAGCGCCGCCGACGCCGCCAAAGGCCGAGCGCGGCTGATTTGAATCTCCCGCACGGTCTCTGCTAGCGCCCAAAGCCAGCAGGAGCTCCCCATGTCCGAACCCGGCCTCGACTTCGACCTCGGCGAGATGGCCGACACCATCCGCGACACCACCCAGCGCTTCGCGAAGGACAAGATCGCGCCGATCGCCGCCGAGATCGACGAGAAGGACGAATTTCCCAAGCATCTGTGGCCGCAGATGGGCGAGCTTGGGCTGCACGGTATCACGGTCGAGGAGGAATGGGGCGGGCTTGGCCTGGGCTATCTCGAACATGTCGTTGCACAGGAGGAAGTCGCGCGGGCGTCGGCCTCGGTAGGCTTGTCCTACGGCGCGCATTCCAACCTGTGCGTCAACCAGATTCGCCGCTGGGGCAACGACGAGCAGAAGCGCAAATACCTCCCCAAATTGATCAGCGGCGAGCATGTCGGGTCGCTGGCAATGAGCGAGTCCGGCGCCGGCAGCGATGTTGTCGGGATGAAACTCAAAGCGGAGAAAAGCGGCAACGGCTACCGCCTCAACGGCACCAAATTCTGGATTACCAACGGCTCCGACGCCGACGTACTGGTGGTTTACGCCAAGACCGGTGAGGGCAGCAAAGGCATCACCACCTTCCTGATTGAAAAGGACATGGAAGGATTCTCGACCGGCCAGAAGGTCGACAAGATGGGCATGCGCGGCTCGCCGACCAGCGAATTGGTGTTCGACGACTGCTTCGTCCCGCCCGAGAACGTCGTCGGCGAGGAGAATGGGGGCGCGGCGGTGCTGATGAGCGGGCTCGATTATGAACGCACGGTGCTTGCCGGCATCCAAATCGGCATCATGCAGGCGTGTCTCGACGTCGTCCTGCCCTATGTCCGCGAGCGCAAGCAGTTCGGCAAGCCGATCGGCAGCTTCCAGCTGATGCAGGCCAAGGTCGCCGACATGTACGTCGCCCTGAATTCCGCACGGGCCTAC
>Ga0207645_10002930_pt1 | contig 13193 bp, 11 predicted proteins | sample KBSM53metaG_FD_184331 | JGI IMG/M metagenome (GOLD analysis project Ga0207645, IMG submission 184331) | Miscanthus rhizosphere microbial communities from Kellogg Biological Station, Michigan, USA - KBS M5-3 metaG (SPAdes) (version 2) | ecosystem: Host-associated > Plants > Roots > Rhizosphere >...
TCTGCTTCAGCGCGACGTAAGCGTGGAAGTGCGTGCCGGAGTTCGGATAGTGCAGCGCGGTGACGCTCGGAAAGCGCTCGCGCAGTTTCTCGGCCATCTCCGATTCGCGCGGGATGCGCGCGAGGTTCAGGTGCTCGGCCGAGTGGCCCCCGACGACGTCGACGAGGATCGCGTCGCCCCGGCGCAGGATCGTCTCGACCTTCAGCAGGTTGTTGGTCGAGCGGTCCGACGAATAGCCGGTGAATTCGCCGAACGGGCCTTCGTCGACGCGGGCGGTCGGGTCGATCACGCCTTCGAGCACGATCTCGGCGAAGGCAGGGACGCGGATGCCGTAGCGCGGTGTCTTGACGACCTGCAACGGCTCACCCAGCAGCCCGCCGGCGACGTCGCGCTCGTCGACGCCGAACGGCAGGCGCGCCGACGCCGCGAGCATGAAGAGCGGGTGCGCGCCGATCACCATCGCGACCGGCATCGGCTGCCGGCGCTCGATCGCGATCTGCAGCAGCCGCCACAGGTCGCCGCGCGAATGCAGGCTGGTCGCGAGCTCGGTCTTCGAGTGCGGCATCGAGCGGTGGTAGCTCATGTTGCCGACGCCGGTGTCGGGATGCTCGGAAACGATCACGGCGTTCGTGATGTACGGCGAGCGGTCGGTCTCAAAGTGCTTCAGCAGCGGCAAGGTCGCGAGGTCGATGTCGCGCTGCTCGATCTTGTCGAGGATCGGTCCGCGGTCGACGAGGCGTGGCGCGATCTTCTGGCGCGCGCGGGCCTGGTACGCCGCATGGATGCCGGCGGGCTCGACGCCGAACAGCCGGCCGATCCGCACCCGCGATGCGAACATGTTGGTGGCGACCGGTGTCGAAACGCCAGCCACGCGCTCGAACAGCACCAGCGGGTCGCGTCCTTCAGCGGCGAGCTGCGCAACGACTGCCGTGATCTCCTGATTGCCGCTGACCTCGTCGGCAATGACCAGCACGTCCTCCGGATGCTCGGCGCGGTAGCGCCCGAGAAAGCGGTGGAAGTCCTGGCCGTCGGCGGCGGCCGGGTGCGTGGTGTTAGTGGCCATCGTCGGCCGCACGGTTGCCGGCGAGTGGCGTGAAGACGGGCGCCGGGTCGCCGGCCGTCATCACGACGATGCGCGTCGCGTCTCGAATTCCGAACGAAGCGCGCATCGCAGGGCGACTAGGCGGTCGCCGGCACGCGGCCGTACGAATCCTTCAGCCGCACTTCCGCCTCAGCCAGGTCCTTCGGCGGCTTGCTCGGCTCGATGCCGACCAGGCGCGCGATGTTGTTGCCCATGTAGTCCTCGAGGCCGTCTTCGTCGAGGTCCATGCCCTGCGGCGCCGGCGAACACAGCACCTCGAGCTCGCGCAGCCACATGCCCGGCTCGTTCGGTGGCGAGTCGGTGCCGAACACGATCTTGTGGCGCGGCAGCTCCTTCGCGAACTCGACGATGCGCGACTGGAAGCACCAGCCCGATTCGCAGTACACGTTCGGCGTGTCCATCGCCATCCAGAACGCCTCGAACGAGTAGTTGCCGCCCGTCTGGATGCCGAAGTGGCCGATGATGAAGTTGACCATCGGGAACTCGCGGATCACCGGGTAGAACATCGTCGGGATCGTGTACGGCCCGTCGCCGGTGTGGATCAGCACGACGATGTTGTACTTCGCGCACATCTTCATCGCCGGGCGCAGCCAGTCGAGCGCGCGGTCGGGCCGGTAGCCGTGCATGTTGGCGTGCAGCTTCAGCATCTTGAAGCCGTACTCCTTGACGTGGAACTCGAGCTCGAGCGCGCCGTTCTCGGGGCCCCAGCGCGGGTTGTAGGTGAAGTTGCCGATGAAGCGGTCGGGATACTTCTGGGTCAGCTCGGTGATGTACGCCATGTAGTCGCGGATGCCGTCGCGGCCCATCCGGTTGCCGTCGCGGTAGCCGGTGTTGCCGGGCGGCGGCTGGATGAAGCCCATGTCGATGCGGCGCGGCTTGCCGTTGATCATGTACGGGCCGTCCATCATCTTCAGCATGCGCTCGCCGTTGAACGGCGTGCCGGTGTGGCGCCAAGCCTCGTCGACGAGGTTGGTCGGGTGCAGGTGGGTGTCGATGATCATCGTGTGCTCTTCAAAGTGATGTTCGGTGCGGCTGCGTGGGTCAGGCCGCGACCTTCGCTCTGTCGCGGGCGGCGCCGATCGCCGCGCCGGCCTTCGCGTCGGCGAGGCGTTGCTTGGCTTCCTCGACCGTCTTCGGGCGCTCGGTCGGCTCGATGCCGCACATCCGCGCGAGGTTGTTGCCGAGGTAGTCCTCGAGCGTGTCCTCGTCGAGGTTCAGGCCCTGCGGCGGCTCGTGCGTCAGCACCTCGAGCAGGCGCAGCCACATGCCCGGCTCGTTCGGCGGCGTGTCGGAGCCGTACAGCACCTTGTGCTTCGGCAGCTCCTTCGTGAACTCGACGATGCGCGACTGCAAGCACCATGCGGTCTCGACGTAGACGTTCGGCGCGTCCATCGCCATCTGGAACGGCTCGAACACGTAGACGCCGCCGGTCTGCACGCCGAAGTGGGCGAGGATGAAGTCGACGCTCGGGAACTCGCGGATCAGCGGGTACCACTCGGTCGGGATGCTGTACGGCCCGTCGCCGGTGTGCAGCTTGACGATCAGGCCGAGATCGGCGCACTTGCGCAGGGCGGGCCGCAGCCAGTCGAGCGCGCGATCCGGCCGGTAGGCGTGCATGTTGGCCTGCAGCTGGACCATCTTGAAGCCGTGCTCCTTCGCATGCACCTCGATCTCGGCGGCGCCGTTCGCGGTGCCGTAGCGCGGGTTGTAGACGAAGCAGCCGAGGAAGCGCTCGGGGTACTTCTGCACCAGCTCGACCGTGTACGCCATGTAGGCGCGGATCGCATCGCGGCCGGTCAGGTCGGCGACGCCGTCGGTGTAGATCGTGTTGCCCTGCGGCGGCTGGATGAACGCCTTGTCGATCCGGCGCGGTTTGCCGCACACGGTGTACGGGCCGTCCATCATCTTCAGCAGGCGCTCGCCGGTGAAGGGGTCGCCGTCGTGGCGCCAGGCCAGGTCGACGACCTGGGTCGGGTAGCAGCTGGTGTCGATGATCATGCGCGGTCTCGTCGTGCGGAGGTCTCGGGGCGCCGAGCGGAACGCGCGCGTCCCGGCCCGACTCCGGAGGATGCTGTCACCATCGGGTTGATCGGTAAACAACCTGAGTCGTATATATCCATCTAGCTCGGCGATGAATCTGCAGCCGTCGACAGCGTGACCCACACGCGGTTGCAGTCGCCTTCGCGGGCATAGCGGGCGTGCGTTGCCGTTTGCCTGATCAGATGCAGCCCGAGGCCGCCGACCGGCCGTTCGTCGAGCGGCGCATCGACGCTCGCCGCGCGTTCGGCGTCATGCGCCAGCGGGTCGAAGGCCGGCGCGGCATCCTCGTAGAACAACGAGAGCGCCGCGTCCGATGCGCTCAGCGCCACACGGATCGGCGCATCGCTTTCGCCGCCGTAGCCGTGCTCGATCGTGTTGGTGATCAGCTCCTCGAGCACGAGCGTCAGCTTCAGCTCGATCGCGCGATCGATCGCATGACGGGCGCAGAACTCGGCGATGAGGGCGGCCGCTTCGTCGACCGCCGCATAGCGTGCCGTCAACGCGCGTGGCTCGTCGGGAAGGGCAGGGCCGCGCGTCATGCTGATGTCATCGTCGTCGCGCTCAAGCGTAAGCGAGATGGCGCAATCGCATCGGCCGCTTTATTCTCGGGCCGGTGACCCGCCGTCACGCTGCTGCAGGAGAGTCGATGAAGGTCCTCCCATTCGCGGTCATCGTTGCGTTCTGCGCCGGGGCACCCAGCCTGGCGCGCGCCGACGACATCGGCCGCGTCAAGGTCGCCAAGGGCCAGGTCTCGATCGAGCGCGCTGGCGCCGCGGTCGCCGCCGGCGTCGGCACCCGGCTGCAATCGGCCGACGTCGTGACGACCGGCGTCGACAGCTCGGTCGGCATCACGATGAACGACGACTCGCTGCTTTCGGCCGGCGCCAACAGCCGGCTCGTCCTCGATCGCTTCGTCCACGACCCAGCCACCAACCAGGGCCGCTTCAACGTCTCGCTGAACCGCGGCACGCTCGCGGTGATCTCGGGCCGCATCGCGAAGCAGTCGCCGGATGCGATGACGGTGCGCACGCCGGCGGCGATCCTCGGCGTGCGCGGCACCGAATTCGCGGTCCAGGTCGGTGATTGAGGCGATGCGGCCGCTGGTTCGAACGGTTGCGCTCCTGGTCTTGGCCGTGTTGCTCGCGAGCTGCGCGTCGCGGACGACCGTCGTGCTGCTGCCGGAGGCGAACGGCCGCAGCACGGCCGTCTCGGTGACACGCGACGGCCAGCCGCCGGTGCTGCTCGACGAACCGTACGAGTCGGTCCGCGAGAGCGCGTTCGGGATGAAGATGTTCAAGTCGTCGCCGCAGGACGTCGAGAAGGCGTTCGGTCCGGCGCTCGCGGCGCAACCGGCGCGCGCCGCCAAGTTCACGCTCTACTTCGTCGAGGGCAAGGACACGCTGACCGACGAGTCGAAGCAGCTCGTCGAGACCTCGCTGGCCGAGATCGCGCGCCGCCCGGTGCCGGACGTGCTCGTCGTCGGCCACACCGACCTGGTCGGCAGCCACGCGAGCAACGACGCACTCTCCCGGCAGCGCGCCGATCTGATCCGCAGCGAGCTGATCCGCCTCGGCGTCGCCGCGCAGAACATCGAGGTGATCGCACGCGGCAAGCGCGATCCGATCGTGCTGACCGCCGATGGCGTCGCCGAGCCGCGCAACCGCAGGGTCGAAGTGGTCGTGCGCTGATGCGGGCGTTGCTCGGCAGCGCGGCGTTGGAGCGCAGACGTTGCAGTGGATCGCGAGGATGCAGAGGCACAACGTGGCGCGGCCTGGCGAGGCCCGGGATGGAGTACAGAGCTCGCGTCCGGCAGCCTGGCGTCTACGATTCGCGCGCCTTGCTTTCCTTGCCCTTAAGCCCGGTCCGCCTGCGCTGAGGGCGATGCCGCGGCCGCTGACGTCGCCGCAGCCGGAAACGCCACCAGTGCCCGCGGCCCGACCCAGCGCAGCGCGAGCACCGTCAGGTCGTCGGCCGCTTCCGCGCCGCCGACGAATCCGGCGACATCGCGCTGCAGGGCCTCGACGACCTGCTGCGCCGTCGAGCCGGCCGGCATGCGCGTCAGCGCGGCGTCGAGCCGCGCGCTGCCATAGAGCTGCCGTGCGGCGTCCTGCGCCTCGAGCACGCCGTCGGTGACCACGCAGAGCGTTTCGCCCGGCTGCAGGCGATAGGTCGCGCCGCTGTACGCGAAGTCGTCGATCACGCACAGCCCCGGTCCGTCGCCGCCCGTCAGCTCGATCGGTGCGCGACCCGGCCACAGCGCATGCGGGTTGTCGTGGCCGGCGTTGCAATAGGCGAGCTCGCCGGTCTCGAGGTGGAGCACGCCGATGAACGCGGTCACGAACAGCATCGCGGCGTTGTCGCGCGAGACCTCGGCATTCGCCTGCGTCATCAGCACGCCGATCGGCGCATCGGCGGCGCGCAGCGCGACGCTCTTGCAGAGCGCCTTGCTGACGGCCATGAACAGGCTCGCCGACAAGCCCTTGCCGGCGACGTCGCCGACCAGGAAGAAGAGCCGATCCGCATCGACGAAGAAGTAGTCGTACAGGTCGCCGCCGACCACGCGTGCCGGCGTCATCGCTGCATGCAGGTCGATGCGCGGATCGCCGCGCAGGGCGGCGGCGGTCGGCAGCATGCCGGCCTGGATGCGCTGCGCGGCATCGAGCTCGCCCTGCACGAACGCGGCCTGCTCGCGCTGCGCCTGGACGGTCTTTTCGAGGCGGCGCCGGCGGCGCGCCGCGGCCGCCAGCGTCATCACCAGCAGCGCGCTGAACAGCAGCACGAGGCTCGCCGCCGGCGTCGCGTCGAACAGCAGGCGCTCGGTCCGGAACAACGCGTAAGCGGCCGCGCCGCTCGCGGCCACGCAGCCGGTCGCGAGCCAGGCGACCTGCTGCGGACGCCAGCGTGGTGTCGCGCGAACGAGCAGCGCGCCGAGCCCGACGAAGAGCCCGAGCTCGACCCAGCGCGCCCATTCGGGACGGCGCAGGAAGCTGCGGTCGAACAGGTTCTCGAGCAGCTGCGCATGCAGTTCGCTGCCGGGCATCGCCTCGCCGAGCGGCGTGGCGCGGTAGTCGTCGCGCAGGCCGCCGCCGGTCGCGCCGATCAGCACGAGCTTGCGCGCCAGCGCCTCCGGGTCGACCTCGCCGGCCAGCACGTCGGCCGCCGAGACGTAGCGCCGCGCATCGCCATGCGAGTAGTACAGCGAGATCGCGCCGTCGGCCTCCGTCGGCGCGCTGAAGTCGCCGATCGAGATGGCGCTGACGCCGCGCTCGCTGCGCCACAGCCGTACCGCCGGCTGCTGCAGGGCGACGCGCAGCATCTCGGTGGCCAGCGCGGGCGCCAGCGTGCCGTTGATGTCGACGATCAGCGGGAAGCGCCGGAAGACGGCGTTCGACGGCTCGACCGAAATGACGCCGTGGCCGGCACCGGCTGCATCGATCGCATCGATGTTCGCGATCACGCCGGAGTAATGCGCGAGCCCGGCCACGCCACCCGGACCAGAGACAACGATCGGCGCGGTGCGCAAGGTGCCGCCGGTCCGGTCCAGCGTGCCGGCGGCGACCAGCACGACCCGCGCCGCGGCGACGGCTGCTGCCAGCACGCGGTCGTTCGACGGCAATTCGCTCAGGCGTTGGGCGAGCGCCGGATCGTGCGGGCGTGCCTGCTCGGCCAGGCGATCGGGCGAGAGGCGGTCCGCTTCCGGCATCAGCACGTCCACGCCGATCGCGGCGGGCTGATGCCGGTCGATCGCGCCGATCAGCTCGGCCAGCACCGTGCGCGGCCACGGCCATTGGCCGAGCGCGGCGAGGCTCTTGTCGTCGATCGCGACGATCGTCACCGGCATCGACTTGATCGGCCGCGGTGCGACCGCCTGCAGCGAATCGAACCACGCGGCCTGCATGCGGCGCAGCCAGGGCGGCTGCAGCCAGATCAGCACGCTCAGCAGGGTCAGCGCCAGCAGTGCGGTGACCCGATAGAAAACGCTCGGCGCCTCCGCTGCGGCCGAGCCGCTCACCAGTCGATTTCCATCCCGTCGTAGGCGGCGCTGACGTGCAGCGCCGAGCCGCTGCGCGAGATCTCCTCGTAGCGCCGCGTCTCCTTCAGCAGGCGTTCGATCGCGACATCGTCGCAGGCCGGCTCATGGTGGAACAGGCACAGGTGGCGCACGCCCGCGAGGTGGCAGAGGTCGACGCCGACGATGTTGCTCGAGTGGCCCCAGTCGGCCTTCACCGAGATCGAATCGGCGAGCGAGTACATCGCGTCGAAGATCACCAGGTCGGCATCGCGAAACAGGTCGACGAAACGCGCGGTCTCGTCGGGATTGACGAGCCGGTGCTCCGAATCGGTCGTGTAGACGACGGTCCGGCCGCCGGCCGTGAAGCGGTAGCCGTACGAGTCGCCGCCGTGGCGCTGCTTCAGCACCTTCACCGCCATGCCGGCGACCTCGTGCACCGGGCCGGGCTCGAGGCGGACGTACTCGAGCGTCGCCGGCATGATCGACATCTCGACCGGGAACGACGGCTTGCCCTGCTGGCGGCGCAGCGCGGCTTCGATCTCGGCATGGCCGCCGTAGATGCGGATCACGTTGCCCTTGAGGTAAGCGGGCCCGAAGAACGGCATCCCCATGATGTGGTCCCAGTGCAGGTGCGACAGGAACACGTGATAGGTCTGCGGCGCGTCGGGGCCGTGGCGCGCGACGGCAGCCTGCGCGAACGGCCGGGCGCCGCTGCCGAGGTCGCACAGCACGTACTCGCCGCTGCCGGTCTCGATCTCGACGCACGACGTGTGGCCGCCGTAGGTCCCCGAGATCGGGAACTCGAGGGCGTCGACATAGCGCTCGAGTTCGTCGTCAGAAGCGAACGTGCGTCCGGAGGCGCCGTGCAGCGCCGCCCGCACCTTGGCGCGGACACCGCTCGCAGTCAGGGCGACCGGCAGCGATCCGCGCGTGCCCCAGAAGCGGACCCGCTTCATGGCACGACCGATCCGTTGCCGGCGTCGTAGGCGGCGCGCGCCGGCGCCGACAGCTCCTGCAACGCATCGGCCAACGACGGGAACAGCTCGACGACGTGGTTGAAGCGTGCGATCTCGAAGATCTCGCGCACGATCGGCTGCAACGCGACCGCGGCGATGCGCGCCTTGCGCGCCTTCAGGTGCTTGGCCGCCATCATCACGACGCGCAGGCCGACGCTGCTGACGTATTCGACCTTCGCCAGGTCGAGAACCAGTGCGCCGCCCATGCCGGCGGCGGCGACCAGCAGCGGCTCGAGCTTCAGCTGGAGGGCTTCCGCGGTCGCGTGATCGATGCGGCCGACAGGCGCGACCACGATCACGTCGGCAAAACGCAGGCTCGAGAATTCCACTTCGGCACTCCCAGCCCGCGACGTCGGGCGCCTGGCAAGGATGTGCCAGCGGCCACGCCGCAGACCGATTGATCCAACCGGTTTGAAGCCAGCCCGCCACAGCCGCGGCGGGCAACGCGGGCAGAAGCGTACACCACGCTCAGGGCTTGGCAGCGCCGTCCGTCGCCCACCAGCGGTCGCCGAGCGCCTGCTGCAGGAAGCCGATGAAGGCGGCGACCTTCGAGGGCACGAGCTTCGGTGACGGGTAGACCGCGTGCAGTTCCTGGACCGGCAGCGCATAGCGCTCGAGCACCGGCCGAATGCTGCCGTCGGCCACCGATTCGCGTGCGACGTACCACGGCAGTGCCGCCAGTCCGTGGCCGGCGCGGGCCGCCGCAAGGACCGTCGACAGGTTGTTGCTGCGCAGCGGCCCCTGCACCGGCGCGCTGATGCGCTGGCCGTCGCTATCGGCGAACTGCCAGCGGTCGTCGCCCTGCACGCTGCTGTAGATCAGGCAGGCGTGGCGCGCGAGGTCGGCAGGCGTCTCCGGGGTGCCGGCGCGCGTCAGGTAGTCCGGCGCTCCGGCGACCAGCCACGGGTTGATGCCGAGGTAGCGCGCGCCGAGCGACGAATCGGAGAGCCGGCCCATCCGCAGCGCGACGTCGATGCCCTGCTCGACCAGGTTGACGTAGCGGTCGTCGAAGCTCAGGTCGATGCTGATGTCGGGGTGCTCGCGCATGAAGGCGAGGGCGAGCGGCGTGACGACGCGGCGCCCGAACGCGACCGAGGTGCTGATGCGGAGCTGGCCACCGACCTTCGACTGCAGCAGCGACGCGAGGTTGTCGGCTTCTTCGAGGTCGCGCTGGATCGCCTTGCACTTCTCGTAGTAGAGCGCACCGATCTCGGTCGCGCTGACGCCGCGCGTGTTGCGGTTCAGCAGGCGGGCGCCGAGCTTGGCCTCGAGCGCCGCGACATGCTTGGTGGCGGTCGGCTGCGTGACGCCGAGATCGGCCGACGCCTTCGAGAAGCTGCCGGTCTCGACGATGCGGATGTAGAGCTGAACGCCGGTGATGCGGTCCATCGCGCGGTCCTTTCGTGGCGCGCATCATGCGCCGGAACCGCGCTCCGTCCAGCCACGGCGGTCGGTGGACCGGCTGCGGTGTTGGTCAGGATCGAGCGTGCGAGCGTCAGCCCGAGCGCGCGCGCCATCCAGCGCTCGGTCGCACCATCGCACCGGGTCGGTCGCGCCCGCCCCGCAGCAGCGCGGGGACGGGGTCCTGATCAAAGCGCCATTCGCCGCTGGCGAAGTCGAGGCGCAACGTCGTCATGATCGCAGCGCGCGGCGGGCAACGGCGAAGGCGACTCGCTCGCCGGCCGGGGCTGGAGGGGACTCGGCGCTCCACGCCGACGGGCTTCATCGGTGTCCTATCGCAGCGCCGTCGGATCCTGCAACGACGCCCGCCGCAGGTCCCGCCATGACGGGCCACCAGGGCTCCTCGCTGGCAAAGAGGACCAGCCCGAGCAGGAAGGCGACCGCGACGACCGCGCACGGGCCGAGCCAGTCGGAGATGAAGCAAGCGAAGCGAGAGCCCTGATCCATGATGCGTCCCCGGTGTCCCGAAGTCACCCTTCGCGTTGCACTCGCGCAGCGCATCTCTGGCGACCCCTGCCGGGCACTATCGACGCCAGGCTGGCCGCTCGTCCTTCAGCGATCTAAAACGTTCAAAAAGCGAATCGCCTCGGCCTGCGATCTGGTCAGGCAGTGCTCGGTGGTCTCGGACCGGCCGCGACCTGCCGCGCAATCGCTTGCGCGTCGGCGTCGCCGAGCGCTCGGCCCTCGGCGCGAATCTGCGCCGCCGAGTCGTCGCCGAGCGCTGCCGTGATGGCGGCGGCGGCCAGACGCTCGAGCGATGCCTCGTTCGGCTGGCGCTCGTCGCCGTGGTTGGCGTACCAGGCATCGGCGACGCCGAGCAGGCGTGCGCCGAACAGCGCCTGGCCGTCGCGCGCGCTGAGGTACGCGAGCGAATCGAGCAGCAGGTAGGCCCAGCCATTGCGCCAGAGCAGCGGCAGCGCTTCGGCGGCCGCCTCGCGTGCCCTGGCAAGCTCGCCTTCGAGAAGCAGCGCCGCGCAGAGGTTGCTCAGCGCGAGGCCCATGTTCGACGGCTGGTCGAGGGCGCGCAGTTCACGCACCGCGGCCTCGCCGAGCGCGATCGCCTCGTCGCGATCGCCGGCCATCAGCGCGGCATCGGCGAGCTTCAGGCGGGCCCAGGCGGCGGCACGCTCGGCCCCGGCGCGTTCGGCATAGGCCAGCTCGAGCCGGCTCGCGTCGCGGTAGCCGCGCGCATCGCCCTGATGGATGCAGACGCCGGCGACGACCGAGGCGCCCCACATCAGGCGCTTCAGCGGCCACGCCGGTTGTTCCAGCGCATGGGCCTCGTCGAGCAATCTCTGCGCCGTCTCGAAGTCGCGTACGCGCGCACTCTCGGATGCATGGAAGCCGAGCGCGAAGTGCAGCCGCATCGCATCGCCTTGTCGGCGCCAGGCCTCGACCGCTGCCGTCGCGGCCTCGAGTCGGGACACGACTTCGAGCGCGAGCAGACCGTGCGAGGCGAGACAGCTCCAGATCCAGGCACTCGCCTGTGCGGAGGCCGACGGCAGCAGCGCGTGCAGCGCGGCGGCCCGCGCCAGCCGCGGCGCATTGACGCTGCGCAGGTGATCGAGACGCGTCAGGGCGATGCCGGTCGCCGCGGCCACGTCGGCGTCGTGGCGTGCGCAGGCGCGGTCGAAGGCGATCTGCAGGTCGTCGTAGTCGGCCGCATAGCGGGCGAGCCACGTCGCATCCGACAGTTCCCAGAAATGCCGCTCGATCGTTTCGGCGAGCTCCGCCATCGCCGCGCCGTGGCGCTGCTCGGCAAGGCCCGCGTCACCGCAGCGCATCAGCTGCTCGGCACAGAACATTCGCATCGTCTCGAGCAGCCGGTAGCGCGGTGGCTCGAGCCGCTCGGTCTGCACGAGCGACTTGTCGACCAGGCCCGCCAGCGTGTCGAGGACCGCCCACTCGTCGAGGCCGTCGACCGCGACGGCCCGTTGTGCGCTGTCGATCCGGAAGCTGGCAACGAACACCGACAGGCGGCGCAGGACCATCTGCTCGCGCCCGTCGAGCAGCGCATGGCTCCATTCGAGCGTGGCGCGCAAGGTCTGGTGACGCGACAGCGCGCTGCGCGCCGCATTGCGCAGCAGCACCAGCCGCTCGCCGAGGCGCGAGGCGAGCGTCTCCAGGCCGAGCAGCGGGATCCGGGCCGCGGCCATCTCGATCGCGAGCGGGTTGCCGTCGAGGCGGCGCACGAGCTCGCTCGCGACGCCGACGTTGGCGGGCGTCAGCGCGAAGCGGCGGTCGATCGAACGGGCGCGGTGCGCGAGCAGCCGGATCGCGCCGAACGCCTGGGCAGCGTCGAATCCGGTGCCCGACGGTGGGATCGCCAGCGGCTCGAGGCCGAAGGCGAGCTCGCCCGGAATCCTCAGGAGCTCTTGCGACGTCACCAGGACTTGCAGCTTGCGGGCCGCGCCCTGCATCGCCTCGACCAGCTGGCTGACCGGCAGCGTCAGGTGCTCGCAGTTGTCGAGCACCAGCAGCAGCTCGCGCGCTTCGAGCGAGCGCAGCAGCTCCGCGGTCGTGTCCTTGTCGCCGGTGCCGAGCTGCAGACTCGCCGCGTTGGCGATGGCGGTCGGGAGTTGACCCGGCGCCGAGACGGCGGCGAGATCGACCCACCAGACGCCGCCGGTGTGCAAGCCCTCCTGTCGCCGCGCGGCCTCCTGCGCGACCCGCGTCTTGCCGATGCCGCCGGGGCCGTGGATCGTCACGAGCCGGCTGCGTCCGAGCGCGACGTCGAGCGCCAGCAGGTCGGCGTCACGGCCGATCAGGTCCTCGACGGCGGCCGGCACGTTGGTCCGGCGCGGCGGAGCGAGGTCGAGCATCGCGGCGGCCTCGACCGATGCGGCGTCCGGTGCTGGCGCCGCCGTCGGCCACGCGTCGGTCTCGAGCGGCAGCGTGAAGCGGTAGCCGCGTCCCGGGATCGTCGAGATCGCCGTCGCCCCGAGCACCTTGCGCAGCCCTGACACCTGCACCTGCACGTTGGCTTCCTCGACGACCCGGCCGGGCCAGACGATGTCCAGCAGCTCATCCTTCGAGACCAGCCGTTCACGGCGCTCGATCAGCGCGACCAGCACGTCGAAGGCCCGTGCGCCGATCGGCAGCGTGCGGCCGTCCTTGCGGATCAGGCGCTGCGAAGGCCAGACTTGGAATGCGTCGAAGCGATACGTCTCAGTCAACTCGCTGTCCTTCCGGCGCGGCCGCTGGCCGCGTACTGCCCCGACGTTCGAACCGCGCGCGCCGACGATCGACCGGCGACCTTCGACCGGCGACCGGCGACCGGCGACCGGCGACCGGCAGCTTACTGCGACCTCGATGGTGCCGCGCTTCAGGCATCATCGAAGGTCGCCGATCGACAACAGGAGACGACACATGCGACGCACGCTTTTGGCCGCGCTGGTGATGCTGGGAGCCGTCCAGGCGGCACATGCCGCCGGCTTCACGCTGACCAGCCCGACGATCAAGCCGGGGTCGATGCTGACCGAGGCCCAGGTCTTCAAGGGCTTCGGCTGCGAAGGCAAAAACACGTCGCCGGCGCTGAAATGGTCCGGCGCGCCGAGCGGCA
>Ga0207645_10002939_pt1 | contig 13169 bp, 12 predicted proteins | sample KBSM53metaG_FD_184331 | JGI IMG/M metagenome (GOLD analysis project Ga0207645, IMG submission 184331) | Miscanthus rhizosphere microbial communities from Kellogg Biological Station, Michigan, USA - KBS M5-3 metaG (SPAdes) (version 2) | ecosystem: Host-associated > Plants > Roots > Rhizosphere >...
AAAAACACCGACGTCGTCGCGATGCGGTATTTTCTCGGACTCGAATGGCATGCGCCGCTGGTGCTCATGCTGCTGCTCTTTTTTGCGCTCGGCGCCGCAGTCGGCATCGCCGCCGGCCTCATGATCATGGTGCGGCAACGGCGCGAAATTCTCGGCTTGAAGCGCGAAATCCGCGGCCTGACGCGCGCGCCTGATGCGCCCGTCGTCGTGGAATCGATTTAGTCCGGATGTTTTAAGGATCGGTAGCGCACGCGATGGAAATCGAATACTGGTGGTTGCTCGCATTGCCGCTCTTCTTCGCGCTCGGCTGGCTCGCTGCGCGCATCGACATCAAGCACCTGGTCTCGGAATCGCGCGCGTTGCCGCGGTCGTATTTCAAAGGCCTGAATTTCCTGCTTAACGAGCAGCCGGACAAGGCGATCGAGGCATTCATCGAGGTCGTCAAGGTCGAGCCGCAGACCATCGAGCTGCATTTTGCGCTGGGCTCGCTGTTTCGCCGCCGCGGCGAGGTCGAGCGCGCAATCCGCATGCATCAAAACCTGGTCGAGCGCGCCGACCTGCCGCAGCCGCAGAAATTCGACGCGCTGTTCGAGCTCGCGCAGGATTACCTGAAGGCGGGGCTGCTCGACCGCGCGGAGGAATTATTCGCCAAACTCAAAGGCAGCCCGCACGAAGAGGCCGCGCTCAAATACCTGCTCGAGATTTACGAGCAGGAAAAGGACTGGCAGAAGGCCATCGATACCGCGCAACAGCTCGAGCTGGTGACGGGACAATCGCACCAGAAGGAAATCGCGAATTTTTATTGCGAGATGGCGAGCCGCGAAATCATGGATTCGCGCCCGGAAGACGCGCGGCCTTACCTCGAGCGCGCATTGGCGCACCACCGGATGTGCGTGCGCGCCAACGTGCTGCTCGGCGATCTCGAGCTGGCACTCGGGCGGCACGAGGCCGCCATCGACGCGTGGAAGCGCATCGAGACCCAGAACCCCGATTACCTCGCACTGGTGGCCGAACGGCTGATCGGCGCGTACAAGCAGCTCGACAAGGCGCAGGAAGGCCTCAATCTCCTGAGCGGATTCCTCGGCAAATACCCGTCGCTGGACGTGCTCAACGTAGTGTTCACATGCATACTCGACCAGCAGGGCGCCGAGCCCGCATACCAACTGGTGCGCGATGAAATGCGCCGCAGCCCGACGCTGCTGGGCCTCGACAAATTGCTGGAAGCGCAACTGCTCGACGCGCCGGTGCAGCGCCGCCAGGATCTCGAGCTCGTGAAAAACCTCGTGCACCAGCACACGCGCACGCTTGCGATGTTCAAGTGCGACAACTGCGGGTTTCGCGCGCGTCAGTATTATTGGCACTGTCCAGCTTGCGGCGAGTGGGAAACATACTCGCCGCGGCGGGCCGAGGAAAAAGGAATACCGGCATGAGGTACCGAGCAGGGGCCCCATTTATGGGGATGGGAGCAAGCCGAATGCCGGTCGCCCGCCGACAGTATGTCGTTCTACATGTGATGACGATGGCGGAGGCGGGGGCATGAACGACCCACGCGTCATAGTCGCGCTCGATTATGCGCAAGCCGCGCCGGCGCTCGCGTTCGCCGCGCGCCTCGACCCGCAGGCGTGCCGCTTGAAGATCGGCAAGGAATTGTTTACAGCCGCCGGCCCGGCGCTGGTTGAAAAATTGGTGCAGCGCAATTTCGAGATTTTCCTCGATTTGAAGTTCCACGACATTCCGAACACCGTCGCCGGCGCGTGCAGGGCCGCGGCGCAACTGGGCGTCTGGATGCTCAACGTGCACGCGTTGGGCGGGCGCGCGATGCTGGAGGCGGCACGGGAGGCGGTTGCGGGGGTGAAACGCCCGCCGCGCCTGATCGCCGTGACCGTGCTGACGAGCATGGGCGCGCAAGATTTGCATGAGGTCGGTATTGCGGGCGAGCCGGCGGCTGCAGCGCTGCGCCTGGCCAAGCTCGCGCAGGCGAGCGGGCTCGACGGCGTGGTTTGCTCGGCGCAGGAAGCGGCGTTGTTGAAACGCGAATGCGGGACCGATTTCTGCCTGGTCACGCCGGGCATCCGGTTGGCAGGCGGCGCGAACGACGATCAACAGCGTGTGATGACGCCGGCCAAGGCCATCACGGCGGGCGCCGATTACCTGGTGATCGGCCGGCCCGTAACGCAGGCGGCTGATCCGGTGGCGGTGCTGGCGGCGATCAACCGCGAACTCGACGGCTTGCGCAAGGCGTGAAGATCACAATCCTATTCGAATATTCCGGTATCGGCCGGCTGTGAACTGCAATGATGAGCGCGGAATAATGAATGATGAGTAAAAGCAAAAACAGCAAGCGCGAAGCGGTTGTGGCGGGCGGTTCATCGCCCATCCCTTCCAGTTCCGCACTTAGGCGCGCCCGCGTACTGGTCGTCGGCGACGTCATGCTCGATCGCTACTGGTTCGGCGACGTCAGCCGCATTTCGCCCGAGGCGCCGGTGCCGGTCGTGAAGTTCAAGCGCAACGAGGAGCGCCCGGGCGGCGCAGCCAACGTTGCGCGCAATGCCGCAGCGCTCGGCGCGCGCGTCACGCTGTTGTCGGTCGTCGGCGACGACGAGCCGGGGCATCGCTTGAGCGAACTGCTGCGCAGCGAAAAAATCACCGCGCGCCTGCATCGCGATCGCACCATAGACACCACAGTCAAGCTGCGCGTGATCGGACCGCGGCAGCATCAACTGCTGCGCATTGATTTTGAAACGGAGCCCAGCCACGAAATATTGCGCTCCAAGCTCGCCGACTACACGAAGCTCGTCGCAGGTTGCGATGCGGTAATATTGTCCGACTACGGCAAAGGCGGCCTGACGCACATCGCGCGCATGATCAGCCTCGCGAAGCGGCACGGCAAGCCGGTGCTGATCGATCCCAAGGGCAATGACTTTGCGCGCTACCAGGGGGCGACACTAGTGACCCCGAACCTCAACGAATTCCGCGATGTCGCCGGCGCATGGAGCAGCGAGCGCGAACAGACCGAGCGGGCGCAGCGGCTGCGCAGTAAGCTTAAAATCGACGCGTTGCTGGTGACGCGCGGAGCGGATGGCATGACGCTGTACGAGCGCGCGCGCCGCCTGCACGTGCCGGCCCAGGCGCGCGAAGTGTCCGACGTCAGCGGCGCGGGCGATACGGTCATCGCGACCATGGCGGTAATGCTCGCCGGCGGCTGTCCGATGGACGAAGCGGTGCGCGTCGCCAATCGCGCAGCCGGTATAGTGGTCGGCAAGTTCGGCACCGCCGTTGCGCTGCCGCACGAACTTTTTGCTACGGAAGGCTGAAGACAGCATGTATATCGTGGTAACCGGCGCGGCCGGCTTCATCGGCTCGAACCTCGTCAAGGCGTTGAGCGATCGCGGCGAGCACGAGGTGCTCGCGGTCGACGACCTGAAGCAGGGCGACAAGTTTGTGAACCTGGTCGACTCCGACATCGCCGACTATCTGGACAAGGACGATTTTCTGCGCGAGCTCGCCAACGGCGCGTTCGACGGGGCGCTCGCTGCGATTTCGCACCAGGGCGCCTGCTCGGACACGACCGAGACCGATGGCCGCTACATGATGCAGAACAATTATCGCTACTCGCGCGAGCTCTTCGAGTTCTGCATCGACGAGGAAGTCCCGTTCGTCTACGCGTCATCGGCGGCAGTCTACGGTGCGGGCCCGGATTTCCGCGAGGAGCGCGAATGCGAATCGCCGCTCAACGTGTACGGCTATTCCAAGTTCCTGTTCGATGAATACGTGCGCCGCAACTGGCCCGAGCGCTCGTCGCAGGTGGTCGGCCTGCGGTACTTCAATGTTTACGGCGCGCACGAGCAGCACAAGGGGCGCATGGCGTCAGTAGCGTTCCATTTTTTCAATCAGTATCGCGCGAGCGGCAAGGTCAGGCTGTTCGAGGGCAGCGGCGGTTACGCCGACGGTGAGCAGCGGCGTGATTTCGTGTCCGTCGAAGACGCGGTCGCCGTCAATCTCTACTTCCTCGATCATCCGCGGCAGTCGGGCATCTTCAACGTGGGCACGGGCGCCGCACAAAGCTTCAACGATGTTGCCGTCGCGACCGTCAACGCCTGCCGCCGGCACGCCAGCGAGGCGCCGCTTGCGCTGGCGGACATGCAGCGCCAGGGCGTAATCGAGTACATACCGTTCCCGCCGGAGCTCGCGGGCAAATACCAAAGCTATACCCAGGCCGACATCAGCGCGCTGCGCGAGTCCGGTTATGCCTCACCGCTGATGACCGTGGAGGAGGGGGTCGCGCGCTATGTTGAAACGCTCATCGCGCGGGCACATACTTGAGTGCCATGGACAAGACGCTCGAAGACTTCATCGGCAACACGCCGCTCGTCCGGCTGCAAAGGCTGCCCGGTAAAACGCGCAACGTGCTGCTCGCCAAGCTGGAAGGCAACAACCCGGCCGGCTCGGTCAAAGACCGGCCCGCGCTGTCGATGATCAAGCGCGCGCACCAGCGCGGCGAAATCAAGCCCGGCGATACGCTAATCGAGCCGACCAGCGGCAATACCGGCATCGCGCTCGCGATGGCCGCTGCCATGATGGGTTATCACATGGTGCTGGTAATGCCCGAGCACCTGTCGATCGAGCGGCGCCAGTCGATGGCGGCGTTCGGCGCCGAGATCGTGCTGACGCCGCAAACCGGCGGCATGGAAATGGCGCGCGACGTGGCCGAGAAAATGCGCGACGAAGGCAAGGGCGTGATCCTCGACCAGTTCGCCAATCCGGACAATCCGCTCGCCCATTACGAGAGCACGGGCCCGGAAATCTGGCGCGATACTGAAGGCAAAATCACGCACTTCGTCTCCAGCATGGGCACCACCGGCACGATCATGGGCGTGTCGCGCTTTCTCAAGGAAAAAAATCCGGCGGTTCAGATCGTCGGCTGCCAGCCGACCGATGGCTCGCAGATTCCGGGCATCCGCAAATGGCCGGCGGCTTATCTGCCCAAAATCTGCGACTGGAGCCGCGTGGACCGAGTGATCGAGGTCGCGCAGGCCGACGCTGAAGACATGACGCGGCGCCTCGCCCGCGAAGAGGGCATATTCGCCGGCGTTTCGTCGGGCGGCGCCATGTGGACGGCGTTGCAGATCTCGGCGGAAGTCAGCGATGCGGTGATCGTCACCATCATCTGCGACCGCGGCGACCGCTATTTGTCGACGGGGATCTTTCCTGCCTGAGCTGCGGGCCGGAATCGGCGCGCAAGCCGGCGCGGCACTGATCAGCCTCCTGCTCACCGGCTCTGCGCCAGCCCAGCAAATCGGCATCAGCATAGAGCGCATCGATAGTCCGCTGCTGGCGGCCAAACGGATTACGGGCGTGTTGCGCGTTGGTGCGACCACTGCGCTCGAGCTCAATGCCACCGAAGTCGTCATGGCCGGCCAGACGTGGCGCAACGTGCGCATCGCGTGTCCCGATTTGAAACAGGAGCGCGATCAACTCATTTGCGCGCAGGGCGCGCTGGAGACACCCGCGCGTCTCCCGTTGAGTTTTCGTTACTCGACGCGGACGAAAAATCTGGATCTCACCTTGCAGCTCGCCGCGAAAGAAGAGTGGCACTTCACGGTGAGCGGGGAAGGCGCAGCGCGCACGGCGGTGCTCGACGTGCGCAATGGCGCGCTCACTCACTTCAAGGCATGGTGGCCGGCGGCGTGGCCCAAGCCCAACGCCGGCACGCTAAGCGGCAAACTGACATTCAGCGACGAGCGGGAACCGCGCGTGACTGCCGAGCTTGCGCTTGCGAATTTCGGCTTCGCCGACGACAGCGGCCAGCATGCGGGCGAAAAGATCAACGCGGCGTGGTCGCTGCAAGCGCAACAGCACGGCGCGCAATGGCGCTGGCAAAGCCGGCTGGACTGGAAGAGCGGCGACGTATTCTGGCAGCCGCTGTTCGTCGGCGGCAGCGGACACTCGTGGACTGCTGCGGGGACGCTCGATGCACAACACCTGGCGATCGAGCAGGGCAGGGTGGCGCTCGCCGGCATCGCGGACGTAGATATGACAGCCGCGTTCAACCGTACGAGCGGCACGCTGACTACCGCCAGCCTTAAAAGCACTAACGTGGATATCGCGGGGCTGTATGCGAAGTTGCTAAAGCCCGCGCTGCAAGGCACGGTGCTCTCTGACCTGCGCTGCGACGGGCGCGCGGATTTTGCGCTCGCCATCAAGGATGGCGCGATCGTGGCTATCGACGCGGCGTTAAAGCGCGTATCGGTGGAGGACAACGCGCGGCGCTTCGCCTTGTTCGGGCTCGACGGCAACGTGCCGTGGCACCGCGAAGAGTCGAAGGCGGCCAAGCTGCACATCGGAGGCGGCGAAGTGCTGCAGGTGCCGTTCGGCGCATTCGACCTGCCGTTCGATACGCGCGGGCTGCGCGTGCGCATCCGCGACGTGGAGGTGCCGGTACTCGACGGCCGGGTGTCGATCGCCGATTTCGCCAGCAGCGGGGAGGGCGACAGCTGGCGCTGGCGGTTCACGGGCGCGATCAAGCCGATCTCCGTCGAGCAGCTGACCACCGCCTTGGGGCTGCCCGCGATGCACGGCACGCTGTCCGCGACGATACCGACGGTGCGCTACCATCAGTCAACGCTCAACGTGGATGGCACGTTATTGTTCAAGCTGTTCGATGGCACGATCAGCGTGCAGGATCTCGCGCTCGAGAATCCGCTCAGCAAGGTGCCGCGACTGACCGCCGACGTCGCGATGCGCAATCTCGATCTGGATTTGCTGACGCGCACGTTCTCGTTCGGAAAAATCACCGGCCGCATCGACGCCGAGATGAAATCGCTCGAGCTTGTTAACTGGGGGCCCGTACGCTTCGATGCGCGCGTCGCGAGCAGCGCAGGAGAGTACCCGCGACGCATCAGCCAGGCCGCGGTGCAGAACATTTCCGCGCTCGGCGGCGTGGGCGCCGCGGCCGCGATCCAGCGCAGCTTTTTGCGCTTTTTCGAGACGTTCGGCTATTCCGCGCTCGGTTGGAGTTGCCGGCTGGAACTCGACGTATGCCATATGGGCGGAATTGAAAACACGCCGCAGGGCTACGTGATCGTGAAGGGCGGCGGCTTACCGGCTATCACGGTGATGGGCTACAATCGCAACGTGGGCTGGCGCGAGTTGCTCGCGCGCTTGAAGCGCGTGACCGAAGGCAACGTGATCGTGAAATAGCGAAGGAAACCGCATGCGAAGTGTGATCTTAATGGCCGGCCTGGGCTGCGCGCTCGTCCAGGGATGCGTGACCATCAACATTTATTTTCCGGCGGCCGCTGCGGAGCAGGCAGCCGACAAGATCATCGATGAGGTATGGCAGTTGAAGAACCCTGCGTCCCCCGCGCCCAAGCCGCAGGCCAAATAAGGATACTTATGCGAACCCTGAATGCACTGCGTTGTGGCTGGCTTATCTTGTTGCTGCTGTTCGCGGGCAACCTCTGGGCGCAGGCCAATCTCGATGTCGACACGCCGGCGATCACCGCGCTGCGCTCGAGCATGCAAAAACGTTTTGCCGAGCTGTCGCCCTTCTATGCGAACGGTGCGATCGGCCTCACGCGCGATGGCTATATCGCGCTGCGCGAGCCGAATGCGGTGCCGCTGCCGCAGCGCCAGCAGGTGAACGGGCTGGTCGCGGCCGAAAACCAGGACCGCGCTGCGCTGTATAAGGAGATCTCGCGTGCGAACGGCCACGCCGAGTGGGAAAACGACATCCGCACGACGTTCGCGCAGCGGTGGATCGACAAGGCGGCGGGCGGCTGGTACTACCAGAACAATGCCGGAGCCTGGACGCGGAAATAGTGACGCCGGTACTGGTTTTCGACATCGAGACGGTTCCCGACGTCGCGGGTCTGCGCAAGTTAAACAGCATCGCCGCGGAGATCAGCGACGAGCAGGTGGCGGCCATGGCGTTTCAGCGCCGCCGACAGGCCACGGGCAACGATTTCATTCAATTGCATCTACAGCGCGTGGTGGCGATTTCATGCGCGCTGCGCGACCGCGACACCTTCCGCGTCTGGTCGCTCGGCGAGCCCGCCGACGGCGAAGCGCAGCTCATTCAGCGCTTTTTCGACGGCATCGAAAAATACTCGCCGCAAATCGTCTCGTGGAACGGCGGCGGATTCGACCTGCCGGTTTTGCACTACCGCGGCATGCTGCATGGCGTGCGCGCGGTGCGCTACTGGGACCAGGGCGAGGACGACCGCGAATTCAAGTGGAACAACTACATCAGCCGCTATCACGCGCGGCATCTCGACCTGATGGATCTGCTCGCAATGTACCAGCCGCGCGGTGCAGCGCCGCTCGACCAGTTCGCGCAGCTGCTCGGTTTCCCGGGCAAGATCGGCCTCGAGGGCTCGCAGGTCTGGCAGGCCTGGCAGGACGGTAACATCGCGCAGATTCGCGGCTACTGCGAAGCGGACGTCGCGAACACCTATCTCGTCTATCTGCGGTTTCAGTTGATGCGCGGCGCATTGGCTCCGGATAAGTACCAGCAGGAAATCGATTTTGTCCGCGCCACGCTCGGCAAATCCACCGACCCGCACTGGCTCGAATTCCTCGAACTCTGGCCGGCGTAGCCGGTAGCAGCGGGGAAACGTAAAGCACAATGATCCGCGTCGAGTCGCTGGACCAGGAAGGCCGCGGCGTCGCGCATGCCGACGGCAAGGTCATCTTCATCCAGGGCGCGCTGCCGGGCGAGCTCGTCACTTACGCGTCGTACAGCAAAAAGCCGAGCTACGAAGTCGCGCAGGTCACGCAGATCGTCGAGCCTGCGCCCATGCGCGTCACGCCGCGCTGCCCGCATTTCGGCACGTGCGGCGGCTGCAGTCAGCAGCATTTGGACGCGCGCGCGCAGGTGGCGGCGAAGCAGCGCGTGCTCGAAGACAACCTGCGCCACATCGGCAAGGTCGAATGCGGCAGCATCCTGCCGGCAATCTACGGCGAAGCCTGGGGTTACCGGCATCGCGCGCGTTTTTCGGCTCGCTACGTGCAGAAGAAAGGCGGGGCTCTGATCGGTTTTCGTGAAAAGCGCAGCAGCTACGTCACCGACATGACCACCTGTGCCGTTGTGCCGCCGCGGATTTCCGCGCTGCTGGTGCCGCTGCGCGAGCTCATCAACGGCTTGTCCCGCCCCGAGCGGCTGCCGCAGATCGAACTGGCTATAGGCGATGATACGGACGCCTTGGTACTGCGCACTCTTGAGCCTTTAAGCGAGCGGGACGGCCAGGCGCTGCGGGATTTTGCCGACCGTCACCGCGTGCAGTTCTTCGTGCAACCGCGCGGCCCCGACACAGCGGTGCCGTTTTATCCGCCGCACGAGGGAGTGCTTTATTACAAGCTGCCCGAATTCGGGCTCGAGCTGGGTTTTTCGCCGACGGAATTCACGCAGGTTAACGCCGCGGTGAATCGCGTGCTGGTGCGCCGAGCGATGACGTTGCTGGCACCTCAACCCGGCGAGCGCATCGCCGACATGTTTTGCGGGTTGGGCAACTTCACGCTGGCCATTGCGCGCAGCGGGGCGAGGGTTACCGGGTTCGAAGGCGCGCGGTCGCTGGTCGCGCGCGCGCAGGCCAACGCGGCGCGCAACGGCCTTGCGGACATCGCGGAATTTCATCTGATGGACCTGTTCAAAATCGATGTGGCGGGCCTGGCAGCGCTCGGACATTTCGACAGAATGTTGATCGATCCGCCGCGCGACGGGGCGGTCGAACTCATCAAGTCCCTGTCCGCTGACGCGCCACCGCGACGAATTGTGTATATATCGTGCAATGCGGCCACGCTGGCGCGCGATGCCGGCGTGCTGGTGCACGTCAACGGTTACGCGCTGACTGCCGCCGGAGTCGTCAATATGTTTCCGCATACGTCACACGTCGAGTCGATCGCCGTGTTCGACCGGAACTGACCGCGCGGCCATAAAAAAAGGGCATCCGAAGATGCCCTTTTGTAAAAGCCGGGATTACGCGTCAGTCGCGATTGCCCGTCAACGCCATCAGCAGCTGCAGCAAACTCGTGAACAGGTTGTAGATGCTCATGTACAACGTGAGCGTCGCCGAAACGTAGTTGGTTTCGCCGCCGCGCACGATCTGGCTCACCTGCCACAGGATCATGGCCGAGCTGAACAGCACGAACGCGCCGCAAATCGCCAGCGACATGACCGGGCTCTGGAAGAAAATATTCGCGACCACCGCCAGCATGATGACGATGCCGCCCACCATCAGGAAGTTGGTCATGAAGCCGAAATCGCGCTTGCTGACCGTCGCAATGCCCGCCATCGCGAAGAACACCGCCGCCGTGCCGCCCGCGGCGAGCGCGACGAGTTGTCCGCCGTTGCGCAAACCGATCGCCATCTGCAGGATCGGTCCGAGGAGTATGCCCAGGAACAGCGTCAGCGCCAGCAGCAGGGCCACGCCGAGTCCGCTGTCGCGGTTTTTCTCGATCGCGAAGAACATGCCGTAGATGACGGCCAGCAGCACGATCGATGAAATGATCGGGCTCGCGCGCATGAAGCCGAAGTTCAGATTAACGCCGATTAGCGCGCCTATTCCGGTCGGAATCAGCGACAGCGCGAGCAGAAGATATGTGTTGCGCAGCACCCGTTGCTGCTGCACAACGAGTTGCTCGCTACCTACCTGGGTTCCAAAGGAATTCTGGTTAGGTATCAGTTCGGGTTGCATAAGGTCTTTCTCCTCGGTTGGCCGGGGTTCCGGCTCTGGTGTAAGACTACTCAATGCCGGCAAAAGTTGCAATTATTTCAACGTGCCTGCGCCCGGCAGCTTTCCCGCAAGCTTATGATAGTGCGTGGTATTATCCGATCCGCGTGGACGGCAGGCCAGTCCCGGGAAGGTTGGCAGAGCGGTTGAATGCACCGGTCTTGAAAACCGGCAGGGTCGCAAGATCCTCGTGAGTTCGCATCTCACACGCTTGTAAATTCAATCTTCTAGTAAATAGCCATTCAGTGTCACCAACTGCACTACCGGCTTTTTATCCGAAGCCATTTGGACAGAAAATGGACAGGATTCCCAGCTCACCTATTGAGCTATTTCCATTCTAACGCCGTTGCACGGCGGATCGCTACCGAGAGATGAGAAGATCGAGAAACAAATAGCAGTGGCAAGCGCATACGGGACGTTGCATGCTCCTGCGAAGGTCCGATCATCAAATCGTCGAAGTGGTAACTATTAGGTCAGTAATCGTTGTAGCGACGGCCACTTGCCGACGTGTCACGGATCTTGGTCTCGAGCTTCGAGGCGAGAATTTTTGCGCCCACACCCACTATTCCACGTTGAATCTCGATCCGCACGATCTTTCCCCAAGACCTAAGCATGAGCGTCCCGCCTCGAAGTCCCGCGAGCTCGATCGTGAAGTTGATTTTGTTTCCAGGGACGTAGTCCCCACCGGTCACGAAGAATACCCCCGACGCGCTGATATTTCGGGTGACGCCTGTCCCGCGATCCAGTCGGACCAAACGCCTCGCGAACATCCTGTCTTCTCGTCTCTTTCCCAACGCGACATGCTCCGATGCCATTGTCATTCCTCCGCGCGCCGCTTTAACTGCATTCGACGCCATATCGTGTGCGCCGGAGTCGTTAGCTAATCGCGCGACAGCGAATGCTGCAACATCGAAAAGTGCTTTCCGTATCATTTGCTCGACCTCGACAACTTATTATTTACGTAAGATAGGCTGAAAGAAGCACATTTCATGCGCGCACATTACTGGCACTAGCACGATGGAATGCTGCTCGGGGCCGACAGTGCGACTCACTCATTATTTCAGATACTTAGTTCTCCGCGTGTAGGCTATAGTCTGATCGAACGATAGGACATCTTCCGACGGGGCGATTTGTCGCGGAGATGCACCAATATGAACGTCGACGCCCCGGCAATTCAATCATACTGACTCACAATCGCTTTTACTTTGAGCCAAACGGGCTATTGCGGGAACTCCTTACTTGGCGCAAATTTCTCCATGGAGGGGGAGAAAGAGGGACAAATGAAATCAATTCTCGACCGTTCGTTTAAATATACCCCAAGCAGCAAGACGGATTTGCGCAAGACCTTCGCGAAGGTGCGCCGCGAACAATGCTTAAATACCAAGCCGACGGCAGTGCAAAAACCAATTCGGGCGAATATTTTTAGGTTTGAGACTCGGTAGATGCCCGGACGACTAACTACGTGACTCTCGCGCTTTCCGTTTCAGCTCCCGTTCGCTTTCGGTAAACAATGAGTCATTTCCAGCGCGCTTTTTAGCGGCGTCGTCAGTGATCGCCGGTTCTATCTCGCCGAGGCGGTCAATTGCTGGGTCGTCTGGAACGATGATCTCCCGCGGTATGTAGCCACGCAGCGAGATCGTCCGCGCGAACAATAGCCTGACGGACTTCCTAAGGCGGGCAATTTCCCAGAGTAGGGTGTTTACAACACGGTCGTGGCCCCATTGCTCGCGAATCTTGAGCAAATCGGGTTCGGTTAAGGGGCGACGCCGGGGTGTTGTCATACCAAAATTATAAACGAACGTTTGTTCGATTATCAAAAAACGGGAAAAAAATGCTCGGTCCTCCGTGTAGATGGTCGCCGATTCGACCTCAAAAAATGGCGCGATATAATCGAACTATGTGTTATTCAGCAATGGTCGAACAGGACTTGAAGTCACTGGCACGACGATTTAATGCGCAGGTGGACTACGCTAGTTTCGAAGAAATGATGCGCCGCCGCGCCGACGGTGAAGCCATCAATATCGGCAAGGCGTTAGAGGCAAACTTCTACCGGCCTGAATCAGAGGGCGAAGCCCGCATCAAGAAACACATTGATCGATACCAAGGGCAGGTCGGCACCAAATTGGAGGCCGCACTGTTCGCCCAAAAGAAGCGCTTGGCGGATTCCGAACGAACGTTAGCGTCAAAAGAGACAAAAAAGGCACTCGAGGACAAACGGATAGCGTCCAACAAGATCGACTGGCATCTGAAAAAGCTAGCCGCACTCAAGCGGACTGAACTAAAACCCAGCGACTCGCGAATTTTTCCTTTCTGGTATGCGCCGCTGATCGTGATGGAGACCGGCAAGCGCGTCATAAAGCCGATGCGCTATCACTGTCGGCCGAATGGGAAGCCAGCATCCTACGATAAGCGATATGACGGTCTTTACAATGCGCGACG
>Ga0207645_10002957_pt1 | contig 13123 bp, 10 predicted proteins | sample KBSM53metaG_FD_184331 | JGI IMG/M metagenome (GOLD analysis project Ga0207645, IMG submission 184331) | Miscanthus rhizosphere microbial communities from Kellogg Biological Station, Michigan, USA - KBS M5-3 metaG (SPAdes) (version 2) | ecosystem: Host-associated > Plants > Roots > Rhizosphere >...
CCGTCGACGTGGACCGTGCAGGCACCGCAGACCCCGACGCCGCAGCCGTACTTCGTCCCCGTCAGCCCGAGCCAGTCCCGCAGGATCCAGAGAAGCGGCGTGTCCGGATCGCCGGCCTCGATGCGCCGGGTCTGGCCATTCACGGTGACCGCGTAGCTCTTCATTCTCGCGGAGCCCTCCCCCGCGGTTTCAAACGGAAGCGCGGCTGCAGGGTTTAGGGTCGGGGACGAATGCCCCAATTCCCGGGACGAACTACTTCGTCCGGGCGACCGTGGTCGTGACGAGGTACGCCTTCTCGGAGCCGGCCGCGGCCTCGACCCGCGTCGTCTCGGTCCAGCGTCCGCCGTCGCCCTCGTAGTGGAACGCTCCGGGACCCTGCCGCTTCCAGCCCGCTTCCCCGAAGGCCTTGTCCATGTTCTCCTGAAGCGTCTGTGCGCTCGCGGTCGTGGTCACCTTCCAGCTCGTCTCCCAGCGATCCTTCGTTCCCTCGTGCTTGACGACGCGTCTCGGATACTCGCCGACCGCCGCGAAGGCCGGGAACAGCTGCATGTCCGCGAGGCTCGCCCGCGCCCAGCCCGAGTCGGGCCGCCAGTCGTACTCCATGCCCACGGCGGCCAGCTGCGCGGTCCCTTTCCCGTACAGCTTTTCGATCACGTGCAGGGCGCCGTCGATGCCGGACGACAGTCCGGCCGACGTGATGATCTTGCCGTTGTCAACGAAGCGCTTGTCCCGGACGACCTTCGTCTTCGGCGCCGAGCGCTGGAGATCGTCGATCATTCCCGCAAACGTCGTGGCCTCGAGCCCGTCCAGGAGCCCGGCCTGCGCCAGAAAGAACGCGCCGTTGCAGACCGAGAGGACGACCTCGGCCGTCTTTGCGCTCTCGCGGACCCATCGGATGATGCCTTCGTTCGAGAGCTGCGGGTCGACGTTGCCGCCCGGAAGGACGAGGATGTCCGGCTTCGGGGCCTTCGCGAACGTGTAAGACGGGATCACGGTCATCCCCATCGCGGTGTCGAAGGGCGATGCCGTCTCGGCCACCGAGTAGATCTTGAAGGCGGGCTTCCCGTCGACACGGGCGTGGCCCAGAACCTCCCAGGGCCCCGTGTAGTCGATGATCTGCACTCCCGGAAAGAGCAGGATCGCGACGTTCTTCGCTCCCCCCGCCCCGTCCTTGGGACCGATGGCGAGCATGGGCAGAGCGGCGAGCAGGATCAGGGCGGCGAGAGCGGCGCGTTTCATGGTTGTCCTCCTGTGGTTCTTGGGACCTACGTATTGCGCAGCGCGACCATCGGATCGACCGTGGTCGCCCGGCGGGCGGGCACGAAGCACGAGACGGCGGCGACGAGGGCCAGCACCGCCGCGACCGCGGCGTACGTTGGCGGATCCGTCGGCGTCGTTTCGTAGAGCAGGCTCGAGAAGAGGCGGGAGAGCGCGAAGGCGCTGCCCACGCCGATGGCCAGGCCCAGGAGCACCAGGCGCATGCCCTGGCCGAGCACCATCCGGAGCACGCCGCCCGGGAGCGCCCCGAGGGCCATGCGGATGCCGAACTCCTGCCTCCGCTGGCCGACCGTGAACGACATCACCCCGGCGATGCCTGTCGCCGTGATGATCAGCGCGAGTCCCGCGAACGCGGCGAGGAGGATCGCGGTCAGCCGCGGCATGTCGAATGCGCTCGCCTGCATCTCTTCGAGCGTGCGGAACCGGTCGACGGGCTGCTCGGGGCCGATCGAGTGGACGGCGTCACGCACGGTGCGCGTCAACGCGAGCGGCTCGGAGCTCGTGCGCACCAGGCACGCCGTGCCGAGCCCGGGATACTGGCGCAGCGAGAGATAGATCTGGTCGACCGGAGGATTGGTGATGCCGTACTGACGGACGTCTCCCGAGATGCCGACGATCGTCAGCCAGTCGGTCTCCTCGGGAGTGTTGCCCTGGACGCCCAGGCGCTTGCCGATCGGATCCTCGCCTGGAAAGACGTGGCTCGCCATCGTCTTGTTGATGACGGCCACCTTGGGCGCTTCGTCCCGGTCGGCCTCGGCGATCCCGCGCCCGCGCAGGATCGGAACTCCGATCGTCTTGAAGTAGCCCTCGGACACGCGCTGAAAGTCGGCGCGGGGCTGCGCCTCGGGCGTCGGGGCTTCCCGGCCTTCGATCCGGAACTTCCCGTTCGCGGGACCGCCCTCGGTCAGCGGGAACCGTCCGGCGAGCGCCACCGAAACGACCCCCGGCTCGGTCGCGAGCCGCGCCAGGACGCGCTCGTGAAAGTCGAGCTGCTTCTCGCGCTCGCGGTAGCGAGTGAAATTGAGGTCGAGCCGCGAGGTCAGGACACGCTCGGAGCGGAAGCCCGGATCGATCTGGCGAAGCTTCCAGAGCGTGCGGAGCATGAGGCCGGCGCCGGCGAGGAGGACGAACGAAATCGCGACCTGGGCGACGATCAGGAAATTCCGCATCTTCAGCTTTCCGGGCGCCGAAGAGGTTGGATCGCGACCGTCCTGGAGCGAGGAAACCAGACTCCGGCGCGACGAGAGCGCCGGAATGAGACCCAGCCCGACGCCGGCGAGGATCGAAACGGCGAGAGTGAAGAGAAGCACCGGACCGTCCACGGCGATCTCGGACGCGCGAGGCGTGAAGCGCGCCGCGAAGACGACCAGCAGTTGCCGGCCGGCGGCAGCCACGCCGAGACCGAGGGCGCCGCCGAGAACGGCGACGACGACGCTTTCGGTCAGCAGCTGGCGGGCGAGCCTCGCCCGTCCGGCCCCGAGGGCCGAGCGCAGGGCCATCTCCCGCTCGCGGCGGACGAGGCGCGAGAGCGTGAGGTTGGCCACGTTGGCGCACGCGATCAGGAGCACGAGTCCGACGGTCGCGGACAGAAGCAGAAACGTCGGCCTCGCCTCCCGCGTGAGCTCGTCCCGCAGCGAGACGGGACCGATCGTCATCCGCGCCGAGGTCGGGTAGCTCTCGGGATGGTCGTGAGCCATCTTCGCGGCGACCTCGCCGAGATCCTTGCGGGCCGCCGCCAGCGTGGCTCCGTCCTTCAGCCGCCCGAAGGCGAGCAGCATCCCGGCGTCGCGATTGTGTTCCATGTTCTCGCTCGAGCGGAACGGGCACGCCGAGATCGGCATGTAGACGTCGTTCTCGTCGGGATAACCGGGAATCGGCGGCAGCACGCCGATGACGGTGTGCGGCCGGTCGTTCATGCGGAAGACCTGCCCGACGATCTTGGGATCGCCGCCGAAGCTCCGCATCCAGTACTGGTGGGAGAGGACGAGGACCGCCTCGGCTCCGTGCTGATCCTCCCCTTTCGCGAACGTCCGACCCAGGATGGGCTTCACGCCCATGAGGTCGAAAAAGTGCGCCGAGACGACTCCCGTCTGAACGCGCTCGGGCTCGGGGCGTCCGAGGAGCACGAACCACATCGAGTGGTACTCGGCGATCGACGAGAAGCTGTGGCTCAGGTTCTGGAGATCGGCGATCTCGAGAGGAGCGAACGCGCCGTCCTGGATACCGGCACCGGGAGCATCGACCTGGATGCGGACGAGCTGGTCGCCACCGCCGTAGGGCAGCGACTGCAGGATAACTCCGTGGACGACCGAGAAGATCGCCGTGTTGGCGCCGATGCCCAGAGCGAGCGTCAGGACGGCGGCCGCCGCGTAGCCCGGGTTCTTGCGCAGCGCCCGCAGCCCGTAGCGGACGTCCTGGAGCATCGTCTCGAAGAGAACCGCGCGGTCGGCCTCGCGGACCTCTTCCTTGGTCTTCTCGACGCCGCCGAACCGGCGGAGCGCCTCGGTCCGGGCGGCCGGCGGAGACATCCCCCGGCGGATGTTCTCCTCGGTCTCGCGCTCGACGTGGAAACCGATCTCCTCGTCGAGGTCTTTCTCCATGCGGCGTCCCGCAAACAGGGCTTTGAGGCTTCCGAGCAGGCGTGCCATGGCTCCTCCTCCGTCTCGACGCTAAGTCGCCGCCAGCACTCGCCCCACCGCGGCGGCGAAGCGCTGCCAGCTTTCGGTCTCTTCGGCGAGCTGCCGGCGGCCGGCGCGTGTCAGCGTGTAGAAGCGCGCCCTCCGGTTGTTCTCCGAGATGCCCCACTCCGCCTCGATCCAGCCTTTCTGCTCGAGGCGGTGCAGAGCCGGGTACAGAGAGCCCTGGTTGACCTCCAGGACCTCGTGGGAGAGCTGCTGGATGCGCGCGGCGATGCCCCAGCCATGCATCGCCCCCGGCGAGAGGGTTTTCAGAACCAGCACGTCCAGTGTTCCCTGCAGCAGATCGCTTCGTTCCGGCGCCATGAGCCCTCCCCTCGGATCTCTACAGGAGGGATACGGCCGCTCCTGTAGATTGTTTAGGGGAAGCGAAAAAAACTTTTCGAGGGGCTTCGGGATAGGCTCGCGCCAGCTTCGAGGGAGGAACTGTGACGAAACGACTCACTCCGGCCGCCTTGGCCTGCCTCCTCTTTGTATCGGTCGCCCGGGCCGTCGACCCGCCGAAACCGCCTCCGACGCCGATTGCAATCCGGGCCTCGCGCCTCCTCGACGTGAAGTCCGGGCGCTACGTCGAAAAGCCCGTCGTCGTCGTCGTCGGGGATCGGATCGAGAGCATCGGCCAGACGGTTCCGGCCGGAGCCCGCGTGGTCGATCTCGGCGACCGGGTGCTGCTCCCCGGTCTCATCGACGCCCACACGCACGTCCTCCTGCAGGGCGATCCCACCGCCGTCGAATACGACGAGCAGATCCTCAAGGAGTACCCGGCGCACCGGGTCGTGCGCGCGGTGCGGGCGCTCAAGATCGGGCTCGAGCACGGCTTCACGACGATGCGCGACCTCGAAACCGAAGGCGCGGGCTACGACGACGTCGCGTTGCGCGACGCCGTCAATGAAGGCGTGGTCCCCGGGCCGCGCCTCAAAGTCGTGGGCCCCGCGCTCTCCACGACCGGCTCCTACCCGATCCAGCACTATCGCCCGGACTGGAAGTTCCCGAGCGGCGTCATGGTCTGCGACGGCGCCGACGGATGTCGCAAGGCCGTCCGCGAGCAACTCTCGTACGGCACGGACTGGGTCAAGATCTACGCCAACACCGGAGGCCTGCGGGCGACTCCGGACGGCTACATCGACTCGCCTCCGAATTGGACGAAGGAGGAGATCGAGGCCGTCGTCTCGGAAGCGCACACGCACGGCGTCAAGGTCGCCGCGCACGCGCGCTCGGACACCGGCACCCGGATCGCCATCGCCGCCGGCGTCGACTCGATCGAGCACGGCGACTCGATCCGTCCCGAAGCCGCGCAGGAGATGGCGCGCAAGGGGATCTTCCTCGTTCCCACGCTCCTGGTCGCGGACTACGTGGCCGGGCCGCGGACCGCGGCCGGCTGCGCCGTGTGCGCCCAAACGGAGAAGGCCCACGCGAAGTCGTTCGACAATTGCCGCAAGGCCGGCGTCAAGATCGCGTTCGGTACCGACGCGGGCGGCTTTCCCTGGACCGAAATCAACCAGGCGAAGGAATTCGAGTTCGAGGTCAAGCTCGGCATGACGCCGATCGAAGCCATCCGCTCCGCCACGACGGTTGCGGCGGAGCTCCTCGGCATGACCGGCCAGGTCGGCGCGCTCGAGCCGGGAGCCTTCGCCGACATCGTCGCGGTCGTCGGAGATCCGCTCGCCGACGTCAAAACGCTCTCCGGAGTCGACTTCGTGATGAAGGGCGGCGAAATCGTCCGGTCGCCCGCGCCCCGCGCGATGGCGGCCACGGGCAGCGGCTCGCGGTAAGAGCGCGGGACGAAAGAGCAGGGCGCAGTGCTGCGCGTCGGACTCACCGGCGGCCTGGCCTCGGGCAAGTCGACCGTCGCCGAGATGCTCGAGGAGCTCGGCGCCGCGGTGCTCGACGCCGACGAGATCGTGCGCGCCCTCTACCGCGAAGGCGGCGCAGGCGCCGAAGCCGCCCGGAAGCTCTTCGGCGATGCGGTGACGGGCGCGGACGGCCGCGTGGATCGGGTCCGCATCGCCGCGTTGATTTTCAGTGACCCCGCGGCCCGACACGCCCTCGAAGCGAGCATCCATCCCCTGGTCCGATCCGAGCGCGACCGGTTCTTCGCCGAGTCCGAACGCCGCGGCGTGCCTGTCGCGGTCGTCGAAGCTTCGCAGCTTCTCGAGGCCAGGACCGAGGCCGACTACGACCGGGTGCTGCTCGTCATGGCGCCGGAGGAAGAGCGCGTGCGCCGCTGGGGGGAGAAAGGCGGCGATCCCGAGGACGCGCGGCGGCGCATCTCCGCGCAGATCCGGGAGGAAGCCGCCCGGGAGCGTGTCCACGACGTGATCTGGAACGGCGGAAACCGCGAGGACCTGCGCCGGAAAGTGGAAGAGCTCTACCGGCGCTGGACGGAATAAACTCCCGGCATGCCAGCCAGGAAACTGAAAGCCCCCGCGTCTCGACCCGTGGCCGTCGACGACGGCGGCGTGATCCTCCTCGTCGGAACGATGAAGGGACTGTTTCTCTTCTCGTCGGGCCCCTCGCGCCGCTCGTGGCGGAAGGCGGGGCCGTTCTTTCCGGGACGCTCGGTCTACGCCGCGGCCTACGACGGCCGCGCGGGACGGCGGCGCATCTGGGCCGCGCCCGCCAGCATGCACTGGGGGGCCGAGCTCGCGTGGAGCGACGACTTCGGAAAGAGCTGGACGGAGCCGGCGACGCCGCTCGTGCGGTTCCCCGAAGAGACGAAAGCCGCGCTCAAGAACATCTGGCAGATCGCTCCGGGACGGGCCGACGCGAGTGACACGATCTACTGCGGCGTGGAGCCTTCGGCCCTCTTCGAGTCGAAAGACGCGGGCAAGACGTGGAGCCTGAACACCGGCCTGTGGAATCACCCGCATCGCGAGAAGTGGATGCCGGGTGGTGGTGGCCTCTGCCTGCATACGGTCCTGGTGGACCCGAGCCGCCCGGGTCGCATCACCGTCGCGAGCTCGACGGGCGGTGTGTACCGCACCGACGACGGCGGCGGGAGCTGGCAGGCCCGCAACCGGGGAGTGCGCGCGGAGTTTTTCCCGGACAAGCATCCCGAGTTCGGGCAGTGCGTCCACAAGATCGTCCAGCATGCCGCCCGGCCCGGGCGCCTCTACCTCCAGAATCACTGGGGCCTCTATCGGAGCGACGACGGCGGCGATTCGTGGACGGACATCGCCCACGGCGTGCCTTCGGACTTCGGTTTCTGCATGGGCATCCATCCCGAGGACCCCGACACCGCCTTCATCGTTCCGATCCACTCGGACGGGTTCCGCTGCACGCCGGAAGGCAAGCTCCGCGTCTACCGGACGAGAAACGGCGGCGGGTCATGGGAGGCGATGACCCGGGGACTGCCACAGAAGGACGCCTACGAGACGGTCGTCCGCGACGCGATGGGCGTCGACTCCCTCAACCCGGCCGGCGTCTACTTCGGGACGCGGAGCGGAAAGCTCTTCGCGTCGAGGGACGCGGCGCGCTCCTGGGAGCTGGTCCAGGAAGGGCTTCCTCCCGTGGTCTGCGTGAAGGCGGCCGTCGTCGCGAGCGCAGCGGCGCCTGAGCGCCGCGCGAAGCCGGTGCGCCGTGTGAAGACGTCGCCCGCCCGCCGCGCGAAGGTTTCCCCCGGCCGCCGCCCCGCGCGCCGACGCCGGGCCGCATGATGCCCGTCTCCGTCCTGATTCCGGGCCCGCTGCAGCCTTTCTCGGGGGGACGAAACCGCGTCGGCCTCTCGAGTCCGCGAACCGTGGGCGAGGCCCTCGCCGAATTGGCGACGCTCCACCCTGGCGTCTCCGAGCGTGTCCTCGACGAGCGCGGCGAGGTGCGCCCGCACATCAACATCTTCGTCGGCGAAGACAACATCCGCGACGCTTCCGGCCTCTCGACTCGCCTGCCCGAAGACTGCGAGGTCGCGATCCTCCCGGCCGTCAGCGGCGGCTGAGGCTCTCCGCACCGTGCTCCTGAAAACCTCCACGCCCGCGGGCTGGACCGAGGCCGTCCTCGCGGATTTCGATGCGTTCCTCCTCGATCACGCGGGCTGCGAGCGCAAGGCGTCGGCGGCGGCGCTCGGCCTCGTCGCCCACTATCCCGACCGCCGCGCGCTCGTGCACGAATGCCTCGCTCTCGCCCGCGAGGAGCTCTCCCATTTCGAAGCGGTGTGGCGTCTGCTCGACGCGCGCGGTTTGATGCTCCGCCCGGACACGCGCAGCGTCTACATGGAGCGTTTCTCCGGGGAGTTCCGCAAGGGAAGCGACGCGTACTTCCTCGACCGGCTCCTCGTCGCGGCCATCGCCGAGGCGCGCGGCTGCGAACGGTTTGGTCTCGTGGGCGCGGCGCTCCCACCGGGAAGCGAGCGCGACTTCTACCGCGATCTCGCGCGCGCCGAGGTACGGCACCAGGAGCTCTACGTGCGCCTGGCGCACGAGTACTTTCCTGCCGCGGAGGTCGGGGCGCGCCTCGACGCGCTGCTGTCGGCCGAAGCTCGCATCGTGGCGGAGCTGCCGGTGCGGCCCGCCTTGTACGCATGACGGCCGGTCAGCGCAGCGACCCGTATCTCTCGAGGCACGCCGAGCCGGAGGCTCGGGCGGCCGACGCGATCGAGGGCCAGCTCGGGCACGTGCTCGTCATTCCGGCCTATGGCGAAGGGCACAGCTTCTTCGACGCCCTCGGCTCGGTGCCCCGCGGCCCTGCCGGCGACACCCTCATCGTCGTCGTCCTGAACGCGCGGGAAGACTCTCCTCCGGCGGTCCATGCGGCGAACTCCGCCGCGCGCGAGAGGCTCGCGGGCGCCGCGGCCGGGCCGAGGCGGGAGCTCTCTTCCGCTCCTCCGATCACCGAGCTCCCGATGGCGCACGGCCACCTCGTCCTCATTGACCGCGCCTCCCTGGGATCCTTTCTTCCGGTGGGCGAGGGCGTCGGTCTCGCGCGGAAGATCGGCAACGACTTCGCGCTCGCGCTCCATCGGGCCGGCAAGGTCGCCTCGAACTGGATCCACAACACGGACGCCGACGTGATCCTCCCCAACGATTACTTCGACCAGACCATGGCGCTGCCCGGTCCCGGGAAGGGCAACGCGGCGGCGATCTATTTTTTCGACCACCGCTTCGACGAGGAGCCTGACGTCGCCGAGGCCGCCCGGCTCTACGAGATCTCGCTCCGCTACTACACGCTCGGTCTCGCCTGGGCGGGGTCTCCGTACGCCTACGAGGCCATGGGCAGCTGCATCGCGGTGCGCCCGGAGGCCTACGCCGGCGTGCGCGGCTTCCCGAAGAAGAACGCCGCGGAGGACTTCTACTTCCTGAACAAGGTCGCGAAGCTCGGATCGATCGAGAGGCTCTCGGGAGCCCCGGTGCTCCTCGAGGGACGCATCTCCGATCGCGTTCCTTTCGGGACGGGCAAGGCCGTCGGCGATCTCGTCGCAAAGCCGCGCGCCCGGACCGGATTCCGCCTCTACCACCCTCTGGTCTTCGCGCACCTCGCCGCCTGGCTCTCCGTGCTCGAGCAGACGGCGCGCTCGGGCGGACGCGTGGATCTCGCGGTCGAGAGACTTCCGCGCGACAACCCGTTCTTTCAGGCCGGGCTTCTCGTGGACTGCCTCGAGCGCATGGGCGCTTTCGCGGCGGTGCGGGACGCGATCGCCCGCTCTTCCGGCGACTCGTCCACGATGTGGCGACACTTTCACGCCTGGTTCGACGCGTTCCGCACGCGGAAGCTGATCCACGCGCTGCGCGACGGGGGCCTCCCGTCGCGCGGCTACCGCGAAGCGCTGGCCGAGGCGCCCTTCACCGCTCTCTCGGCGGCGACCGACGAGGATCCGGAGACGCTGAGGCAGACGCTCGCCGCGGAGGAGCGGAAGCTGTCCGCGAGCCCGGCGGGATGGACCGAGGAAGAAACGTCTTTTAGTTGACGGCGCAGGAGCCCGGCCCGCGCGGGTCGCCGCAGGAGCCGCAGGATCCGGCCGACGAAGACGCCTCCGAGGCCGAGCTCGACGACGCGCGCCCGCCGCCGGAGCCGACGGCGAAGACCGAGAGAAGCTTGTCGAGCTTCCGACCTTCGCAGGACGGGCAGCGCGGCTTCGAATCACCGAGGACGAACTCCTCGAAACGCTTCTCGCACTCGCGGCACCGGTACTCGAAGAGCGGCATCGGTCGGATTCTACTCCTGCCTCCTGCCTCCTAGAACGGGTACCCGATCGAGAGGAAGATGCGGCCGGTCTCCTTGACGGTCGCATCGCGAAGGAGGATGCAGGGAGACGGGTCGCACACCGAGCCGTCCGGATTCTGCGTGGCCGTCACCTGGTAGTGGATCGTGCGGAGCTCGACCGGCCTCGCGTACTCGAGGCGCAGCGGCCCGACCGGCGTCATGTAGTGCAGGCCGGCGCCGATCGACTGGCGCAGGCCGGTTTCGCCTTCGATCTTGAAGCTGATGGTTCCCGGACTCGGCCAGACCTGGGCGAGGTCGTAGAACACCGAGACACCGAGATTTCCGAGGATCGGGTAGCGGAACTCGGCCGTCGCCGCCATGAAGCCGTTGCCGCCGATGATGCGAGGGCCCGGCTCGCAGTTGTAGAGCTTGAGAACATCCTCGTTGGGCTGGTTCGGATACTGCTCGGCGCACGAGCTGCCGGCATCCTGAGCGTTCGGCTCCACGATCGGCGTCGCCTGCGTGTTGTAGTCCACGGTAATGCGCGGGATGCCGAGCAAGTCCGTGGCGAAACCCCGTCCCGTCGACGAGCCTCCCGAGTAGAACCTCTCCGCGATCGGCACCGGCACCTGGGCCGCGAGGTCGTAGGGGAAGATCGCGCCGATCTTGTAGTTCAGCCCCAGCACGCCGCCGAAGAGGCTCTTGAACCAGGCGACCTGGCCCGAGTCCTTGCCGTAGCGGGCGTCGTCCTCCGAGAGCAGCGGGAACGCGTATTTGCCGGCGACCGTCCAGTACCAGCCCTTGTGCGGATCGAGAATGTCGTCCCTCCGGTCGTAGAACAGGCTGGGACCGATGGCGGCCTGCTGGATCGGAAACGCGGTTTTCGGAAAACGTTCGAGCTCGATCGTCGAGAGGTCTTCGGGGTTCTGGGGACCGGTCTCCTGGTACTCGGCGCGGAGGCCGATGCGCCAGTAGCGCTCGATGAGCTTGGCGGACTCGACGTAGCCGCCCACGCTGTCGATGTTGACGTCCTGGATGGGCGTGCGGCTCACGAAAGCCACGAAGTTGAGGGGCACGTCGGTGTTGAAGGCGAAGGGCTCGAGAAAGCTGGCATACATGTAACCGCGGGTGGAGATCGGCGCGTACTGGACCTCGAGCGTCGCGGACTGCATGCGGCCGAAGAGGTTGCGATAGGTCGCGCCGACGATGCCGAAGACGTCGTTGCGGTTCGTTGTGGCGCCGGCCGCGTACTGGTAACCGAAGCCGTAGAGGAGGGAGATGCGGCGCGCCTCGGTCAGCTCGACGTCGATCGTCCGCGTCTCGTTCTCCGGGTTCGTGGGCTGCGGCCGGACGTCGATGGATCGGAAGACGCCGGTGCGCGCCAGGTTCTGCTGCGTGTCGGCGATCTTCTCGGCCGAGTAAGGCTCTCCTTCCTTCCAGGCGATCTGGTGGCGGATCCTCTCCACGCGCGTGAAGGCGTTGCCGCGAATGATCGTCCGGCCGAAGAAGGCGCGCTCCCCTTCCTCGACCTTGTAGGTGACGTCGACGGCGGTGCGGTCTTCCGAGAGCGTGTAGCGGTCCTGGACCGTGGCCGAGGGCCAGCCCGTGTTCTGGTAGCGGGTGGTCAGCACGCCGACGTCGTGCCTCAGCGCGGCGGGGTTGAACGGCTCGCCGACCTTGATGGTCAGCAGAGAGTCGAGGTCCTCGAGCGTCAGGTGCTCGGCGCCCTCGACCTGCCGCTGCCGGACGAAGGCCCGGGGGCCTTCCACGATGAAGATGGCGACCTTGAGCTGATCGGGGCTGGTCCCGTCCTGCACCGAGGACTTGACCTTCGCCTCGATCCAGCCCTGTCTCTGGTAGTAGCCGAGGATCGCCGACACGTCGCCCTCGAGATCCGTGTCGATGAGGCGCCCCTTCGCAATGACCGGCAGGCCCTTCGGCCGCGTGACCATGAGGCTGCGAATCGTGTCCTCGGGCACCGAGGCGTCGCCGTCGATCGTCACCGACTCGACCGCGTACTTGGGCCCCGGCTCGACCGCCAGCTTCACCATCACGGGATCGGTGCCCGACGCGGACGCGGTGACCTTCACGCGGTAGTGGCCCGCCCGCTGCAGCTCGGCACGCCGGTCGATGGTCCATTGATCCAGCAGGTCCTCGTCGAAGGATTGGTAGTCGAGGAGGGCCCGGATCTGCTTGGCCGCCGCCTTGAGCTTGATGCCTTCGGCCGCGATCTCGTAGCGCGGGCCCACGGTGATCCGGTAGACCGGCCGGATCCGTCCGTCTTCGGTCGGCTCGGCGGCGATCAGCTCGACCGCGCCGCGGTAGTAACCCTGGGCAAGCAGGAATCTGCGCATGCGTTCCGCGTCATCGCGGGCCTTGGTCTCGTTGTAGACGTCGCCCGGATCGAGCTTGCCGTGGGCCGCGAGATCCGAAGGCGTGAAGGGCGCCGTCTTGCCGTCGAAGAAGGGCTCCGTAATCCGGGCCCGCTGTCCGGCCTGGATACGGTAGAGCGCCGTGACCGTGAACGTCTCCCGGTCGAACACCGCCTCGGGCTCGACCTGGGGATCGAGATAGCCGTCCGCGAAGAGCCGGCGCTCGATCGCGGCGGTACCCGCCTCGAGGGCCGCCGCGTGGAACGGGTCGCCCGCCGCGAGAGACACGACGCGCCGGAGGTCCTCCCGGGTCGGTCCGAACTTGCCTTCGAACTCGATCGCGCGGACGACGTATGCCCGCCAGAGGTAGATGATCACCCGGACGTCCCCGCCCTCGACGGGCTCCGCGTCCACCACGACGTCGGAGAACAGGCGGGTGCCATAGAGGTTCCGGATCGTGGCTGCGGTCCCTTCCTCCGTGAGTGGCTGCCCGGCCGCGATCGAGATCAGCTCCTCGATCTCGCCCTTGTTGACCTGCCCGTCCGCCGCGTACGCCACCGAGCTCACGTTCCTGCCCCACAAATCCCGCAGCTCCGCCCCGGCGGCCCCCGAGGACCGGAATGCGACGAGCGCTCCGAGAGC
>Ga0207645_10002962_pt1 | contig 13115 bp, 16 predicted proteins | sample KBSM53metaG_FD_184331 | JGI IMG/M metagenome (GOLD analysis project Ga0207645, IMG submission 184331) | Miscanthus rhizosphere microbial communities from Kellogg Biological Station, Michigan, USA - KBS M5-3 metaG (SPAdes) (version 2) | ecosystem: Host-associated > Plants > Roots > Rhizosphere >...
ATCGCAGCGTGCGGCTGCCGGAGGCCAAGTCGCTGATCCAGAAGGCGATGACGCTGGCACCGGGCGACCCGTTCATCGTCGACAGCATGGGCTGGGTCGAGTTCCGCATGGGCAATCGCGACGAGGCGCTGCGCTGGCTGCGCCAGGCGTACGCGGCGCGGCCCGACACCGAGATCGCCGCCCACCTCGGCGAGGTGCTGTGGGCGATGGGCCAGCGCGACGAGGCGCGGCGCGTGTGGCAGGACGCGCGCGGTCGCGACGCCGCCAACGAGGTGCTCAAGGAGACGCTGGCGCGTCTCAAAGTGAGTTTGTGAGCGCACGGCGGCTGGCCGCGCAGGCTGTCGGCCTGACGGCGAACCGCACGCTGCCCACCAGGCGTCCGGCAATGCCGCGCTGGTTGGCGTTGTCGTGTGCCGCGCTTGCATGGTGCGCACTGTCGGCGTGCGCGAGCCTGACGCCACCGCACGCGCAAGGCGCGCAGGTGCTGAGCGGACGCCTGAGCGTGCGCGTCGAGACCGAGCCGGTGCGCGCGCTGAGCGGCGCTTTCGAACTGAGCGGCACCGCGCAGAACGGGGCACTCGTGCTCACGTCGCCCCTGGGCTCCACGCTCGCGCAGGCGCGCTGGTCGCCGGGCGAGGCGGTGCTCGAAACGCCTGGCTCGCGCGCCCGCTATCCGGACCTCGACACCCTGGCCGAACAGGCGCTGGGCGAACGCGTGCCGCTGGCAGCGCTGTTCGACTGGCTGCGCGGCCGCCCCTGGCCCGGCGCGCGCAGCACGGCGACGCCCGCGCCCGGCGAACCCGGCTTCGAGCAGCTAGGCTGGGTCGTCAGCCTGGCGCACTTCGACGACGCGTCGATCGATGCACGGCGCCTGCGCCCGCCCGCGGTGACGGTGCGCGCGAAGCTCGATCGACCCTGAGCGATGGGCCTGCTGTCGATCGTCGATGTCGCCGCGCCGGCGAAGCTGAACCTGTTCCTGCATGTCGTCGGACGGCGTGACGACGGCTACCACCTGCTGCAGTCGCTGTTCGTGCTGATCGACTGGTGCGACACGCTGCATTTCGAGCGCCGCACCGACGGCGCGGTCGCGCGCCACGACCTCGGCGTCGCGCTGCCGGCCGACGATCTGTGTACCCGCGCGGCGCGCCTGCTTCAGCGTGAGAGCGGCACGGCGCTGGGCGTCGACATCTCGATCGACAAGCAACTGCCCTCGGGCGCCGGCATGGGCGGGGGCAGCTCCGACGCAGCGTCGACCTTGCTGGCGCTGAACCGGCTCTGGGGGCTCGGCTGGTCGCGCGCGCGACTGCTCGAGGCGGCACTCAAGCTCGGCGCCGACGTGCCGTTCTTCGTCGGCGGCCGCAACGCGCTGGTCGAGGGCATCGGCGAGCGTCTGACCCCGGTGAACGTGCCGGTGGAATGGCTCGCGGTGGTCAAGCCGGCCGCCAGCATCGAGACCCGGGCGCTCTTTGCCAGCCCGCTCCTTGAACGCAATTCACAGCCTGTTATACTTGAAGGCTTCGTTGTAAACCAAGAAATTGGAGCCAGCGTGATTGCGCCCGGATTCACTGGATTCGGCCGCAATGACCTGCAGGCGGCAGCGGAGGCAGAATGCGAACAGGTGGTGCAGGCGGCGAAGGCGCTGCACCGGCAGTTCGGCAACAGCCGCATGACGGGTTCGGGCAGCGCGGTGTTTGCGAGAGCAGGCACCGGCGAACGGCCGACGGCGGCGCTGCCAGCGGGGCTCGCGCCCGGCTGGTCGGGCCGGATGTGCCGCAGCCTGGACGCCCATCCGCTGGTCGGTTGGGCCGCAGACTGCTAGCAGTTGCGGTGCGCAGTGGCGGGGTGCAAGCTTCGAGACTGCGAACCTGTGTAGGGGAGTCGCCAAGTTGGTTAAGGCATCGGATTTTGATTCCGACATGCGAAGGTTCGAATCCTTCTTCCCCTGCCAAATCTCTGCCGCAAGGAAACGCCCGGGGCGCTCCCGGGTTCCTTGACCCCCACGGGGGGCGGTCGCCGCAAGGCGGCGGCCTGGGGGCTCTGAATCCTCCCCGGTGAGCTTCGACGGAGCGAACGTGCTTTTCAACACCCTGCTGTTCACCGGTAACGCGAACCCCGCGCTTGCGCAGGAGATCGCGACCCACCTGGGTGTCGAACTCGGCAAGGCCCGCTGCGGCCGGTTCTCCGACGGCGAAGTCGACATCGAGATCCATCAGAACGTCCGCGCCCGCGACATCTTCGTCGTGCAGCCGACCTGCGCACCGACGAACGAGAACCTGATGGAGCTGTGCATCATGGTCGACGCGCTGAAGCGCGCGTCGGCGCGCCGCGTCACCGCCGTGATCCCGTATTTCGGCTATGCGCGGCAAGACCGGCGCCCCCGTTCGACGCGTGTGCCGATCAGCGCCAAGGTCGTCGCCAACATGCTCGAAGCGGTCGGCGTCGAACGGCTGCTGACGATGGATCTGCACGCCGACCAGATCCAGGGCTTCTTCAACATCCCGGTTGACAACATCTACGCATCGCCGGTGCTGCTGTCGGACCTGCAAAGCAAGCGCTACGACGATCTCGTGGTCGTTTCGCCCGACGTCGGCGGCGTCGTGCGCGCGCGTGCGCTGGCCAAGCAGATGAACTGCGATCTGGCGATCATCGACAAGCGGCGCCCGAAGGCGAACGTCTCCGAAGTGATGAACGTGATCGGCGACATCGATGGCCGCACCTGCGTGATCATGGACGACATGACCGACACCGCCGGCACGCTGGTGAAGGCCGCCGAGGTGCTGAAGGAGCGAGGCGCGAAGCATGTGTTCGCCTACTGCACGCACGCCGTCTTCTCCGGCCCGGCGCTCGAACGCATCAAGGGTTCGCAGCTCGACGAAGTCGTCATCACCAACACCATCCCGCAAAGCGAGGATGTCAAGAGCTGCAAGAAGGTGCGGCAGCTGTCGGTCGCCTTCCTGTTCGCCGAGACGATTCGTCGCATTTCCGACGGCGAATCCGTCACGTCACTGTTCGCGGAGCAAAACGCGAACTTCTAACCGAAACGAGAGCGGGGTTGTCGATGGCAACCCCTTCTTGCCTGTGGGCCTTGCGGCCCGTTTTTCACTGAAGAGCCTGGTCGCGGGCCTTCACCATTTGGAGTCATCATGAAATTCGTCGCTTATGAGCGCACGCTGCAGGGGACCGGAGCGAGCCGCCGCCTGCGCAATGCGCAAAAGGTACCTGGCATCGTCTATGGCGCGGGCAAGCCGGCCATGGTCGAGCTCGATCACAACGCCCTGTTCTTCGCGCTGAAGAAGGAAGCCTTCCACTCGTCCATCCTCGAGATGGAGCTGGCTGGCAAAAGCGAGCAAGTGCTGCTGCGTGACTACCAGATGCACCCGTTCCGACCGATCGTGCTGCACATCGATTTCCAGCGCGTCGATGCGACGACCAAGATCGTCAAGAAGGTGCCGCTGCACTTCATCAACGAAGAGAACTCGCCGGCCGTCAAGACCGACAGCTGCGTCGTCAACCACGTCGTGACCGAACTGCGCATCTCGTGCCTGGCGTCGCAACTGCCCGAGTACCTGACCGTCGACCTGGGCAACCTGTCCAAGGGCCAGACGCTGCACGCCAACGACATCAAGCTTGCCGACGGCATCAAGATCATGACGCAGGGCAAGCCGAACCCGGTGATCGTCTCGGTCTCGGCGCAGGCCGCCGAGGAAGAAGTGGTCGCCCCAGTGGTCGTTGCCGCGCCCGCCGAGAAAACCAAGGCCAAGAAGACCGAGAAGCAGAACAAGAAGTGATTCGTGTCGCCCGCAAGGGTGATGCCTGGCCCCACCTCGGTGGGGCTTTTTTATGGCCGCGCTGATTCGATAATTCCGCCATGACGATTCGACTGCTGGTCGGCCTGGGCAACCCGGGCCCCGAATACGAAGCCACGCGGCACAACGCCGGCTTCTGGTTCATCGACGAAGTCGCGCGCCTGCTGCGCGTGAACCTCGCGCCGGAGCGCAGCTACTTCGGCCGTGTGGCGCGTGCGAGCGGGCCCCACGGGCCGGTCTGGCTGCTCGAGCCGATGACCTTCATGAACCTGTCGGGAAAGTCGGTGGCGGCTCTGGCGCGCTTCTTCAAGATCGAACCCGATGAGATCCTGGTCGCCCACGACGACCTCGATCTGATGCCCGGGCACGCCAAGATGAAGCTCGGCGGCAGCCATGGCGGCCACAACGGCCTGCGAGACATCCAGGCCCTGCTGGGCACCGGCGACTTCTGGCGCCTGCGCTTCGGCATCGGCCATCCCGGCGTCAAGGCCGAGGTGGTCGACTACGTGCTGCGCAAGCCGCCTGCTGAGCAACGCGAGGCGATCATCGGGAGCATCGGCCAATCGATCACCGCGCTCGATCTTCTGCTCGACGGCGAGATGGAGCGCGCGATGATGAAGATCCATGCCAAGCCGCCGCGACCCAAACCGCCGAAACCGCCCGCCAAACCGGTCGAGGAGCCGACATGACACGCATCGCCCTGCTGTTGCTGACTGCCCTCGTCGCGTTGCCCGCGACGGCGCAGCCGGTCTATCGATGCGGCCATGAATACTCGGGCACGCCGTGCGCGCAGGGCCGCGTCGTCGATGCCGCCGATCCGCGCAGCGCTGAGCAGCGTGCCGACGCCCGTCGCGTCGCGGAGGACGAAAAGCGTCTCGGGCAAGCGATGACACAGGACCGGCTCGCACGGCTGTCGACTTTGACGCCTGCCGCCGCCGCGAGCCTGGGCCCGGCGCCCACGGCCGCGCCGCAGGTCGACAAGCATCACGCCAAGAAGAAGGACAAGAAAAAACGCGGCATGTCGCACAAGCCTGCGACCGGCGACTTCGTCGCGATCGACCCGGACACGATCAAGCGGCGCAAGAAATAGCCGCTGACCTCAGCCGCTGCTCGGCACCGCCGCGCGCGCGGCCTCCTGCAGCCGCCGGTACTTGGCCCACAGCGATTCCTTCGATTCGACATGCGCCGGGTCTACCGGGATGCAGTCCACCGGACAGACCTGCACGCACTGCGGCTCGTCGAAATGGCCGACGCACTCGGTGCATTTGCCCGGGTCTATCTGATAGAAGTCGACGCCCATCGAGATTGCCTGGTTTGGGCACTCGGGCTCGCAGACATCGCAGTTGATGCATTCGTCGGTGATCAGCAGCGCCATCTCGAATCTAGGCCTCGGTCGATTTCACCCGCTGGCTCAAGCGGGCCAGCACCGAGGGTGACACGAACTTGGAGACATCACCGCCCAGAGTGGCAATCTCGCGCACGAAAGTGCCCGAAACGAACTGGTAGCGGTCGCCCGGGGTCAGGAACATGGTTTCGACATCGGGCATCAGCTGGCGGTTCATGCCGGCCATCTGGAACTCATATTCGAAGTCGCTGACCGCGCGCAGCCCGCGCACCACGACCTTGCCGCCATTGCCGACGACGAAGTCCCGCAGCAGGCCGCGAAACGCCATCACCTCGACATTCGGGTACTTCGACGCCAGCTCGGTCGCGATGTCCAGCCGCTCCGCGATCGTGAACATGGTGCGCTTGTGGTGCCCGGCCGCGACCGCGACGATCAGGCGTTCGAACAAGCGGCTCGCCCGACGCATCAAGTCTTCGTGGCCCAGGGTCATTGGATCGAAGGTGCCGGGGTAGACGGCGGTCAGGCGGGTCGTCGAGGTCAAGGCGAGCTCCGGACGGTGGATTCGGCGGCAGTTTAGCCGCCGCTCAAAGGCTTTCGGCGGCGTTCGCGCGTTGCAGCAAGTGAAAGTGCACCGCGCCGGCGCGGCCCTGCCGGTGCAGCCTCAGCCCTTGAGGCTCGATCGACGCCGCAGCCAGCGGCTCCCCGGCCTCGACATAGACGAAGCCATCGGGCACGACGATGCGCGCGGCCAGTGCGAGCGCCGGCGCCAGCAGCGGCGTGTCGAACGGCGGATCAAGGAAGACGAGCTCGAACGCGCCGGCCGCGCAGCGCGCCATCCACGCCAGCGCATCGACGCTCTCGATGCGCAAGGCGTCACCCTTCAGCCGCTGCTGCGCCTGCATGAGCACGGCGGCGAGGCGCCGGTCGCGCTCGAGCAGCACGACGCTGGCGGCGCCGCGCGATGCCGCCTCGAAGCCGAGCGCGCCCGACCCGGCGAAGGCGTCGAGGCAGCGCCAGCCGCTCAGATCCTGGCCGAGCCAGTTGAACAGCGTTTCGCGCACCCGATCGGGCGTCGGGCGCAGGCCCGGCAGATCCGGCACCGCGAGCTTGCTGCGCTTCCACTGGCCCCCGATGATGCGCACTTCTTGTGGCAATGCGCTTCGGGGCAGTGCGCCTCGCGGCAGTGCGCGCCGCGGCGCCTGGCTCACGGCACCAGCCGCGCGTCGTGGGTCGCGGCGGGCCTCGCGCCGAAGATCGCGCGCTGCCTCACTGCCGCACCGGGATGCCGTCGCGTGCGAGCAGCGCCTTCGCCTGCCCGACGGTGAATTCGCCGTAATGGAAGATGCTCGCGGCCAGCACCGCGTCGGCGCCGCCGATCCGGATGCCGTCGGACAAATGCTCCAGCGCGCCGACGCCGCCCGAGGCGATCACCGGCACGCTGACCGCATCGCTGACCGCGCGCGTCAGCGGCAGGTCGAAGCCGATCTTGGTGCCGTCGCGGTCCATGCTGGTCAACAGGATCTCGCCGGCGCCGTGCTCGGTCATCTGGCGCGCCCATTCGACGGCGTCGAGCCCGGTGTTCTTGCGGCCGCCGTGCGAGTAGACATCCCAGCCGCTGCGATCGGCGCGCGCCTTCGCGTCGATCGCGACGACGATGCACTGCGCGCCGTACTTGCGCGAGGCGTCGCGGATCACCTGCGGCGTCGCGATCGCCGCGGAGTTGAAGCTGACCTTGTCGGCGCCCGCGTTGAGCAGGCGGCGCACGTCGTCGACCGTGCGCACGCCGCCGCCGACCGTCAGCGGGATGAACACCTGCGAGGCCACCGCCTCGATGATGTGCAGGATCAGGTCGCGGCCGTCGCTGGTCGCGGTGATGTCGAGAAAGGTCAGCTCGTCTGCGCCCTGGTCGTTGTAGCGCGCCGCGATCTCCACCGGATCGTCGGCATCGCGCAGCTCGACGAAGTTGACGCCTTTGACGACGCGCCCGCCGGTCACGTCGAGGCAGGGAATGATGCGTTTGGCGAGCACTGCTGCGTCTCAGCCGGCAAGCTCGTCGGCGCGCGCCTGCGCCGCGGCGAAGTCGAGATCGCCGCTGTAGATCGCGCGCCCGCAGATCACGCCTTCGATGCCCTGGTCCTGCACCGCGCAGAGCTTGTCGATGTCGCTCATCGCCGACAGCCCGCCCGAGGCGATCACCGGGATCTTCAGCGCCTGCGCCAGCTTCACGGTGGCGTCGATGTTGATGCCGCTGAGCATGCCGTCGCGCCCGATGTCGGTGTAGATCACGCCTTCGACGCCGTAGTCTTCGAACTTGCGCGCCAGGTCGATCACCTCGTGGCCGGTGAGCTTGCTCCAGCCGTCGGTCGCGACCTTGCCGTTCTTGGCGTCGAGGCCGACGATGATGTGGCCGCCGAAGGCCGAGCAGGCATCGCGCAGGAAGCCCGGGTTCTTGACCGCCGCGGTGCCGATGATGATGAAGCTCAGCCCGTCGTCGAGGTAGCGCTCGATCGTGTCGAGATCGCGGATGCCGCCGCCGAGCTGCACCGGGATCTCGTCGCCGACCTCGGCCAGGATCGCCTTGATGGCGGTCTCGTTGACCGGCTTGCCGGCGAACGCGCCGTTCAGGTCGACCAGGTGCAGCCGGCGCGCGCCGGCATCGAGCCAGCGCCGCGCCATGAGCGCCGGGTCTTCGCTGAAGGTGGTGGAGTCGTTCATGTCGCCCTGTTTCAGGCGGACACAGTGACCGTCTTTCAGGTCGATCGCGGGAATGAGCAGCATGGCCGGCGGCGGTGGAACGCCTAGGGGTTCCAGTGGAGGAAGTTGCGGTACAACGCCAAGCCGTGCTCGGCACTCTTCTCGGGGTGGAACTGGGTCGCGAAAATATTATCGCGGGCCAGCGCGCAGGTAAAGCGCGTTCCGTAGTCGGTCTCGCCGGCACTGTGGCGCGGCTCAGACGGGCAGGCGTAAAAACTGTGCACGAAGTAGAAGTACGCGCCGTCGGGGACGCCCTGCCACAGCGCGTGCGGCCGGGTCTGGACCACGCGGTTCCAGCCCATCTGCGGCACCTTGAAGCGGCTGCCGTCGGGCTGCAGTCGGCCTTCGAGCTGGAACTTGCGCACGTCCCCGGCAAACAGCCCGAGGCCGTCGGTCGGGCCCTCTTCGCTGTGCGCGAGCAGCATCTGCATGCCCACGCACACGCCCATCAACGGCTTGTTCGCCGCGGCGTGCAGCACGGCATCCTGCAGGCCGGAGTCGCGCAGCTCGCGCATGCAATCGGGCATCGCGCCCTGCCCCGGCAGCACGATGCGCTCGGCGGCATGGACCTCGTCGGGCCGATTGGTGACGATCACGTCGACGCCGCTGTCGCGGGCGACATGCATCACCGCCTGCGACACCGAGCGCAGGTTGCCCATGCCGTAGTCGATGACCGCGACGGTTCTGCTCATGTCAGAGGCTGCCCTTGGTCGACGGGATCACGCCGGCCGCGCGTGGGTCGATCTCGAGCGCCATGCGCAGCGCCCGCGCGAAGGCCTTGAAGATCGTCTCGCACTGGTGGTGCGCGTTGTGCCCGTGCAGGTTGTCGATGTGCAGCGTGACGCCGGCGTGGTTCGCGAAGCCCTGGAAGAACTCGAACACCAGCTGGGTGTCGAGCCCGCCAACCATCCCGCTCCTGAAATCGACGCGCATGTGCAGCCCAGGCCGGCCCGAGAAGTCGATCACGACGCGCGACAAGGCCTCGTCGAGCGGCACATAGGCGTGGCCGTAGCGGCGCAGGCCGGCCTTGTCGCCGACCGACTTCGCGATCGCCTGGCCGAAGGTGATGCCGACGTCCTCGACGGTGTGGTGGCCGTCGATGTGCAGGTCGCCCTTCGCGGCGATCTCGAGATCGATGAGCCCATGGCGCGCGATCTGGTCGAGCATGTGGTCGAAGAAGCCGATGCCGGTGGCGAGCTTCGCGACGCCGGTGCCGTCGAGCTTGAGCGCGACGCGGATCTGCGTCTCGGCGGTGTTGCGGCTCACATCGGCCGCGCGCGGGCCGGTGGTCGAGGGGGTGCTCATCACAGGCTCGCTTTCAGCGCGGCAATCATCTGGGTGTTCTCGTCGGGCGTGCCCACCGTCAGGCGCAGGCAGTTCGCGAGCAACGGGTGCAGCGTGGCAATGTTCTTCACCAGCACGCCGCGCGCCTTCATGCCCTCGAAGCAGCGCGCCGAATCGGGCACGCGCACGAGAATCATGTTGGCCTCGCTCGGGAAGGGCTCGACACCCGGCATGTCTTTCAGCGCGCGCTGGAGGCGCTCGCGCTCGCTGCGCAACACGCCGGCCTGGCGCGCGAATTCATCGGCGTGCGCCAGCGCGAACAGGGTCGCCTCGGCATTCAGCGCGCTGATGTTGTAGGGCGGGCGCACCTTGTCGACCTCGTCGATCAGCGCCGCGGCGCCGACCATGTAGCCCAGGCGCACGCCGGCCAGCCCGAACTTGCTCAGCGTGCGCATCACGAGCACATGCGGATGCTGCGCCAACCTGCCCATCCAGCTGCGCGACGAGAACGGCTGGTAGGCCTCGTCGAACACGACCAGCCCGCGCTGGCGGCCGACCGCGTCGACGATGCGCTCGACGATGGTCTCGTCGAACAGGTTTGCAGTCGGGTTGTTCGGATAGGCGATGTAGGTGATCGCCGGGCGGTGCGTCTCGATCGCGGCCAGCATCGCGGGCTCGTCGAGCTCGAACGCAGCCGTGAGCGGCACGCCGACGAACGCCAGCCCCTGCAGCCGCGCCGACATCTCGTACATCACGAAGCCCGGCAGCGGCGCGAGGATGCACGCGCCCGGCACGTCGCAGGCCAGCGCGAGCAGCGAGATCAATTCATCGGAGCCGTTGCCCAGCATCAGCTTGCAGCCGGCCGGCAGATCGACGTAGGCCGAGAGCGCCCGCACCACATCGGCGGCGCAGCCCGCGGGATAGCGGTTGATCGCGACGCGCCCGAGGCGCTCGCCGAGCTCGCGCTGCAAGGCTTCGGGCAGGCGGAACGGGTTCTCCATCGCGTCGAGCTTGATCAGCCCGGCGCTGGGCTGGATCGCATAGGCGTGCATCGAGCTCACGTCCTGGCGGATCACGTGCTGGATGCGCTCTTGCAGGGTCGTCATCGCTGTCCCTTGTTGACGGTCAATCGCAGCTCGGCCGCCTGCGCGTGCGCCTGCAGGCCCTCGCCGTACGCGAGCTCGGCCGCGATCGGCCCGAGCACTTGCGCGCCGGCCTCGCTGACCTCGATCAGGCTGCTGCGCTTCTGGAAGTCGTAGACGCCCAGCGGCGACGAGAAGCGCGCGGTGCCCGAGGTCGGCAGCACGTGGTTCGGGCCGGCGCAGTAGTCGCCCAGGCTCTCGCTCGTGAACGCGCCGAGGAAGATCGCGCCGGCGTGGCGCAGCAGCGGTTCCCAGCGCTGCGGCTCGCGCGAGCTGACCTCGAGGTGCTCGGGCGCGACGCGGTTGCTGATCGCGCAGGCTTCGTCCATGTCGCGCGTGACGATCAGCGCGCCGCGGCCTTCGAGCGACGCGCGAATCACGTCGCGCCGCGGCATGGCCGGCAGCAGCCGGTCGATCGCCGCCTTGACCTCGGCGATGTAGCCGGCGTCGGGGCACAGCAGGATGCTCTGCGCCAACTCGTCGTGTTCGGCCTGGCTGAACAGGTCCATTGCGACCCAGTCGGCCGGCGTGCTGCCGTCGGCGAGCACCAGGATCTCGCTCGGGCCGGCGATCATGTCGATGCCGACGACGCCGAACACGCGCCGCTTCGCGGCCGCGACATAGGCGTTGCCGGGGCCGGTGATCTTGTGCACCGCCGGGATCGTGGCGGTGCCGTAGGCGAGCGCGGCAACCGCCTGCGCGCCGCCGACCGCGAACGCCCGGTCGACGCCGGCGAGCGCCGCGGCGGCCAGCACCATCGGGTTGCGCACGCCGTGCGGCGTCGGCACGACCATCACGATCTCGCCGACACCGGCGACCTTGGCCGGCAGCGCGTTCATCAGCACACTGGATGGATACGTCGCCTTGCCGCCCGGCACATAGATGCCGACGCGGTCCAGCGGCGTGACCTTCTGGCCGAGCAGATTGCCGTCGGCGTCGCGGTAGCTCCACGAGCGGCCGCAGGCATCGAGCTGGCGCTGGTGGTAGTCGCGCACGCGCTGCGCCGCGGCCTCGAGCGCGGTGCGCTGAGCCGCCGGAATCGCCTCCAACGCGGCGAGCAGTTCGCTGCGCGGGATCTCGAGCTCGGCGACCGAGGCCGCGGTCACGCCATCGAAGCGCTGCGTGTACTCGAGCACCGCGACGTCGCCGCGCTTGCGCACGTCGGCAAGGATGGTCGCGACACTTTGCTCGATCGCGTCGTCGGTCGCCTCGGACCAGTGCAGCACGCGCGCGAACTCGGCCTCGAAGCCGGCATCGGTGGTCGCGAGCTGGCGCATCCTCACGCTCATGGAAGCTCCCCGACCGCCGCCGCGAACGCATCGATGATCGCGCGGATCGGCTCGCGCGCGAGCTTGAGCGCGGCCTGGTTGACGATCAGCCGCGACGAGATCTTCATGATCTCCTCGACCTCGACCAGGTGGTTCGCGCGCAAGGTGCTGCCGGTCGAGACCAGGTCGACGATCGCATCGGCCAGGCCGGTCAGCGGCGCGAGCTCCATCGAGCCGTACAGCTTGATCAGGTCGACATGCACGCCCTTGTCGGCGAAATGATCGCGCGCGATCTGGGTGTACTTGGTCGCGACGCGGATGCGCGAGCCCTGCTTGACCGCGCCGGCGTAGTCGAAGTCGGCGCGCACCGCGACGCTCATGCGGCATTTCGCGATGTTCAGGTCGAGTGGCTGGTACAGGCCCTCGCCACCGTGCTCGAGCAGGGTGTCCTTGCCGACCACGCCGAGATCGGCGCCGCCGTACTGCACATAGGTCGGCACATCGGAGGCGCGCACCAGCACCAGGCGCACGTCGGGCCGGCTCGTGCCGACGATCAGCTTGCGCGTCTTCTCGGGGTCTTCGGCGACGCGGATTCCCGCCGCCTCGAGCAGCGGCATGATCTCGTCGAAGATGCGGCCCTTGGGCAGCGCGAAGGTGATCATCGGACGCGCTCGATGTCGGCGCCGATCGCGCGCAGCTTGGTTTCCATCTGGTCGTAGCCTCGGTCGAGGTGGTAGATGCGGTCGATCAGCGTGTCGCCGTCGGCGATCAGCCCCGCAATCACCAGGCTGGCCGACGCGCGCAGGTCGGTCGCCATCACGGTCGCGCCCGAAAGCCGCTCGACACCGTGCACGACCGCGGTGTGGCCGTCGATCTCGATCTTCGCGCCCAGCCGAACCAGCTCGTTGACGTGCATGAAGCGGTTCTCGAAGATCGTCTCGGTGACGACCGAGCTGCCGGCGGCGATGCAGTTCAGGGTCATGAACTGGGCCTGCATGTCGGTCGGGAACGCCGGGTACTCGCTGGTGCGAAAGCTCACCGCGCGCGGCCGGCCGTTGCCGACGACGCGAATCCAGTCGTCGCCGGCTTCGATGGTCGCCCCGGCATCGCGCAGCTTCTCGATCACGGTGTCGAGATGGCGCGCATCGGCGCGCTGCAAGGTCACGTCGCCGCCGGACGCCGCCACCGCGCACAGGAAGGTGCCGGTCTCGATGCGGTCGGGCAGCACCTGGTGCGTCGCGCCATGCAGCCGATCGACGCCCTCGATGCGGATGCGGCTGGTGCCGTGGCCTTCGATCTTCGCGCCCATCGAGATCAGCATCTCGGCGAGGTCAGGGATCTCGGGCTCCTGGGCGGCGTTCTCGAGCACGGTCTCGCCCTCGGCGAGGGTCGCGGCCATCAGCAGGTTCTCGGTGCCGGTCACGGTGACCATGTCGGTCGCGATGCGCGCGCCGCGCAGCCGCGCCGCACGCGCAACGATGTAGCCGTGCTCGACGGTGATCTCGGCGCCCATCGC
>Ga0207645_10002971_pt1 | contig 13103 bp, 11 predicted proteins | sample KBSM53metaG_FD_184331 | JGI IMG/M metagenome (GOLD analysis project Ga0207645, IMG submission 184331) | Miscanthus rhizosphere microbial communities from Kellogg Biological Station, Michigan, USA - KBS M5-3 metaG (SPAdes) (version 2) | ecosystem: Host-associated > Plants > Roots > Rhizosphere >...
GGCGTCCGGATTCTCGCTGCCGCTGCCGGAACTGGGAAAATCGAAAAGCAGGCGTCCTCTCCAGAGGCCGCTGATCGCGAGGTTGAAGAGCGTCCCGTCAATCTGACCCTGGTAGTGCTGAACACCCGGGGTAAGCGTGATCAAAGTATCGAACGTCTTCTTCTTGCCCGCGACAAACGTCTGTGCTGCCAGCGTCAAGTTGACCGGATCCGGGCTCCTCAAATCGACCGTGAAATCGTAAATGATGGAGAACAGGTCTCCGGCTCCGGCAGAAAAGCCTCCCTTGACCACGATGCGAGGAGAATCAGAAGCCGGATCAATCCGGGAATCGCCGAAAAGGCGAACCACGTCACCCATCACGCCCGGTGGATTGTGCAGCAACACCGCCGCGATATCGTTATCGGTGAACGCACTGCCTGGACGAAAACTGGGTCCCACATCGAGTGTCAGTGTACCCGCGGATCCGCTCTCGACGAGAGAGACAAGGAGCGCAGCGGCGCAGACCAAGGCGAGAGCGGTTGATTTCATTCGTCTTCCCTCGATCACACCGTTTAACTCGCCGGATTTCAAGCTTTTTCGCATGAAGACGAAGAACGAATCTTTGCCTAACGCCCAATATCCTCGTTCCAAAGTTCCGGGTTGGCAGCAATGAACCGCGTCATTAGCTCCACACATTCGGGCAAATCGAGATCGATCACTTCCACGCCGTGCTGACGCATGAAGTCCGGGGCGCCGGGAAACGTCCGGCTTTCGCCGACCACCACTTTGCGAATGCCAAACTGCACGACCGCGCCGCTGCAAAGATAACAGGGCATGAGCGTCGAGTAGAGCACGGTATTGTGAAAACTTCCGAGCCGTCCGGCACGGCGCAGACAATCAATCTCGGCGTGTGTTACCGGATCGCTCTCCTGCACTCGTTTGTTATGGCCGACCGCCAGCAAATTTCCCTCGCGCGCCAGAGCGGAACCGATGGGAATTCCGCCTTCACTCAAACTCTTTTTGGCCTGTGCAATGGCCGCTTCCATGAACTCCTGGTCGCTCATTTCGTTTCGTTAGGCTGAGCTTACATCTTGCGTCGATCCCCGCAATGCGTTGATGCTGCGGTGTGAGCCGCGCTTTTGAAGATTTTCCAGTTGGAACCCGTCTCGTCTCCGGCGAAGCGGCGATTTCCGCCGACGAAATTGTCGCCTTCGCGCGCCGTTACGATCCCCAGCCGTTTCACCTCGTTTCCGATCCTGGAGAAAACCTGTTGGGCGGTTTGGTGGCCAGCGGCTGGCAGACGGCGGCCGTTTCGATGCGGCTCTTCATCGACACGATGCAAGTTCCCGGCGGCATCATCGGTCGCGCCATCGATGAGCTGCGCTGGCCGGCACCAGTAAATCCAGGTGATCGCATTCGGGTCGAGATCGAAATCCTCGAGGCCCGCCTGTCAAAATCAAAACCGGGTTATGGAATTGTCCGTTATCGCTGTGTGACCCTGAACCAGGACGACAAGATCGTGCAAAGCTTCCTCGCGCTCGTTTTGATTCCCACGCGAGAATCACCTGGGCGGTGAGGGGCTCGAACCCCCGACCAACACGGTGTAAACGTGCCGCTCTACCGCTGAGCTAACCGCCCTTTTCGCGCTTTGACTCTTAGTCCAGCCGAGCCACCCTGTCGAATGTTGCGCAAAGCCTACGACCAAAGTCCGATACAATCCGACTCCGAAGGGCCTGTAGGTTTGGAGCGGCGGCATTGACTGACACATGAAAGTTCCAGCTCATGTTCTATTCCGTAAAGATCACTCCCTCATTCTGTGGAAGCCACGTGGCATCTTGGATGAGAAAATCGTGAACGAGATTGTCCTCTTTATTGAAACGGCAGAAAAGAAGTCCAAGAAACCGTTCAATCGATTTTCTGATTTGTCGGCACTCGACGCGGTAGATCTTAATTTCAAATACGTCTTTGACGTCGGTCTCAACCGCCGCCTTTCCTACGGTTCAAATCCATCGATTAAATCTGCCTTCTATGTCACGAGCCCATCCACAGCTCATTACGCGAAGCTGCATAAGCTAATGACCGACTATTCTCCGCTCGGTGTTCGCCTCTTTACCGACCCGAATGAGGCGGCGGCATGGCTGGATGTGCCGCCGAATGCATTGGTGCTTCGCGAATAGCCCCAGCTGCTGCGTGTAGCCCAACTGCAGGTCAAAAAGACAATAGCAAGAATCACACGGCTATTATATTGCTCGCACCCCTCTCGTAAGCGAAAGCGGCAACTTCCTTATCGAATCGAACAAGACATCAATGAAAACTAATTGGACACAAACTCTGCTCGCAACCGCTCTCCTTGGCGTCATGGCGTCGTTCATCAGCTCCGACGTCAATGCCGCGGACAAACCGAACATCGTTTATATCGTCGCGGACGATCTGGGCTGGAAAGACGTCGGATATCATGGGTCCGACATACAGACGCCGAACCTTGACATTCTGGCCGCGAGCGGCGCACGGCTCGAACAATTCTATGCCCAGCCGATGTGCACGCCTACCCGCGCCGCATTGATGACCGGTCGTTACCCGTTCCGCTACGGATTGCAAACGCTAGTCATTCCGGCTGGCTACAGTTACGGCCTCCCGGCAGACGAGTGGCTGCTGCCCCAAGCGCTCAAGGAAGCCGGATACAAGACCGCGATTATTGGGAAATGGCATATCGGCCATGGCGACCAGAAGTTTTGGCCGCGCCAACGCGGGTTCGATTACCAATACGGTCCGATGATTGGTGAGATCGATTACTTCACCCACAAGGAACACGACACGGTAGACTGGTATCGCGACAACAAGAAGCTGATCGAGGAGGGTTACAGCACAACGTTACTGGGCAACGATGCCGTGAAACTCATTAGTGCACACGATACTGCGAAGCCTCTTTATTTATATCTCGCCTTCAACGCGCCTCACACGCCTTATCAGGCGACACAGGAGTATCTGGACGAATACAAGCAGATCGCCGATCCGAGCCGGCGCGCCTACGCCGCCAGCATCACCGCAATGGACGACCAGATCGGGCGCGTGGTCGAGGCGCTGCAGAAGAAAGGCATGCGAGACAACACAATCATATTTTTCCAGAGCGACAATGGCGGCACGCGCAACGCAAAGTTTGCGGGCACAGGGTTCGACCTGTCGAAAACGAAGATCCCTTGTGACAACAGCCCGTATCGGGAAGGCAAAGGTTCGCTCTACGAAGGCGGCACACGTGTCGTAGCACTCGCCAATTGGCCCGACCACATCAAATGGGGAACCATTGTCGACGGCATGATTCACGTGGTCGATACCTATCCGACGCTCGCCAAACTGGCGGGAGCATCGACGGCCAAATGCAAACCGCTCGACGGCATGGATGTCTGGTCGACGATTAGCGAAGGAGCTGCGTCACCGCGCACCGAACTCGTCTACAACATCGAGGCGTTGCGCGCGGGACTTCGCCAGGACGATTGGAAGCTTATCTGGCGCGCGCCTCTACCCTCCGTCACGGAACTTTATAACATTGCTCAAGATCCGTCCGAAAAGGATAACGTCGCCGCAGCTAATCCAGACAAGGTAGCTGCATTGCAAAAACGAGTGAACGAGCTTGCCGCCACGATGGCCAAGTCGCCGCTCCTTGAGACGGAAATGCAGGCCATGATGAAACGGATTGCGGCGCCGGCCGCTCTTCCGGACGAGGAATTCGAGTTTAATCAGGAGAATTGAAACCGTCGCCGGCTGCCCAAGGTTTCAAGGTCAGTTCTTCTCTGTTATCTTCTGGTCGATGAAGAATGCGCTGAGCATCATGGCGTTTCTGGTAGTCGCGTTGATCGGGACCCTCGCCATAGCCGAGACTCCCAGTGCCGTGAAGCCGCCGACTAGTTCTACCGCGGGCTCGCCGGCTAAGCCCTGGCCCGACGGCATGGTGTGGATTCCAGGCGGCGAGTTTTGGATGGGATCGGACGAGCCGGAGTTTAGCGATGCCCGGCCCTGGCATCGCGTCTACGTGGACGGATTCTGGATGGACAAAACAGAATTGACCAACGAGCAATTCGAAAAGTTCGTAAAAGCAACCGGCTACGTGACAATCGCCGAGCGCACACCGCGAGCGGAAGATTTTCCCGGCGCACCACCCGAGAATCTCGTCGCCGGGTCAGTCGTCTTCGCTCCGCCGACCGAGCCTGTGCCGCTGGATAACTTCATTCGCTGGTGGGACTACGTGAAAGGCGCTGATTGGCGTCATCCGTCCGGTCCGGCCAGCGATCTAAAAGGGAAAGAAAAACATCCGGTTGTGCAGATCGCCTACGATGATGCCCTCGCCTACTGCAAATGGGCTGGCAAACGTCTTCCAACCGAAGCGGAGTTCGAGTTTGCCGCGCGCGCTGGCCTGGACCGCGAACCGTACGCCTGGGGCGAGGAATTTCGGCCGGGAGGGAAATGGATGGCAAACAGCTTCCAGGGGCATTTTCCCAATAAGAACACGGCAGAAGATGGTTTTGCCGGAACGGCGCCGGTCGGCTCATTCCCTGTCAGCGCCTACGGACTTTACGACATGGCTGGCAATGTATGGGAGTGGTGCAGCGATTGGTATCGGCCCGATTACTATCAAACGCTGGCCGACGCCGGAGGCGTCGCGCGAAATCCACAGGGCCCGCCTGATAGCATTGATCCCTCCGAACCGGGAACAAAGAAGCGCGTGCACAAAGGCGGCTCTTATCTTTGCACCGACCAATACTGCAAACGCTACATGCCGGGAGGTCGCGGCAAAGGTGAACCGGACACGGGGACAAACCACCTTGGCTTTCGCGGCGTGATGAGCCAGGCCATGTGGCAAGCGCGACAGAAAGAAGGCGGGGCCACTACTCGGTGAGAGAATCACCAAGGACGTGACCCGCCGCGGCGGGCGCGCTTTGCAAGTCCCTCCAGACTAACGAATAAAGGTTCAGTCCAGCATTCTAACGACGCGCGATTTTGAGCACTTTGCTCATCTGCAGAACCGGTTCCTGGCTTTGGGCAGCGGCACCGATATTGCTCTCATCGATCGATAGGACCAAGGTCCAATGGGTTCAACGCCAACCACCTGAGAGGATACAATATGCCGTTACAGATCAATTACGAACCTGACGATATCTGCGTCGTGCGGGCAACCGGATTGCTTCGGCAATCTGAATTTACCGCCGAACAAAAAATCCTGGGAGGCAAGATGGATACGGGCGCCAAACCGCGCATCCTTGCAATTCTCGAGGACTTTCAAGGCTGGGAGCGTGGCAAAGATTGGGACGACCTCGATTACCTGTTCGCGCATAGCAATGATGTTGCGAAAATCGCGATCGTCGCCGAGCCGCGATGGGAAGCGCAGGCCCTTGCGTTTGCCGGAGCGGGCATGCGTCGCGCCCCGGTTAAGGTATTTCCTCCCGGCGAGGTCGAGCAGGCGCGCGCGTGGATTAAGTCATAGCGACCTGCCACCGGGCCATCAACGTAGGACCAAGGTCCTATTGGCACCTCTGGAATCGGAGCGCCATTCTCGCACCGCATTGAAACAAACCAGCCAAAGGCATTTCATGAAAACTATCTTTACGTTCCTTAGCAGCCTCAGCGTGCTCTGCATCCTTTCCAGTTGTGAGACCGTCAGCGTGGCGACGAATCATGATCCCGCGGCTTCGTGGGCCAGCTACCACACTTATGCCCTGGCTCCCGCCTCCAAGGGACAAACCATGTCACCCGTCGCAGAAGCTGCGCTCCGCGATTCTCTACGAACAGAGCTCGCCAAGAAGGGGCTCACCGAAGCATCGGGCAAGAAAGCCGATCTCGATATCGTGCGACACGTTTTCATTCAGCAAAAAATCTCGGTGCAACAATATACTGACTGGGGATATGGCTATCACGGTGGCTGGCCCTACGGTTACGGATATTACGGAATGTGGCCCGGCGCGCCGATGACCTATACCGACGTGACCCAGTATCACGAAGGCACGATGGTCATCGACTTTGTCGATGCAAGGACCAAGAAGCTCGTCTTCCGCGGCGTAGGAAAAGCCGTGGTGGGCGGATCCGAAGGGAACGCCGAAAAAATTCGAGAAGGCGTGGCGAAAATGGTCGCCGAGTATCCTGCCGCGAGCCACTGATTCAATCCCAGGGCTTCTTGCCTTGCCCAACCGGGCGTAAAGGGGTGATGAAGCCGCTGCCTAAAAGGCGGGCAGCGCTGGCGCTGGCGGCTCCAGTCGAGAGGCGGCAAGGCCATCTTGCAAACTCCGGTTTTTCCGAGGACTACCTCTTCTAGATTCGATTGCCGAAGCGTTTCCCGCTCCTGTCCGACGGATGTAAGACCAAGGTCCAATAGGCGGGCCAGAGGGCGGGTCCCCATGTTTTAAGGCCCCGGCCGGAATCTCTGAAATTATGATTTTAAGTTGTCGTCAGATCCGCTTACTCGCGTTCATTGTTGTCGGCGGGAGCCTTTGGCTCTCCGGATGCGGGAAAGACGAAGCGCCCGTGGCTGGACCTCCAGAGGTTCTTGTCACCGACGCAGCCACGAAGGACGTTCCTGTTTATCGGGAATGGATCGGGACTCTCGACGGCTCTGAAAACGCGGAAATCAGAGCGCGCGTGAACGGCTACCTGACCAAGCGCAATTACCAGGAGGGCAGTCTGGTGAAGAAGGGCACCGTATTGTTCGAAATCGATCAACGTCCATTCGAAGCCGCGCTCGCCGAGGCCAAGAGCCAGCTGGATCAGGCGATCGCGGCCCAGGTGGCGAGCCAGGCTGACGCTGATCGAAGCAAGACGCTATTCGCACAGAGAGCGATTTCCGAGAAGGAGTACATCAACAAGACGCAGATGAATGAATCTGCTCTTTCGAAGATTGATGCGCTGAAGGCGAATGTTGAGCAGGCCCAGCTAAACCTGAACTTCTGTAAGATCGAATCTCCCGTCGAAGGCATCGCCGGAATCTCTAAGGCGCAGGTGGGCGATTTGGTCGGTTCTGGGGCCAACACCGTGCTCACTGCGGTTTCGACGCTCGACCCGATGAAGATTCTCTTTCCGATCAGCGAAAGTGATTACCTGCTGGCGGCGAAGCGGATTGATGACACGATGAGTAAGCCGATTGAGCAAAGGCCGGAATCCATCGAACTGATTCTGGCCGACGGCAGCACTTTCCCGAACAAAGCACGGTTGCTTTCTGTCGATCGGCAGGTGAATGCGGCGACCGGTACGATTCTCGTTACTGCTTTGGTCCCAAACCCCGGGAGCCTTCTCCGTCCTGGATTCTTTGCCAAGGCGCGCATTGTCGCACAAGTCTTAAAAGACGCGGTTGTGGTCCCGCAACGAGCCGTCTCTGAGGTTCAGGGTAGTTATCAAGTCGGGGTCATAACTTCCGAAAACAAAGCCGAGATCCGCCCGGTTAAGGTCGGTACACGTAGCGGCACTGACTGGGTAATCTCCTCCGGACTGAAGCCGGGTGAGAAGGTGGTCGTTGAAGGCCTGCAAAAAATAAAAGCCGGTGCGGCCGTTTCCGCGAAGCCGTGGACCCCGCCGGCCGAGAACGCAGTGGCGGCTAACTCCGACTCACAACCCGCTAAGTAAGACAACGTGGCCAAGTTCTTCGTCAATCGTCCGATTGTTGCGATCGTTATCTCGATCGTAATGACCGTTGTAGGTGTCATAACCTATCTCCGTCTGCCGGTCGCACAGTTCCCCGACATCGTTCCGCCTGAAATACAGGTAAAGACGACCTACACCGGCGCCGATGCGTTAACGGTCGAGCAATCGGTGGCGACGCCGATCGAGCAACAGATAAGCGGCGTCGACAACATGAACTACATGCAGTCGGTCAACGGTAACGACGGCACGTTGAAGCTCACAGTCAATTTTGAGGTCGGGACCGACGTGAATACCGACCAGATTCTGACCCAGATGCGGTCGAATCAGGCCAGCTCGCAGCTTCCTCAGGACGTGAACAAGTTTGGTGTCACGGTCGCAAAGTCGACCTCATCGCCCTTAATCATGTTCGCGCTCTATTCGCCCAAGGGCACTTATGACAACATCTTCCTGGCGAACTATGCGAACATTAACCTGAATGATGAGTTTACCCGGGTAAAAGGCATTGCCAGTGTTTCAGTCTTTGGTGCTGGTCAGTATGCGATGCGCATCTGGGTTAAGCCCGATCAGTTAGCGAAACTCGGTCTAACCATTCCAGAGATCATTAATGCGGTTAACGCGCAGAACGCGGTGAACCCCGCCGGCACGGTTGGCGGTGAGCCTGTGCCAAAGGGTCAGGAGTTTACTTATGCGGTGCGGGCGCAGGGGCGTTTGCAGACTGCTGAAGAATTTGGTGACATCGTCGTCCGCTCTAACGCCGACGGCTCGATGGTGCGCGTGAAAGACATCGGGCGAATCGAACTCGGAGGCCAGAATTACGCGCTATCTGGCCGTCTAAATGGCAAGCCAGCCGCCCTTGTTGCTCTTTACCAGTTACCCGGCACGAACGCTATCGCCGCCGCCGATGGCGCAAAGAAGAGAATCAAGGAGTTGTCGGAGAAATTTCCGGCTGATCTGGACTACGCCGTCTGTCTCGACACAACTCTCGCTGTTACCGAAGGCATGGTCGAGATTCAGCACACGTTGGTGGAGGCGCTTATCTTAGTCATCCTTGTCGTGTTCATCTTCCTCCAAGGCTGGCGAGCGACGCTCATTCCATTGCTCGCTGTCCCTGTCTCACTCATCAGCACCTTCGCGCTTTTCCCGATGTTCGGGTTCACTGTCAACACGCTATCCCTTTTCGGCTTAGTCTTGGCAATCGGATTAGTCGTAGACGACGCGATCGTGGTGGTGGAAGCGGTGGAGCATCATATCGAGCACGGGCTTTCACCGAGGGAGGCGACGCTCAAAGCGATGGAAGAAGTAAGCGGGCCGGTCGTCGCGATCGCGATCGTGCTCGCAGCGGTCTTTATCCCAACGGCTTTTGTCCCCGGGATCACAGGAAGATTGTATCAGCAATTCGCCGTGACCATCGCCGTATCGATGCTGATCTCAGCCTTTAACGCCTTGACTCTGTCACCGGCGCTTTCCGCGCTGCTGTTGAAACCGAAAAAGAAGGGCACGGGCTTACTCCAGAGATTTTATGACTGGTTTAATAGAGTCTTCGGCGTGGCGACGGAAAAGTTCACGACTGCCTGCCATTTCCTTATCCGTAAATCGTTGGTCGCTGTCATCATCCTGGTAGGATTCATATTCCTGGCGGGGATTTTCGGGGGACGAGTTCCCGGAAGCTTTTTGCCGGACGAAGATCAGGGCTATTTCTTCGCCCAGGTCATCCTGCCTGACGCGGCATCGTTTCAACGAACCGATGGGGTCATGAAGCAGTGTGAGGAAGTCCTGAAGAACACGCCGGGTATTCAGTATTACTCCACAGTTACCGGGCTGAACTTCCTGAGTGGCGTTAACACCACTTACAGCGGCATCTTCTTCATTTCGTTAAAGGAATGGAAGGAGCGAAAAGCGCCCGAGGAGCAATACCAGGCCATCCTCAAGCACGTGAACACGGAGTTTTCCAAGATCGCGGCGGGACGTGCTTTCGCCTTCTCGCCGCCGGCTATTCCGGGTATCGGCACGAGTAGTGGTGTGACCTTCATGTTACAGGACCGCTCCGGGAAAGACGTCGCCTTCCTCGCGGAGCAGGTCGCGAAATTCGTCGCCGCAGCCAGGGAGCGAAAGGAACTGGCTGGCGTGAACCCGATGTTTTCGCCCGCCGTCCCGCAAATTTTCCTGAATGTTGATCGCGAAAGGGTCCTGAAGCAGAACATGAACCTCGGGGACGTCTATCAAACTCTGCAAACGTTCATGGGCAGTTATTTCGTGAACTACTTCAACCGGTTCGGCAGGCAATGGCAGGTCTTCATCCAGGCCGAGGGCGACTATCGAAAAAACATCCAGCAGGTTGGACAATTTTTCGTCAAGAACAAGGACGGCCAGATGGTGCCGCTCAGCGCCATAACGAACTCGAAGCCACTCAGTGGCCCCGAATTCACCATGCGTTATAATCTTTATCGTTCCGCGCAGATCAACGCTTCGAACGCCCCCGGTTATAGCTCCGGACAGGCGATGGCAGCGATGGAAGAAGTATTCAAGGCTACCATGCCTAACGAGATGGGTTTTTCCTACATGGGCATGAGTTACCAGGAAAAGCGGGCCCAGGAAGGCGTCTCAGCCGCGGTGATCTTCGCTTTCTCGCTGTTTTTCGTTTTTCTCGTCTTGGCTGCACAATACGAAAGCTGGACTTTGCCCTTCAGCGTCCTGCTTAGTTTGCCGGTGGCCGTATGGGGCGCTTTCGCCGGACTGCTGGTCGGCCACTACGAATTGAATGTGTATGCCCAAATCGGGCTGGTTATGCTTATTGGTCTGTCGGCCAAAAACGCGATCCTGATCGTCGAATTCGCCAAGATGAAACACGAACAGGGACTCGGGATTGTCGAAGCTGCGATCGAGAGCGCCAAGTTACGGCTCCGTCCGATCCTAATGACGTCCTTCGCGTTCATTCTCGGTTGTGTCCCGCTCGCCAAAGCCAGCGGGGCCGGCGCGCTCTCGCGTCAGGTTATGGGATACGTGGTTATCGGCGGAATGCTCGCCGCCAGCTTTATCGCGATCTTTCTGATCCCAGTCCTTTATTTCTTGGTTGAACGATTCATGGGCGGGAAGAAGAAGCCCGCATCCGAAACCGTCCCGATCACCGCTGCGCCCGTCGCCGCCACCGCCACTCACTAGCTCGCGATATGAACCGACCAGCCTTGATCCTTATAGCTGTGCTTCTTGCCTTCTTGTCCCCTGTTCGCGGAGGTGACAATGGAATCTCGGCCCTAGGAGTCCTAAACCGGCCGCTTTCAAAGGTTGAAGCGCTTAACATCGCCATCGACCATAACGGGACCATTCGCCAAGCGAAAAAGGATGTAGAGGCCGCGGCTGGCGTCGCCATTCAAACCCGGGCGATCGTTTTCCCGAAACTCGCCAACAACTCGCAATACGCCGCGCGCGAAGATTCGCTCATCGAACAGAACGAACATCGCAACTTTGGACCAGTCATTCTCGACTTCCCTCCTCCGATCGGTCCTCTGCAGTCGCAGGTCTTCGAACTTCCGAAGATCAATAATCAGGCGTGGATTGCCGATGCGATCGTGACTCAATCGATCTACGAGGGCGGACGCATGCTCTCGGCGGTGCGCAGCGCGCGCCTGATCAACGAACAGGCCGTGCTAGATTTCCAAAGTATCGTCGCTGATACGCTGCTCTCGGTTAGCACTGCCTATGACGACGTTATTCGCTCCGCCATGCAGATCCAGGTCCGAAGGGATTCTGTGACTTTCCTGCGCGGCTATCTCGGCCAGACTTCGGATAAATACAACGCCGGCTCGCTGCCTGAATTTGATGTCCTGCGACAGAGTGCGGAAGTCGGCACCGCTGAAGCTGATCTCGTGCGCGCGACCGGCGATCATCGCGTGGCCAAACAGCGTCTCGTAGAACTGCTCGGCTATGATTTGCCGTCCAGTGTGTCCGACGATCTTCCGCTGAATCTGACCACGCCGTTGGTCGCGCACACTTACGGTAAGAGTCTCGCTCAATCGCTCGAGGAAGCACGAGGACACCGGACTGAGATTCTCGCGCTCGAGAAAGAAGAACGCATCCGCGATGAAGGAATCATTGATGCCAGAGCTGGTTACAAACCCAGTGTGCAAGCTTTCGCCGGCTACGAACTGACCAGTCGCCTGCAAACGCGCAGTGCGGCCGACGAACTTCACGGTGGCGTCATCGGTGCGCGACTTTCCTGGCAGGTTTTCGACGGCTTTCTGACCAAAGGTCGTGTCGATGAAGCGATCGCGCTGCGTGGGAAAGCTTCCGAAGCCAAGGCCGAGACGACCCGCCAGGTAGATCTGCAAGTCCGGACCGCGTGGTCGGATTTGCGCACGGCCCGTTCGGTTCTCGACGCCCAATCGGGCAACGTCAAGACCGCGCGACGTTCGCTGGATCTTTCGAATATTCGATACAGTGAAGGCGCTGGCACCCAGATCGATGTGCTCGACGCCCAGAGCGCGCTGACCGACGCGCACGGCCAATATGTCGATGCCTTACGCGATTATTCCGTAGCGCGCGCCCGGCTGATCCGCGCCACCGGCGCCGATCTGCAATGGTCCTACGCCAAATAATGCCTAGCGAGATCGATATTCATGCGGACGCTCACCAACGACTATCGAGATTCGAAAGTGATGAATCTCGGTTCGGGTAACGAGAGTGGGCCTTATCTTGTAACTCAAACCGGAGTCTCACCAAACGATCCCGTTCCCAGAACTCACTTCTTTGTCCTGCGACCAGACGGCCGCTGGGTGGACTTCAACGCCTATGTCTGCCAGGGGAAACCGGAGGCGTTGGACGAAATTGTCTTTCCCAACATGCCCAAAGTGATGGAAGTGTTCGCTCGATTGCGGGGCCGTGCCGACGTGGTCGATCTGCCCATCGATGAAGCGGGATTGAAAGCCTGGATCGAACGGCAGAAGGGCTCAGATCCGTTACAAGCCGCCAAGGCGTGGGCGCTGCAGTACAAAGAACGCTCCCAGCAGCGCAAAAAATGATTTCATCAGAATAACTCAGCTGGCCTAACGAAACTAAGCAGCATCCGCCGCTTCAACAGAACAAACTACCGTGAGCAAGAAATCAAAATCAAAAGGGAACGGAAAAATGAGCACCAAGGATTACGAGAAGGAACTTGGCAAGCTCCAGGCGCAGTTATGTCATCTTCAGGATTGGGTCAAAGAGAAGGGCCTGCGCGTCATCATTATTTTCGAAGGCCGCGATGCCGCGGGTAAGGGTGGCACCATCCGGGCGCTCACTGAAAGAGTTAGTCCGCGAATATTTCGAGTAGTCGCTTTGCCCGCGCCTTCCGATCGCGAAAAATCGCAGATGTATATGCAGCGCTACATGGCGCATTTCCCAGCGGCGGGCGAAATTGTCATCTTCGATCGCAGCTGGTACAACCGTGCCGGCGTGGAATATGTAATGGGATTCTGCACCGAGAAACAGCACGACGTTTTTCTGGAACGCTGCCCCGCCGTCGAGAAATA
>Ga0207645_10002976_pt1 | contig 13090 bp, 8 predicted proteins | sample KBSM53metaG_FD_184331 | JGI IMG/M metagenome (GOLD analysis project Ga0207645, IMG submission 184331) | Miscanthus rhizosphere microbial communities from Kellogg Biological Station, Michigan, USA - KBS M5-3 metaG (SPAdes) (version 2) | ecosystem: Host-associated > Plants > Roots > Rhizosphere >...
TAATATTTTGAAAAGTTTTTAATTATACTTCTCTTCGATTGAGTCGAAAGCTTTTTAATTTTTTTACTAAAGGTCTTAAAATAATTTTAAGACCTCAAATTTCTAAATTTTCTGAGATAAAAAAGAAAATAAAAAAAACAATACTATTGATTCATAGTACTCCTCAGAATAAACTATATAAAGTTTTTAATTACATAAATTCCTTGGTATTAGGTTGGGCTGCTTACTTTTTTTTTAATCAGGGTTATCTTTACGTTAAACGGTTGGATAATTTAGTTTTTAAATGATTAAAGAAAAGTTTGGTTAAAAAATTTAGGTATAATGGCCTTAAACGGCCTAAATGAGTTGCCTACAATTATTTAGGTTTTGGGCATTCAAATCCTAATGGTAAAATTTGACAATTCCGGGTTTCACGATATTTTACGCAGTCAAATAAAATCTTGGGTTTTACTTATATTTGAGCTGCTAGTGATATCTTTTATCCATCATGTATTTCAACGCTTTCTTTAGGTCTCAACTTACGTGCTGGAAGTTATTATCGTCTTCCTTTACGTTTTCGATTAATTTTGACTAATTTTATTTTTACAAAGTTAGTTTCTAATTTTAAATTTACATTTTTAAAAAGTAATAAAGATTATATTCGAGTTGTAAAGAATTTACTCATGAAAAAAAATTATTAAGTTACGAGTAAGTTAGTCTTTTACGAAAATAGTATTTATTTTGTAAGATTAAAAATAATTACTTTTTTTGAGCTTAGCTTACTTTGATACTTATTGTTAATCATATAACTCGTATTTTTTATTTAGTTTATTTTTTTTTATAACATCTTATAAGGAGCTGTATGCATTGCAAGGTGCTCGTACAGTTCTGGTCAGAGAAAATAAATCTTAATAGGGTTTTATACTCACTGACTGTTTTTGCCTTTTTACGCAATTTTGCGTTCGGTTCCAAATAAATTAGGTGGAGTTGTAGCAATGGGGGGTGCTCTTATTGTTATTTTGTTACTTCCGTTCTATACTACGTCTAAAATTCGAAGTGGATATTTTCGTCCGTACTATAAAATTCTTTATTGATTTTTAATTGGTATTTTTTTATTATTAGGTTGAATTGGTGCTAAACCTCCAGAAGCGCCTTATACAATTATTGGTCAAGTTGCTACGCTTCTATATTTTATGATTTTTCTTGTATTTATACCGTTACTAGAGTGGGTAGAGGCAAAACTATATTTTTTTATAAAAAAATAAAGTTAACGTTTGTAAAGCAGCGGAAATCATGTTTTTATTAAATTTAAATATATTTTTACCTTTTTACTTTTTATATGTTGTAGTATACAGTTTATTGATTATTCTTTGTATTTTAATAGCTGTTGCGTATTTTACGTTATTGGATCGTAAAGTAATGGCAGCGATGCAACGTCGTCGCGGTCCCAACGTTGTTGGGGTTTGAGGATTATTGCAACCGCTTGCTGATGGAGCAAAATTATTAGTAAAGGAATCGATTATACCTATTAGTTCTAATAGTTTTTTATTTATTTTAGCACCATTATTAACTTTTGTTTTAAGTTTATTAATTTGGGGATTCATTCCTTATACATCATTTGGGGCTCTTATCGATGTTGAGGTAGGAGTTTTATTTATTTTTTCATTTTCTGCATTGGGAGTTTACGGTATTATATTGTCTGGTTGAGCAAGTAATTCAAAATATGCTTTTTTAGGTGCTATGCGATCTACAGCTCAGATGATTTCTTACGAAGTTTCTATAGGATTTATTATTATTTCGGTTTTATTATGTGTGGGTTCTACAAATTTATACCAAATTATACTGCATCAAGATTCTTTATTATTTTGGCATGGTTTATATTTATGGCCCCAATTTTTATTATTTTTTTTTTCGGCGGTAGCGGAAACTAATAGAGCTCCGTTCGATTTAGCGGAGGCTGAAGCTGAATTAGTTGCTGGATATTTTGTTGAATATTCAGGGATGGCATTTGCTTTGTTTTTTCTTGGGGAATACAGTAATATGGGGCGAACATCCGCTCTCCGTAGGTTTAAGCTAAATTGCTGTAACGTATTTAGCCTATACAAAGAGCTTTACGAGTTAGCTAGCAATAGTACTTGTAAACAAGCAGTCTCGATGTAAGGGAGTACCATGATTACGTTAAGAAACTTGATACAATTCAATGTATGCATAATTGTAGCATCTTTCGAAATAAAATCGATTGTCTCTAGTGTGCCTAAAGTTGATGTCGCATTAGTTCATCAACCGGATACAGCGGTCAGAGAACACCAAGAAAATCTTGAGTCAAGAATTGCAGGAATCGTAAGGTACTCAACAAAACCGCCTACGGTGGGAAGTTGTGACATGCAATCTGGTAAGCCCGTTAAATGACGAGGTAGGAGGACATTCTCCATGGATTGTAGAAGCGCAGTAGGAGTAGCCAACGGCTCTATAATTATCCGGGAATACGGAATTATCATAAGCCAAGGTGAAGCGCTGCAGCTGATTAGGGCGAGGCAGGAAGGGAATAAACTTTATGCTTCATTGTTATTGAAATTAGGAAAAACATCCAACCATATGAAAAATATAATTACTCAAAAGGGATTTATTACTGTTTTAGAGAAATATTATCTTCATATTTATAGATGTCGATTAAACGCTGTTAGTTCGAATAATTCACGATTATATTCACTAATTACGGATCCACATTTTCTGTTATACGCATATGAGTTGTTACAAAATCAAAAAGTTTTTGAGAGTCTGGATGTAACTCCTACAGGAAACATTACGCTTTTGCGGATAGTAAATTTAGCTAAGGAATTGCGAACTCAAACATATAGGCCTAGTCCGAGTAAATGAGTCCACATAACTACTAACAGTGCACGAAGTACACGTCCGTTAGGAGTCTCAAGTACCCGAGACAAAATTGTTCAACAGGCTTTAAAGTTAATTTTGGAGCCTATTTACGAGTCAAGTTTTTTAAATTGTTCGCATGGTTTTAGATTTAAACGAAGTGCGCATACTTGCCTTGAAAGTCTCAGATCTGTACCTTGTAGATCTGTATGATTTTTGGAATTCGATATTGAAAAAATGTTTGATAAGTTGAATCAGAAACGATTATTACGTCTTATTCGAACACGTATCAGAGAACGTACGTTAGTGGATTTAATAGCTAAATTAATTAATGCAGGTTATGTCAATTTTCATGGATTATCAGATAGTGAGTTAGAATCAAAAATAGGAACTCCTCATGGGTCAATTATTAGCCCACTTCTGGCTAATATTTATTTACATGAGTTGGACAAATTTGTAGAAGGGGTACTAAGTCCCACCTGAAACGTTTTTTGTAACGAAAAACAGAGCAAGGAGTCTTTAGTATATAGCGATAACAGGTGTAAGGTAGTACAGAAAAACTCTGTTATCATAGGGGCAAAATGTTTAGATACGTCGATAAAAAAGAAAATTGCAGGGAAAAGTTATTGTCTAAAAATTCCATACTACAATACAGGGTTTAAAAATTATGATATTTTATATACACGATTTGCAGACGATTTTTTAATAGTTTTTACTGGATCCAAAATAAATGCATGAAGAATATTTCAATTTATGTTGATTTTTTTGGAGAATGAGCTGAATTTACGTATAAACCCAATTAAAACGGGGCTTAAGCATCGTACTGAGGGTACGCTTTTCCTAGGTTATAAATTATTCGGGGACTGTTTACCCCAAGTATTAGCAGGTTTAGATAATCGATTATTATCAAATAATATCCGATTTAACATTCCTGTTTATAAATTACTTAATCGTTACAAGGAGCGAGGATTTTTGCAAATATCTAAAAAAGGATCAGGATCTAAAAACAAGATGATTCCCCAAAAATTTGTAGGTCGACGGCAAGATAAATGATTAGCTCTGCCTTCTGACTTGGAGGTAATAAATCGATTCAACTTCGTTATTCGTGGATTGCTGAATTATTACAGTGGAGCGTGTAGTAGAAGCTCGTTATACGAGTTATTTTATTTATTAAAACGTAGCGCTGCTTTAACTCTAGCACATCGGCACAAATTTAAATCTGTTTCTAAGGCATTTCATATTTGGGGGGAAAACTTAAAACTAACATCTACGTATAAAGGTAAAACTAAAATAACGAGTTTTGAGATTCCGGACTTAAATCGTTTGTGTACTGGTTTTCGTACTTCCGTATCTCATGAAGTGTTAATTTCTGAGATAAATTTTGTTCCCAAGGGTAGTGTCATGTCTAAAATTACATCCATTCTTACCTCGGTAAGTAAATTACAGTGTGTTATTTCATCTTGTCGACAGGTAGCGCAGAAATGATATCAAGTTAAATATAAACGACATTGCGCGGATAAGGCGGCTAATCAATGTACAATACTAGATTTAGAGGGGAAGCAAATTCCAGTATGCCTAACGCATTATCAGTTGATTTGTAAAGGGCTTTATGATGGAAAGTCTTTAAGAAAATTATAAACCTACTCATATTGCAAAATTATTGAGTTAGTGGGATTTTTGTGTTAATTACTAGATTTCATGACGTATTCAACGATATCGTTGTAATATTATTCCTGATTGGTGGAGCGCGCGGTGCCGGGAAACTGGCTTGCCGTGTGCGGACTAGCGCCTACTAATTTATAATAAGTAGATCGAACTAGTATCTTGTTATGTGTGCGTTGCTTTCTATATTTTTTCTTGGTGGTTGAGGTGCGCCGTTTTATTGAATTTCTTTTTCTTTCTGATTTGGATTAAAGATTTCTTTTTTTGCTTTTTGTTTTGTTTGATTGCGCGCTAGTTATCCACGATATCGATATGATCAGTTAATGCAGCTAGGTTGAAAATCTTTTTTACCAGTTTCTATAGGGTTAGTTATTGTAGCTATTAGTTTTTTAATAACTTGTGATGGTCTTCCAAATACTATTATATAATAATTATTCATGTTAACTCTTTTTAATTATTTATCATTTTCAACATTTATTTTTTTGGTTGGGTTGTGAGGTATGGCTTTAAATAAGAAAAATATTATTACAATTATAATGTCTATAGAGATTTTATTATTAGGAGCAAATTTAAATTTTGTTATTTTTTCAACGTTCTTAGATGATATTAAAGGCCAAATTTTTTCATTATTAATTTTAACAGTAGCGGCGGCAGAATCCGCAATTGGTTTAGCGATCTTAGTAATTTTTTACAAAAAGTATCAAACCATAAATTTTGACAGTATTTACGAACTACATGGTTAAGAGTGTTTTAATATTTTTTTTTATTTAGTTACGTTAATTATTATTATGGTTAAAAAGTTGTTAGTATATTTTATTTTAGTTGTTAGTAAACTATATTTAGGGATATGAATTTTTTAAAGGCGAATTCGTTTATTTCGCGTTGAGTTTATTCGACTAATCACCGTGACATAGGAACTTTATATATACTGTTTGGAGCATTTTCTGGAGTTATTGGAACAGTTTTATCTATTCTAATTAGAACAGAATTAGCATTTCCTGGTAATCAGATTTTATTAGGGAATCATCAATTTTATAATGTTATTGTTACGGCTCACGCATTTATAATGATTTTCTTGTGCGATTCTGTTCTGTTGTTGGGTCTATTCGTTAGCTGTGAATCAGAATTTATACAATATTCTGTAAAGGGAGTGATTAACCTTAATCTGAAAGGAAAGGGGGACAAAAGCATATCATTGTACTCTTGTGCGTTTAAATTGCTAAGGACAATAAGCAAGGGAGCCCTAAATTCTCTAAGATCAAGCCTATACTGGTTTAAACCCAAATTATATACGGTAAGCATGACCGATAAGCGTAGCAAAAATAAGCTTATTCTATTGCCGCAAATGTTCCGAAGAATAACGATTGCGTGTATAGCAGTAGATATCTTACAATCTAGAAGGTTGTATTGATTGATTGAGTGGGAATCTAAGGAGAATAGGCGACACGATTACGGAACTGAATTATTGTCTAAAATGAGTAATCATCAGGGCAAAGGACGGCCCATTGTACCTATTTGTGGTAAGTGTTTAATAGCTTATCACATATATAGATCGTTAATACTGGTAAAAAGGGAAGGGGTACGGTTTTATTCGATTGTTAGGAGTAGTAGCCTGGATGAAGATCCTGGGTTAAAGAATCTTTCAATCCTTCGAAAAGAAAGTAGGGAGGTAAAAAAAATATCTAATATATATAGCAGGTTTATATTGGATTACGATTTATTTGTTACTGCTTATAAAAAATTAAATTTTAATAGAAGTATATTGGTGTCAGGATATGATTTGCGTGTATTAAATGAGCACGTGTCTCATATTATTACAACTACAATTAAAAGTCTTAAAGATCATTCATTTCAGTTCAAATCGCTACAGTACGAAAATACTTCAGAAGCAAGTGGGGAATTACAATCGAATATGATATCTAATCTTAAGGATAAACTTGTTCAAAAAGTTATGGTTTTTATTTTACAGGCAATATTTACAAGTTTAGAATTTTCTGAATCATCCTCTAAAGTTCATTCTGAAAAGTATGCACAGAGTGTTCTAAAAAAAGTATCTAAATGGAGTAACATTGATTGGTTTATTGAGAGGAGTACAAAAGATTTGTCCGTTATAGTTGAATGTACAGGTTTGGAGGAGGTGCTGAAGAAAAAAATCCAAGATCAACAGTTTATTGATTTATATTGAAAAGCAGTTAGAGCTGGCTATGTTAAGGTTGAAGAGGGTATAAAATTATCTTCCTTAATACACAATTTTCCAAGTAATGATCTTTCGCTGATTTTAATTAATGTGTATCTACATAAGTTAGATCTATTTACAAAAAATATTTTTTTTGAGTCAAGTTTTCAATTAGGTAAATCTTATTTAGTTTTACATAGTAGAGTACGTACATTGTATAGATTTATAAGTAGAGGGGTTAGTTTAAGTAATTTGAAATTGGACGAATTTAGGAGATGAATTGTTGAGTGAAATGCATTATCTCGTGTTGTACGAAATTCGGAGTTTAGAGTTTACTATGTTCGTTATGCAGGTAATTTTTTAATAGGTGTAACTGGAACAAGAGTTTTTGCTTTAGAAGTAAAAAATGTGATTGATAGTTTTTTACAGCTTAAACTTAAATTATCTTTGAATTCAGGAACAACGGAAATTGTTTCTTCTACGAAAAGAAGAGTTTTTTTCTTAGGAGCTGAAATTTATAGGCCTATTTTTAGAACTCATGTGTTGAAGAAAGTGAGTCGAAAGTTTATAAAAAAAAGGAAATTTGTTTCACAGCCATCCTATAAAGCTTTAATTTTACTTATTCCGATAAAAAAGATTATTAAAAAATTACAAAAGTTACAATTTTGTGAAATCAAAAATTATAAGCAAGGGCATATTATTTCGAAAGGGAAAGTATCATGATTAAATTTTACGCTAAAGGGAATTTTATTCAAATACAATTTTATTATAAAAAAACTATCGAATTACTATTCTTTTGCAAATAATAGACTTTGTATACAATTTGTACGATACATTCTTTTACATAGTTGTGCTAAATTAATTGCTCGAAAATTTAAACTTCGTTCTCGATCTAGAGTTTTTTCTAAATTTGGATCTAATTTAATTGTACTGAAGAAGAAATAACTTTTATGTATAGAGAATGTTTTTACTATCTTAATTTTTGAGTTGAACCTAAAAAATTGTAGTGAAACTTATGTTATATATATGATAGTTTAACAACTAACTTTATAGTTCTATATCCAAAGTTTTTATAAAAATAAAATTTTACATATTTATCGTATTATTTAAAAATATCTTTTTCATATTTTTAATAATTTTTTTTTTACTAAATCTTATAATGAAGTAATGAATAAAATGAGGAGCCGTATGCGGTGAAAGTCGCACGTACGGTTCTTGGAGGGAGTTATTATTTTTCCAATTATTGGAAATGGTATCTTATCTCACTATGTTAATGCCCGTTTTTGTTGGAGGGTTTGGAAATTGATTTGTACCTATTTATGTAGGAGCGCCAGACATGGCATATGTGCGCCGTTCGCATTCTTTTGGATTTGTCGGGATAGCAACCGACGTACCTTTCTGATATAGGTACATACCACCTGGTTTAGGTATTAGAGGAAATCTCTTTGCTGAACATAGCATACCAGGAAAAAGCTTATCATCTCTTTTTCTATGAAAGAAAGAGAGTTGGCTAGGTAGATTAACTATGGTGAAAGCTGAATTGCTTAAACTTCAATCTTCAGGATTCTTTCATGTCGGATTCTATTTGGTTTTTAATCAAGTAGATGCCCTTGACGTGCTTCATGGATATGCTGAAGCTCGTGTTAGACGGGGCTTCCAAATAGGGATTAACTATTATACGAAGATGAGTGAGGCACCTAATGTTAGAGCTGAACCATTAGTGATGACAGCGGGACTATCTAATTCTTGAATTAAAAATTCAAGCTATGATAGCAGAAAACTCATAGTAGTATTTTCTTCATTGCAAAATACGAAGGAGTTTAGTACACAGTTTGGTATTAAGAGGAGGGACGCACTGTGTCACGGTGTTCGTCTGATAAGATTGTTTTTAAGGGGGTATTTAACACTTAGACGAGAGCCTTTTTTAGAAACAAACTGAATCAAGTACGCGACAGTTCCTCAAATTTTTACTGAGTTCACTCAAAGATGTGTAATCCGACGGAATGTTTCAATACGAGAACATGTTTTTAAGTATTTACTAGATCCAGGAATGTATAAATTTGCTTGCAGTAAATTAAGGAGCCAACTTGGGATTAATTATATGGTATTCAATGAAATAGGTCAAGAGTGAATTCAGGATATTATTACTAAAATTCGTTCTGAGGTTTATTGTTTTGAGTTGGGAACCGGGTTGTGTAAGTCCGAAGTCAACGGGAAGACGCGGTTTACGCATATAGGTAGTGTTAAAGATAGAATTATATTAGAAGTTATACGTATGATTTTAGAAGCGATTTATGAGCCGCGTTTTAGTGTACCCGGTCCTGGTTTTTGTTTAGGTTGGAATTCACGTATAGTTTTGCAGCAGTTACGAACTTCTTTTGGAAGTTCGACATGATATATCAAAGGGAGTACCGTACAGTGTACTAATTCAATAAATCATAATTTATTAGTAGAATTATTAGAAAAGACGATTGAGGATCGGAAATTTACTAGACTTATACAATGTTGTTTACGAGCAGGCTATTTTGAATTTAAGGAGTATTCAGGTTTTTTGGCAAAAATTTTTCAAAGGTCATCTATTAACTCAGTTTTAGTAAATATATATTTAAATGAGTTAGACTTATTTGTTAAAAAATTAAAGTATAAGTTCGATCAAAAAAGAGTAATTTCTGTTGTTCCTAAATTTTCTAGTTTGAGTTATTTTATGAGTAAAGAAAGGAGTGCTGTTTCTAAACTTGAGATTTTTAGACGAGTGGCAAAAATACGTAAATTAAAAATAAAAAGTTTCATAGATGTGACTTTTCCTAAATTAGTATACGCTAGGTATTTGGGTGAGTGGCTTATAGGTATACGTGGATCTTATTCTGAAGCTCTAAATCTTAAAGATCAGTTAATCATGTTTTTGCGTAAAAAATTAAAATTAGTTTTTAATTTTGAAAAGTTTATTACTATTTGTTCAATAAGTACCAAAATTTTGTTTTTAGGGATTTATATTGTTAAGTTTCAAAAGCGTAAATATTTTAACATAAAACGGATTATAGATACTGGACAGGTTAGATTGGAAGCGGCTATTCGATTAGTGGTTAATTATTTAACTTCAATGAATTTTATACGACGACGTAAACCTTATCCTAAGTTTTTATGGTACCACTATTCGCCAACTCATATCATTATTCAGTATAATAGATTTCTTAACAGTATTACCGAGTATTATTCTTTTGTGGATAATCGCAAAGTATTAATGAACTATTTATACCATCTTATAAAAGGATCTTGTAGTATGCTTTTAGCAGCAAAGTTTCGACTAAAATCTCAATTAAAAGTTTATAAAAAGTATGGTAAGAATTTGATGGTGGATAAGATTCGTAAGGTACAATTTTATAAACCCAAATATTAGTAATATTATTTTAAATATTTTAAAGAATAATTTCAGGAGATCTAGTCAAAAATTATATTTATTTTTAACATTTATAAATTTTTTTGTTTATAACGTATAGTAGTGCTGAAGTTTCTATTTATGTAAATGCGTTCTTAGATATTTATTAGTAATAGAGAATTTCAGAGTATTTTTTTATAGCAATAAATTGAGTTAATTTATAAAACGTTTTAAGATTTAGTTTGAATATTACTGTGTATGGAGAGCCGTATGATGGGAAACTATCACGTACGGTTCGGGAAAAAGGTATTTAGAGTATTTCTAATACTCTGCGTACTTTAGTTCATCCGCGATTAAATAATATTTCATTTTGACGTGCGCCGTTGTGGATATTTATGGGTTGTGGTATAGTTTTTTTCTATTTAGATTTCTGCGTTATTTTTTTAAATAATTGAAATAATACAGAGACTTTCTTTTTAATTCGAAAAGAAATAATAGAAAGAATGCTAATTATCACTAGAAATAGCGTAGTTTTCTATAAATCGAGTAGCTTACCTAAAGTTGAAATAACTAAGGGACAAAAGCATGCTACTAAAATGAAGAGATTTTCGTTTAGTGGACGCGAAAAATCTTTGTTAGATAAATTTTTTATGGTTATTTCATTGTGTGTAGACGGGGCTTATCTTGAAAATCCCTCTGATTGTGTCGATATCAGAATTTTTAATTCTTCTAATTTCAGTCAAAGATTAGTGGATACGCTATTAATTACGTCGATACTACAATTTAGTATATATGCAGAACCTAACAAAAATATATTCCATAAAAAATCAACTGTGGGATTTCCTAAGAGGTTGAAAAATTCTCAAGGAGACGGAGCTCTAATAGTACGTTTGAATTTTGGAATTAAAATTCAATTCAAAGTGGAGCAGCAATGCTGTTTGTATAGTTTTAGGGCTATTTGTACTGGTCCGGAAATTTTTTCAAAGTTAACAAAACTTGATAATGGCAAGTTTACTGGTTTGTATAAATGTTTAATTACTAGGTCTATGCTTTTTCGTTCTTATGTTAATGTTAATGGAGGTTCTTTTTCAAATATTAGTAATCTGAAGTTATCGTTAGATATTTTTACTAAGCTTTCTGATTCGTTGCGTAATGAGTCTTTTCAATTCCGGTTTCTTAGGTCGTCCGAGTCTTTAAGTATTCGTATTTCTGATAATGAGCTTGTTTACGAATCGATGCGACTTTTACTGGAATACATTTTTAAGCCCGTTTTTTTGAATTTTAATCAAGCGTTTCGATTTCACAAAAGGCGCTATTCTGCATTAAAATGCATATCTGCATGAAAAAATCCCGTTTGATGTCTCGTCGGAGATTTTAAAGATTTTTTTAATAATACAAATTGTGATATTTTAATTAAATCATTGTATAAGTATATTGAAGATCAGCAATTTATTGATTTATGTTGAAAGTTGATAAAATATATTTTTAAAATTGGGGATAGACCTCTGCAAAATAAGGTAGTTATTACTTTAATAAATATTTATTTATTTGAATTCGATAATTATGTTGAGAAATTAAATCAAGAACTATTCGGTTTAGAAACTGTTACTTTTTTTTTAAAAACAAAATCTAAAGTTACGTTAAATTATACAAGATTTTTAACTACTTGGCTTATTGGTATCTCGTGTGGTAAAAAAATGGCTGTTTTAATAAAAGAAAAAATAATAATTTTTTTTTCTAAGTATTTTAAAACATTTTCTACTTTATTAAATTTAGTTTTTTTAAAAAAAGGAAAATTAAAGTTTTTAGGTGTTTACTTAACACTTGCTAAGATTAATAACGATAGCAAAGCAAAGGTTCGTCTTAACAAGGTGTATTTTCAAATTCGTTATTTATTGCCTAAGTATGAGATTTTAAAAAAATTCGCACTTCAAGGTTTTTTAAAATCTTATATTCCCGGAAAGCCGCTTATTACAAATGCTGTGACTAAATGGATTTTTCTTGATCATGCCAATATTATTGTCAGGTACAATTCGGTAATTACGAAACTGCTTAATTATTTTTTTTTTGTAGATAACTACTGAGAATTTCGTATTTTAATTAATTTTGTGTTACGACATTCATGTGCTAAAACTTTAGCACGTAAGTTTAGATTACGTTCAAGGGCCAGTGTTTTTAAAAAGTTCGGATTAAATTTAACAACTAAGGAGGCCGGCTGTACGAGTTTAAAGATTCCTGAATCATATAAAAATTTAAAAAAGAAGACTCTATGTTTAAAATATTAACTATAAACTTAGTATTATTTAGATAATAGTAAATCTGTTAATTATAGCATTGTGGAGAGCTGTATGCGGTGAAAGCCGCACGTACAGTTCGGTGGGAGATTATTATCCTGTTATAGGAGATTATTATCGACCCAACTACTACCACCTTCATTATTATTATTACTTAGTTCGGCTTTAGTTGAGTCTGGGGCTGGTACGGGTTGAACTGTTTATCCTCCTTTATCGGCGGGATTAGCGCATTCTGGTTCCGCGGTGGATCTTGCTATATTTTCTCTTCATTTAGCAGGTATATCCTCAATTTTAGGAGCTATTAATTTTATTACTACAATTATTAATATGCGATTACCTGGTTTAACATGACATCGATTACCTTTATTTGTTTGATCAATACTTATTACTGCTTTTTTATTGCTTATTACATTACCTGTTTTTGCTGGTGCTCTAACTATGTTGCTAACGGATAGGAATTTGAATACAACATTTTTTGAGAAAGAATTTGCTTATCAAATAGATAAAAAGACTAATTATGATTCCCTCAGAAAGGAGATGGTATTACATTTTCCTTCCCGTAATTTTTTCTATGCTTTTAAAATTCACGGCGAGTTTGATACGCTTAAACTTGGCAGTATAGCTAAACAACAAAAGCCTTACCCGGAAGGGTTAGACAGCCTTATACCCAGGCGCCCAAAATTCAATCATACCAATATATCAGGAACAATGGTTGGGTTTTATTGCCCTGAT
>Ga0207645_10002978_pt1 | contig 13085 bp, 9 predicted proteins | sample KBSM53metaG_FD_184331 | JGI IMG/M metagenome (GOLD analysis project Ga0207645, IMG submission 184331) | Miscanthus rhizosphere microbial communities from Kellogg Biological Station, Michigan, USA - KBS M5-3 metaG (SPAdes) (version 2) | ecosystem: Host-associated > Plants > Roots > Rhizosphere >...
CGGGATTGGCGCCGTTCGGGATTGGCGCCGTTCGGGATTGGCGCCGTTCGGGATTGGCGCCGTTCGGGATTGGCGCCGTTCGGGATTGGCGCCGTTCGGAATCCCGCGCTCTTTGCAGTGTTACTCCTCTACGAATCGCTTGAGCCGTTCAAGGGCCGCATCCCACTGGGCCGAGATGCGGTCGAGGTAGGCGTGCGCATCCACGAGCCGCCTGGGCTCGAGGTCCCACACTTGTTCCCGTCCCCGGCGCGTGCTGCGCACGAGACCCACGTCCGCAAGCACGCGGAGATGCTTGGTGATCGCCTGACGAGAGACCGCGGACTTCGCGCTCAGCTGCGTGATCGAGCCGGGCCCGCCTGACGACAGCCGGAGGATCAGCCCAAGGCGGGTCTCATCCCCGAGCGCCGCGAAGAGCGGCGCGGCATCGCGGACCGGCGACCGGGCTGCGGCGTTAGGTCTCGACATGGCGCCGAATGTTCTCCATCTGCTGAGTCCAGCCCTGCTCGTTCATGCGGAACGCCTCGGCGCGCCGATCGCGCGGCACGCGATCGAAGCCTGACTCGACGAGCGTGAGTGTTGTCCCGCCGGCGGCGTCCTCGAGCCGGAACTCGACCAAGGTCATCGGCTCCTTCGAGTAGTCGACGTCGGGCTCAATGGCATAGGGGTGCCAGCGGTACGCAAACAGTACCTCGGGGTCCATGCGCTCGACGAGCATCTGGAACCGGACGTGCTCGTATCCGGGGTGAGTGATCCGCCCGCTGACCCACTTTCCTGCCTCGATCGGGTCGTCCAGGCTCACACCGAACCACGTCCCGAACTCGCGGGCGTCGGTGAGCGCGCGCCACACGCGTGCCCGGGGTGCGCGGAGGAAGATCTGCTTTTCGATGGCGTTGGTGGTCTGCTGCGACTGTCGGGTATCTGTCATATGCAACCTCACGGTTGCGTAATAGTCTATACGCCAGTGACCGCAAACGCAACCGGATGGTTGCGCGTCGCGTCGCTACCAGGCTCAGCCTCTCGCGCCGGTGATGGCCGCTTCGAACCCGGTCCTGCGTTCAAAAGAACGGCCCATCATATCGTCTGTCGGCATTCCAGCCCCAGTCCTCATGGTGTACGCTCTTCGCTGGCTCGCGCGCGAGGCCGGGTTCCGATTCCTCGTTAGGCGCAAGGCGACCTTCGCCGTCGCCGTCCTCACGATGGCGGTCGCGCTCGGCGCCAACACGATCGTCTTTTCGGCGCTCAAGACATTCCTGTTCGCGAGCATGGGCGTGCCGGAGCCGGACGGCCTGCTCGCCATCATGCCGATGCACGCCCTGGAAGGTGGGCACGGCAGCGAGCCATACGACGAAGCGTATCCCAACTACGACCTCATTCGCCGCACGCAGCGCAGCTTCGCCGACGTCATGCTTGTGTATCCCGGCATCACGAGCTGGGATGATCGCGGCGAATCCCGCCCGCTCAACATGGCTCGCGTCACCGCCAGCTTCTTCCCGGCCATGCGCGTGTTCCCGACGCTGGGACGCGCGTTTACCGGGGACGAGCAAGAGCCGCGCGCGGCGCACGTCGTCGTGATCGGCGACCGATTCTGGAAGTCCGCGATGGCGGGCGACCCTGATGTGATCGGCAAATCGATGCGCCTCGAGGGTGAGCCGTACACGGTGATCGGCGTGATGCCCGAAGGATTCGCGCTCCCGCACCCAACTGACATCTGGATTCCGCTGGACGTGCCGGCCGGTGATCGGGTGGCGATCACCGGAGCCCGCCACTACCAGGTGTACGGTCGCCTCGCGGACGGTCGTACGATGCGGGACGCCGAATCGGAGGCGAACGACTTCACGAAGCGCACGGTCGCGGCGAGTGCCGACAATCGCGAGTTCCGCTACGAGGTGCGGCCGATGCGTGACGCATTCCTGGGTGGCGCGGATTCCACCGTAATTCTCGTCCAGGAAGGCGCCGTCGTGCTCCTGCTGCTCGCCGTGCTCAACCTCGCATCGCTCCTCATCGCGTGGGGTTTCGAGCGACAGCATGAATTGGCCGTGCGACAGGCGCTTGGTGCGGCCGGCGCACGCGTGCTTCGCATACTCGTGCTGCAGAGCCTCGTCGTGGTGGGTACGGGAGCGGTCATCGCAGTCGGCGCCACCTGGCTCGCGATACCGTGGCTCCGGAGCGTGGACCTCCCGTCGCTCACGTACTTCACGTCACGGATCGCGCTCGATGGCGGAGTGCTCGCGGTGAGCGCATTGGTCGCCGTGATCGCTGGCCTGGTCGCTGGCGTGCTGCCCGCATGGTTCAGTCGAAAGATCGACCTCGCGCAGTCGCTGCGATCGAGCGGGCGGTCGATCACCCTTTCGCCTGCCGCGCTCCGCTGGCAGAAGGGGATGGTCGTGGTTCAGGCCGCGCTGTCGCTGGTGATCCTGGCCGCGGCCGCGCTCGTCGGCGTGAGTTTCCGGAACCTCGAGCGCGTGCCGCTCGGGTTCTCGACCCGCGATGCGATCGTCGCACGCGTGCAGCTCGATCGCCGGCGATACGCGGACGATCCGTCGCGCGCGGCCGTCGGCCGAACGCTCAGCGATCATCTGTCGCGCGAGCCGTCGATCGCCGCCGCGGCGTTCACCTCCACGCTGCCCGTGAGCGACGAGCCCTGGGTCACCTATTTCTTCTTCCCCGTGACCGGCGGGGCTCTCAGCAGCGAACCCGCACTCTTCGAGATCCGTCGCGTCTCGCCGAGCTACCTGGCAACGATCGGCATCCCGCTCCTCTTCGGCCGGCAGTTCAACGACCACGACGATGCCAACGCGCCGCCGGTCGCGATCGTGAGCCGCCGTCTCGCCAACCGGCTGTGGCCCGATCAGCCGGCGATCGGAAAGCGCATCTACCGCGTGATGCCGGGAAGCAAAGTGCCGGGTCCCCTCACCGTCGTCGGCGTCGCCGGCAACGTGATGGACGAGGGAGCGGGCGCGCCGCCGGGAGAGACCGTCTACGTCCCGTGGGGGCAGGTGTCAGCGGTGACGCTGTCCCTCGTCGTTAGGCCGCGCGGGAGTCAGCAGGCCGCCCTCGGCGCCATGCAGCACGCGATGCGGCTCACTGACCCGCTCCTTGCCGCGCACGACGTGGCGCCGCTCGACGTACTCGTGGGCCAGGCGAACGCCCTGCCGCGATTGCAGAGCGCAATCCTGCTCACCTTCGCCCTTGCCGCCACGCTGATGGCGATGCTCGGATGCTACGGCGTGATGCGCCAGCTCGTCGCGACCCGGGAGCGTGAGTACGCGGTGCGCCTCGTCTTCGGTGCGTCGCCGGCGGAGCTCGGCCGCTCCGTGCTTCACCAGGTGGTCCGCCTAACGGGCCGCGGGGTGGCCGTGGGGCTCGTTGTCGTGATCCTACTCGGTCGCGCCCTCGAGCGATTCGTGTTCGGCGTCGGCACGCGCTCGCCGATCGTACTTGGGGGAGTCACCGCGGTCATGCTGGTGATCGGCATTGCGGCAGCGCTCCCGTCGGCGGTTCGTGCGATGCGAGTAGACATCCGACGCGGCATCACCTAGTGAAGTTCGGTTGTCATCCCGAGCGAAGCGAGGGATCGCGATCGACCCGATAGAGAGCTCTTTAGGGAGGATCTATCGCGCGACTTTGGCATCCAGAACGGAGGGGTCGACCGCATGAGCGAAATGAGCAGCATGCTCTGCATCCCGCTCTATCGGGACGTCCGCTCTCACCACGAGCCGAATTGAAGAAGGGGACTGCCGCTCGGGATGCTACTATCCCGATAGGTTGTTCCCCTTTCATTCAACTCGTTGCGCGAGGAGTCGTGGGTGGCATTGGAGGGATGCTCTGTATGCTGCTCATGCCGCTCATGCGTTCGACCCCTCCGTTCTGGATGGCTACCCGACGCCACCCAGCAGTTGACCGACCTCCGCGACGAGCCGCTCAGCCGTGAATGGCCGCGCGAGGAGCCGGACGTGTGGGATCAGCGGCGGTGCGCCCCGCGGAAGGTCGTCGACGAGGATGATGGCGCGGAATTGCGAGAGCGTTGCAAGGACGTCGCGTTCCGGCTCGTCCACAACCAGAAGATCCGGCGAGTGATCCTCGGCGAGCGTGACCGCCGCCATGACCGTCGCCGCCTCGATGAGGCGGAGGTCCGAACGCTCACGCAGGCATTCGCGGACGTAACGCCGGAGATCCACCTCGGCGGCAACGACGAGCACCGTTAGGCACGCGCGCTCGTCGGCGGCTGGCGCTGGCGCGGGTGCGGCCTGGTCCGCGTCGAGAAACGCGACCTCCAGCCGCACCCTCGGTGAGGGATCCGAGCGCATCACTTCATGCCGATGCCGTGAGGACGCGCCGGTCCGGTCGCGAACGCGGTGTTGAAATCGATCACCTGAAACGCGGGATCCACCGTCAGGTTCCGGTCGCCCACGTTGAGCACGTGCACCTTGTGGTCGCCGTCGAGGTGGACCTTCCCGAAGTCATCCTGGTTGAGGAAATAGTCCGTCACCACGAGCCGCTTGTCGTCGTGCGTCAGGTGGACGGAGTGCGGTCCCGTGTCCTTCCCGTAGCTGACGACGGAGAGCTGCTTGAACTTCTTCGGGTTCGTGATGTCGAGCATCACGACCTGGCCCGCCATGAGCGTCGCGGTGATGACGCGCCGCCCACTCCGGGGGACCGCGAGGAGCCCCGGCATGCCGCCAGACACCGGCGTGTCCACGTGCGGCGTGACGTCGGCCATGTCGAACGACTGCACGTAGCTGCCGTCAGTGGGGTCGACCGTGTACATGATGCCCGTGAACATGTTGACCGTGACGGCGCGCCCGCGGTTGTCCCCGGGGATGAGCTTCACGTCCATCGTCCCGGCGTTGTCGGGGAGAAAGACCGACCGCGTGATGGTGCGAGTTCCGAGATCCCAGAAGCGAACGGAGCTCCTCAGCTGGAGATCGCCGGCGAACACATTCAACGTCGTCACGGGATTGACGAAGTCACTCGTGACGAGCCGGTTCCTCGCGAAGTCGGCGTCGACGCCGTGCGGATTGAATCCACCATCTGCCGGAAGCACGGACGGGTGCTCGGCGACGAGGTTCAGGTTCTTGTCGAATTCCACGACTCGCCCGCCCGCTCCGCCACTCGCCGACCCCATGTTGGTGACCAGGAATCCACCACCGGGCATCGGCAGAAAGTCGTCGGTGATGCTCGAGTTCGGGGCGTGCGTGGACTTCAGGAACTTCGGGTTGCGAGCGTCGGAGATATCGAAGAAGAAGATGTCGTTCTGGCCCTTGAGCACGCTCAGGAGCCCGCCGCACGCGAGTATCGTCTGGTCGATCGACGTGTGGCAATGATGCGGCTCGTTGCCGATGTTGCCCGGCGGTGGGAGGGGCACGGTCTCGAGCACCTTGCCGTAGTCGGGCGAGTTGCGATCGAAGTCGATGACCGCAAGAAAGTCGGGCGCCACGTGGGCCTGATCGCTCGCCCAGATGTAGAGCGTGGTCGCCTCCTTCGCGCCAGCACCGTGGCCGGCGTCGCGGTGGGGCGAGACCTCGGTCGGCAGGGCCGACGTGTTAGGTGATGCCGAGTCCGGCGCGGGTCCGCAACTGGTGCTGACTACGACCGCCGCAATCCAGGAAACTGGCGTAAGCCGCCGATTCGCACGCATAACTGCCCCCAGGCTCGAAGAAAAACAGCTCTTTCGGTGCTGGGACGTTATTCGGCGGTTCGGCTGGCTACTGAGCAGCCGCGTTGCGACTTCAGGCCACGAGCGTTGCGTGCAACGTGGGTTATGTCCAGCGCAACATGGATTGCGTCTGCCTGGGAGCCGTCGGCTGAGCTCTTAACGCCGACGCGTGCGCCCTAAGGACTCCAGTGGAGTGACACTCCGGGCAGCACCACCGACTTGTTGGTTCCACCCTTGCCGCCGTTCTCCGTGGGCTTGTCGGTGTTGAACTGGGTTATCGCTACCGCGCTCGCCACGCCTACAACCACTGCTGCGATGCCCAGGCTCTTCCAGCGATCGAGACGGCGCACCTCCAGCTCCAGCAACCCCTGTCGCGGAACTGTCACGCGCTGGTGCGTCAGCACCGACGCATCGACCCCGCTCGTGCGCACAGCGACCAGAATCGCACTGTCCGGCGGCGCGAGCAGCTCGCCCTCCACAACGCGATCGTCTCGGCCGATGACCTCGCGCAGTCGCTCGGCTTCGGCGGACGAGACTCTCGCCCGCACGGTTTCGCCAACCGGCGCCTGCTCGACGGGCACTACTCGATACGAGTAGCACCCGCCGAACACGGCTGAGGTGAAGACGACGAAGGCGAGTCGCCTCGAGTTCATGTTACGGAATATTCGGGTTCGAATCCTTCTCTGTCTTGCTGATCGGGATGCATTTGTCCCGACCGTTCAGGAAGTCGAAGTGGGGCGGTCCGCTCTCCGCAAACCAGCGGCGCTCGTCCCAGAACCGGCGATCCTCGAGCCACGTGATGGCACCGCGCTCGGCGTGGAGAATCGCCCACGCTTCGGTGAGCGTGCCGGGTGTCGCCAGGTCCGACATGCCGGCGGCCGCTCGCGCCTGGTTCAACAACGTCATCGCACCGTTGATGTCGTCGCTGCGGAGCGCAGCCTCCGCGCGAAGGGCAAGCATTTCCGTGCCCTTCACGAGCGGAATGTCCGAGCCGTTGTCCTCGTACTTCTGCTGCTGGTACATGGGCGTGGACCCGTTCGCGCCCGTTGCCACCGACCCGTCGCCATTGTACATGATCTGCCACGGCGCCCGTGTATCGTTAGGTCGCTCCGCCCACTCGGTGCCGAACACCGTGTACTCGTACCGATCGTGCGTTTCGTACGAGAGGGTGTTGGTCAGTCCGTCGGTCATGAGAACGGCGTAGTACTCGAAGTCGGTCGGCACTTGCTGGGCGTCGGCGACCGCGCCGGCCCAGTCGCCCTTCCACGCCTTGAGCGACGCTCGGCCGCCGTACGCCGCCGTCACGACGTCGCTGGCGCCGGCGGCCGTGCCGATGTCGATCGCCTTGTTGAACTTTTCGAGACCGCGATCGAACTCCACGGTATTCGGCTCCGGTGCCCCGCCGTCGATCACCGTCTCACAAACGTTCTCGCCGATCAGGCGGTTCGCGAACCCGCCAAGCAGATACGCCCTCGCAACGAGCTCACTCTTGGGAAATTCATCGGGCTTCATGCTCGCTTGGAGCCGCTCGATGCCGTGCTCCGTCACCCACCGCGCCTGCATCATGCTGTCCCAGATACCGTTCGCGTCCTCGTCGGTGATGACTCCCCGAGGTACGTCAGCCCAGTTGTAGCTGCCACCGTGGTACAACTCGCCGGACGCGAGGGCGAGGATGTCGGAGCCTGCGTTCATCGCCTGGGCGAGGTCATACGACATGCCGGTCACGATACCCGGCGCCGCGTCTGGATCGTTCAAGTTTTCGTCGGCAATGCGCCCAGGCGCCTCCACCTCGAACATTCCGCTGCACGCGCTCAGGACGAGCGCGACGGTGAGGACGAGGGACCCGCGCATCGCCGAATGCGTTGTGATCATCGTTGGTCTCCTCATCTTAGAAGCCCACTTTGAAGGTGACCACGAACGACCTGGGCTGCGGGATCTGGTAGTAATCCCGGCGGCCGAAGGTCCCGTTAAAGTCGGCCAGGTTCGACTGGTCGGCGACGTCCTGCACCTCGGGATCCCCACCGTTGTAATTGCTCCACGTCACGAGGTTGCGCGCAGCGAAGGTGATGGTCGCGTTCTTCGCGTTGACCAGCCGCGCCGGCAGCTGGTACGTCAACGACACGTACCGGAGCTTCGTGAAATCGCCCTTCTCGGTCCAGAAACCGATGTCGTAATCGCTGCTCGAACAGCGGGCACGCATGAGCGCTGTGACGCCGCTGAGCGCACTCGCTACATCATCCGAGGTGCCGGGCTCCATATCCGGTCCGTATGAAGAGATGACCTTCTCCTGCGTGTCGTAGCACGGGTACCAGGCGCCGCGGCGGGCATTCTGGTAGGCGGTGTAGTTCTGCACGTAGAAGCCGCCCTGGTGCTCGAGGAACGCGTCGACCGTGAAGCGGTTGTACAACCGCATCGTGGTCCCGATGCCCCACAGCTTGTCGGGATTCACCCTTCCAATGAGCTGGTCGTCGGCGGTTTCGAAATCGGCAATCGCGCCCGGGTTGGTCACGACGGTTCCGTAGTATGCCGGGAACTGCTTGCCGGTCTTGATGTACGAGTTGAGCCCCGTGTAGACCTCGGTTTGCTCACCGAGGTCCACGGCCTTGCTCGAGAGCGCCGAGTAGTTCCCGCGGACGGTCCAGTCGACGGAACGCGTACGAACCAGACCGGCATTGATCTGCGCTTCCACACCGCTGTTTTTCAGCTCGCCGATGTTCGCGATGCGCGACTGGAGGAACCCATTGGAGGGCGGCAGCGTCACGGGGACGAGCGCATCGAGCGTGCGCGAACTGAACGCCGTGAACTCGAGGCCCAGGCGACCGGAGATGAAGCTCGCGTCGAAACCGCCCTCGAGCTCGCGCGTACGCTCCGGACCGATGTCTGGGTTGCCCACGTCGTTAGGCGTGAAGCCCGGCTTGTTCTCGTCGCCCGTGACGGGCGACCACGTCCGGAGCTTGTCGAATGCACCCGGCGCCTTGCCGCTCTCGCCCAACGCCGCGCGCACCTTGAAGGTGTCCCACCACTTTGTCGGCCAGAACGAGTGCTCGGAAAGCACGTACGAGGCACCGATCTTGGGATACTTCTGGAGCCCGAAGTTGTCGCCGAACGCGCTGCTTCCATCGACGCGGAGACCGCCCGTAATGAACAGCCGATCGCGCCAGGCGATCTGCTCCTGCAGGAAGAACCCGGCGTTCGTGACCGAGGACGGCAGGTCTTCGCGATAGGTCAGCTCCGCGCCCGTCTTGAGCGTCGGGTCACCTGGACCGGCGAAGTTCTGGACATCCAGCTCCGTCCATCGATGCTTGTCGCGGTACAGCTGCGCGCCCCAGGAGAACGTGGACTGCGCCGAGTGGAAGATGTTCTCGAGCCAGGATCCTGCGTAGTCGAGCGACAGCTTCGTGTGACGCGTATTCTCATCCCAGAAATACCCTTCGGGTAACGTGAGGAAGCCGAACGGCAGGTTCGTCACGTTCTGCATGTCGAGGTAGTCCCAGCCAACAGAAAAACGGTTCGAGAGCTTGGCGGCCGGGTTGTAGTTCACCGTGAAGCCGGTCAGGAAGTGATCCGATCGCGTGGCGAGCGTCTGATCGAACACGTAATTGTTCGTCACGCACACGACGTCGTCGGCGATACCGTCGCAGTCGGCACCCTTGCCGCCCTTCATGTAGTTGAAGGGGCCGCGGCCCACGTTCAGCAGGAACCCTTCGGAGTTGTCGCCATCCCCGGCCCAGCGCGTGTTGCGCTTCGTGTAGGCCGTGGTGACCTGGAACTGCAGCTTGTCCATCGGGAAGACGGAGAAGTTCCCGCGGAATCCACCGTCCTTGGATCGCTGGCTCGGGAGAATGCCCTGCACGTCCCCGTAATTCCCGGACACGAAGTAGGTGAGCTTGTTCGCTCCGCCGGCGACGGAGAGGTCGTACAGCTGCAGCGGACCCGTTCTCGTCCAGTTGCCATCGCTCGGGCACGTCGGGTCGGCGAAATACTGCCGCGTACCCATTTCGTCGCCGCTGAGATGGAGGCCGTACATCTGCGCGGTATTGTTGCATTTGGTGAACAACTCGGTGGGATCGTTCTTGGCCCCCCAGCGCGAGCTCACGTTGGCGCCGCCCGCGACCGAAGCGTTCCACTGCGGGGTTCCGGACTGGCCCTTCTTGGTGAATATCTGAATGACGCCGCCCGCGGCTTCGGTCCCGTACAGGGTCGTGGCCGCGGCACCCTTCACGACCTCGACTCGCTCGATGTCCTCGGCGTTGATGTCCTGCAGGGGATTCGACGCCGTGCGTGCCCCCCAGTTGTTGCGAGTCGGCTCGTTGAAGATGCGAACGCCGTCGACGTAGATGAGGGGCGCGGTACTTTGGGTGAGGGTATTGGTCCCGCGGATCTGTACGGTTCCGCCAGCGCCCGGCTGGCCGCTGTTGGCGAGGATGGATACGCTCGGGATGCGTCCCTGGAGCATTTGCTGCGCGTCCAATACGGGGGCTCGCGCAACTTCGTCAGCGTTCACGATCGCGGTGCTCGTCGGAACTTCCTTGGCGCGCGTCACCGCGGCGGTGCCGGTCACCACCACTTCGTCGAGCGAAATCACGGCCGCGGAGAGGGCAACGTCGACCGTGGCCGTCTGGCCCGGCTGGACGGTCACGGTTCGCGACACGGTCGCAAACCCGAGGCGGCGCACCTGGACCTTGTGCTCGCCCGCCGGGACGTTCACGAGGGTGTACTTCCCCCGGTCATTCGTCTGGCTGCCGATGCCTAACGCCTCGATGAACACGGTCGCGGTTCCGATCGGTGACTGGCTCCTCGCGTCCGTGACCGTGCCGTCGATGCGGCCGGTCGTCGCCTGCTGGGCAGGCAGCGTTGGTGGGACGCAGAACGCCAGCACCGTCGTCGCGCTGATCAACCAGCGAGATCGCATGATCATTCCTCCGCGGTGGACACGCACGAAGACACGACTCGTGCACGATGGGGTGAGCGCCGGCCGACATGGCCGGTCCGAGCAGGGCGCTGCGGCTACGAGACAGAACTGGCGGTTCCCTGTCGGGCTGGATCGACCGCCGATTCCCAGAGCGCCTCGAGTGCCGTATGTCCGACGCCTACGCCGTGGTCGTTAGGTGACACGACCAGACCAAATTGCCGGACGGGCTCCAACGTAAACGCCTGTGACCGAACGCGCAAACGGTGATGTGTTCGGTTTCTTTTAGGCGATCAGGCGATCGCAATTCGGTTCGTCCCTCGGTGCGTCCGCATTGGGGCAAACCAATTACCACACCGCGCGTTAGGATGGACTTGGCGAATCGAGTGCCGCCCGAGCGGGGTTCACACACAGCTCCTGCCATCCCTGGCCACAGCCAATCGCGTAAAGCCTGGTTAGATCGCGCTCACGTAACTGCGGCTTCGTGCCGCGCAGCACGATGGGCAGGTCTTTCGCCCCCGGCGGGCCTCGTCGCAGTGATGCCGCCGCGACACCAGGCTGCCTCGCATTGTCGCAACCCGGAGCGAAACCGAGTTGGCAGGCGCGCGTGAACTCACCGTCACCTGACTCTCCTCGCCCGCGCCGCAGGATCGCGGTCTCGTTGCAGGCCCACCCCGAGCCGTTCTGACAGTAGATGTTCGTGAGCGTAGCGGTGTAGGTGCACGCGCGTTGGACCCCGGACTCGCACGCCTTCCGCCAGAACGGGAGATACTGACCGGGGTGGCGGTCTCCAACGCCCTGGACCGCGCTCATGCCGACGAATACTGCGGCCCACAGGGCGGTGACTACCACATTCCGCTGTCGCGGCGTGAGCGACCGCCCGAGCCGACTGGGATCCACCGCCGAGAGCCACGGCGATGCCATCCAGGCGTCGATTCGACGAACCATAAGGTTCATCAGCGGCACGGGAAGCAGCTTGTCGTAGAACGTCGGTGCGCCCATCGCCGTGAGCACCACATAGAGCACGGTCGTAAGCACGGCGTACATGACGCCAAAACAGATCCGCCCCAACTCGCTCCGCGGTGAAGTAGAAGGATCGGTAAAGAGCAGGTGCATCCCGAGAAAGACCGGAAGCGGAATGTGCGAGTCGATGAAGAGGTACGTACCCGTCGCCGCGAAGTAGACCAGGCTGATCGTGTACATCGTGACCACGGCCACGAGCGTCATGCGGGCCACCCCGAACAGGATTTGACCGGGGAGGCTGACCAGGAAGATCAGCAGATAGATGTTCGGCGGGTCCGACTGCGTGTTCGCGATGAACGACCCGTAGGTAACGTCCGAGGTGCCCGTCAACAACAGCGCAAGCGACGCGACGGCCAAGGGGAAGGAAGACGGGTTGAAGATGTGCGCGAGGCGCCCGTCCCTCTTCCAGCGAATGAGCTCCTTTGCCAGGAACCCCACGGCGATCATGGCAAGCTGCCAATGGAACCAGTCGAGGCGGAACCAGAGGAACAGGTTGGTGCTCAGCACGACCGGGAACGGCCCGAATCCGAGCGCATAACGATCGCGGCGGGACCACGAGAGCAGACTGTCGATGGCGTATGCGAAAAGCAGCTGAACGCCTACGAACGGGAGGAAGGTATAGACGAGAGGTACGTACCACCCCCAGTACAACAGCACGCTGCCCTGCGCACACGCCTGCATCCAGTGCTGCTTTCGCGGCGCGAACTCCAGGACGAGCGTGCGATTCGACCGGCGTGCCGACGCGAAGAGCACCGCGCTCCACACGACGAGCGCGATGCCGGCACCGACGAACGTTCGCACCAGGGTCGCGTTGCTCCTCGTGAACACCGCAAACGCGGCGACCGCGATCGCAAAAAGGCACGGGAGCATGACGGCGCGCCCGGGCGAGAGAGCGATTCCCGTCGCTGCTGGGACAATGTCACGAGTTGTGGGCCGATCGTGAGCCGGCTCGAGTGGTTTTCGTGGCGGTGAGATCTTGGTGCTACCAGGCATCATCGTGTGGGTTCGGCGTCGGGTCGCCGGACAAACCTGACGCCGGGGCGCGCCGGCGCAAGTGTCCCGGTCGGCTTTCCGCAACGATGTGGCGCGTGAGGAATCGGATCGACGCCTAACGAGAGCCACCGAGAACTGAATGACTCCGATCGGCTGAACGCGGTCGTAGCCCGTATCACCCCCCGCCTCAATTTGGCAGAATAGCCATTGCCAAGCATTGGCAAGAGGAGACCACGATGAGAGGCTCGATCAAGGTTGCGGGTTGCTTGCTGGGCGTCCTTGTTGCGACGTGCGCGTACGCGCAGGACAACAAGCTGCGCCTCATTACATGGGCGGACTACGTCCCAGCCGACGTCGTCGCGCAATTCAAGAAAGAAACCGGGATCGACGTCGAGATCACGCTCTCCAACAACGAGGAGATGATCTCGAAGCTCCGCGCCACGGGAGGCGCGGGCTTCGATCTTGCCCAGCCGTCGCAGGACCGCATCGCCGGTCCGCAGCAGG